>LLBY010024369.1_pt1 | contig 12061 bp, 11 predicted proteins | sample 1489401 | NCBI WGS metagenome assembly LLBY01 (sample SAMN04092656, study PRJNA295927) | soil metagenome | biome: Soil prokaryotic community; feature: Bulk soil; isolation source: soil from tomato rhizosphere | host: tomato cultivar Hawaii 7996 | place: South Korea | collected 2011-11-01 | reverse complement strand
GATCGCGGATGCCATCCAGCGCGTGGCATCCGAACACGTGGCAGAAGTGACGCGCGCTGTTGTCACTCTCCCAAATGAGGAAATGAAGGGCCGCATCGTCGGACGAAATGGAAGAAATATCAAAGCTTTTGAACAAGCCGCGGGTGTGGATGTCATTGTGGACGATACACCTGATTTCGTCACAGTCTCATGTTTCGATTCAGTTCGACGTGAGATCGGACGACGCGCGCTCGCAAAATTGATCCTTGATGGCAGGATCCATCCTGCGCACATTGAAAAAATTGTCGAAGATGAAACCCGGGCAGTCGAAAAGATCATCAATGAAGCTGGCGAACAAGCAGCTTATGAAGCAAATATTACGGGCCTTCATCCAGAGGTCCTTCGGATGATGGGCCGGCTTAAATTCCGCACCTCCTACGGGCAAAACCAGCTCGCCCACGCTGTGGAAGTTTCCAAGCTGGCTGGCATATTGGCTGCCGAAATTGGCGCAAACGTCGAGCTCTCCAAGCAAGGCGGATTCCTGCACGATATTGGCAAAGCCATGGATCATAACCAGGATGGCACACATGCCAAACTCGGTGCAGAGTACTGCAAACGGTATGGCGTTAACCCCATCGTGGTGAATGCTATTGAATCACATCACCATGAGGTGGACCAGCTTACAGTAGAAGCAGTCATCGCCGAAGCCGCAGATGCCATCTCAGGCGCGCGACCGGGAGCGCGGCGTGAGGATCTGGAAGCCTATATCAAGCGTATTCGCTCCCTCGAAGAGATGTCCATGTCGTTCGAAGGAGTTCAACAGGCTTTTGCAATTCAGGCGGGGCGTGAAGTTCGTATAATTGTAAAACCGGAGGCAATTGATGATCTCGCCTCCGCGAGATTGGCACGGGATGTAGCCAAGAAGATTGAAGAAACCATGCAGTACCCTGGGCAAATCAGGGTGACTGTTATCCGTGAGACGCGCTCTACAGAAATTGCAAAATAAACAACCGATAGCAGGATAGCGGGCCCTGGGATCGTGTGGCTATCGTTTACTCCAATCCAGGAATGGGTTGGACGGTGTAAACGTTGCAGAAAATGAACAAGTTGATTTGATCCTGCTGGATATCAACCTGCCAGATATTTATGGATATGAAGTCGCGCGTCGCTTGCGCAGCGGCGGCAAAAATGCAATGGCTTCAACCCCGATTATCGCCGTTACAGCAAATGCCTTGAAGGGCGATGCTGAAAGAGCCTTGGAAGCTGGCTATGATGTATATATGTCCAAGCCGATCAATGTTCGCGAACTGTGAGCACGGGTTGAGGCGTTTGTCTCCACGCCATAAATGATCGTGATACACTCAACAGGCAATAACACGCATTGATTCGATTTGTAGCGTTATTGCAAATTCAATGAATCTATCTTTTCTATCATATCTCGAATGTTCCGGCTGCCGCGAAAAATATTCCTACGCTGAAATCAATACTTTTTGTCCAAATTGCCAGTTACCTCTATTATCGCGATATGATCTCGAGTCCGCGCGCCAGCAGGTGGATCGGGATGCAGTCACATACCGGAAAAAGGGGATGTGGCGTTGGCATGAGCTGCTTCCCATCTTAAACATAGAAAATCAAGTGTTCCTGGGCGAAGGGGATACACCTTTGCTGTCCCTGCCTCGTCTCGAAACAGAATTGAAGCTTTCTCACCTTTATGTCAAGGATGAAAGCAGTAACCCAACAGGTTCATTTAAAGCACGTGGGCTAGCATCCGCCATCTCCAAAGCCAAAGAACTGGGTGTGGAAAGAGTAATTATTCCCACCGCCGGAAATGCCGGCGGTGCCCTCGCGGCTTATGCTGCACGTGCGGGATTGCGGGCACATATTTTCATGCCAAAAGATACGCCGTTCGCCAATATCGAAGAAAGCCGCATGGCAGGAGCGGAAATCACCCTTGTGGATGGCTTGATCAGTGATGCCGCAGGCATGGCTGGTGAGAAGGCACGTAATGAGGGCTGGTTCGATGTTTCCACATTCAAGGAGCCTTATCGCGTCGAAGGCAAAAAGATAATGGGCTATGAACTGGCAGAAGCTTTCGACTGGCAACTACCTGATGTGATTATCTACCCTACAGGCGGCGGCACGGGTTTGGTCGGTATGTGGAAAGCCTTTGAGGAGCTTGAAATGCTGGGCTGGCTGGAAAACACAAAACGACCACGCATGGTTTCTGTGCAGGCAAATGGATGCGCACCCGTCGTAAAGGCATTCAACGAAGGTGCAGCTTTCTGTGACTTTTGGATTAACGCTCACACCCTCGCTTCGGGCTTACGCGTCCCAAAAAGCTTTGCAGATCATCTTATCCTTCAGAATATTTATGATAGCAAGGGAACAGCAGTCGCCGTTAGCGATAAGTCTATTCTCGAATCTCAGCGCCAATTGGCAACAATGGAAGGTATCTTCGCTGCTCCCGAAGGCGCGGCGACTCTTGCGGCTCTTAAAGAACTTATTAAACAAGGTTGGGTACAGCCGGAAGATCGTATTGTCCTATTCAATACTGGTTCAGGCTTGAAATATATAGATCACAGCTAATTTGTGTTAACTTGAGCAGGGCATCTTTTAAAGATGTCCTTTTTATTTCCTTCAGTTGATAGTATAAGAAGCCACTAAATAATCATTGGAGTTTCACATGCCCCGCACACTCACCATTTTCATATTGATATCTCTCCTTCTCTCCGGATGTGGAGGAACGCCTGCATCCACATCTGCACCGTTATTTCAGACTCAGGTCGCGCCTGCCACAGCCACCCGGACTATTATCTCTACCTCAACGGCTCTATCCACATCGACTGTCATACCATCTCCTATCCCTGATACGCTATACGTAAACCCCTCTCAATCTCTTGGAATGATCAGTCCTTTAATCTTTGGCTCAAACTACGGTCCCTGGCAGGTTGTGTCAGTGGATATGTTGCAAGCTGCCTATGATTCAGGCGTTACCATTCTGCGCTTCCCCGCAGGTTCATGGGGAGACCATAACAATGTGGCAACCTACCAGATCGATCAATTCATGACATTTGCAAACAAAGTGGGTGCGACCGCAATATTTAACGTGCGGCTGTTGGACGGAACGCCTGAACAAGCCGCAGAAATGGTACGTTACACGAACATTGAAAAGAAGTACAACGTGCAGTATTGGGCAATTGGAAACGAACCGACATTATACAATGGCGAGTTGAAAAATCGAGGTGAGACCTACGATATCCAACGCTTCAACAGGGAATGGCGAATATTTGCTGAAGCCATGAAAAAAGTTGATCCGACCATTAAGCTGGTGGGAGCAGAAATCAATCAATTCAGTTATGACTATACACCTGGTGCAACTACCAATTTCAGTGAACGAGATGAAGCATGGTTCATCGAATTCCTAAAAGCAAATGGTGATCTCGTAGATGTTGTCTCCTTCCATCGTTATCCATTTCCACGTACAAATGTGTCAGGACCTGCATCCATCGATGAGCTGCGCCAGAATGCCCAGGAATGGGACAAGATCATTATTCATGCGCGGGAACTAATTCATCAATATGCGGGTCGCGATATACCGATTGCAATTACTGAATTCAATTCCGATTATAGTCACTCAGTGGGAGGCGAGGCTACACCCGATTCGCATTTCAATGCGATATGGCTGTCAGACGTTTTAGGACGGCTGATCAAAAATGACGTTTATATGGCAAATCATTGGTTATTAGCCTCTAAAGGCGGTCTGGGAGGGTGGGGATTGGTTGGAGCTTGGGTTATACAGCCGTCTTACTATGTTTATCAGCTGTATAAACAGTTTGGAAGTGAACTTGTATACTCATCTTCTGATGATCCTGATCTATCGATCTACGCTGCGCGCCGCGAAGATGGTTCCTTTACGGTTATTATCATCAATCTGGCTCGTGAAGAGAAGACGAAAGCTATTCGAATCGAAGATCATGACGAAGTCCAGGCAGAGACGTGGCTTTTCGATCCCAGTCATACAGCCGAATACGCTGGTAAGACCGATATTACTGGCAATATCACGGTTCCTGCACAATCCATGACGCTATATATTTTTCACTAAGAGGATTAATAGAGGCTTTTCCGTCTGAACAAAGGCTGCCAATAGGCTATTCGGGGTTCTAAAGCAAAGATTGAGGATTTTTTAAGAAAAGCGTCGCTTGACTTTGGATTTGGGATGTGAAATAATGTAACCGTTTACAGTAACCGTTTACATAGATTATCCATGAGAAGACGCTCCTCTTCCGTTACGATCCGTGATGTAGCCCGAAAGGCAGATGTTTCGGTTGCCACGGTGAGTCGGTATATCAATCGGAATGCGCCTGTCTCACCCGAGGTTGCCGAGCGGTTGGATGAGGTGATGACAGAGATGAGATATGTGCCTCATGCCGCTGCCCGTCACCTGGCAAGCCGCAAGACTCGTGTAATCGGTCTTTTACTGAACAATTTGCACAATGATTTTTTCGTTCCACTCTTAAATGGTGTTGAGGGGGTGATTCGCAGCAAAGGATACAACTTGATTGTTGCGACCTACCATGCCAGCAGCCGTAATAGTACGCCCCCTCCGATTGGGCCCCACAATACAGATGGTTTACTGGTTTTTTCAGATGGTCTCGTTGATGAGGATCTGATTAACCTGAATGACAGGGGTTTCCCCATGGTATTAGTACATCGGACACCTCCCCCATCGGTGCCCATTCCAAGTGTGACTGTTGAAAATACAGAAATTACACATCAATTGGTGGATCACCTCATAAAAGTACACGGGAAACGCCGCATTATGTTCCTGCGGGGTCCCTCCAGTCAGGAAGATTCCCGGCGCCGCGAGACGGGTTACAAATCTGCCTTAGAGGCAAATGGAATCCCTTTTGATGAGAATCTGGTCCTGAATGGTGAATTCGAGCGCGACATTGCTTATCAAGCTATGGATGAATTCCTCGGAAACGGAAAGCAAGTCGAGTTTGACGCTATATTTACGGGGGATGACGACGCGGCAATTGGCGTCCTTCGGGCTCTTCACCAACATCGGATTAGAGTGCCAGATGATGTGGCTGTGACCGGATTTGACGATCTTGGTTTTGCTCCCTTTTTGAATCCACCTTTAACGACTGTTCGTGCTCCCACGGAAGCTGTCGGGCGAATCGCCACCCAACGATTGTTTGGTCTTCTTGAGAACCAGCCTTCGGATGAGATGATGATCCTCCCTACTGAGATCATATTCCGTCGCTCATGTGGTTGTCAGTCATGAAAAGAAAATCTATTACGAAGGAGGTGAGAGCCTTCACCAATATCCATTGCCCAACCCAAATATTTGTCAAATCCAAATACTAGTTATGAGGAGAAAACTCACCATGAAGAAACTTTTGTACGTTCTGTCCCTCCTGGTCATCGCCTCGATGGTGCTGACCGCTTGCGGTGGTGCACCAGCTGCGACCGAACCTGCAGCAACTGAGCCCGCTGCAACCGAACCGGCTGCGACCGAGCCTGCGGCAACCGAGCCTGCGGCAACTGAGCCTGCGGCCTCCGAGGCTCCAGCAGCCACACCCACCACAACCCCCTACCCTGTTGCTGAATGCCAAGGCGGTAAAGTTTGTATTCGCTGGTTTGTGGGCCTTGGGACCGGTACTGACGCACCACAAATTGCGGCCCAAGAAGAGGTGAGGGATGATTTCAACGCCTCGCAAGATGAAATTCAGCTAATCCTAGAAATCGTTCCCTTTAACAGTGCACGCGACGCACTGTCCACCCAGATCGCCTCTGGGGCAGGGCCCGACATTGTGGGTCCCGTCGGTTGGGGTGGTTCAAACGACTTCTACGGCCAGTGGCTGGACCTGACTCCCTATATTGAATCGTCAGGGTTTGATACTTCCATTTTTGACCCGGCTTTGATCAAGTTCTATCAGACCGAGGAAGGCCAGGTTGGTCTGCCGTTCGCTGTCTTCCCCGGCGCGATGTATTTCGTACCAGCTCTGTTCGATGAGGCTGGTCTTGAATATCCTCCCCAAGTATACGGCGAAAAGTACACACTGGATGGCCAAGAGGTGGACTGGAACTGGGAAACGATCACAGAAGTTGCCAAGCGCTTGACCGTTGATGTAAACGGTAATGATGCAACTTCACCTGACTTTGACCCCACCCAGATCGTACAGCTGGGTTACGAGCCGCAATTTCAGTCGATTCAATCCGTCGGCACCTTCTATGGTGGTGCCGCTAAGATCTACTCAGGCGATGCCCCGGGCAGTTATGAATCCACCATCCCAGATAGCTGGAAGGAAGGGTTCCAATGGCTCTATGATGGCATGTGGGGCGAACAGCCTTACATCGGTACAGGATCCCTGACTGGCGCGCCAGAGTTTGGCGCCGGCAACCCATTCAATTCGGGCAGGGTCGCAATGGGCTTGACTCAGACCTGGTACACCTGTTGTCTCGGGGATTTTGTCGACGCTGGCAATGAATTCCAACTCGGCATTCAGCCAATAGCTGCCAATGGCGAAGTGCAAGGGCGTGTTGATGCAGATACCTTCCGTATTTGGAAGGGCACACCCAATCCCGACGCAGCCTTTCAAGTTTTGTCTTATCTCATCACTACTGGCGCGGACAAGTTGCTGCCCGTTTATGGCGCTATGCCTGCGGTTGCAGAGAAGACGGAAGCCTTCTTTGACAAGAAAAAAGAGGAGTATCCGTTCGTGACGCAGGAAAGCTGGGACGTGTTTATACAGGGTCTTGGTTATCCAGATGCGCCAACTTCAGAGCAGTATCAACCGAATTCCATTAAAGCCAACGATCGCTTCGCGACTTTCTTCAGTCTGCTGAGAAACACGGAGGGACTCGACTTCGAGGCTGAATACCAGAAACTGGTTGACGATCTCAATGTGATTTACAACGAGTAAATTGATGAGTGTATAATTTAGGCGGGTCAGCTAGGGGCTGACCCGCCTAAACCTCGTCGTAAGTTCGTAAGAAGGAGAGCGCCCCATGATTGAAGAGCTTTCAAATATTCGTAAGGCAATACCATCTTTAAGATCAGTTCGCGGTCTTCCGCCAATGGCGCGCCGCGAATTTAGAGCAGGGATGTTATTCCTCTCCCCCTGGATCTTCGGCTTTCTGGCTTTCACGTTGCTCCCAATGCTGGCCACGTTGTTTTTTAGTTTCCTGAATCTCAAGATTACAGATGGCATCTTAAGCACGCCAGATTTCGCAGGGCTTGAAAATTACAGACAGTTGTTTAAAGACCCGCGAGTTTGGAGCACGAGCACTACGCCAGGCTCGCTATGGGTCACCATCAAGTTCGGGTTGATCGCTTTACCCATAGGCATTCTCATTCCACTGGGAATTGCGGTCTTGATGAACAATAAACATCTTAAAGGGCAGCATTTCTTCCGCAGCTTGTTTTATATGCCCTATATTGTCCCGTTTGTGGCGGCGATCTTTATATGGGGAGGGATGCTCAATCCGGAGAGTGGCTGGATCAATCGGGCGCTGATGTATTTGGGGGTACCGAAGCAGAATGTGCCACTCTGGTCGAATGATGTCAACTGGGTCTATCCTGCCTATGTTCTTCTGGGCATCTGGGGAATTGGCAATGCCATGTTGATCATGCTGGCGGGGCTGCAAGGTGTGCCCACAGAGCTCTACGATGCCGCGAAGGTGGATGGCGCGAATGGCTGGCAGACCTTTTGGAAGGTGACCTTCCCGATGATTTCGCCTGTCATTTTTTACAACGTCGTGTTAAGCATAGTTGGACTATTCCAGTACTTCTTGGTGCCATTAGTTGTTAATCAGGGTAACGGCAGTCCGGGCGGAGCAACGTATTTTTACAATCTGTACTTGTACAAAACGTTCTTCACATTTCAGGATATGTCCTATGGCTCGACTCTCGCCTGGTTCCTTTTTGTAGTGATTCTTTTGGTAACAATCATTTTGTTCGGCACGGCGAAGTACTGGGTGTATTATGCCGGAGAAGCAAGGAGCTGATACGATGAGCAATAAAGAATTGACACAGACACTGAGCGAAGGCACCCGCGTCACCAGTCTAGATAAGACATTAACACCTAAGCTGCGTAAAGGCATCAACGTCACCTTTGTGACCGCCCTGACCCTTGCCCTGCTGGCGATTTTCCTGGCACCATTCCTGTTTATGGTATTCACTTCCCTGAAAACTCAAGGGCAGATCTCGCAGTTAGGTGCACCTATCTGGCCGGCAAAACCCACCACATTTGAATACAATGGCAAAGCTGTCGAAGTCTACTTTGTTCCCATGGGAAAGTGCATTGGTGCTAATCCCAACGATACCTCCGTTAAAGAACTGGGGATCGTCAAAAAGGGTCGCCAGCAAAGCACTTTCGTGGACCCTGCCAATTTGGCAGCTGGCGAGTATGTATGTAATGTGTCGTGGCGTGCCCTTGAACGTCCGTGGGTCTTCTCGCCCGAGTGGGAAAACTACGTTGAGGTATGGAATACAATTGATTACCCGCGTCTGATGTGGAATACCACCTTTTATGCGATCATGACCGAGATCGGAGTGTTGATCTCTTGCACGCTTGTGGCATTTGGCTTCGCTCGATTCCGTTTCCCTGGACGCGACTTTCTGTTCATCGTATTGATTGCAACGATATTTCTGCCCGCTGCGGTAACCATTATCCCGACCTATACGTTCTTCCAGAGAATTGGCTGGCTGGGCACATGGCTTCCATTGATCGTTCCCGCGTTCTTTGCCAACGCTTACGATGTCTTTCTGTTACGCCAGTATTTCATGACCCTGCCGCGCGAACTGGATGAAGCCGCCATGATCGATGGCGCCAGCCCGCTCAGAGTTCTCTGGTCGGTTATCATACCGCAATCTTATCCCGCGCTGATGGCGGTGACAGTGTTCCATATTGTCTTTGCGTGGAACGATTACTTTGGCCCATTGATTTATCTCTCCACAGCTCGCGATAAATGGCCTATTTCTGTGGCGCTTTCAAATTTCAATGGCATTTATGGAGAGCGAAACGAACTTATTCAAGCGGGCTCGTTAATGGCGCTCCTTGCTCCGTTGCTGCTCTTTATCATTGCTCAACGCTTCTTTGTGCAGGGAATCGTTGTCACGGGCGTCGAAAAATAATATGCTCAAAGTAGCTGTCATCGGCGGTGGCTCAACGTATACGCCTGAGCTTGTGAATGGCTTTCTAGCGCGCATGGACAAATTTCCACTCCATGAGCTCTGGTTGGTGGATGTGGATGAAGAGCGACTAAAAGTTGTAGGCGGGTTTGCGCAGCGCATGGTAGAAGCCAAAGGCGCGCCCTTCAAAGTGATTCTCACAGACAATCAGCGTGAGGCGGTTAAAGACGCCTCCTATGTAACGACCCAACTGCGCGTTGGTCATATGGAAGCTCGCCGCCGGGATGAGTATCTTGGTCTGCGGCACGGCTTGATCGGCCAGGAAACGACAGGCATTGGTGGGATGGCAAAAGCTTTGCGGACCATTCCAGTGATTTTGAAAATTGCGCAGGACATCAAAGAAGTTGCCAAACCTGGGACCATGCTGGTCAACTTCACGAACCCTGCCGGTCTTGTCACGCAGGCATTGAGCAAATATGCGGCAGATGTTCCTGCGGTAGGTGTCTGCAATGTTCCCATCACAACGAAGATGCATATTCTCGAAGGGCTTGAGCGGGCCACAGGCAAAAAGATCGAACCTGACCATGCCGAATTGAAAACACTGGGATTAAATCATCTATCCTGGCATCGTGGCTTCACGATCGATGGTGAAGATGTCTGGCCCCAGGTCATTGAAGGATTCATTGCTGAACTCAAAGCTGAGGATCATCCTGAATGGGAGCCGCGCACCATTGAAGTATTGCGCATGATGCCAAATTATTATCTGCAATACTTCTATCACACCGATAAGAAATTGAAATCACAGGAGGCATGGCCCCCTTCACGCGCTGAAGAAGTGATCGAAATTGAAAAGGATTTGTTACGCGATTATGCCGATCCAAATCTACACGAACCTCCTGCCGATCTGATGAAGCGCGGCGGCGCCTACTACTCGACAGTTGCTACACAACTTTTGAATGCCCACTACAACGATTTGGGTGAAACACATGTAGTAAACATCAGGAATGACGGAGCCGTAAAGGAATGGCCCGCTGACTGGGTGCTCGAAATTCCCTCCACTGTGAATAAGGCTGGTATCAAGCCCATTCCAACGGAACCGCTGCCTGCCTCCTGTTTTGGGTTGATCGCCGCAGTGAAAGCGTATGAATTGCTGACCGTGGAAGCTGCGGTTCATGGAGACCGCGAAGCTGCCTACCAGGCTCTGCTTGTCCATCCGCTTGGACCGAAAGCAGACAGGGTCCAGGCAGTGCTCGATGATATGCTTGAAACACATAAAGAGCATCTGCCCCAGTTCTGGAACTGACCTCAGACAGGGGCGACCAACTGGTCGCCCCTGTATTAATAAAAGCCCATAAATATGCGTTACTTCCTCGGCGCCGATATCGGCGCAACCAAGACTCACACACTCATCGTCGATGAAACAGGCCGTGCGCTTGGCTTTGGCGAAAGCGGACCCGCAAACCATGAAACAGTTGGCTATGAAGGCATGTTCCAATCCATGCACAAAGGATTGGAGCAGGCTTTGCGCGGAACGGGTTTGACCAAAGCCGATATCACGGGAGCGGGCTTCGGTGTGGCAGGGTTCGACTGGCCCTCCGAATATGATGATACAGCCTCCACCATTGATCGTCTGGGTCTCAACGCCAAATATAAGTTCGTCAATGATGCCGTCCCGGGATTGGTCGTTGGCTCAGATGAAGGCTGGGGCGTGGTTGTTGTCTCCGGCACAGGGTCGAACTGCCGAGGCTGGGATCGTGAACGCAAACGTGAAGGACGCGTGACAGGTCATGGTGTGTTAATGGGGGAGGGCGCAGGCGGGACTGAACTCATGCACCGCTGTATGCAGCTGGTCGGCTATGCCTGGAGCAAACGAGGTCCCATGACCAAACTTGCCGATGCATTTGTGGAACATGTTGGTGCGAAAGACCTGGAGGATCTGATCCACGGTTATACGACAAGCACTTTCTCCCTTGGTGCAGAGGTCGCGCCAATTGTATTTCGCGTGGCAGAACAGGGAGATAAGGTCGCGCGTGATCTTATCTATTGGGCAGGCTGTGAACTGGGTGAGATGGCAAACGCAGTTATTCGCCAGCTCGAGTTCGAGAACCTTGCCTTTGATGTTGTGATGACCGGAAGCATGTTTGAAGGCGGAGAGCTATTGATTAAGCCCATGCGAGAGACCATTCATAAGCTTGCTCCCAGGGCACGCTTTGTGCGCCTGCATGCTCCTCCCGTGCTTGGTGCGGTGATGCTTGGCATGGAAGCAAGCGGATTTGAAGTCACACCCGCGATACGCAAAACAATTATAGATAGCGTGTCCTCATTCAGAAACATCCCGGTTAGGCCATCATGACCAGGATCGATTTCTCCTTGATCCCGGATGCAGATGATGATTACGAAGCGATTGTGCGTTTACTGTCCGCGTTCAAGCGTGAAACAGGCATCGATGTTAATCTCAGACGGATGGAATGGACAGACGCCTGGCCCCAGCTCATCAGCATTTCAACCCAGGGGCAGGGTGCGGATATTTCGCACGTGGGTTCGACGTGGGTAAGCAGCCTGATGACCATGAATGCCCTTCGGCCTATCCCTGCACACCTCATCAGCAAGGTCGGAAGTGATCAAGCCTTCGTCCATTCAACGTGGGCGAATGTTGTAGCGGAAGCCGATCGTCAGCCTTATGGTATTCCATTGAGCGCCTATGTCTATGTGGTCGCCTATCGAAAAGATTTGCTCGAAAAGGCTGGTTTGAGCGGCTCGGCGGCCTTCGCCACACCCCATGCGTTGGAACAAAGTGTTGAACGCCTGGCTGCGCTCAATGACACTGAAGTTCCCTGGCTCATGCCGATTGTGCCGCATCCTTTCAACGATCTTGTCCACATGGCAGCCTCATGGATCTGGAGTTCCGGCGGGCACATCATGGATAATCGCGGCAAACAGGTC
>LLBY010012591.1_pt15 | contig 12061 bp, 12 predicted proteins | sample 1489401 | NCBI WGS metagenome assembly LLBY01 (sample SAMN04092656, study PRJNA295927) | soil metagenome | biome: Soil prokaryotic community; feature: Bulk soil; isolation source: soil from tomato rhizosphere | host: tomato cultivar Hawaii 7996 | place: South Korea | collected 2011-11-01 | reverse complement strand
GCGATCAACATGTGGTACGACCGCGACATCGACGCCCGGATGAAGCGGACGCACATGCGGCCTGCCGCATCCGGCAAGCTGGATCCGAAGGAGATCTTTGCCGTTGGCATGACCACCTCTCTCCTGGGCATCGGCTGGGCGTTCGTCATAGCGCCACTCTATGGACTTGTTGTTTTCGCAGGCTGGTTCTTCGACGTGATCGTATACACACTCTGGCTCAAGCGCCGCACATGCTGGAGCATTCTCTGGGGCGGTATTTCGGGCGCGATGCCCATCCTTTCGGGACGGGCCCTGGCAGTCCATGAAATTGACCTGATCGGGATCCTGCTGGCCCTCTCCATCCTCTTCTGGATTCCCACCCATACGCTGACCTATTCCATGAAGTTCCGCAACGACTATAAAAATGCCGGCGTGCCGACGTTCCCGGAGACCTATGGCGAGCCCTTCACGCGTCTGATCATCGCGCTCTCCTCCATCCTGGCGGCGATCGCGATCGGCTGGGCAAGCGTGCTCATCGGCTTGAGCGCGGGCTTGCTGAGCCTGATCGCCGTGTTGACGGCTGTCATGCTCATCCTGGCCTTCGCCACTCTGCGCATCCACACAGACAGGATGAACTTCATGCTCTTCCGCTATGCATCACTGTATATGCTGAGCGCGATGATCATTTTGTCGATCCAGGGTTTGATTTGATCTCTGTACTCTGTCATGAGCAATCTCAACGAATCGTTGCTTGACGATCTCTTGGCGAAGCTGGAAAGTGTGCACGCCTGGTCGCCGCGCGTGATTTCCAGGCTCGAAACACTCATTCGCACGGGGGACGACTACAGCCTCTTCCGGATCAACCCTATTCGATACGCCACGGAAAAAGGCATGGCGGAACAGGAGTCCATTGATTTGTTTCTGCACAGCACGAAGCTAGGATTATTCGAAATGGAATGGCACCTGGTGTGCGCCATGTGCGGGAACATCGTGGAAAGTTTCCGCCATATGCACAGGCTGCATTCCACGTATATCTGTAAGGAATGTGCATATGAAAATCAGGCAACACTGGACGACTATATTCAAGTCGCGTTCACCATTTCTCGCTCGGTTCGAGAGATTGCCTTTCACCACCCCGAGTCGCTCTCGGCGGATGATCTTTTTTTCAAATACAACCTGTGCCGGGGTGCGCATTCGTGGTTGGAGGGCTGGGATCATGAACAGCTTTATCGTGCCGTCACCCAGTTCCTTGACTACCTCCAGCCGGGCGAAGCACGCCGCCTGGACTTTCCCACAGAGCTAGGCTTCATCATCCTGGCAAACGTGACCGACAGGGCGACACTTGGTCTTCTGGTGGGATCCGACCCTTCACCCGATGTGCAAATCGTTCCCACGCAGATCGTGGATGGCAAGCTCAACGTATTGAACGTTGCCACAGCGCCGCCACGTGTGGATCTTGGTTACGTGGCATTCTCCTTCGATGAGCTTAGCCATTTGTTAACCGGCCGGTTGATCCTGGATATCGAAAATCGCATGGATCACCGCGCCTGCGTCTGGGTGGCTCATTTCAAGGGAACACCGCCGAAGACGCTGCTCACCTTTGATCCCTTCCTCTCGGGCAAACGCCTAATTACCACGCAGACGTTTCGGACCCTCTTTCGCACGGAGACGGTCTCTGCCGATGAAGGCATTGGCGTCAAAGACATCACATTTCTATTCACCGATCTCAAAGGCTCCACCGCACTGTACGATCAGATCGGTGACCCGAAAGCATACTTTCTGGTCCGTCAGCACTTCGACACGCTGGGCAACGTGATCCAGCGCTATGAAGGTGCAACCGTCAAAACCATTGGTGACGCCGTCATGGCGACGTTTATGACGCCGCTCGACGCTGTTCGCGCCGCACTGGAAATGCTGCACGATATCGAAGTTTTTAACCGGAAGATCTCCGATAAACTCATTCTTAAGATCGGCATCCATACCGGCCATTCCATTGTCGTGACTCTTAATGACCGCCTGGATTATTTCGGACAGACTGTGAACATTGCGGCTCGTGTACAAACCCTGGCAGATGCCGGCGAGATCTATATAAGTGAGGATGTGTACACCTTTCCCGGTGTACAGGAAGCCATCGCACACTGTAAGATTTCTTCTGAGAAAGTGGCTGTTAAAGGCGTGAGCGAAACAATTCAAGTCTATAAGATATCATCGGCTGGATCTTAAGTTTTTGATCCGCGCGAGCTGCTCAATTTAATTCGGGAGGAAGAGGATGTCTGCATTGGCCAATTCAAGTGATCGTACGATCGTCGTTTTACATGGCGACCAAACAGGGGAAGAGCTATTACAGGAAGCCTTGCGCGTGCTCACGCCGGACGTGATCGGAGTGAGCCTGGACTTCCAGCACTTCGACCTTAGTCTCGAGAACCGTCGCTCCACGCAGAACGCCGTGGTGAAGGAAGCTGCCGCAGCCATGAACCAGAGCGGGCTCGGGATGAAAGCCGCCACCATTACCCCGCCCGAGAAAAATGACGTCGGCAGCCCAAACGCCATCCTGCGGGAGGAGATCGACGGGACAGTGATCCTGCGCACCGGACGGCGCATCCCGCGCGTGCGACCGGTGGGCGGGGTGCATTCCCCCATCTCCATCGTGCGCATGGCCGTGGACGATGCCTATGGCGCGAAGGAATGGCGCGAGAGTACAGACGATGGAGACGAGCTGGCATATCGGACGTCCAAGATTAGCCGATACGTTTGCCGCTCGGTCGCGGAATTCTCGTTCAAGCTTGCCGAGCGGACGGGGGCACGCGTCTTTGGCGGTCCGAAGTACACCGTCAGCCCGGTGTATGAAGGCATGTTCAAGGAGGAGCTCGACGAGGCCGCGGCGCGGCATCCCCGCGTGGCCTATGAGCCACAGCTGATTGACGCTACGCTGGCTCTCCTCTTGAAAACGGAAGGAGAGGCTCTTGTCATCCCAACCCTCAACCGGGATGGCGACCTGCTATCGGATATGGTCTTGCAGATGTTCGGCAGCATTGCCGGCTCCGAGAGTATGGTGCTGGCATTCACCGATCCGACCCACATCAAGGTGGTGATGACCGAAGCGCCGCATGGCACCGCCCCTGCACTGGAGGGCAAAAACATCGCCAATCCAATGGCCATGATCCTGGCCGGCGCGGCGATCCTCTCCTATATCGAGACCCCGAAAACCGAACAGGTCTCGCGTGCCATCTATGAGTCTGTCTTCGAAGCGGTGCACGATGGCAAAGCCACCACAGACCTGGGCGGCAGGCTATCGACAACGGAGTTCACCGACGAAGTGATCCGCCGCGTCCGCACGAAGCTGGAAGTGTGGAGCGGGCTGAGAAGCTGACGTATCTCTCATGTGTGCCTGAAACCAAATCCTTAGCTCAGGCGAGTCAACATAGCAAAAGAATACAAAGTAGGATTGTTTGCCAGCCTTGCTGTAGCTGCCGTGGGGCCTGCCATCGTCTATGCAGCGTACTTTGTTAAGCTGAGGCTACGCGGACTCCGCGATAAACCACAGACTGTCATGATCATCCTGACGGTTGTGTCGCTCGCCATGGTCGCATTCGCCGTATTATAAATGTACAGAGGAGCAACAGATGCCAAAGATCTCCAGTATTGCCTTCCGCGTCTACAACATGGATTCCATGCTCGCTTTCTATTCCGAGGCATTCCAGATCGAGTTCCAGGAGGTGGACACCTACGGCATCCGTTCCCAGTTCGGGGATGTAGATGGGATCACATTGAAATTCGTCCCGATCCGCGAAAGCGACGACTTCAAAAAGTTTCCCGTTCACCAACCGGGGTTCATCGTCCCGGACGTGGAAGCAGTGATCGCCATCGCCATCAAACACGGCGGCCGCCAGGAAGGTCAAACCCTCCGCGCCGACGGCAGAATCCAGGCAGCGGTGCGCGATCCCGATGGGAACACGATCGAGCTGTACTCGGAAGGATGACGCCCTGCAACATTCACAGATAGGAATTCATGTCCTCTTCCCACGAACAACTTGCCATTGGCATTGATATCGGCGCAACAAAGATCGCCTCGGTGCTTCTTGCAGAGACAGGTAAGGTGATCGAATCGTCGCAGGTGCTAACGCTCGCCGAAGAAGGACCACGAGCCGTCCTTGATAAAGTGGCCGACCAGATTCTGGGTCTCGCGAAGCAAAGCCCGGGTGCTTTGGCCGGAGTTGGGGTTGGCTCACCAGGCAAAGTAGATTCTGATCGGGGCAAGGTATACAACGCCGTGAATCTGGGTTGGACGGAGGTGGACCTCGTCGAAGAGCTTTCCCGCCGCATCCATGAAACCTTGCCGGTCAGGATCCAGAAGGATACCAATCTCAGCGCGCTCGGTGAGTATTATTTTGGCGCCTGCCAGGATCTGCGAGATTTCGTGTTTCTCGGCATTGGCTCTGGCCTGGGCGCAGGAATCATCAGCGGCGGCCATCTCATCACGGGCGGGGATTGGTACGCAGCAGACGTGGGACATGTATCGGTCGATCCCGAGGGTCCCGTCTGTGCCTGTGGCGGGCGCGGCTGCGCAGAGACGGTTGCCTCCGGCCCTGGGCTGGTGCGGGTCACGAGTCAAATGCTCGCCGATGGTTCAAAGGTCAGTACGCTTTTGAATCCAGGCGAACTGACGTCCGCCGGTGTGCTGGCTGCCGCCCGTGAGGGCGATCCTCTAGCTTTGGAAGCGTTAGGCGAAGCGGGACGAGTACTGGGCATCGTCATGTCTGCCTGTATAGCCATTCTCAACCCATCACGCTTTGTGATCGGCGGCGGACTTGGGCAGGCTGGCTACGAGTTCATCATCCCTGCCGCGCAGGAAGAACTGCGACGGCGAACGATCCCGGAACATCGCAAATTGCTGGATATCGTTCCTTCACGCGTCGAGTCACCGGCCATCGGTGCTGCCTGCCTGGTCTGGTATGCGCGCTCGGCGGAAGTGGCAAAGAGCTGACGCTGTAACAAAACGCTTGCCAACAAGTTCTTATAAATGAAAGGAGGTGATGTCTCTTCACCGAGACAGTTCGCTCGAGCACGACCTGCAAGACCAATACGAAAGGAGAAGAAAGAACATGCGTAAGTTGTTATCTCTGCTCAGCCTGCTGGTTGCCCTTTCACTCGTCCTCACCGCCTGTGGTGGCGGAGGCACGCCGGCAACCGAGGCTCCCCCCGTCATAGACGAACCGCTAGCTACAGAGGAAGCGGCAGCTACTGAACCCCCGGCCGCTACGGAAGAACCCGCTGCGACCGAGCCAGCGACCGGTGAGCAAGTCACTCTCGTCATTGAGAGCTGGCGTAACGATGACCTGTCGATCTGGCAGGACACGATCATTCCCGCCTTTGAAGCCAAATATCCCAATATCAACGTCGAATTCAGCCCCACCGCGCCCGCCGAATATAACGGTGTCCTCAACACCAAATTGCAGGGCGGCACGGCGGGTGACCTGATCACCTGCCGCCCCTTTGACGCCTCGCTGGAGTTGTTCCAGCAGGGACACCTCGCCTCTCTAAATGACCTGCCCGGCATGGAAAACTTCGGTGACGTAGCCAAGAGTGCCTGGATCACCGACGATGGCAGCGACGTCTTCTGCGTGCCGATGGCCTCCGTGATCCACGGCTTCTTCTACAATAAAGACAAGTTCGACGAGCTTGGACTGGAAGAACCGACGACTAAAGAAGAGTTCATGAGCGTGCTCCAGGCCCTCCGGGATGCTGGAGAAACGCCGCTCGTGATGGGCACCGCCGACCAGTGGGAAGCCGCCACGATGGGCTTCCAGAATATCGGCCCGAATTACTGGAAGGGTGAGGAAGGCCGCCAGGCTCTGATCGAGGGAACGGCCAAATTCACCGACGAGCCCTACGTCAAGACCTGGCAAGACCTCGCCGAATGGTCGCAATACCTGCCGGAAGGCTATGAGGCGGTGAAATATCCCGATGCCCAGAGCCTGTTCACCCTCGGCCAGGGTGTCATCTACCCGACCGGTTCGTGGGAAATCAGCCTATTCGAAGATCAGGCCGATTTCAACATGGGCATCTTTCCGCCCTATGTGGAGAACGAAGGAGACACCTGCTACATCAGCGATCACACCGACATCGCCATAGGCATGAACGCCAATACCACGCATCCTGAAGAGGCACAGACCTTCCTAAGTTGGGTGGCCTCCGATGAATTTGCCGCACTGTATGCCAACGCTCTGCCCGGCTTCTTCCCGCTGAGCAGTGCCGAGGTGACGTTGGACGACCCGCTGGCCAACGAATTCCTCAGCTGGCGCCAGCAATGCGAATCTACGATCCGCAACTCATACCAGATCCTGTCGCGCGGCGAGCCCAATCTGGAGAACGAGCTCTGGCGTGTGAGTGCAGGCGTGATGAATGGCACGCTTACTCCGGAGCAGGCTGGTCAGGAAGTCCAGACCGGTCTCGAACAATGGTATACGCCTCAATAATTTGATTGTGTAAATTCTGCAGTCCGGTGGAGATTTAAATCCACCGGACTGCAGACATCGAAGTATCAACCAGGAATTCATCTAGAGACTTTCTCGTCATCGCGAGGACAGTGTTCTCCACGGTACCCGAAGCAATCGCCTATACGCTTTGCAGGTAGGCATACTGTGAAAGATTGCTTCGTTGTCGCTATGCTGCTCGCAATGATGGGTAGGATTGATTGACAGGAGGCACTTCGTGCAAGCATCAAAGCGACGATTTCATATCCCCACGCATGTACTGGTATTTCTCGCGCCGGCGGTTTTGCTCTACACCATCTTCATGGTGATCCCCCTGATCAACTCCCTGCGGTTGAGCTTCTTTGAGCTGGGTCCCCAGAACCAGCAGACCCTCGTAGGATTGCAGAACTACATCAAGTTGTTTTCAGATTCCAACTTTGCACCGTTCTTCTGGCGGGCGCTGCGCAACAACTTTGTCTTCTTTGCCGTGCACATGCTGGTGCAGAACCCGATCGGCCTGTTACTGGCGGCGCTGCTTGCCGAAGGCGGGCGCTTACGCGGCTTCTTCCGGACGGTCATTTTTATGCCAACCGTGTTGTCAGTCGTTATCATTGGTTTCATCTGGCAGTTGATTCTCAATCCCTTATGGGGTGTGGCAGAAGGAATGCTCGAGGCCGTTGGCCTGGGCGCCTGGTTCGGTCCCTGGCTGGGCAAACCGGAAACTGCTCTCGTAACGGTCTCTCTGATCTCGGTCTGGCAGTTCGTTGGCATCCCGATGATTCTGTTCTATGCCGCGCTGATTGGCATTCCAGACGAGCTGATGGAAGCGGCGCGGGTGGACGGTGCCACCGCCTGGGACACATTCTGGCGCATCAAATTTCCCCTCATCCTTCCGACCGTTGGTATCGTGGGCGTGCTGACCTTTGTAGGAAACTTCAACGCTTTCGACCTGATCTACACCATGAAGGGCGCCAACGCTGGCCCCGACTTTTCCACAGACATCATGGGCACGTTCTTTTACCGTACCTTCTTCGGGCAGCAGCTTCAGCTCGGGAATCCGACGATGGGCGCTACAGTCGCTGCCATGATGTTCCTTATCATTCTCACGGGCGTTTTGCTGTATATGTTCCTGTGGGCGCGGCGTATCCAAACGTATGACTTATGATCCGAGGTAAACGATGCGATCGACTTCTTCCTTAAATCTACGCTACACACTGGGACGCATCATCCCGCTGGTGCTCCTCACCCTGTACGCCCTGATCGCCCTGTTTCCGGTCGTGATGATCCTGATGAATTCCTTCAAGACCCGCAAAGCCATTTTCGGGGCGCCGTTCGAAATCCCCACCTCTGAGACCTTCAGCCTGATCGGGTACGAGACGGTGACCGAACGGGCGGACTTCCACCTTTACTTTCTCAACAGCGCCATCGTCACCTTTGTGGCATTGATCCTGACTCTGTTCATCGGGGCGATGGCAGCCTTCGCTCTGGCAGAATATGACTTCCCTGGCAATACGCTGACCGCCCTGTATCTCTCGATCGGCATCATGATTCCCATCCGCCTCGGGACGGTGGGCATCCTGCGCTTGATGGTCAGCCTGGGTCTTGTGAACACGTTGACAGGGCTGATCCTGATCTACGTTGCCCAGTCCCTGCCATTGACGATCTTCATCCTCTCCCAGTTCATGCGGCAGGTGCCCAAAGATTTGAAGGATGCCGCCCGCATCGACGGCGCGAGTGAATATCGCATCTTTGGCATGGTCCTGCCGCTCATCCGCCCGGCGCTGGGAGCGATCGGTATCTTTACGATGATCCCCATCTGGAATGACCTGTGGTTCCCATTGATCATCTCCCCCTCTACCAAAACGGCGACGGTCACGCTCGGTGTCCAGCAGTTCCTCGGGCAGTGGGTCTCCGATTGGAATGCCGTGCTCTCCTCCTTAACGCTCGCAATGATTCCCATCCTGATCCTTTACTTGATCTTCTCGAGGCAAATGATCCGCTCCATCACGGCAGGAGCCATTAAGTAACTGCGTTGTTATTGAATCAAAACCAAAGCCATGTCACCCTGAGAGAGTGGCGCCCAAGCGCCAGGACTGAAGGGTCTCGTTCTTGGAGATAGTCTAAGAGATGCTTCGGGGAAAGAACACCCCTCAGCATGACATAACAAGGAGTTCACATGAGAGTTGGCATCGTGGGGGCTGGTTTTATGGGCACCACCCACGCCGCGGGCTGGGCAGAGACACCTGCACAGATCGTTGGCTTTACTGCGGAGACAAACACCGAAGCAAGCAAGCTGGCTGCCCAATACAAGGCAAGCGTGTATGCGTCTCTGGATGAGATGCTCCCGGATGTGGACGTGGTGGATATCTGTTCTCCCACCCATCTGCACCACGAGATGGCATTGAAAGCGGCCGCGGCAGGCAAGCATGTCGTCTGTGAAAAGCCGCTTGCGCGCACCACTGCCCAGGCGCAGGAGACCGTCGCCGCATGTGAACAGGCGGGAGTGCAACTGCTTGTGGCCCACGTCGTGCGCTTCTTCCCGGAATACGCGCTGGCACATGCGGCAGTGGAAGAAGGACAGATCGGCAAGCCGGGCGTGATCCGTTTGCATCGGGGTAGTTACCGCCCCAAGAAGCCGGCCGGCAACTGGTTTCTCGACGAAGAGAAATCGGGCGGCATCCTGATGGATCTGATGATCCACGATTATGATTATGCCTGCTGGGTCGCCGGGGACGTGGAGTCCGTCTCCGCCCGCCGCGTCACCGAGGCTCATCCCGACGCGCTCGTGGATTATGGACTTGTGATCCTCGGTCATCGTTCGGGGGCGCTCTCGCACATCTCGGGCGCGTGGGCTTATCCCCCACCCACCTTTCGCACGAAGCTTGAGATCGCCGGGGACCGCGGTCTGATCGAGTTCGATTCGGATAGCGCTGCGCCAATCCAGAATCTAATTCTCAGGTCACAGGCAGACGCGCCGGACGTCGCGTTGCCTTCCAGCCCGGTCAGTGAAAGCCCATACACGACACAGATCAAAGAAATTCATCGCGCGCTTGCAGACGGGGAAACTCCGCGGGTCACCGCGAACGACGGACTGCGAGCGGTGCAGATCGCGGTAGCCGCTATTGAGTCGGCGCACAGCGGACAACCTGTGACACTGCAATCCCACGCGGAGGCATAATGATCAAGATCGGGGTCCTCTCGTTAGCACACCATCACGGGGAAGCATATATTTCCAGCCTGCGCCTTATGGAGGGCGTGGAGCTGGTCGGCGTGGCAGATGACGACCCCATGCGCGGCCAGACGGTTGCAGCGCACAACCGTGCCAAATATTTCCATACCTATGAAGACCTGCTCGAAGCGAAACCTGATGGCGTGATCGTCTGCACGGAAAATAATCGCCATCGCTCATTGGTAGAGATGGCAGCCTCACTTGGCATTCACGTCCTGTGCGAAAAGCCAATCGCCACGACGCTCGAAGATGCACGTGCCATCGTGGAGGCTTGTGAGAAGGCGGGCGTGTTGCTCATGACGGCCTTCCCGATGCGCTTCAGCGCCCCGCTGCTGGAGATCAAGGCGCGGCTCGACAACGGTGATTTCGGTGATGTGTATTGCTTCAATGCCACCAACCAGGGCGAGCTGCCCACCAAACACCGCGCCTGGTTCATAGACCCTCAGTTGGCAGGCGGCGGTGCGATCATGGATCACACCGTCCATCTCGTAGACATTATGCGCTGGTTTACTGGCGCCGAGGTCAAGACGGTCTACGCCCGGAGCAACCGTATCTTCCATGCAGACGAAGTGCAGGTGGAGACAGGCGCGCTGGAAATGCTGACATTCGATAACGATGTATTTGCTACCATCGACGCCAGCTGGTCCCGTCCACAATACTGGCCGACCTGGGGTGGACTGACGTTCGAGATGGTGGCACAGCGCGGTGCAGTGCTGGTGGATGCCTTCCGCCAGAACCTGAACGTCTACCGCCAGGAGTGGGAGCGTTCCAACTGGGCGTACTGGGGCTCGGACATGAATCATGCGATGGTCAGCGACTTCGCTTCCGCGATTCGTGAAAACAGGCAGCCGCGCGTCACCGGCGTGGATGGCTTGCGGGCCGTAGAAGCGACGCTTGCCGCCTACGAATCGGACCGCACCGGAAAGACTGTGGAGGTCAAAGCATCATGACGAAGCGGATGCTCATATACAACGCGCGTCTGTTCACACCTCACCATCCCGGACAACTGGGATGGCTGCTAACAAAAAATGGACAGATCCGCTCGATCGGCTTCGGGCAACGGCCGATCCTTCCAGGCACGGGCGAAGTGGAGGAAGTGGATGCCCAAGGAAATATGTTATTGCCTGGCTTCATCGACCTGCACGTCCACGGCGCGATGGGGCATGAGTTGATGGATGGCTCCGCATCCGGGCTGGAGGAGATGGCACGCTTTTATGCCTCGCACGGCGTGACGTCGTTCCTCGCCACCACCTGGACGGCCAGCCGCGACTCGATCAGCAAAGCGCTGGAGCTGGTCGAAGAGATGCAGGGGCCGATCCCCGGCGGGGCGACGTTGCTTGGCGTTCATCTGGAGGGCCCATACCTCAACCCTGCCCGCTGCGGCGCACAGGATGTTCGTCTCATTCGCCGCGCGGAGCGGGAAGAAGCGCTGCCGTTCATCGAGAGCGGCGTCATCCGTTTGCTGGCCCTGGCGCCCGAATATGAGGAAAACCTCTGGTTGATCGACGAATGCGTAAAGCGCGGAATCACTGTTTCCGCCGCGCACACGGCTGCAAACTACGAACAGATGCAGGCCGCCGCGGCGCACGGCCTGGCCCAGGTGACCCATACCTTCAACGCCATGCAGGGGCTCGGTCATCGTGAGCCTGGCACAGTGGGCGCGGCGCTCACGACTCCGCATATCTCATGCGAGCTCATCGCCGATAACATTCATGTGCATCCTGCCGTGCAAAAGATCCTCGTGGACGTGAAATCGCCCGCCGGTGTAATTCTGATCACCGATGCAATCCGCGCGGCAGGCTTGCCCGAGGGCGAGTACATGCTGGATGACCGCTCGGTCCGCATCCAGGAGGGCGCCGTGCGGCTGCCGGATGGCACCCTGGCAGGCTCCATCCTGACCATGGAGCGCGCCCTGCAAAACCTGTGTGCTGCCACCGGGCGCCCTCTCACGGAATTATGGGTGACCTCCAGCCTGAACGCGGCTCGCGCGATCGGCGTCTCCTCTCACAAGGGCAGCCTCGAGGTGGGTAAGGATGCCGACCTCGTTTTGCTCGATGAATCGTTTGAGGTCCAGGTCACCGTAGTGCAGGGTGAGGTTGTCTACCCCTTCCTTCCCCAAACAGGATAGGAAGACTCTTCAACAAGCAAAGTCTCTGAATTTGATTTGGGGAGGTAGGGTCGTGCTAAAATCGTTATGTCCTATTTACGGTTCGAAAATGGAAGGGTCACGTCGCCATGAAGCGATGCACTTACTGCAAGACGGAAAACCGGGATGAGGCGATTTTCTGCCAGCATTGCAGGCATCCCTTGCCAGAAACGCCAACGCGGCCGCGCAGCGCCCTCGTGTGGCTCGCCCTCCTGGTGTTCGTGATCGGATTCG
>LLBY010029101.1_pt2 | contig 12063 bp, 12 predicted proteins | sample 1489401 | NCBI WGS metagenome assembly LLBY01 (sample SAMN04092656, study PRJNA295927) | soil metagenome | biome: Soil prokaryotic community; feature: Bulk soil; isolation source: soil from tomato rhizosphere | host: tomato cultivar Hawaii 7996 | place: South Korea | collected 2011-11-01 | reverse complement strand
AATCACGTTAAGTTAACAGGGCCAGTTTCTTTCATTGTTATGGATTTCAACTAATTATTGGGCACAAATAATTGTACATTATTATTTGTAGTATCGGCCACATAAACCCGTCCGGCTAAATCAATCGCAATGCTTTCGGGTTTAATAAATTGGCCGGGGCCCGTCCCCTCAGCACCGAATTCCGATAAAAAAGTTCCATTTTTAGAGAATATTTGAATTCGATGATTATCTGAATCTGAAACATACAGATTTTGCAATTTGTCAAAGGCAATTACAGCAGGATGATTGAATTCCCCTTCATTGAGGCCCTCAGAGCCCCATTGAGTTATAAAAGTCCCATTATTAGAGAAAACCTGAATGCGACTATTCGCGTAATCAGGTACAAATACGTTGTCCTGATTGTCTAGAGCTACATCCCATGGCATATCAAATTGACCAGGTTCCGCTCCTTTATCTCCCCATGAGGTTATGAGTGTCCCGTTGTTTGTGAATTTTTGTATTGTGTCAAGATCCCTATCGGAGACAAATAAGTTTCCTTTCGAATCCGCGGCAATTCCATGGGGATGTAGAAATAGTGCTTCAGCATTAGGTTCATTACCCCAAGTGTTAATAATAGTTCCATTTTGTGAGAGCACCATTACCCGTTGATTAATTTGATCAGTAAGATAGAAATTTCCTTGCTTGTCAATTTCGCTGCTATGTGGATGATTTAGCGAAAGGTCATCTTTGACTAAATTTTTCCATGTTGAAATAAACTGTCCATTTTTGTCATACTTTTTAATCTCATTTGATTCGATATCATTGACATATACATTATCTTGACTGTCTGTAATTACCCCTTCAGGCTGAAAGATCTGTGTTGAATTAGGAGAATCAGTTTGAGGCGCAAGGGTTCTGAAATAACCAAAGGTCATTGTTTTGTTAGCAGGTAAATCATGCAGGGTGCTAGTATGATCGCCAGAAGTAGAAAAGGAATAATTGGGCAAAAACGCAGGGTTTGAAATGTAAGAAAGTGGCATCAAGAGAATAAAAATACTCAACATGCGCAAAATGTGCGCATAATTATTACAACAAATAGATTTCATGCAAGTAAAATACATGATGACTTTAATTAAGTCTTTAACAAATTATATAAAATCAACTGAACAATTTAGGGAAGATCAACAGAAACTCCTCGCACAAATAGGTAATTGGATATCCTTTTCTAAACGCCATCTAACCAAATCTGTCCTAAAATATATAGTATTAGTATTATGCCATACCAAAAATAAGAACTATATGGAAGTTTAGTTTTTGTATGTTAATGTATTTATTGGGAAATAACAAATTATTTATGTTAAACATGTAACTATATATTATGCAAGACTTTGACAATGAAAATTGGAGCGGTTCGTAGTTTTTTTACGGCCAATAAATCAGTGATCATAGTGGCTATCTTAATTGTTATTATTCCTATTTCATTGTATTTGTATTTTCAACAAGAGACAGAAAGTAGTATAAGAAACAGCATATATGAACAACAAAAACAGAATCAAATGGATGCAAGCAAGGCTATTGCAACGCACCTAGAATCAGATATCGAGTTGATATTGTCAAGACTCCAAGGGCTGGCTAGCTCTCCTTCTATTATGAATTGGGACAGTAGATCCAATCCTACAATAACTTTATTGAAAGATTATTACAGGATTATTAATTCGAGTACGCCTGTGGATAGGTTATTCTTAAATGATAGATCAGGTGTTTCGGTATTAGATATAGCTCCTCTAAACACAACAAATTATGCAGGGATCAACTTTTCCTTTAGAGACTGGGTAAATCAAACAAAAAACACCTTGTCTCCTGTCATCTCAGACACCTTTTTAGGAATGGATGACAAAAATCGAATCGCAATGACTTATCCCATAATAATCAAAAATTCCAGCGGTTCTTTTTATAATGGTTTGGTTGGTGTAGTAATTCCAGTTAACGAATTTTTCAATTTTTATGGTAATATTTATGATATCCAGTCGCAATACTTGTCAGTGCTGGACAATAAATCAGTTATTTTAGTTCATCCACTGCCTTCATTAGTAGGTAAAGAATTTTTCGGCGAATTTACTCAAAATCTTACAGGTTACAATGACATTTTGAATAACTTGGTTAGGACCGTGATTTCAGGTCAACCTAATATTTCCATATATGAATTCGTAAATGAGGAGAGATTGAATACAGGTTATCCGGTATATATAGACGGAGTTCCCAAATATGCAGTTTTTGTTGTGACTCCAACTTCATCTATTTACTCAACAGTGAACAACATTATTGAAAAAGAAAGACTTCAAATGCTGTCACTAATAATTGGAATAATTGCAGCAGTATTATTGTTAATATTATACTTAAGTAAGGTAAATTCAACTCTGGATAAAGCAGTCAAAAAGAGAACTACAGAATTGGAAAATGTAAACATAAAATTAGAGTCTGCAAACAAACATATTAAAATCCACGACGATATGCAAAAAGAATTCATAAACATGGCAGCTCATGAATTACGGAACCCGGTTCAGTCATTATTAGGATTTTCGGACATCCTAAAAAAATTAAATATAAGAAATGAAGGAAACAAAATTGCTCTTCAATACAAAGATGCCATAGAGGCAATAAGTAGAAGTAGCAAGAGGCTCAAAAGATTGGTAGATATCATATTTGACGTCTCACAGCTGGACAATAATTTATTGACATTAAACAAAGAATCGTTTGATTTAAAGGATATGATAGAACAATTAGTAACAGATTATCAGTCTCATAATACACCTCTCAATAACACCAACAACAACAAATCCAACATCGAGGGTAATAATATTGAGTATACTAAAGGCAAACACGTTATAGATTTTGCCTATTCCAACTATCCACCAGGTCCCAAAACAGTCAAAGGAGACAAGACATATTTAAAACAAGTTATAACTAACCTGGTAGATAACGCCGTTGAATTTACTCAAAACGAGGGTAAGGTAAAGATAAACCTAGATAAAGAATTAAAAAATGGCAAGGTCATTGTAACTGTAAGTGACAATGGATACGGAATCCACCCCGATATTTTACCATTCTTATTTACAAAATATGTTAAAAAGTCAAGAGGCGGGGCTGGCCTTAGTCTATATATATCAAAAAAAATAATTGAAGCCCACGGCGGAGAGATTTGGGCCAAAAATAATGATGACGGAAGGGGTGCAACTTTTGGATTCAGTTTGCCTCTGGATAAATAACAAGTTTTTATTTTAAAAAATATCGGAATTTTTGGTACAGCCAGTTCGAATATTCTCTACTCGAAATTTTTTGTATGGAAATGATAAGATTGTATTTATCAGAACGTTGTTTGAATTGATATAAAATTTTATTGAATCTTCATTACTGTTTATTTTGGTATTTGGCTTTATCAATTTCTTGCTCAAAATGTCTTTTCCAATTCAGAGGCAAAAATTTCAATTTTGTTATAGTTTTTAATTGTTGCAATTCACTATAGTTATAATTCTTTTTTTTATACAAGCTTACTATATCATTTACGGAAACACTGTTCATATCTCTAGTTAATAGCTTTATTTCATCACCCTCTATTAATTCGCCTTCTCTAAGCACTCTAAAATAAATTCCAGATCTAAGACTGTTTAGAAATTTTTCTATGACATCCATTTTACCAAACCGTATACCTAATTTATAACAAGGCATTCGGGGTTGAGTAACAACAAGCCGTGATGAACCAATATCAAAGGTATCTCCAATATTCACATCCATTTCATTCAATCCTTGGGTTGTAAGATTTTCACCAAACATGCCAAATTGAATATCTATATCAGGATAAATTTTTCTCCAGTATTCATAGTGTTCTACGGGATAGGAATAAACCGCTTTGTCAATTCCCCCATGAACCGACAAGTCAGACTGTGCGTCCCCTTCTAGGTTGAGCTTTGATAATTTTATCTTTTCATGAACAGGATGTTTGAAAATACTCGTAGTTACTAGTTGATTGTTGAATCGAATTTTTTGTGGTATTCCAACATTAACAGAGACAACCTTCATGGGATAGTACAAGATTGTCACTCATAATTGTATATATGTTTGTCAAGATTGATGCAGCACCTTCTCCAGAGAATGAATTACAAAAATTATTATGTCAAATAAAAAAAAGATTATTGCTTGCTATTTTTGGTTTTGAGAATGTATGTAGAGCAAAGAATCAAATTTTATTGCTGCTAATCCGGCAGCATACAAAAGGAGCAGTGGTATTGTTATGAACCACATGGTTATGCCACTGCCGTCCGGTGTAAGCAGTGCTCCTAGGATAATTAAAAAAATAGCGATATATCCAATATTCTTAATCCAAAAAATTTGTGAAACCAATCCAGATTTAGTAATCGCCCACATTACAAGTGGAACTTGAAAAGAAAAGCCAAATATCACTAGCATATTCAGGGTGAAAACCACGAAAGAGGTAATCTCAAAAAAAGAAGTAATTTCGATAACTTGTCCGTACTTGTACAAAAATTCAAGCGTATATGGGATTACGATGGTATATGAAAATATACATCCCATGATGAACAATAATACCATTGGAAGCAAGGTCTTTTTAATAATCTTATTTTCATGATGAAATAATGCAGGATTTATGAATACAAAGAACTCTCTAAATATTAATGGCAAAGTACCTACCAGGCCGATTATTAATGCCACATACAATTGAGCATTGAATGACTGACCAGGTGCTGTTTGAACCAAATTCACGTTCTTGGGTATGAGATCATTCTTTAATAACGAAATTATTTGAACCGAAATATTGTTAAATGCATCAATATGTAAAGTTGGCACATCATATCCGTTTAGATTAACCAAGGATACTCCGAGTGACATGCACACGAGAGTAAGCAACCCCATCACAATGAATATCCTTACTGCCCTACCCCTTATTTCAATGAGTAGACTTGTAAGAGGACTGATGGTAGAAATTTTTATCCCCTACCTCTTTGTTGTGACATACTCAAGTTTATAAAATTCTATAAATCGCTGATTAAAAAATATTTTACTCGATACAATACTGTAAATATCTAAATACATGAAATGCGATTTGAAAGTGAAGGCATATTAGGAGTGCTAGATTCAACAAAGGAATTATCTGACAGTTTTGGAAGAATCGCAAAGAAACTCAGGATTTCCGTTACTGATAGGTGTAATATGAGATGCATTTACTGCATGCCTTTTAATAATACCAAATGGCTAAGCCAAAAAAACATCCTTACTTACGAGCAAATAACATACTTGGCGGAAATTTTTGCCTCACTTGGAATAGAAAAGATAAAAATTACTGGTGGAGAGCCATTGGTTCGAGTCGATATTATATCTCTCATAAAGTCACTTTCTTCGATAAAAGGGATAAATTCTATAAGCATGACTACAAATGGCCTCCTGTTAAAGGATAGAGTGGCAAGCCTAAAGGAGGCGGGATTAGAAAGTATCAACATCAGCTTGGATACATTTAATCGCACTCGATTCAAATCAATAAGTGGAATTGACGGTTTAGATATTGTTCTTGAATCAATAAAATCAGCAGTTAGTCAAGATTTGCGCGTAAAAATTAACACAGTTATAATTAGGGATTGGAATGACGACGAGATATCTGAATTTGTGGAATTTTCAAAGAAAACCGGTTGTCCTGTCAAATTCATAGAATTTATGCCTCTTGACGGAACTAAGATCTGGTCAGAAAACCTGGTGGTAAGCAAGGACGAAATGATTGATAAAATAAACAACGATTTTGGGAAACTAAGTCCTTTGGACAACGATAAAGCCGATCCAGCAAGGCTTTACAGGTTCGATAATGGAAACGCAACAATAGGATTCATACCCTCCATAACCAAACCATTTTGTCAGGATTGTGATAGGGTTAGAATAACTGCAGAAGGCAAACTTCATACATGTCTGTTTGAAAAGAAGAATTATGATTTAAAAGCGCTACTAGATAAAGGAAAATCGGATAAAGAAATTCAAGAATATATTCGTAACTGTATATTAGAAAAGCCTGAGGGAATAATAAAAATTATTAAAAACCATTCACTAGAACCCGGAATAAACAATATGTATAGTATTGGTGGCTAGTAAGGGAGGCGAAGAGGAGATATACAGATAGAAAAATAGACCACAAGTATAAAGCGACGTTACAATAAAAGGACCAGATCAGGTCACAGAAATATTGATCTTGCTATAACCCTCCGCGCCATTGGGGAACGGATCTTCTAATGTTGAAGTTTGGATTTGCCCGTTTTTGTCTGTCGCCCGTACTACTATCTCATAGTTGCCTTTGTCTGCTGCGGTGAATCCACTTGTCCACAATACCCAAGTATATTGTGACAAGGGATCTTTAACTATCGCTGTTTTCCAAGATTTGCCTCCATCTATGCTCACCTCCACCTTCGATATACCTCTGTTACCTGCAAATGCGATTCCAGCTATAGGAATGTTCCTGCCAGCTGCTAGGTTGCTGTTATCCCCTACCAAATGAGGAAATCTGTCACCTATGGGCTGGTTGCCTGGGATTACGATAGATGAGCTAATAGAGCTTATACCGTTATTTGTCCAGCCTTTTCTCTGCCAAAAACCTTCATAGGTTTTATCTACTAATTCTATCTCTGTAATCCATTTTGGATTCATCATTCCATAAAATCCTGGAACGATAGCCCTAATAGGATAACCATGCTCGTTTGTAAGCGGAGAATTGTTCATATCGTACGCTAAGATCGTACCTTCCATCATACCGCTTTCTAAAGGAATGCCCACATCATATCCATCCTGACATCTGAATACAATATATTTTGCATTTGGTTTGACCACAGCTTTTTGAAGAAGATCCTTAAGTCGCACTCCTTTCCATAAAGCTGTGCTAGTGAAGTTGCCACCTATCTTATTACTAATGCAAGCCAAAGTTGCAAATTCTTCTACTGCATTCATATTTTTTATCTCATGATAATTTATTACGACAGGATTGTTCACCAGGCCTTTTATGGATAGATTCCAGGAAGCTGCATCGATTGTGGGCACCACGGTATTGATATCTATTCGATAAAATAGATAGGTAGGGGTCACTTCTGCGTCAATGAGAGGAGTAAGCAGGGGATTCTCAAATCCAGCTGGTTTTGATCTTGATTGTAAGAATTGTCTTATTGGTTCATTATAAGTACGTGATGTTGACGGTGATGAAGGCGAAGTTTGTTGATCCGATCCAGATATTAAACGACTAAAGCCAAAGTAAACGAGAGGAATTGCAATTAACGAAATTACAAGGGCGCGTATTGCATCTCTTTTGGCGTAATCGATACCATTAGGAATAGAGAAGTTATTTTTTTGTTTTAGATCAACGCCCGATGCGGAAGCGGGTTGGTCAGCAATTTTCTTATTTTCAAAGTATTTGTTTCCATATAAAAAGGCAAAAATTAATCCAAAGATAATATTAGGTAACAAGAATAAGCCAAGAGATGGTAAAGAAGGTAAAAGAGCAGACTGTCCTGGTATAGTACTGATCATCATAAAAATAATTACTAAGCTTATTTGAATAACATAAGGTATCACCGTCGCAAGCATCAATCTCCTAGCAAATACTGGAGAGTTAATTTTTTGAAGCAGTTTGCCTATAATAATTCCAAATATACCAAAAATCAAAACATTGATAACAGTAGCTCCAAAAAAAGTTGAATACTTGGCAAGAGGTCCAAGTGTAAGTACTGCTTGAGATTCAATTTCTCCAGATGTAGTGGAAATCAAACCCTGTGCGGCTATTTCGGGTAAAAACAATCCATTGAAACCAATTTTTAGAAAAATGCTTAAAGACAGACAAGCGATACCTGCAGCCAGGCCAAAGACAAAAAAATAGACAGAGTTATTTGCCTTCAATCCCTTAACCATTGTATAACGGAAAGATGAAATTATTTAAGGATTTTTCCAAATTGACCTTTTTAGAGTGTTGATTTGAAATGCTCAATATTTTTTATCATTTCAAAATAACCAGAGAGAGAGCGAGAGGGAGTTATATAGGCAGGCACATTGGATCAAAAGGATCCACCCCAATCTTAATTAGATATCTTGAGTTAATTTCAACTGTTATGGGCATGATAGATGTGGGTGACAAACCAGAATCACTTAGGAGTGCAATAGCACAAGCTGTTTTGGAATTTGATAACAGTATCTATGATGTCATAAAAGACGGAAATTCTCCAAAGGGAAATATTTTTGAAATAGCAAGGATGGCCGGCACCATGGGTGCGAAAAAAACTTCTGATTTAATTCCCTATTGTCACCCGATACCAATTGACGACATCAAGGTAGATTTGACAATTGAACATAATCGTATGGAAATAAAAGTAAGAGTCAAAAGCGTATGGAACACAGGCGTCGAGATGGAAGCACTCACAGGGGCAACTGTTGCAGCCCTGTCTGTATACGATATTCTAAAACCACTAAAAAAATCCTTATCTATTAACAACATCACAATTTTAGAAAAAAAAGGCGGAATTGGGGATTTCATAGAGAACTTTAATGAAAATCTTTATGCGGTTGTCCTGACTATAAGTGACACAAGAAACAAAGATCAGGATAAATCCGGCAAGTTAATAGTAGATGTTTTAAACAAATACGGCTTTACCATAGTCGAGTACAAAATAATCCCAGACGACATAGAGATGATTGAAAATGAATTAAGAACCTATTCAGACTACAAGAAAAAAATAAACATTATAATTACAACCGGAGGTACTGGTGCTGGTGCTCGAGATGTTACACCAGAGGCAACAAGAAAAACCTTAGACAAAGAGATATCAGGTATTATCGAGAATATGAGGCACTACGGTCAGAAAAGAACGCCCCTGTCAATGCTTTCACGAGGTGTTGCGGGAATCAGAGGAAAAACTTTAATCGTAAACTTGCCCGGAAGCGCTTTGGCAGTATCCCAATCTCTAAATGCTTTATTCCCTGGAGTAATACACATTTTCAAAATTATTAGTGGACAGCACTCTTCTCATCATCATCCTCATGATCATGATGATAATTAATAGCAGGTTCGACGGGGCCAGTAACAAGGTTCATTACCAAGATAGCTAGCCACGCTCAACATCCTAATCAATCACTTGGAGGTCATGAATATATGAAAAGCCAGGTAAAAGAGAGAACTGTACTACATCCCCTTTAGATAACTTTTGAACATTTTCTGGTACAACAACAAATGCATTTGCTTCTGATAACAAGGATATGCTCTGTGTTTCGCCAACAATAGGACTTGCAGTAAGTAAATTTTTTGATCTTATTTTTGATACTTTAATGTATAGTACTTTCTTAAAGGTGGAAAATTTTTTCCTTGAAGTCCAATCCTGGTTTAGTATTGCTGGAAGGGTAAGAACCTGATGATTATTTCTTCCCGCAAGTAACGCTATTAGAGGCCTAGCGAATACAAGAAATGCATTTAAGGCTCCCTGTACAGGCCCAGGCAATAAAAGTAGCGGCTTATCACCAAGAGCCGCAATTCCTGCTACTCTTCCCCGGTCTAGTTTCACTTTGTTAGCAATCATACCAGGATACCCCATTTGATTTATTGTTGATTTTACGATATCATGTTCACCGGCGGATGTTCCACCAACCGTCAAAATCAAATCAGATGATCTCAAAGCTTTTGTGATTTTGTTTTTCAAAGCGTGAGTATTATCCGGAGTTATCCCCAAATCTATAGGGATGCCACCCAACTCCTTGACTAGACTAGAGATAATATGGCTATTCGTATTAACAATTTTATTTTGTAGTTTGCTACTAGTATTGCTTAATTCTTGGATATTATCAGTAAGTTCGTTCCCAGTAGGGATGATTGATACAACTGGTTTTTCATAGACAGAAATCTTGCTTATATGTAGCGTAGCCAGTAATCCCATATGTTGTGCACGAATTACCTGTTCTTTACTCATGACTTTCTTACCTTTTTTGATATCAGATCCCGTCAAATATACGAAGCTTCCTTTCTTTAGTGACTTTGTTATTTTTATTTCATCTTTATCCATCACAGAAACATCTTCAATTGGAATCACTGTATCTGACCCTCGAGGCATGCTTCCTCCAGTATTGATTCTAGTGGCCTGCCCCTTCTTATGGAAATAAGATGAAGGTTCACCAAGCATAGATCCAGAGGTAGAGATCTTCAGAAAGACCGGTTCGTTTAACGATCCATTATTTATATCTACTGAACGAACGGCAAACCCATCCATGTGAGAAGTAGGATACTCCGGCACATTGCGGTTAGATATAACATCTTGATCCAAAACTCTGCCCAAGCCTTCATATACATTAATAAGTTCGGTTTTTCTTGAAATCTTTATATTTTTAAGAAGTATTGAAATGGTTTTTTCTACAGATACATATGAATCAATGTTTCGCGACATATTTTATAGCTGATTGATTATAATCATTAAAGATTATTAAAAATGTTCAGCCATTTAGAAATATAATGAAAGTACATTGATTTAGAATAGAATTAGAATATCTGTTGCTGTTATTCATCTATGTTAATTGCGTTACCCACAACCCACTTTACCTTGTTATTTGACAGAATTTCCTTCTTCCAAATTGGAACTTCTTTTTTGATTGCATTTAAAATGAATTGACATGCTTCAAAGGCATCCTTGCTATGTGGAGTGGAAAGTGCTATAACAACGCTACTAGCACCCAACTTCATTGGACCTATTCTATGAATTATTCTAATTTTTTTAATGTCCCATCTTTTCATGGCAATTTTTTCAATCTGTTTTAGCTGTTGTTCTGCCATATCGATGTATGATTCATAAACCATTTCTTTAACCAAACCGTTTTTACCATAATTTCTTACCGACCCAACAAAAACAACAGTTGCTCCAGATTTTCCCTTCTTATCTTTCATTGAATTCAAAAGTTTACAGATATCGATTTCATCAGTAGTAAGTCGTTTGGTTGCTGGTGGATCAATAGACTCATCCTTAACTTCATCAGCATAGATAAGAGGATTTTTATTGGCATTTGTCTGGTGTGGCTTATTTTGAGTGCTTTTTGATCCTGAATGCGTAGATTTCCTAATGGATTTGATTAGAATCACCCTCCAGAAACCGGCGGCAAAAGGGCCACTTCATCTTTGTCCCTTAAAATGGCATCAGAGTTTACCAGTTTGTAATTTACAGAAGTATTAAAGTCAATTACATTCCTTAATTCAGGATATCGAGTACGAATTAGTGATAATAGATCCGTAACAGAGGTATTTTTGGATATTTCCAAAGTCTCCTTTTTTACTTTTGTTGCTTCACGAACCTGTGCAAAGTAAAGTACGGTGATTTGGATATTTGAAGTCATCTAGTATCTTGAAAAGATCTAATATTTAAGAAAACGCATAAGCAAGATCAAGTTAAGAGAATGTCTATCTCTTTTTAAATCATTTTTATAATATAGTACAGACTTTTTTTCAGTTTTTTTTTTGATTTTGGGACTGACACATCACATGTCTATAGGCGACATGAAACCTACAAAACGTTGAAGAATCAAATTACGAGTATCTTACCACTTTTACCGCAAACCGAGTCATCAAGTTTAGATATCACTTTAAAAGAAGGAATTCTCGTGGCCATTCTTTCTCACGACATTCTCTCTACGTATTACGTGCGGCGTCGTGGCTTTGAACATAGCATATACGAATTGGCCTTTTTTTAAGCTTAAGATATTTTGGGATTCAATTGTAATTCGTGATCTTAAGTGGAAACTTTTAGAGGATAATTGAATACTAACAATTCCCAAGTTATCTGATACAGGATCATCTATGTTTTCGATAAATAATCTGATGTTGTTTCTTGCGCTAGTCTTGACTGGGCCTAAAGATAATATAATATCTTCGGGTTTGATCAAGATACCAACAATAGAATTAATTGGGAACTCTCCAAGGATTTCAATTATATGCTCGTCAACTGAAAAAACCGAAACCCCTTGTTTTGTTTCAATTATTTGTCCCTCTAAATAATTATCATCACTTTGAAACATGTCAGAGAC
>LLBY010005228.1_pt3 | contig 12076 bp, 13 predicted proteins | sample 1489401 | NCBI WGS metagenome assembly LLBY01 (sample SAMN04092656, study PRJNA295927) | soil metagenome | biome: Soil prokaryotic community; feature: Bulk soil; isolation source: soil from tomato rhizosphere | host: tomato cultivar Hawaii 7996 | place: South Korea | collected 2011-11-01 | reverse complement strand
ATGGCCGGGTTTGGCTCCCTCGTCGGCGAGACGTTTGACTTCGGCCTGGCGACTGACGGCGAACTGACCGAGGAGCTTCGAGCTGCAAGTAACCTGATCTTCGTCGGTATGCCGGATAAGTTTGATCTTTTGAGCACAGTGGACTTTCCGCTTGCCATCCAAAACAATCAGTTCGCCAACCTCCCCGCCGAATCGGAGACCGATGGCGTAATTCAGATGGCAGTCTCCCCCTGGAATGAGAGCAAGACGGCCCTGTTAGTCAGCGGGAATTCCACAGAGGCGGTCATGAAGGCGGCGCAGGCCGTCAGCTCGGGCAGGATCTTGGTCTACCAGGATCCGGCGCTGGCCTACGTGGCGGATGTGCAGCCGCTCTCCCGGACTCTGCCCGTCGTTGAGGATTTCACCCTGCAAAGCCTCGGCTATGAGACGGAAACGCTGAGCGGCATCGGCCTGCAAAGTGTGGAGTATATATTCAATGCTTCAAAGGAACAGCTCAATACCCAGAACGGTACCATCGATCTCATTTATTACCATTCCGGGCTGATCGACTATGGACTCTCTTCGTTCAGCGTCGAGCTGAATAGCCAGGTAATTTCGAGTACGGTATTTTCCAAAGAGACAGAACAGCTCAGCACGCTTCAGATCAAGATCCCCCCTGGGTTGCTGCGTTTTGGCGAGAACCGCCTGACGATCAGCGCCAGACTGTTTGCCGTCACCTCCTGTGATTCGACGGGTTTCTCGAATCCCTGGTTGACGATCTCAGATCAATCTATGATCCATCTGCCGGTCGATACGGATCCGAATGGCGCCACCCCTTGGCTACTGGACCTGAAGTTCTACCCCGACCTCTTTACGACTAGCAGTGATCTCGGCGATCTGGCCTTTGTCCTGCCCCAGGACAATCCATCCACGTGGAAGCTTGCCGGCCAGCTTGCCTATGAATTAGGGGATACGGCCAATCCTCTAATCGCCAACCTGGAAGCTGCCTTTGCCGATGCCGTGCCCCAACCTGTACTGGATGAAAGGTCACTGATCGTCATTGGCCGGGCGAGTACCGTCCCATTCCTCTCACAGATCAACGACCGCCTTCCGGCGCCGTTCGATATACAGAATGACACAGCCAGTGAAAACCATATGCAGGTAGTCTACCGCATCCCGGAGGGGATGAGTGTGGGATATCTGCAGCTCTTGAATTCTCCCTTCAATATCGAGAGGACCATTCTGGTTTTGGCGGGGAACACGGAAGAAGGGTTAGGCATGGCAGGGAATGCGCTCCTGCAGGACGATCTGCGCAGCCAGCTGACTGGTGTCTTTGCCGTGACCAACGGGACGCAAATCGCGACGGCCAATGCCTCCTCGCAATTTTCTGCTGTGGGCACGCTGGTCCCGCCAGAGCAAGCTGTGGTGACGACCCCTCTTCCAGGTCCCGCGGCAGCACCTGCCACGCTGGCAACCCCTGGCTGGCTACTGCCGGTGCTGGCGGCTTCGGGGGTTGCCGTCTTATTGATCATTATCGCAGTCATCATCGGTGCCTTCGTCCGGCGCCGTGAAACGACAACACCTGCCTTCAATCCGGCGAATAAGATCAACGGCAATTCTCACTCCCACAGCCATCGTACGGACGATGAACATAAGAGTTAGAGGAGGCGTGTAATCTCCCTGAAATGAACAGGAGTATCGAGACCGATACTCCTGTTTCCATTCATCGACTTGCGGATGGATCAGTATTCTTCTGCGGCGTGTTCCAAAATCTCAAACCCGATGCGCAGATTCGTCTGCAGCGAGGCCGGATCAACTGTCTCTCCCATTTCCATCTGTCCTAATAACTTTGTGAGCGCGCCGCGCACTCCACTGGCGCGGTGCGCCCAATACGAATCGACCGAGATGCGTTCCAGCCGCGCCAGCAATAAACGAATCAGCTTATCATCGGGTTCAGGGACTTCCATTGAAATGTCTGCGATTTGAGAGTCTAGCGCCTATTATTGTCGCGCAAATCACGAGTACGTCAAGGATTTGTACCCGATGAGCAACCTATAGCATTTGCTGAACGTTATTATTCAACAATTTCAAGGTCAGCCCAAAATAGCACGAACAATCGTTTTATCTTTTGCAGAATACTTACGAAGGATTCAATAATTGCTTTTTGAAAAAGAGTGAGCATGATCTCTCCAAGAATCGATGCCCAAATTATCCCCCTGATTGTCTTACCGCGGCTTTACTACTACTTTACAGTTTGGACTCGCCGACCTCGGACGCGGCCGAAAAACAACTGATCTTTTCATCAACTGGTCTTTTATCAGGCAATTGCCGGCAGCCTCAGACAAATAGATTATAATTTCGGGCTGACTGCACCTGTAGCTCAATGGATAGAGCACTTGACTTCGGATCAAGCGGTTGGGAGTTCGACCCTCTCCAGGTGCATTACTTCCTCATCTGAAGAATCCACTTTCTTTAGCGGTCAGGGGGCATGGCAATTGCTGCAAAGGACCCGACCCTCGTTTGTTTCCTCTTGTAACCTTTCAAGGGATGATCGACGACCAATGAGAACTGAAACGTCTGCTGTTTTGTTCCCCTTATAAAGACCTCTTGGGTACGTCTCAAGCTGAGATGGTCTTACATTCTCTAGCCACCGATTTCACGGATTGACACGAATTTGTTCTCAAAATCTGAGAGAGCTTGTATGAGTAAGAGTTTTCTTGTATGCTGGAGTTTGGGAATCCATGCAAAAGTCAAATCGTTTCCTCTTCCTGGCGGGAATCATCACTGCCCTGATTCTCGTGGCAAGTGCAAGTATTTATGTCTGGGTCTCTCTGCTCAACCCCTGCGAGGTGGACGAGGTGAAGGAGACATCTTCTTTTCTGACGAGCCAACTGAGAGCCTATGATGACCTCTACCAGTTTACAACCACGGTGTACCGGGACGGCATCGACCCTCCGTTGTATAAACTGCAACAGATTTACATGAATACCGAGGCAGTGACTGTCCCGATTTGTATGCAAAGGGCGAAGCAGGATTTGCTCGACTACATGCGAACCGTAATCCGCGCCTTCGAGGCCTTTGCGGCAGGGCAGGAAAATTCAACGATCCGTGATTTGGTGAATCTGTCTAACGAGCAATATGATAGATTCAGAGCAGAGCTACAAGCGGTCAACGAGTGCGCGCCATGGTGCATGCCGTAATATTTACGATGGCTATCAGATTAAAACGGCGGAGGCTCCCTATAATGAAGACTCCTGACATCCAGACCTGGTCTGACTGGCACCGACAGGCGCCGCGCAAATCGGTGGCGGTTGGTGCCGTGGTGCAAAAAGACCTTTCCTTGCTCTTTGTGCGCCATAATTATGGTCTGCTAAGCGGGCAATGGAGCTTCCCGACCGGATTTGCAGAGCCCTTTGAATCTCCCGATGTCACGGCCTTGCGTGAGGTCAAAGAAGAAGGCGGGATCATCGCTGCCGTTGACGGCCCGCTTGCCCTCTGCACGGTGGATTGGGAAGCCGATATCCAGCTCTATCTGGTCTGGTTATGCCAGCACCTTGAGGGTGAGCCCACGCCGGATGGAGTCGAGATCGACCAGGCAGCCTATTTATCCGCGGCAGACCTGGAAGCGTTTCAAGAATCTGTGATGCCGTTCAGCCGTTGGCTTGCGAACCGCGTATTCCAAAAACAATATCAGGTTTTGCGGCCTGCCGGCATGACCAGTGTCGCTCCCTATCTTGGTACCGCCTTTGCATGAACAAGGCACATCTCCTCCTTCCTCCGCTAGCTACAACCAATGTTAAGAGCTTGTAAACACTTGGTGAGAAGCCCAACTTTTGCACACACTTAGCGTAGAAATGATTGGAGGATCGTATGCACCGAAGAATTTCGATTATCTTGTTCATCCTGGCGATCTCAATGCTCGTCGTTACGCCCGCTTACGCAGCCAAATCCTATTACGCCGAGCGCTTCGACGTGCAAATTGAGCTCCAGGAAGGCGGTTCCGCAGTGATCACGGAAACGGTCGAATTCCAGTTCATTGGCGACCCGTTCACGCTCGTATTCCGCGAAATTTCGGCAAGGAATACCGATGGTATCACCTTCCTCGAGGCGAGCATGGACGGCAACTCGATGCCCCGGGGTACGCAGGCAGGGCAGGTGGAGGTGGAGCCGGGCGATCCGCTCAAGGTCACGTGGCGTTTCGCGCCGACGTCGAATCGCACCCATACCTTTGTCGTCCGTTATCGCGCCGAGGGGGTCATCCGCAAAGGAGATGCCGACATATTGATCTGGCGCGCCATCCCTGAAGAGCATGATTACCGGATCACGCGTTCCACGATCACATTGATCTATCCGCCCGAGGCGCGGCTTGTCGACGAGCCGGCCCTCGAATGGAATTTCGACGCGACGTGGCAAGACGACCGGATCATCCTCACTGCAGGCGACATCGCGGAAGATGAAGACTTGATCCTAACCGCACGCTTCGGCCCGAGCAGTCTGACGGATACGGCGCCCCGCTGGCAGACGCAAAGTGAGCAGAGGGCGGCGGCAGCAGCCAGGGCGCTGCCCATTGGTTTCATGGCGGGGATGGCGACACTAATCCTTGGCGGACTCGGGTTGTTCACCTATGCCCACGCCCAGGCACGAGAGCTGAATATTCCAGCGGTTATTTCCACGGCTGGGCCGCCATCCGACCTCGCTCCGGCGATCGCGGGAAAACTGACCGGACAGGGGCAGACCTTCATGGGCACGATCTTTGACCTTGCCCAGCGCGGCGCCCTGGAAGTGCGACAGGAAAAAGGTTTACTGGGCGCGAAGACGTATAAGCTGACTCGCACAAATCAAGCCACTCCGCTGCAATCTTATGAACAGGGATTGATAGATGCCCTATTCGGGCCACGGCAATCAGAGATCAATATGAATGAAATCGGCGCACGGCTGTCCATGCAGAGTGCACCGTACGAGGAGCAGCTGGAACAGGAGCTGCTCCAGCGCGGTTGGCTCGATCCCGAACGGAAGCACAAGCGGACACGCTTAACTGTGGGGGCATTTCTGATCATGGTCGCCTCGACGATTGTTTCCCTGGTTAGTATCGTGGGAACGGGTCTCAGCCTGAATGAGAATTCCCCCTGGCTGCTGTGGCTCGTCACGCTGGCAGGGATCAGCGCGGGACTCTTCATCCTGTCCATTCCGTTCCTGATCTATGCCCAGTCGTATTCCGTTCTCACACCCGCCGGTGAAGAGCAGGCTGCGCGTTGGAAGGGCTTCGCGGAATACCTCAAACGCGCCAGCAAGGGCAGGGAGCCGGCCATCCGTCCCGATTATTTCGAGCGTTATCTGGCCTATGCGGCAGTATTTGGTTTAGGAACCAGTTGGGCGAAGTACTTTCAGAATCTCGGTGGGGCACCTTTGCCCGTCTGGTTCCAGGCGACGGCTGGCAGTCATGCCGATTTCGGCGCGATGGTCGCAATCATGTCCGTCTCGGATTCGGCGGGCACCGGCGCGGGTGCAGCTGCAGGCGCGGCGTCTGGTGGCGGGTCGAGCGGCGCGGGATGATCTCAGAAGCGAATGAAGCTCGTAAGAGAGGATATTAGTCCCGCTGGGGAACCTTAGAGCGCGGATCCCCTGCAGCTTTAGCCGTGGCCGCGGAACGTGTGTGCACGTCTAGCTTTTCGAAGACCGCTTTGAGATGCCTCTTGACCGTGTTGGTGGTGATCACGAGTCTCTCGGCAATTTCCTTATTCGTCAGCCCCTGGGCCAATAGATCCAGGACCTCGCGCTCGCGTTCGGTCAATGTGCTTAGCTCACTCTGCGCGGCATGGTTCCGCCTCGTCTCCTCGATCAGGCGGCGAAAGGCAGCGCGGTCGAAGGCATGTTTCTCGATGTAGGCGGAGATACTGTATTCGGCATAGACGCGCTGGATCTCCTCTGGCTCTGTAATGCCACTCACCACAATCGTGGGAATCGCATCCTTCTGAGCTGAAGCAAGCAGTTGATGGCCTTCGAGGTCCGCGCTGTTGGAGTCGATCTCAGGCAGACGGCTGAGGACGCCCTGTAGAGAGAGATCGATGACCGCCAGGGAAAGTCGCTCTTTGCGCAGACAGCCCAGCGCATCGCCAAAGCTGGCACAGGTGCGCACGGCAAAGCCCGCATCGACCAGCAGCTCTTCGATAATGCTCCTCCAGCCTGCATCATCCTCGACAACGAGGGCTTTGTCGCGCGGCTCTTTGAGTGGGCCGGTCCATCCTTTGGATGGGGAGGCAGAGGTGGAGACCACGGGAGCTGTCACAGGCGCGCCCAAAATCGGAGGGCTGACCAGGATGCGGTAGACGATATCGCGGAACTGGCTGCGGTGAAAGCTTTCCTTGCGCAGGAAGGTGAAGGCGCCATAGTCCGTCAGGGCAGTGACAGCTAGTTCGACCGTGGCAAATCCCGTGAGCAGGATTGCACGGCAGTTCGGGTCCAGGCGGCGAATGCTATCCAGCACGCGTAAGCCATCGTAATTGTTGTGATCGTTTGGCGAGAGCGAGAGGTCCACCACCGCGACGCGATGGGGTTGCGACTTGAGATGGACAATGGCATCATTTAAGTTCGTGGCAACGTCCAATTCCATTCCGCATTCGGAGAGGATTTCGCTGATGATCTGTCCCCAGGAGTGATCGTCTTCGACTACAAGAGCTCGCAAAGCCCGGGTTGTCGTTGTCATAAAGTCCCTGCCTCCGCCGCCGGCAAGCGTAGGCGGAAGGTCGTGCCGTGATGCCCGTCGCTTTCCACGCTGACAGAGCCGCCAAGGCGTGTCATCAGGGTCTTGACCCACCATAGGCCGAAGCCTAGCTTGCCAGGCTGTGAGCCGGTGCGCGAGAAGTTCAATTCGAAGATCTGATTATGCAGCTCTGCGGGGATGCCCGGGCCGCTGTCGGCCAGGCAAATCTCGACGGATTCAGGCAGGTGATTTCCCTGGATGCGGATCAAGCCTGTGCCATTCATGGCCGCGAGCGCGTTTTCGATCAGGTTGCGGAAGACGAGAGTAAGGCTCTGTTCGCCTGCGATGACGGGTGGGAGATGCTCCAGCCCATCCGTTTGGATCTGGATGGTGATCGGGATCTGCGCAGCCCGAATCGCCTCGCGAATGCAGGAGTCGATCTCCACTCGTTCCATCCGGATCGGACGCAGATGTGAAAGGTTTTCCTGGACGATCTGCATTGCATCCGCGGCACTGCGCTCTATCTCGACGAGTTGGTTGGTCAGGTAGGCATCGTGTTGCAGTAACCGTTGGTACTTATCCTGGATGGCCTGGATGCGGACGGGAATCGTACCTACTCTATTGTTCATGTTATGAAGCAAGTTGGCCGACACATCGCCGACTGCGGCAAAGGTCTCGGCAGTCCAGTGTTGTTCCTGCGAGATCTGCAAGGCCTGTTGGTGCGACTCATTCTGGACAGCCAACACGGCATAATTGGCAAGGCAGGCCAGCACCTTCTTGTCCCATTCGGACTTGACACTTCGTCCCGCGCCCCCATTGGGGTCGGCGTTGAATACCCCAAATATGCCCAGCGCCTTCGCATCGTCGCGCGTGCGCAGGGGGATGAGCAGACAGTTTGGCTGCTTTTGGACCTCAGCAAGTTCTTCGACCTGAGGGATGATTCCGTCCGATGAAGCAAGCTGCAGCGCGCCGGCCTCGTTCGAGAGCCAGATCGCGCTCGATGGGGTGTTGAGCAGATCGTTGGCCATTTCGCACAGCCGGCTCAGAGCTTTGCGCGTGGGCAGTGAGATCAACAATTGCGCGGCCTCCTGCAGCGCGTCCAGCAAGCGCACTTCCTGGATGGCGGTGATGGCATACGTGGCCAGCGACTGAAGCATGTGGTTGTCATCCTCGGTGAATGCGCCCAACTGAGGGCTCTCGAGGTTCAGAACTCCTTCCAGGCGGCCGCTGGCATTGATCAGCGGGACGGCTAACTCAGAGCGCATCTCCAGATTGGAATCGAGTGGGTAATAGATCTTTGACCACGGCTCCTGCAGGAGGTCCGGGATGAGCAAGGGCTCACGCGTGCGCGCCACATGAGCCATGATACTATTTCCATGCAATGGAAGTTTCTCGACCAGTGGACGCTCGAGATGGAGTCCTGTCACGGCGCGCGTGACAAGATACTCGCCATCTTTGTCGAGAAGGCGAAAGATGCCGTACTGGGCGTTCGTAATCTCGAGGGCCAATTGAAGGATCGAATCGAGCGTCTCTTCCAGACGTAAGCGTGAGGAAACGAGCAATCCAACACGACGAAGCTGGTTCAGCTCCTCCTCCTTACGAATCAGGTCACGTCGAATTCCGGCGAGTCGCCTGGCATGGTAGATCGCCATGGCTGCCTGGTTAACGAAGTTATCCAGCAGCAACTGCTCCAGGTGAGTGAACTGACGCTCCTCGTGCAAATAGATGTATAAGAGTCCCACTGCTTGCTCGGCAACGATCAAAGGAAAACAGGCCACCGCCTTGACGCCTAAAGATGCGTGATAGGGATGAACGTCCAGGTCGGGTTCCTCATAGGACAGGCAGCGGTGACGGCGCTGGATGGTACGCATCCCGATCCCATGCGGACGAGGGGCATCGTCAGGCTGATCTTTCACAAACAACCGTCTTCGTTCCTCCGGCTCTGCCGAAACGCGCGAGTCGTTCTCGAAGATGCCGGTCTTATGCTCATAAGTGTAGATGACCGCGGAGGAGCCTGGCACCACGCGGATGGCGCTATCGACGATCAGCTGCAGGCTCAGGTCATTCTGGTCTGCCTCCTCCGAGCCGATGCGATTAATCGCGTTGCTGATCTGGTTGAGGCTCGCCAGTGCTTCCAGCAGACGCGGGTCGGTTTCTTCGGGGGTGGATGGGAAAAAGTGTGTTGCCATTTCAAAATGCACTCGCTCATGAATTGGGGACCATTTTCCCATTGGTTGGTCATCCACGCAAGCTCCCTTCACTGGAGATTTTGCAGAAGACTCAAGCCAAGCTGCAACGCAAAAAATCCTAAGGCAATGCCACAGGCGAGGTTCACCCAGCGAAAGAAGGTCTGCGTGACAAACTTGCGTCCCCATGCGACGAGCCCCGCCATGATGAAGCACCACAGGAGCGCGCCGCTCAGGAAGCCCGCGAAGAAGATGGCAAAGTCTTCCGGCTGTGGGCTGCCAGATATGGAAGCGAATACGGTGGTGCCGAGTCCTGTCCAAAAGACGATGTTCATTGGATTGCCCAGGGAGAGGAAGGCGCCGTTCGCAAAATCTCCGCGATGTGACGGGGATGAGTCCGCGATGAGTTCCCTGCCGTGCCGCGCATCCTTGATCGCATCCCCGGCGAGCTTAAGCAGCAGCAGGATGCCGATCAGGCTCAGAATGATCTTCGCTATATTATTCTGGACGATGAATGCCAGACCGGTGAGGGCTAGGATTGCCCAGGTAGTGTCACCCACGAGCGAACCAAACTGAACAAACAATGCCGGGAAGAAGCCGCGGGCTGCGCCGCGACGAACCGTCTCGGCGGTGATCACGCCGGGTGGGGCACAGAAGGCTAGTGCAAGGAAGAAGGAAGAAAGGAAAAGTGACATAAGTTTTTTAGAAGACAGACCGAGGGAGACTCGGTCTGTCTATTTCTCTAGTATTCGGGAGATTGCTTCCCGAAGGCTCGCAATGACACCATAAGTTAGCAGTCAAAGTACAACTGGAATTCGTGGGGGGTGGGGCGCAGTCGGACTGCATCCACTTCATGGACGCGCTTGTACTTGATGTATTCCTCGAGCAGGTCTGTGGTGAACACACCGCCTTCAAGGAGGAAGTCGTGATCTGCTTCGAGCGCATCCAGGACTTCGCCCAACGAGCTGGGTACCTGCTTGATCTTCTTCTTTTCCCTGGCGGGTAGTTCGTAGAGATCCACGTCACGCGGTTCGCCCGGATCGATCTCGTTACAGATTCCATCCACGCCGGCCATGAGGATCGCGGAAAACGCCAGATAGGGATTGCAAGTTGGGTCCGGGGCGCGGAATTCGACGCGCTTGGCCTTGTAATTCTTCGTGGCGGGGATGCGGCAGATCGCGGAGCGATTGCGCTGGGAATAGGCAATATTGACCGGTGCCTCATATCCGGGCACGAGGCGGCGATAAGAATTCGTGGTGGGAGACGTCAGCGCGAGCAGAGCCGGGGCGTGCTTGAGAATACCGCCAATGTAGTATTTGGCCGCCTGGGAGAGCCCGGCATATCCGCCTTCGTCGTAGAACACATTCGTGTCACCCTTCCATAACGAGGAGTGGACATGCATGCCGGAACCATTATCGCCAAACAGCGGTTTGGGCATGAAGGTCACGGTCTTGCCGTGCTGGCGTGCAACATTTTTGATGATGTATTTGTAGAGCAGGAGATTATCTGCCATACGGGTGAGTGTTGTAAAGCTCATGCTCATCTCGCTCTGCCCGGCTGTGGCAACTTCGTGATGGTGCAGGTCCATTGGAACGCCGGCTTTTTCCATGGCGAGCATGAACCTCGAGCGCAGAGTATGCAGCGTGTCGGTCGGCGGTACAGGGAAGTAGCCGCGCTTCGGTGAGATCTGTCCGCCGTAATTAGGACGGTCGGAGCGGCCGCTCTCCCACCAGGCCTCGCCACTGTCGATGGAGTAAAACGCCTCGTTCGTGCCAGACGAATAACGTACGCCGTCAAAGACGAAGAACTCTGCCTCGGGCGCGAAGTTGGCTGTGTCGGCAATGCCCGTGCTTTTGAGATAATCCTCTGCCTTCAGGGCGACATAGCGAGGATCGCGGCTATATGCCTCGAACGTCAGTGGATCATAGACGTTGCAACTCAAGACCAAAGTGGGGATTTCTGCCGTCGGATCGACGAATGCAGTGTCGGGGTCAGCCTTGAGCAGCATATCTGACTCGTGGATTTCCTGGAAGCCGCGAATGGACGAACCGTCAAACGGAATGCCATCCTCGAAGAAAGAGGCTGACAGCCGGTGAGTCGGCATGGTGAAGTGCTGCCACGTCCCGGGGAGATCGACGAAGCGGATGTCGACCAGCTCGGTATCCTTTGCCAGCTCCAGGACTTCTTGAATTGTCTTTGCCATAGGAACTCTCCTGCCACTAAGGGATAGATTTTATGTGGGTGCGTCGAATGGATTATAGGGGTGAGACGAAATCAAAGTCTATTACCCAAATGGGTACATTATTTTGTCATTAAACAAAATGACATGTCACGCCGTGAGAAGTGCGGCGTGACATGTCCGAACGGAGCTTGTCTAATCGGCCGCTTGCAGGAAGATCTCCTGGCGCGTATCGATGTCGCCTGCATAGGTGAGAGCGTCGTGACCGCGTTCGCCGTTACGGATGCGGATGACCTCCTCGACGGGGTAGACAAAGATGATCCCATCGCCGATGCTACCGGTCTGCGCCGCCCGCTGAATAGTTTCGATGGTTTTCTCCACGTTGTGGTCGCTGAGAATGATGTTAAGCTGGACACGCGGCAGGAGGTCTACCTTATAGGTGCCGATCCGCCCGGCCAGCTCGATGCCTCCCTGGCGTCCATGCCCGCGTACCTCCATCACGTTCATCCCAACGATCCCAATTTCGGAAAGCGCTTCTTTCACGGTGGTCAGTTTTTCCTCGCGGAAGATGGCTTCGATTTTCTTGGTCATACTAAATCTCCTTTTTCGATGAGAATGACATGCATGCGGACTGATCATTGTCTCACCACAGAGTCCACGGAGAACACAGAGCTTTTGCTTGACCTTTCTCAGTGAACGCAGTGTTCTCCGTGATGAGAGACCTGCGAGTCAATTATTTTCGTTAATGGAAATCAGGCGTAGGCTCTTTCACCGTGTTCGCTAATATCAAGTCCGACTTCTTCTTCGTTCTCGGTCACGCGCAGGCCTATGAATCGTCTCAACAACTTCGCGAGCACAAAAGTGACGCCAAAGGCGAACGCAATCGACACAAGCGCGGCCAGAGCCTGGATCCAAAACTGGCCGGGATTGCCGTAGAACAGGCCATCTGCGCCGGCGGGATTGACCAGTGTTGTCGCGAAGAGTCCTGTGGCCAGCGCGCCCCAGGTTCCGCCCATGCCGTGACAGGCCCAT
>LLBY010017584.1_pt5 | contig 12082 bp, 19 predicted proteins | sample 1489401 | NCBI WGS metagenome assembly LLBY01 (sample SAMN04092656, study PRJNA295927) | soil metagenome | biome: Soil prokaryotic community; feature: Bulk soil; isolation source: soil from tomato rhizosphere | host: tomato cultivar Hawaii 7996 | place: South Korea | collected 2011-11-01 | reverse complement strand
GCTCGGATGATGCAAATCCGGGCCGCAACTGTTTAAGTCGTTTGGGCAAGAAACAACTGCTGAGACGAGCCTACAGCAGCTCGTCTCAGCGGCGTTCTCCACAATAGCGGCTACTATCCGCTCACAGCTTATTTGGCCTTGATTGTGATCGACTTCGGCTTGACCTCTTCTGCTTTGGGCAGGGTAATGGTCAGAATGCCGTTCTCGAATTCGGCGGATGCCTGATTAGAAACGACCCTCACCGGCAGCGCGATCGATCGTCAAAGGAACCCAGGCGATGCTCACGGATGTGCCAGGCTCTATCCCTATGGTTTTCTTCCTGTTTCAGTTCGCCTCGGATCGTTAACACATCACCCGTTACGCTGATATGCACGTTCTCGGGCAGGAAACCAGGTACGACGGCTCGCACAACCACATCGTCGTTGGTCTCGTACATATCAATCGGCAGCGCGGACCAGGTGGCTCCGCCATTCCGTACGACAGAGAACGGGCGCGTGAACGCATCGTCAAAGAGGCGATCCATGGCGTCACGCAGGGTCATGAACTCAGCAGCAGGTTCCCAACGAGTTAAGTTAGACATAGCAAACACCTCCTTTGAATAAGATGTAGGTTTTGTAATCCAAAATATAAAAAGCTTTTGTTAGAAAAAAGAGGGCATTCGCCTTCTAATGGAGAGGACCCAAGAGCAAAACAGCCAAACTATGACTCGCGGGATCTGTTGCCAGCTTCGAAATATCCCTGTGCGGACTGGAGAACTTGCACCACATACTTAATGACGATCGCGGCCGTGGACAGGGCAAGCGGCAGGGCCAGATAAAGAATCGTCTCTCCCAGCCAAAAATATAGAAGCGTCAATCCCGCCCCGATCCATACTGAATTGCACCACTCACAGGCAAACAGATCGTACAGACCTAACTCTCTACAGAACGGATATTTGTTGCACCAGTGCTCCGCACGCTGGCGAAGGCGTTTGAACACCAACCAGGGACCGTCCTCGTTGGCAATCAGAGAAGCCAGTCTCCAGGCGGCGAGCCCGAGATAAAAGAATATGTTGAGCGACATCGAAAATCCTTTTCCTCTATTAACGATTTTCGAGGTCGTATTATTCCATCTATGCCAGAAAAGAACTCAATTGGCGGGATTCCCCTGCCTACGAGGTCGGGAATACCTTAAAAAAACGGTCTTTGACGGGTGAAATGCGTTGTGTTTCATTTTCTCGCCGCGCGCCGCGAGTTATCCTCCACGTCCATCAGGATCAACAGGACCTGCTGCGCGACTTTGAGCATCACGAAATATACCAGTCCAGGGATAAGCTGCGAGATTTGCATGGTGGGGATGCTCAGTCGGTCGAAGATGTTCGTGCCTGTGTACGATGCAGCGCCCGAGAGCACCAAATTCAAAAATTGTCCGATCGAAACCAGAGTGCTATACGTATACATGGCCAGCAGCACCCAGGCAAGGATGCCAGCCCAGCGCGCCAGCCGAAGGGCGCCGTCACGGTCGAAATACGTGACGAGGAATTCCGTCCGATTTTCAGATGGTTGATTCATAGCTGCTCCCAAACATGGATTTGCACTTTTTTCCCCCATTTACCGGAAATGAACAGCCGATCTCATGCGTGCAGCCTGGATCCGTTCAGGGCCCGAGGGGGGTCTCGATCACGTCAGTTACGCCGAAGACGCTTTCGTAAAGGGCCAGCAAGGCGTCGGCCTTCTCTCGAAATCTCATCCTTGCCAGCCGGTCAGGTCCCATACGGTCTGCTAGTGTTTCTATGTGTGCTGCCAGTCGCTCGCGGAAATTCGGGTTTGACGAATCAGGAAGCAACGCCTCCATCTCCTGGATCATCGCTTTTGTTTGCTCGACCAGGCCCAGGGCCTCGCGTAGCGAGGTGGTTTCATCAAATACTCTCTTGAGAAGAGAACACTTGAAGGTGCGGCAAAATTGAGGGTAGCTCGCCGAGGTATAGATCGTGCATTGTCCCTGCCAGAGCGGACAGGGTTGGTTAAACCCGCGCTGGCTCGGAACAGAGCGGATCACCTGCACACCAAGCGCCTCGAGTGAGTCCAGCTCCACAGACCTCAGCTTTGTCCAAATGAAGAGATGCCCCGTGCAGCACAGCCCGCAAGCCTTGCATAAGTTACTTGCTTCTTCTCGTCCAGTCATGCCAGCATCATAACCCAGTCATTGAGACTCCACAATATCAGCAGAAGCCGCACAAGTCAAAGCCCGTTTCAGCGGAAATGAGTGCTCGTTTACCGCTTCTATCAAAGTTGTAGTAACATTTGTCTCATTGGACACCCTAGTGCATTGGCCGTAGAGAACAGGAGGACGAGCATGGAAATCACGACCCAGGAAATCGATCGCGTTGCGTTGATCACGGTCAAAGGTCGCGTGGACAGCGTGGAAGCGGTGCGGCTGGCGAATGCCCTGGAATCCGCCGGCCGGCGCGGCAAGCACAGGATCGTGGTAGATCTGAGCGGAGTGGAATATATGTCCAGCGCGGGCTTCCGTGCTCTGGGCGATGCGCAGCGAAACAGCCGGCGCCATCAGCGAGGGGAGGTCATCCTGGCGGGGGTGCCGGGCCAGATCCGCGATGCCCTCGAACTGGTGGGCTTTACCGAGTATTTCCATATCGAAGACAGCGTTTCCGCAGCTCTGGCGTTTGCTGAAAATTTTCCGGCAGGCGACTCCACTGTTTCAGGCTGAAACGGTTTTTCTCCTGGCAGGCTGTTCCCGTCAACGGAATCTTCAAAATGATGAATAAGACCAGACCCTTTGAACTGCTCGCTGTACGATTTGCGATTTCCAGAGAAAGCGCGAAATACTTCCTGACTCGCGTCCAGAAGAGCTTTAAGACAGAGAAGCCGCCTCACCAGCTCATTCTCCAATTCATGGAGGAAAAGGATTTCAAGTCTCTGCCGAAGCCGCATCATGTCGCAACTTTAATGAACGAAGCCGGGCTCTGGGCGCATCCGCTGAATCCGGAACCTCGCGGCCCGATGGATGAAGAGGATCTGTATGCCGAGTGAACAGCAAACGTCAAAAGACCCGCTGCATGGGATCACGCTGGAAACGATCGTGACCCACCTGGTGGAACAGTATGGCTGGGACGAATTGGGCAAGCGAATACCGATCCGATGTTTCACAAATAATCCCAGCCTCAAGTCGTCTCTGACCTTCCTTAGAAGGACGCCGTGGGCGAGAAAGAAAGTTGAAGATTTGTATCTGACCTCTCGGTCGGGAAAGTAAGGCAGAATGGAAACCTGGTATTCCTTAGCCCTTGGCGATGGGATGACCTCTGGCGCGCTTTCCGCCGAAGTTGAGGACGAGTTTGCGCCGCTCTTTGCGGCTGCCGGGAGACCTCCCGCTATGGCCGTTTTCACACGCGCTGAATCAGAAGGTCGCTTGCATTGCGAAGTGATCGCCTATTTTTCACCCGCCGCAGGGGACGTTGCCAATGCGCTCGATGCAGAACCGTGTGAGCGTCCGGCGCGAGCGGGGTTGAGCTTGCTTGCTGGCGAAGAGGCTTCCTGGGCCTTGCTCTTCCCCGAAGGTAACTAGATGGCTTGACATGGGGATTCCCTGCGCAAACCGCCACTTCAGATAGCATGTTAGAATCATAACGTTTTACAGATGAGGAAGGGAGGCTACCCCAGGCATCGTGCAGGCTGGCAAGGAGTGCAGGCATGGACCATGATTTAACAGTAATGATCTATGGGGCAATCATGGGTGTTGTGGGAAGTATCCTAACCTCGATCGTCACAACCATTTTTCATTTCTGGTTGGAGCGCCGCGAGTATGAGCGACGGCAAAACGAAGAGCGAAGCAGACGGCTCCGGCACATTCATCTGCCCACGGATGAAGAAATCATCCTCATTAATTCGAGCCGCGCTCAGGAACAACTGCCGGAAGGACAGCGCAAAGCCGCCGAAACGGGCTCCATCGCCCTGTCGGCATTCGTAAGCGGAATCATGGTGTATCAAACCCATGATCCCATACTAGGATTTGCTTTCACGTTTATGCTGGGCTTTCTCGTTACCAATCGCTTAATCAGAGCTCTTAGAAGCTAGCCTCGAATGTTTTTGGAGCGAATGTGAAGAGAAGTTTTGCCGCGATATCCCTCATTCTGTTTGGACTATCGGTTATCTTCCTGATCTTCTGGACGGTTTCCGAGTCTGTCTTTGCGGGCATGTCCACATTTGCTGAGAGAATCGTCACATTTGTGCTGCTTGTGCTGCCGGCGGGGATCGGCGCAATACTGGGAATCATGAGTCTGTTTTACAGAGAGGGACGGGGATGGCTGGCGGTCACAGGGATCATCCTGAATACGCTCTTTGCCCTTTTTCATCTGGCGCTCGTCCTCTTCGCAGGATGATCCATAAACAGGAACATTCATGGCTGATTTTTCAAAGAACAACAAGAACACGATTAAACGCCTCCCGAAGCGTGGTCATTATGACCGCGAGACGATCTATCGAATTCTGGATGAAGCACTCATCTGCCATGTCGGTTTTGTGCAGGACCGGCAACCCTACGTCATCCCGATCAACTTTGCGAGAGTGGATGACACGATCGTGCTGCATGGCGCCAAAGCCAGCCGCCTGCTCAAGCATATCGAGGCCGGGCATCCCATCTGTGTGGAGACGACGATCGTCGATGGACTGGTGCTGGCGCGCTCGGTGTTTCATCATTCGGTCAATTATCGGTCCGTGGTGCTGTTTGGTACAGGCCACCTCCTCCAGGATGAGCAGGAGAAACTACATGCGCTCGAGGCGGTCACAGAGCATCTGATCCCCGGTCGCTGGAAGGAAGCGCGCCTTCCGAACGCGAAAGAGCTGAATGCCACCAGCGTGGTCTCGATCCGGATCGACGACGCGTCCGCGAAAGTACGCGTAGGTCCGCCCGTGGATGAGGAGGAAGATTACGTGCTGCCGGTTTGGGCGGGAGTTCTGCCTCTACAAGAATTGGCTTTGCCTCCTTTGCAGGATGAGCTTCAATCCCGCGAGATCTCTTTGCCTGACTATATTGCTCAATATTCTCGAAAGCCTGCTGAGTTGAGGGTCACGTAAAACCCATGAAAGATCTTTCCGATAAAAGCTTTCAAACCCGCGCGGTCCATGCGGGGGAACGTTCCGCTCCTGCGGATTACACACCGGTCGCCACACCTATCTGGCCGGCAGCGAGCTACCTGTACGAGAGTATGGATGACCTCGATAGAGTCTTTGCGGGGGAAAAGCAAGGATATGTTTACGCGCGCTATGCCAGCCCCACCGTCGCGGCGTTTGAGGCGGCAGTTGCCAGCCTGGAGAGCGCTGAGTCCGCGCAGGCTTACAGCTCGGGGATGGCGGCCATTCACGCGGCTTTGCTGGCTGCGGGCGCGAAGACCGGCACGTCTGTGGTGGCAGCACTGGATCTATATGGCGCAACGTACACTCTCCTGCGGAATCTCCTGGATTCTCTAGGAGTGCAGATTCGTATGGTGGATGTGAGCAACATCGGTGAGGTCGAGACCGCCCTGAGAGAGACGCGCGCGGTCCTGTTGCTCGTGGAGACGATCTCCAACCCCCTTTTGAAAGTGGCGGACGTGCCTGCACTGGCTGCTCTAGCCCATCGCTACGGCGCAGCTTTACTGGTGGACAATACGTTCGCTTCCCCTTATCTTTTCAATCCCCTCAAGCATGGCGCGGATTATGTGATCCATAGCGCCACCAAATATCTTAGCGGGCATGGCGATGTGCTGGCGGGTGTGGTTGCCACCTCCGCAGAAAATAAGGGTAAATTATTCGAGCTCAACAAGTTGATTGGCAGTGTGCTGGGTCCGTTTGAGGCGTGGCTGGCGCTGCGCGGGCTGAAGACCTTGCCCCTGCGGATGCGCCAGCAATGCCAGAACGCACAACAGGTGGCTGTTTGGCTGCGGTCCCATCCGCGCGTGGCGCAGGTCAACTTTCCCGGGTTGGACGAGCATCCGCAGCATGACCTCGCCGAAGTGCTCTTCGAGGGGCGAGGGTACGGCGGTGTGCTGTCCTTTGAGATCAAGGACGCAGACAAGGCCGCCGCTTATCGTTTCATGGAATCGCTGACCGTTTGTCTGCCCGCTACAACATTAGGGGATATTTACTCTCTCATCTTACACCCGGCGACCTCCTCCCATCGCGGACTTACTCCGGAAGAGCGCGCCCGCATCGGCATTCCCGATGGTTTGGTGCGACTTTCGACAGGGATTGAGTCGCCGGAAGATATTCTTGCGGATCTAGCAGCGGCTTTCGCGAAACGATAAGTATACTGGAGCGTATACCATGTATAGGAGCATACATCATGAGCAAAGAAGAGGAACTCCGCGAGATTTTGAATGAAGCTGTGGACAGCATCTCCATAGCCCAGGGCAACCCACGCACCTGGCTGGCATGGGTGATCTATTTGCTGGCTCGGATGGAAGTAAGAGCGACGAACGAAAATCCCGCTTACAAGGAATCGTTTCTGGAGATGCTTTCTGCGTTACAAGACGAGATCCGTAACCGTCAGCGGACCGGCGGCTGGCACTAATCGTTTTGTCAGCGAAGGCCTTGTGAGGCAGCATGGAAAAATGGATCGCGAAAGAAGAAATCCATAAGGGGAAGATCTTCTCCCTGTGGGGTGGCCAGGTGGCATTGGATGACGGGGCGACGGCGGTCAGAGAGTATATCCGGCACCCGGGCGGCGTGGCCATCGTGCCTGTGCTCGAGGAGCGCGTGATCCTGATCCGCCAATTCCGGGTTGCGATTGGTCGGGAGCTGATCGAGCTCCCGGCGGGCCTGCTGGAGCCAGATGAAGGACCGATTCGCTGCGCGGCGCGCGAGCTTGAGGAGGAGGTCGGATATCGGGCGAAAGAGCTCATCCCGCTGGCTTCTTACTACTCTTCCGTGGGCTTCGCAGATGAACGTATCCACATCTACCTGGCGCTCGGCCTGGAGAGAACCAAATCGCGCCATGACGTCGAAGAGCGGATTCATGAAGTGGACATGCCGCTAGAAGTCATCCGTGCCAGGCTGGCGGCGCAGGAATTCGAGGACGCAAAGACCATCATTGGGCTGAGGGAGTTTCTCGCCTATCGAGAAGCAAAGCGGTAGAAACGATCTTGCCCGGCTTAAACTGCCGCAAACAGCAAGGCTGTAATTCCTCCCTGAGCGTTACGTTTTACACACGTCAAGACTCCCAATCCATGTGGAATCATGGACAGGAATAAATCTTCAAAGCACAGGAATTAGGAAAATGGACCAACCGAATCTATCTCCGAATGTCAATTCAGATTTGCTGCCCACCAGCACGCTTGCAATCGTTAGCCTGGTCTCCGCCATTTTAGGTTTCACCTTTGTGCCCGTGTTCGGCACGATCGTGGCACTCGTCACAGGCTATATGGCGCGCAATGAGACGCGTTCCATCCCACCCAGGGCCTCAGGTGATGGACTCGCCACCGCGGGCATCATCATGGGATGGATCCAGGTGGCTTTGGTGGTAATCGGCATCTGCTGCACCATTGCCTATCTGGTACTTGTGCTGGGGTTCTTTGCCACTTCTGGACAATAAATCCCAGCTATTGCCATCTTATCGTAAAGAAGATTCACGGTTAGAATTGACTCGAGCAATGGGGAGCGAACCGCCAATCACTATTCGGAAAGGAGAAACGATTATGGGTAGCGTTGGTAAAAAAGATAAAGGCAACAAAGAACAGAGGAAGAAACCCAAGTTGAATATCAAGGAGAAGCGCAAGCAGAAGAACGAAAAGAAGAATAAGTAATATCGATAAGGATATTTCTACGTGGAGGCACTAAGAACATTCGTCTTAGTGCCTCTTAATTTGCATAAGCCTCAAGTGCTGACATTAACTTTTACGCCGGAGAAAAGTGTGAATTGTCTATGGAAGCGAATAGGCATATCCTCCTCCTTTCAAGAAAGCACCTGACTCTCTGAACCGAGACACTATGCATGGTTGCTAACCTTAAGGCACTACGGTGACTGTAAAGGCATCTGGCAGAACGGCAAATGCGTTATTCAGGTTAGTCACCCGCACATCCCAGGCTTGCGTGATTGCACCCGGATCGACCGCCGTATTGACTGTAACAACAATCGTATTTGCATTCACCACCTCGATCCCGGTGACCTGAGGCGCCGTGCCCTGACCGCCTTCGAACGCGACGGTGGCGCCGTTGGCAAAGGCAGTCCCGCTCAACGTCACGTTAACCGTGGAATTGGCCGGTGCTGTATTTGGGGTCACACCCAGTACATGCAAGGGCACCGTCGTTGAGGTGACTGTTATCGTTGGGAGAGAGGGCACGGTGGCCGTTGACGTAAAAGTTGGAAGGTTCGGCGTCGGCGTGACCTGTGTATTGGTGGGCAGCGGCGTCAACGTGACCACCGTCGCGGTGGGTGGAATGGGGGTGAAGGTCAGTGTTAGGGTTGCTGGAGGTGCTGTCGGAGAGATGGCAAGCGTGGGTGAGGGGATCGGAGACGCAGTGGGGGTGATCACGATCGGACTCCCGAATTCGCGCCAGCCCAGGTCCGGTGCGTTGCCGATATAGCCGGTGAGAGGGCCTGCCGGGATGAGCTGGCCGTTCACAGCTGTATATTGTGGTATGCCCCGGTCGATCGCAGGAGAAGCCGCTTGCAGGAGCAAGCCGGTGAAATCGTCGTCCACGGTTTCCCATGCCCCGTCGGGGCCAGGATTCGGCGGGGCGGTGAAGCGAGGATCCTGCCCGGTGATGATCCCGGGTCCAAGCGTACTCTGATCGGCATCCAGGTTATTGTTGAAAAACAAAGTATGCGCCACCACCGAATTGGAACCGGGCGGTCCCTGCACCCTCCAAACGCCTCGACCGGAAGAGTTAGCGATGATGTTATTGAACGCCACTAGATCGTCGCCGCCGGAAATGCCCTGGTTGTTACCGTAGAATGTGTTATTGAACACACGCACGGGCTCCATAATATCCGCGCCGGATAAATCCTCCACCGTATTGGCGTTCGGCATCAGACCGATGCCGGCCCTCTGGCTGTTGGCAATGAGATTACCCACGATCACGATCCGGCGGTTGGTATTCTGGGGATCATCCGGGAAGTCGACGAGTTGAATGCCGTCTTCTCGACTGCCGATGATCATGTTGTTCCAGATATTCACATCCACAAGCGCGGGTGGGGAGGGTTTATCCTGCAAATTGATCTCGATGCCATCGTCGGTCGCATACATAATGCGGTTATTCTCGATCAGCAAGGGCCGGTCTGTGTTATCCAGGTGGATGGCGTCATCTCCGGGTTTGAAATAGAGATTATTACGGTTGGCGCCGCCTGCTCCCCATTGGTAATTGACCTGATCGGAGGAAGCGAGGAAGAGGTTGAACTCGATAATACAAGGTGAGGAAGCTTGTATGCCCACGTTATTACTGCGGATGACGAAACCGCGCAGGGTCGGCAATTGAGTCAGGTTGGGAGGAATCGTGATCGCCGCCCCGCCGCCCCCCTCGATGATCGTTCGATTGTTCGCCGGGTTGGCGGGATCAAAAGCTGCGGCAGTCAGCGTGACCGGCCGGTCGATAATCAGGTTTTCGGTATATGTGCCGGCCTGGACTTCGATCAGATCGGCGATCTCGGCGGCGTTAATTGCGGATTGGATGGTCGGAAAGTCTTCCGGGACTCGCAGCACGGTCACTGCCTGTCTCTGTCGATTTAAAGCAAATGCCCCGGCGACGATTCCGACCATCAAGATACAAAAAATAATCACCATGATCGGCATAAGGCTGGCTTTGAATTGTCGTTCATGCATAAGTACCTCCATTGCTCCCACATTGAATGAAACGATCAATTCCGGTTGGGATAATAAGGATGATCTGGAGGGGAGCAATACCAAAAGCGTTTCCTTCCCCCTGGGTAGGAATACGCTTTATTACTAAAACGATCTGGGATTTGAGTTGTTCTATCAGCACTTTAATTGGTTTTAATCATAAATCAGGCCATGGTAGGGGGCGGCCAGACACTCTTCGTACCTAACCAGGTTGCATGAGCAGATTTTTAGCCTCCTTTCAGATGGGACTTAGATTTTCTGTATAAGATTAAACTCGTGTTGTGGGGATGTACTCAATACTGCGATCACCCTGACTTGAAAAATCATAAGATTCGAAAGGAGTACCAGTATGTTTGTGACTCAAAATGTCAGCCGACGTTCGCTTCTCGTTATGTTATTGCTCGCTCTCAGCCTTACCATGATTGCGGCCGCGCCGTTCAAGGCCTTTCCCGAGGTCATCCCCTTGCCGGATGGCTTTCAGCCGGAAGGGATCGCCGTGGGAAAAGGCAGCACCTTTTATGTTGGCTCCATCCCCACCGGAGCCGTCTATCGCGGTGACCTTCGGACGGGAGAGGGCGATATCCTTGTCCCTGCGCAAGAGGGACGCGCCGCGATCGGTATGAAGTATGATGAGCGCACCGGTTTGCTCTTTGTTGCCGGGGGTCCGACAGGCTTTGCTTATGTATACGATGGAGAAACCGGTGAAAATGTTGCTGAGATCCAGCTTACAACAGGTGATCGTTTCATCAACGATGTTGTCATTACGAAGGATGCCGCTTATTTCACGAACTCTGCACAGCCGGTGATTTACCGCGTGGCTCTCGAAAAAAACGGCGAAGTGCCCACGACACCTGATGTGGAAGAGATCCAGCTGAGCGGTGATTATCAATTTACGGAAGACGCTTTCAACGCCAATGGAATTGCCGCAACACCGAATGGAAAAACATTGATCATCGTGAACAGTGTGGATGGACTGCTTTACAAGGTGCGTCCCGGCTCAGGCGTGGCCAAGCTGATCGACCTGGGCGGCGCCACTCTCTTAAATGGCGATGGGGTTTTCTTAGAGGGAAGGACTTTGTACGTCGTGCAGAACCGGATGAACCAGATCGCCGTGGTAAGTTTGACGAATTCTGACCTAGACGAGGGCGAGGTCGTTGACACGATCACCGACGATGACTTCCGCGTGCCGACGACGATTGCCAGATTCGGCGATTCGCTCTATGCGGTCAATGCCCGCTTTGGCACCGAACCCACTCCTGATACAGAATTTGAAGTTGTTCGCGTTTCACCATAAAGAAATCTGATTGAGCGGCTCTCCTTTGGGAGAGCCGCTTTTCTATTAAGAATCCACCTGTTGACTGCTCAGGGCATAGGCAGCAATGCCAAATGCAATCGCAACATTGAAAGATTTCTTCTCTCCGCGCATCGGGATGTAAAAAATCTGATCGCACAGGTCGAGCAGGTCGGGATCGATGCCCGTCACCTCGTTGCCGACGATCAATACCGCACCTGGACCATTACGCTTAATGCTATCAGTATGACGAATCTCCCGCGCGCGTGCATCCTCCTCCAGTGCATATACACTCCAGCCCTCCGCTTTTAACCCTTTGACCAAACGGACTGCATCCTTGTGATACGACCACGGCACGGAATCCTCCGCGCCGAGCGAGGTCTTGGTTACCGCTTCATTGTCGGGAGTCGGTGTAATTCCACATACATACACGTGACTGAATCCAAACCCGTCCGCGCTGCGCAGGATCGAGCCAACGTTCCACCCCGAACGGATGTTATCGAGCAGAATAGCAACCGTCTTTCTACTTTCCACTTTCTCTGCGTTCCAGGCGCGTGTTTCAAAGCTTAAGCTTCGGCGGAGCACGACCCGAGTCTCCCCCATGCAGGCTGGACACCGCGTACCAAAAGGATGTTGCTCCACCAATGGATAACGCAGTCCACAGGAATGGCAGATTCGGATTTCATAAAAGCGTGCTGGCATGAGGTCATTATACATGCTACAATTTGCACATGCATCGGGTGGTCCCAGAGCTTATCGTGGAGAATTATCGAAAGGGTTGTTATAGTGGGGAATTTCAGGCCGTGAGTCTGTTCCTCGATCTTTCAGGCTTTTCTACGATGACCGACGTGCTGATGCAGCACGGACAGCACGGCGCGGAAGTACTGGCCGGGCTGATGCACGGTTTGTTTGATCCACTGGTACAAAGCATCTTCGATTACGGCGGGAAGATCGTTGGATTTGCCGGGGATGGCGTTATGGCA
>LLBY010005153.1_pt2 | contig 12097 bp, 13 predicted proteins | sample 1489401 | NCBI WGS metagenome assembly LLBY01 (sample SAMN04092656, study PRJNA295927) | soil metagenome | biome: Soil prokaryotic community; feature: Bulk soil; isolation source: soil from tomato rhizosphere | host: tomato cultivar Hawaii 7996 | place: South Korea | collected 2011-11-01 | reverse complement strand
TTCATAATTTAATATATTCATAATATAAAAACATTATCTCAATCCAAATTGAGATAAATCATATAAACTCATATCCTCATACTGTATACAATAACATGAAAAACACAAACAAAACAACAAAAACATTCTTATTTGCTTTATTAGTTGCAGCAATGTTACTTCCATTCAGTTCAATGAAAATGGCTGATGCAGTTATGTACAACAACTGGACAAACGGAGCTCATACCTATACTTGCACAAATAGCATGACAAATGATCTAGATTTAACTAGTAATACTCATGCTTGTAATGATTTGGCAACTGCTGTAGGTGTTTGGAATTCTGTATGGTTTAGCTCTTGGGCATTAACTCATCAAACTGTGGGCGAAGTACCTTATTTTGCCTGTGACATAGGAGCATTAGGAGCAACTTTCCCAACCCCTTCATATCCAAATAGCTCACCTGATATTTCTGATGCTTATGTTTGCATTTCAGAAAATTATTTGTTAGGTGACGTACCTGCTGGTGATTCAACATCATATGATTACATCACTTTGCTAATTCATGAAACAGGTCATGTTGCTGGATTAGATCACTCTACAGAAAGTGGTTCAGTAATGGTATCCGGACAAGGTACAAATACATACGATCATGGATTGTCTTTGGGAGATCAACTTGATCTACAAGGAGCTTACTAATGAAACAAAATAAGAAAATAACATCGATAGTAATTTTTGCTATCTTATCTATAGGAATTGGTGCATTTGCATCAACTAGTTTTCAAGAACAAAAATTAGGAATACAAACAGATCCTAGTGAATTCACAAATGAAAACTATTATCCTGTACACGCTCAATACATTGCAGTCAATGCAGTAGAAATTGCATCTTTATCTGATAATGTGGTTAAAGGACAAATAGTTGATATTAAGAAAGATTCAGTTCCAGTAACCGATAGAGCAGAAGATGTGAAAATTCCAAATATGGACAGAACAATTTACACTGTAAAAGTTTCTGAAAATATTAAAGGAGAACAAAACACTATTGATGTTGTAACCGTAATTCCATCCAAGATTGGCTATGAGGTGGGAGATAAAGTTCTTGTTATGACTAGTTCATTAAATGGAAAAAACATGTTAATTGGTGGCCCTCACTCCATGTTCAAATTGAGTGAAGGAAAAGCTATCGGTGACGAACTTACATTTGATGAAAAAAAATTATCTGAGATAATTAAAAATACCCCAGATAGGTCATACGAACTTGCAAAATCCAAAGGATCTTAATCCTTTTTCTTTTTTTATTTTCTATACCAAAAACATTATGTATTTTTTACTCAATACAAATTAATTTATAAAATATTCATAATCTTTAAAGATTTAAAATTGCAATTAATTATGTATCATTTTCTTCTGTGTTTGATAGATCTTTTTCTAATTTATGATGATCGATGTTATTCATGTGGAAAATTTGTAAAATAGGCATCCATATTATCTAGAGGTTGGGTACGAACTGGTGATATCCTACTTATGAAGAGGTAGTCAATCTAAAAAAAATCTATTTTTCCTTCAAATTATGATTCTACCAAAATGTATTGGCTAACATAAATCAGATAGAGATAATCCTTCTTAGCTTGTCAATTGCTTCAATTTCAGCACAAAGCAAGTACGATATTCCTTCGTGGGTTAAGGGAGTTGCGGGGTATTGGGCAGAGGGAAAAATCACTGATGCTGATTTTGGAGAAGGATTGACATTCTTAGTTGATAACGAAATAATAAAAATTCCAAAAATCCAAGAGTTGCAAAATAAAATCAATCAGCTTCAGTCTGAAAATGCAAATCTTCGTTCTCAGTTGAATTTATCAAAATCTGATACAGGTGATGTTAGCACCAATAAAAAATCACAAATTTCAGTTTCTACTAATCTGTCAAAATATACTGAAGGTGACACAATAATAATTTCAGGTAAAACAAGTACTTTAACCAATAAAGTAACAATACAAATTTTCAATCAAGGTAATTTGATAGATGTAGCACAATTCAACGTAGCAGAAGATGGAAGTTATTCCTATGCCATAATTGCAGAAGGATCATATTGGTCTAAATCAGGCGAATATACAGTTAGAGCATCTTATGGAGAGGAAAACTATGCGGAAACAAAATTCAGTCTTTCGCCAAAAACAGCACAACTTGTGACAGATTCCTTTCAAGTACAATTGAACGGTAATGGAATATTCGATGTGTATTATGGCATAAAAGGTGGTCTTGTAAAAAACATTGAAGCAGAACCAAATAATTATGCGCTTATAGTTACAATACAATCAACAGAAGACGGATCCATATCATTAGAAATTCCAAGAAAGTCATTTGACGCAAAAAAACAAGATAAAACAGATGACACATTCATAATAATAATAGATGGAACTGAAGCTCCATACCAAGAGATAGTAACAAATTCATATCTTAGAACTGTTAAAATTGATTTTGAAAATGGAGATTCTGTAATAAAAATAATCGGTAATACAATCCATTACTAAATTCCAAATTTCATTTTCTGATCATTCTAATCCCAAGTCCGGATAAAATCACGATTCCACCATACAATGAAAGTGACCAAAAAAGCCAGTATGGGTCATTAACTGCATTAGAAAATCTTCTTATTCGTATGCTTCGACTGTCTTTATCCCTTTTTTTGCCATCAATACGCCAAGAAAAGTAGTCAGCACAACTACCATGCCAACTATTGGGAAGAGATTGTCACTTACAACACCAAGATCCATTCCTGTTTTTAACACAATAAATGAAAACTCCCCCAGTGATGCCATGCTTAGACCTATGGCAAGTGCGTATTGTTTGCCACTGCCAAATAGTTTTACTCCCACATACACACCAAAAATTTTTCCAAATATTGTCAATACCGTGATTACAATAATCGGAATCCAAAATGTCCCTATTGCAGACAAATTCATCAGGGCACCAATCGTCACAAAGAATATTGCGACAAAGACTTCTCTAATAGGAGTAATTAGAGTAGACACGTCATCAGAAAATTTGGAACCTGCAATTATGACACCTGCCAAAAATGCTCCAGTAGCAGCTGAAAAACCAAGTTCATGCGTCAAAAAAGACAGACCGAAAGCCAGCCCTAATGCAAATGTCATAGTTATCTCAAATCTTTCCAGTTTTGCAATAAGATCAAACAGTTTTGGAACTAACAAAATTCCAAGACCCAGTGTAACTGCAAAAAATATGCCAATTTTTGCAATTGTCCATATTACTACTGAATATTCAAAAGAGCCAGTAACTACTCCGGAATGTAATGTACTTATCAAGATTATAGCGATAATGTCTTCAATTACCAAAACCCCTGTCAACAGCATTCCAGAAGTGGTTTCAATACTTCCTCTATCTTCCAGTACTTTGATTATTACAGCAGTAGAACTAATTGACAGGGCAGCAGCTAAAAACATTGAATCATAAAATGACCATTCAAACAATTGCCCTATTGCAAATCCGATTCCAAGCATTACTATTACCTCTATTACTGCAATTGTAACTCCGACTTTTCCGACACTACGTAATTTAGATAATGGGAATGTCAATCCAACACCAAACAATAACAAAACGATTGCAATATCTGAAAAATTATTTAGCATGTCAATATTTTTGATGAGACTGAACGGTCCAAACGGACCAATCAATATGCCTGCGGCAAGAAAACCAAGAATCAATGGCTGTCGTAGGACATATGCCAAAGCGCCTACACCTGCACAAGCTATTAGCAAAAATGCCAAATCCCCAAGTAATTCAATCCCTAAATTCATTGGAACATATGACCTATGAGAGATTATGCAATGTAACCATATTATCACATGTCAAAATGTTTTAGTTGGACTGTTATTTTTTATATATTCAGTAGATGAACCAATTATTGGTTGGTATCGGTGGCTTTGGTGAAGTTTCACTAATGATAAATGGTAAAGCCAATGCAGATACTGCCAAGACAGTTCCAATTAACGTCAATTGTCTAGTTCTCATTTTCCAATTGAAAATCCATATTGACCGTAACCAAATTCACCCACACATTGAATGAGATGGAGATAATTATCATCTAGTTTAATATTATTACACGTATATCTTGTAATTTCCTGTTTGCTAAACCTGTCTTGTGTTGAATCATCAAATACATCAATAGAGCATTCAGATTTTATCATGGCAATAATTGTAATTGGATCTCCTTCTATAGTGTGACGGGTATTTTCAATTTTAGCTGGAAGACACTGGTTAAAAGAATCAACAAAGCAACTTATATCATCAATTCCCATCGTATTGCAATCTTTTCCTTTGTAGTTAATTATCTCAGGAATATCGGAAAGAAAAATGTCAGGATCATACTTGTTTTCAAATGAGTATTCAAAAGTCAGTGTAAAAATTACAGAACCCGAAATTATGATTCCCACAATTATTATCAAAAAATTAGTTTTCATTTTCTGGTTCCATACAGACAAAATTCTCTAAAATTTTTGAAGGATATATCATTTCATTTGACACCTCTATTCTATAATATCCGGGATTTTTGCATACAAATTCATCAAATTCATTTCCCATAGAATACGAATGAAACGTACCTAATGCATCATCAGGTTCCAAGCAATACTTTACAGAGTTATCTTCATAGACAGCATGATCATAGATGTCAAGAATTTGCAATTTAAGATTCCAACAATTTTGATAATTACCCCATTCTAGTAAATCAAATTGAATTTTGTCTCCAACGTCATGATGTTTTTCATGAGAGGTTATTGCATATTCTAGATAATTTTCTTTAGGATGATACTGTTGGGAATATTCCAAAGCAATCTCTCTTTTCCTATCATCGCTTAAAGGATATTTTTCATCCCCATAAACAAGATTCCCCATAACTCGATATGAAAATTCATTTTGTCCCGTTATCTCAAGTTCCTTAATTGGATCAGAACTTGCAGGCAACATCAGACGTAGTTTTGCCCAACCACGTGTGAGTAGTTCAGATTCAGTGTCAGGATATACACATGCAGGCTTGTAATGAATATTCCAAACTGGGTATTTGTCCTTGTCACAAATAATATGTCCTAGTTTGATTCCGAGTTTCATTTGTTTATGTGGGGATGGCATATCAAATGGAATCGGATAAACAGTACGATCAAGTGAACCACCTGAATGATTTTGCCTTACCACAAATTCTTGCTCTATACTTCCACCATCGATTTGTACTTTGATGAAATATTTTCCAGACTCTGTAATGATTATCGGATGTTTCTCGTTATAACCAATTTTAATTTGTGATGTGACTAGTATGGGATTTTTATTTTGGGCACACAATGGCTCTGCGCCTTCACCCCAAACCAAATTTCCATTCTCATCAGTTATTTGTGCCTCATATGAGTTGCAATTTCCATATGCAGTTCTTTCCAAAATAAATTTGATAGAATCTTCAAACGTGTTTGCATATGAGAAATCAATGAACCTATAGTTTGGTTCTCCTAACTTTATGCCAGAATCGTCACATGGCAGAGAGATACAATTTCCAAATGCAGTCGGGATAATTACAGGAAGGGCTAGTAAAACCAAGAAAATAACAAGATATCTCATATTCTTTGTAATCCTTCCTGATATTTTCTGTTTCTAGTACTGTGTCTAGTTTTGGCATTACAGCACGGACACTTGATTAGCCATTCCTCAAAATAATAGTCACAATTTCTGCAAAAACTCCCGCCGTCTTGGTATATTCTGTTATTTTTCCCCTGTGGATAATTCTTGCAGATGTTTTTGCATTGATTCACACATAATTTCAAAGATCATAAGTTCATAAGTTCTTCGGATCTTTTATGAATGTCTTATTTGAAGAAAATGTATGATGAAAACTAGACAATGGATATTAATTGGATCCGTTTTGGCTTTATCCTCGTTATCTTTACCCTTTATCATCAGTGAGACTTCTCCAAAGCCTGAAATTCAAAAAACTCCAAATCTTGAATTAATTGATGGATTAGTTGAACTCGGATGTACTGAACCAGCTATCAATCACGCATTTAGGCATTCCAATTTATTGGATGATTCTTTTGATGGAACATACCTTATCAATGCAATTGGATATCCTGATGATCTATCTAAAGTTGAATTTGATAAGTGTGTAAAAATTATACTTGAAAAGCGACTTCCATCTTCACATGATTACTCCTTTTCTAGAGTAAACATGACTAATGCTTGCACTGATGAGCCATCTGTCTGTTATGGAACTTTTGCAAACAACACATCAATCCAAGTTAAATGTGATTTTCCAATTCACGGATGCAGTCCAGTTTACTATGGTATTTCATCTACATTTTCAGTAATGAAAGACGATGTATCATTTGATGTTGACTATAGCATTAAAGGTGGCACAGTCAAAGAAATGGTTTTCAGCAACACTGCCAATTCATTATGGGTAGCAATAGATTCCGTTATGCAGGGAAATCTGACGTTAACTATTCCGCGTGATCTGCTAGATGCAAAAATGGATTACTGTCCTCCACGTATGGAAAACTCTCCTGATGACAAGTTTTTTGTTTTACTTGATGGAGAGGAAATCTGGTATGATGAAGTTAAAACAACACCTGAATACAGAACATTACAAATATTGTTTTTAAATAATTCAACTAAAATTGAAGTTCTAGGAACATGTTTTATTTGATATTGATTTTGAAAAATGAAAACTAGTCTTTTGATAATAATTGTGGGAATCATAATTGCAGGCTCTGTGATTTTTGCACTGACTTTTGAATACTCATTTGAAAAAGAATACTATGACATTGAGATTCAAGGCATGAAAGATTCGTATAATATTGGAGATGAATATTCTTTTTACTATACGCTGTCAGGATTTGGAAACACATGCGGTTCTTGGTTAGTATCATATCCTGACAAAAACGGAGTCATTCAGAATAGAGGCGCTGTCGTGGATTGCACACAAATTAAAAACTCTAATCTTTTGTATGATTCAAGACAGAATGGCATGGAATTCCATTCCCCTGTTCCTGCGATTGAAGGCATGTACAATGTCACTGCATCATTTGAGAACGGAGCATCTGCTGTTTACACGTTTACCGTATTGCCTAAAACAGATGTACAAGTAGATTCTGAAGGTGATCAAAGACGTCATGGATATACCCCTGCATTTGAGTACAAACGAGTTCAAATTAACGGAACAATTGCTTTACAGATATGCTCAATACTAAAGTTACAATGCACTTCAAATCCCGTCTTTGATGCAATTTACCGTTTTGATAAAAATTATACTTATTTTCACTATACGCCATTAAATTCAGAATATTTGTTTAAAATTTATGAAACGCAAATCTGTTATGCAACTGATTATGCTGATGAAGAGCGAGCACATTTAGATTGTACAGATATAATTTATGAAAATAAAACAAACGGCTTAGAAAATAAAACATCTGAAGTAACAGGTGTTTATGAATTAGATGGAGCAAAATGTATGGGAGGTCAAGGTATGATCATAAATGACAAATGTCAAAGAATTGGAAACTATGACCTTCAAACAGGAATACCGATAGTTGAAAACAAGGTACAGTGTGATATGCTAAACGGAACTTGGTATGACAAACAAAACAAATGTGATTCCAAATATGCTCCTGTAGAATATCGACTTCAGTTTGGCTATTCGTTTTTGGGGTATGACGTGCCTCAAATTTGTACTTATGACATGATGATTCACCTTGCTAGACATTCAAGTATGTTTGATGATGGAGAATATGCCATTGAAGATATAGGATTGCCTGAAAATGTCAATCTGGATAATTTTGATATTTGTGTGGATGAACTTTTAACATTGAGATCAATGATAGGACAATGAAAGCTAGGATTTTAATAATTATTGGAAGTATTCTGATTCTATCTTCATTTGCCGTTTTTGTATTATCCACAATACCTGCTGAGTGTGTTCAATTCCAACCCTGTCTTTCAGGGGATCCAAGTATTCCAATTTGGTTTCAACCACAGTTTTATGTTGGAATTATTTTGATCGTTATTGGTTTGATATTACATTTCAAAAATAAGTAAAATTCTAAGCCTCATCAACTTTACAGAACCTGCAAACATCTACGATAATCCACACACTTCATTTTTTTGATTTTTTGTATTAATTACAACAATTGTCATAAATGATTTCAAAATAAATATCACGATAAACACGCATCTGGAGTAGCTACTGGATCCTTTGAATTATCAGTAGTTATGTGGACCATTGCAAAAATTGGAATATTTTTTGCAGTTACACTGACACTTGGCATTTTGCTTGTCCCAAAACTGTTTAATCTTATTGCAAAACTGGAACGATTTGAAATTACCATGACGTTTGCGCTAGGACTGGCATTTGGATTGTCGTTTCTGACACATGAACTTGGATTTTCAGCTGCAACAGGTGCGTTTTTGGCAGGGGTGATAATTGCAGGTTCTAAATTCTCTGATGATGTTTCTACTTTGATCACCCCAATAAGAGAAGTTTTTGTTGCGATATTTTTTGTAACGATTGGCGCTCTGATGAATTTGTCTGCAATAGGTTCATTCTGGATTCCAATTGTTGTAATTACCGTTCTAACAATATTTGGAAAAATAATTGGAGTCTACATGGGAGTAAAACTATTTGGTACAGGTAAACAATACGCACTTGCAATAGGTCTAAGCATGGCATCACTTGGAGAATTTTCATTTATTGTACTGAAGACAGGAATGGATCTAGGTGTGGTAAGTGACAATCTGTTTCCAATAGTTGGCATGGTGGTTGTATTGACTACATTTATTGGCGTATTGCTTGCAAAAAAAGGAATAAAGACAGTTGAAGCATACAACTGACATACATCTTTAAAATTTATCATTATACAATAGTTTAAGTTTCGTCTGAGGACGACCAGTTGTCAAACAGGTGTGTCTGGATAAGTTTTCGTATGGAAAAGATTGTATCTAGAAATAACGGTATCATTACTGCAAAACCTATTGTTGAGATTATTATCTTGGCATTTTCCATTTCCCACTCTACAAAACTAATGAATATTGCAACCAGAAGCAAAATCACCCCGATGAAAATAATGTTACGTAGAACTCTGTGTATCGGCTTATTGACAGCCAGTTTTTCCTTTTGGCCATAATTGATTGTAATTGTATTTGAAATTCTATCTATGACCCCTTCTGTTTTTCCAATTGCCAAAAATATCGGATATGATATTATCAGTGCAGTCAATATTCCAAGAAAAAGTGACGAGCTCATAAAGAACGGAACGTCTGGATTTTCTAAAAGCGAGATTATTGATGGTGAGAAATAATTCAACAGTACAAGCGAGGATACAATTATCACAAAATGAACCAAGAGTTTTGGCCCGTATTTTTTAAAATTATTTTTTTTATTGACCTGAGTAGTTTTTTCTATCAACGAGCCAGCTCCGACAAACCTGCCTGCAAAGAAAATATAATCCAAGAGTTTTTTTGGAATGATTGATCTTTGGTCTACAACAGTAGGCAAAGCTCGTAAAAGAAGAGGCATTGCAAGCATTGTAGTAAGAGACACAACTATGGTAACTGGATAGATGGAATCGTCAATACTTCCACTATCCACGCCAAGTTTAGCTATGATAAATGAGAATTCCCCTATCGGAATCATCATAGCACCAATAGTTGATGCGCTGATAAACGTATTTCCTGACATGGATGCTGCAAACATGTTTCCAATGAATTTTCCAATTATGGCTACAATGACTATTGGTATTGCAATCCATATTGCGTCAGGGATTAATGCAATGTTTACAAGCATTCCAATTGAGACAAAAAATATCACGATGAAAAAATCTTTCAGAGGCAAGATCTTGGGAGTTATGGTTGCAGAGTACTTGGATGAAGCAATTATCATTCCCATTAAAAATGCCCCAATTGCACTGCTTAGACCCAAAAAGTGTGCAAGAACTGCCAGACCAAATGCCAGAGCAAGTGCGGTGACAAATGGAGCTTCTTCCATCTTTATGTTAGAGATGCGTTCTAATAATTTTGGAACTACTTTCAGTCCAATTGCCAAAGTCAAAACAAAAAACAATATGCTTTGAATTATGAGCATGCCTGCATCAGATATTTCAAAACTAGCTCCACTTGAGGCATTTCCAAGTAATGTCAAAAGAAGAACTGCGGCAAGGTCCTCTATTATCAGTATTGTAATTACCGTATCCCATTCTTTGGTATTTACCAAGTTGAGGTCTCGTAGGAATCTAAGCGATATTGCAGTGCTTGTAATGGACAAAATACTTCCCAAGAAAAGCGCTTCAAGATGAGACCAGCCAAGTGCCATTGCAACGACATAACCCAAAAAGAAGACAATCCCAAGCTGAACGGTTCCAATGATGATTCCGTTTAATCCCACACGCTTTAATTTCTGAATACTAAATTCAAGCCCCACAACAAAAAGCAGTATGATAATTCCAAATTCTGCTAAAAGGTTGATTAGTTCAGTGTCTTCTATTACGCTTAGTCCATATGGTCCTACAATAATTCCAACCAAGATAAATCCAATTATTGTTGGAAATTTTATCTTGTGCATTAGCCAAGCTCCAATCATACCTCCACCAAAAAGAATTGCAAGCAGGCTTAGGAATTCAGTTGTTCCTGCAGATACCAATGATTATTGGCATTGATTCAGAGTTAAAAATTTACTTGGTACATTAGTTTTAGAAGAAATCAGTGACATTTTTCAGCCTCTAACGTACCCCCAGCACAATGTGCTGAGATAGACAACTCTGAAGAAATATCACTAATTTTAGTGAACCTAGTGAACATAATAATGATATTTTCTATTAATGATAGGAAAAACTAAGAACTCTGTCTTGCTAACAATAATTCTTTTCTTTGGTTTTCAATCTCAATTTCCAGGCGTATTTTTTCTTCAGTTAGTTTCTTAAATGACTCACTGTCTCGCTTGATTCTGCTAACTTCATTTCTTAGTTCACTTATCTCACTAGATTGGTCTACTACCTCAACTGTCTGATATATCATCAGGTAGTTTTCAGCCCGAAGATACTTTTCAGATAGTTTTTCCTTGTTTCGAATGTATTGGCTGAGATATTTCTTGTGACCGATAAAACCATGGCCAAACTCCTCACCATAAAGTTCTGACAGTTGTGTGGCACAGAAAGCTCGAAGAGAGTGCATGTTCTTTTTGTGTCGGTTGTTTGACTCGTAGCGTTCAGTAAATCCAAGACTTTTTCTTAATCGCATAAAGAGAACTTCTTCATTTACCACGGACTGCTTATAGTCCTGGCTTGCTCCAAACACAAGATCATCATCCTGTTTTGTATCTAGCAATCTTTTGAGATATTGTTTTGTTTCCCTTGTGACAAATGTGATTCTTCCTTTCTTGGTTTTGGTATAGTTTGCAGGAATTGTTATTGTTACAGGGTTTGTTGTAAGGTCAATATCCCTCTTTTTGAGTTGAACAGCTTCGCCAATCCTCATTCCAGAGTCTTTTAAAGTCATATAGAGAGCCTTTCTCTGAGGTCTTGCATTATCTACAAAAGCCCGAATCTCTTCTTTTTTGAATGATTCTTGGTCTTCTTCAATTTCTTTTGGCAATCTTACCATTCTTCGAAACTTTCTTTCTGAAAATTCTATGTGTCCAAACTCCTCAAGATATTGCCTCAAAATAATAATGACTCTCTTTATGCTTGATGGATTGTGTTTCTTAATCGAAATTGAAGATAGATGTCTCTTAACTATGCAGTCAGGCTGATCCTCTTGAAGCCACAGAACAAATGAGTTACATAATATGAATAATCGGTCATAGTTTGCATCTTGTTTTATGGCATTTTCCATATCCAAGATTACATAATCACCATTTTTTTGATATGTTCCTTTACAAAAGAAATCAAAGAGGTTCAAGCAAGTGTTGGCATTTTGCTGGGTTCGAAGTGAACCTCTAGTCTTGACAAACTCAGTTCGTGTTATTCTATTGTTTAGGTATTCCATTTACTGATTATGGGTAGTTTTTGGTTAATAAGAAACGAAGAGGTATAACAAATTGTATAAACTTAGGTGCAAATTTATTATCAT
>LLBY010004912.1_pt2 | contig 12103 bp, 13 predicted proteins | sample 1489401 | NCBI WGS metagenome assembly LLBY01 (sample SAMN04092656, study PRJNA295927) | soil metagenome | biome: Soil prokaryotic community; feature: Bulk soil; isolation source: soil from tomato rhizosphere | host: tomato cultivar Hawaii 7996 | place: South Korea | collected 2011-11-01 | reverse complement strand
GCGGTGTAGTCGGCGTAGGTCACCCGTCGCAGCCCGAAAGGGGTCTGCACCGCGGTGTCCTTCCCAACCACCGACTCTCTGACCTTCTCTACCAAGTCCATTGGAACCTTCCGCGATGATCCTGTGAAGCTAAACCGGTCCAATCGGCACGGGAGGCTTCAGGAAGTGACAACCTTAGGAACTCGATGAGTGATGAGACCACAGTCGTTGTCGGAGGAGAAGAGGTACGTATCTCGAGCCCGGGTCGGGTCATCTTCCCCAGACAGGGTTGGACCAAGCTCGACGTGGCCACCCACTTCGCCCATGTCGCTCCGGGGGCGATCCGGGGGATCTTCGGCCGGCCCACCATGCTGAAGCGTTACATGGGCACCGTCGAGGAGGATCCGATCTATCACAAGCGGGCGGCCAAGAACACCCCATTCGAGACCGTCCAGATCCGGTTCCCCTCGCAAAGGCCGGGGATGATGAACGTGCCCAGGACCGAGGCCGATGTCGTGCGCCTGGTCCAGCTCGGGTGTCTCGACTTCCACCCGTGGCCGGTCAGGGCCGAGGACATCGACCATCCGGACGAGCTCCGCTTCGACTTCGACCCGACTCCGGGCTTTGGCTTCGCGGAGGTGAAGCAGGCGGCGGCCGGCATGAGGCTGCTGCTCGAAGAGGTCGGGCTCGTGGGGTGGCCGAAGACATCGGGGAGCCGGGGGATCCATGTCTACGTTCGAATCGAGCCGTTGTGGGACTTCTTCCAGACCCGTCGCGCCGTCCTCGCGGCGGCGCGGGAGCTGGAGCGGCGGATGGAGGGCCTGGTGACCACCAAGTGGTGGAAAGAGGAGCGCACCGGGGTCTTCATCGATTACAACCAGAACGCCCGCGACAAGTCCGTGTCCTCCGCCTACGGGGTGCGCCCCACCGGATTCGTCTCGACACCGATCACCTGGGACGAGCTGCCCGCGGTGGCCATCGAGGACTTTCCGCTGGGCTCTTTCGCAGAGCGCTGGGACGCGGTCGGCGACCTCACCGAGGGCATCGACGAGGCCGCGGGCCGGATCGACACCCTCATGGAGTGGGTGGCCCGGGACCAGGAGAACGGCGTGGGGGACGCTCCATGGCCCCCGCACTACCCCAAGATGCCCGACGAGCCCCCCCGGGTACAGCCCTCCAAGCAGCGACGTCCCGACGACGAGTACTGAGGGCTCCGTATGGCCAGGGGACGCTAGAGGGCGTCGCGTCGTCGCAGCGACCAGGTGAGGATGCCGAGGCCGACCACGACGATCGCTCCCAGCTTGACGAGACCGCCACCGATCCCGGGAGTCACCGGTCCCAGACTCTCCGTCGCCACCTGGCCGAAGCCGGTCTCGACGCCCGCGTATATGGAGAGGGCGATCCTCCAGATCGAGATCTGGGCGAGACCGGTCACCACGTTGGCCAGGATCGTCTCTACCACCAGGATGTAGCCGAGCCCCACCAGGAGGGATCGGGGAACCAGGTAGCCGAGGGGCACGAACACCGCGGCGTAACCGATCGCGGCCGAAGCGAAGAGGGTCCACGCCGGGAATGCCACCGACACGTCGCCTACGGCCAGCGCCGCGAGGAGTGTGGCGAGCCACCCTCCGAGCCCGACGGCCAGGGCGGCCGCGGTCCCGGCGGCCACCGACTGGGCCGCCATGCTGATACGGGGTATCGGTCGCATGTAGATGTAGGGCAGCGTCCCGCTGTCCCTCTCGTCGCGAAGGGTCGCCGTGGTGAGGATCAGGGCGGCGATGGCGTAGGTGTATCCGACCGAGGACACGATGTCGGTGAAGAGCTCGGTGAGGTTGCCGTCGGTGTCGTCGAAGCCGACCAGCCAGAACAACAGCGCCGGTACCGAGGCGAGGGCGAGGAGCCCGATGACCCGGCCTCGACGCATGATCCGCTTGTAGAGATGACGGGCGAGGACCATCAACGGCCCTCGACCAGGTACCTGAACACCGATTCGAGCGACTCGTCGACCGGTTCGACCTTGGAGATGGCGATCGAAGCGGCGACCGCGATCGAGGGAAGCTGGTGTGCCAGGTCACCGGCATCCGAGGTCTCGACGTGCACCGTCTCTCCGGCGATCTGGACACCGAGGACTCCCGGTCTGGCGATCAGTGCCGCCGCCAGCCGTCTCGGGTCGCTGGTGTCGACGTATACACGTCGCGGTTTGTCGGTCATCGCCGCCCGGATCGTCGCTACATCGCCGACGGCGGCCAGTCGTCCGTCGACCATGGCCACCACCCGGTCGGAGACCCGCTCCACCTCGTTGAGGACGTGTGAGGAGACGAGGACCGTCCGGCCCGCCGCTCCCAGTTGCTTGAACAACGAGATGAGTTGTGATCGCTGCACCGGGTCGGCGCCGTTCAGCGGCTCGTCGAGGAGCAGCACCTCGGGATCGGAGACGAGCGCCGCCGCCACCTTGGCCCGCTGTCTCATCCCTTTCGAGAACCCACCCAGAGCGCGATCGGCGGCGTCGACGAGACCGACTGTCTCCAGCGACTGCCGGGCCCGGCCCACCGGGTCGTCGGTCCTGGCCAGACGAGCCGCCAGCTCGACGAACTGGCGACCTGTGAGTCGCTCGTAGACAGATTCGTCCTCGGGGACCAACGAGATCTTGCGGTAGACCTCGGTGTCCGCCCTGGGGTCGACGCCGAGGACCCGGACCTGACCCTGGGACGGCACCTGGAGACCGGCGATCACCCGGAGCAGGGTGGTCTTGCCCGCTCCGTTGGGGCCCAACAATCCGGTCACCCCGGGTCGAAAGCCGATGGTCACCTCGCTCACCGCCACCTTGAGCCCGAACCACTTGGATAGATCGGTGACCACGATGGTGTCGGTCATGCCAGCCTCCGGTAGCGGCTGCGCACGAACCAGGTGGCCGCCAAGAGCAACCCCACTATCACCACCACCGACACCCACACCTCGAACCCGGCGATCTCCGGGGCGTAGGCGACGGTGTCCCCGAAGAGGTGATCCCTCACGATCCGGGGGTGCTGGTCGAGAGCCAGCAGCGACATGTACCTGGAGCCGGGGAACCCGGCCTCGGCCACTCGGCCCGCGATCGCCCCTCCGGCGAAGAGGATGCCGAGGAAGGCCGCGGCGGCGATCCCGGGACGGTCGATCACAGCCGACAGGATGAAGACCACCGAACCGTGGAGGACGATGAAGGCCAGAGCCGTCACCGGCACCTTCCACAAGATGTCCAGGTTCTCGCCGAGATAGGTCAGGAAACCCTCGTCGGCGATCAGAGCCAGCCCGAGGTGGAGGACGACCTGGGGGACGATGTAGATCGATCCCACCACCACGGCGAACGCCCCCGTCTTCGACCCGAGGTACCCGTCGACGGTGAGTGGTCGTGAGAAGTAGACGGAGAGGACCCCCTTGGTGCGATCGGGGATGAGTAGCTGTGGCCCGGCGAGGGCGATGAACAACAGCGAGATGCCGGAGTAGAAGTCGAACAGACCGCCATAGGTCGGGATCTGCTGGCGCACGCTCTCCTCGATGTTCCCGATCGCCCAGTGGACACCGACGAAGATGGCGGCGGCAACCACCGATATGGCGATGAGGGACCAGGGGAAGATCTTCTGCCGGGCCTTGCGACCCAGGCCCAGCACCCGTCGCACCCCGTCCCTGAACACCGCCCGGCGGGCGCCGCGGGGCCCGAGTCTCGGCCCGTCGTATGTCCGGTAGCCCCGGTCGTAGATGACCTGGTCGGTCACGACGCCGCCTCCCGGTTCATGAAGAGATCCTCCAGCGAGGCCGAACCACGGATCATGCGCACCAGACCACTTCCCGTCTCCGCGGCGGCGGAGACCACAGCCGCCTCGATGCTGTCGTCACCGGGGCCGACCACCAGTCGCACACCGTCGACCACGACCTCGAAGCCGCTGCTGCGAATGACCTCGGCCATCGTCTCTGCGTTCTCGAGCACCTCCACCATCACCGTTCCCAGCTTCTCGAATCCCTGGAGGGGCCCGGAGCGGAGAAGGTTCCCGGCGTCGAGCATCACCACCCAGTCACAGGTCTGCTCGATGTCGGTGAGGACATGGGAGGAGACGATCACGTTGATGTCGAAACCGGCGAGACGCTTGATCAGTTGCAGCATCTGCTCCCGCCCCTCGGGATCGAGGCCCGAGGCAGGCTCGTCGAGTAGCAGGAGGTCGGGGTCGTGGACGATCGCCTGGGCGAGCTTGACCCGCTGCTGCATTCCGGTCGAGAAGTCGCCCAGATAGCGGAATCGCTCCTCTTCGAGACCGACCAGGAACAGCGTCTCCGAGGAGCGCCGCCGCGCCTCGCTCCTTGGGATCCCGGCCAGCTGGGCCGCATAGGAGACGAAGTCCGCAGCCGTCTGATCCTTGGGGAGACAGTCCCCCTCCGGCATGTATCCGATGCGGGAGCGGACGACCAATGGCTCGCTCTGCGGGTCGTGGCCCAGCACCGACATCCTGCCCGCTGTGGGGTGGAGGAGGCCGAGCATCAGCCGGAGCAGTGTGGTCTTCCCCGCCCCGTTCGCCCCGACCAGCCCGGTGACACCGGGCGGCACCTCCAGATTCAGGTCCTGGATGGCCACGACCGGGCCGTAGTCGTGGGTGAGGCTCTGGACTTCGAGGACCGTCAAGACACTCTTCCCCCTACCGGGGAGAGCCGCACGGGGATCCGGAGGAGGGTCTCCTCTCGATGGGATGAGCTTGGCCCTGGCACGAGGTCATTGGAGCCGTGGTGGGCGGGGAAGGCAATCGGGGAACACCCTGAGCGGCCCCCGACCGGGCCCCTCATCCCACCACCTCGCGGAAGCCGGGGCCCTCGGGGCGCTCCAGCTGCTCCATGGTGCACTGCAGCGGGTCCTTGTCGGGCCGCCACCGGTGAAAACGTGTGGCGTGGCGGAATCTGTCGCCTTCCAACTGGTCGTAGCTGACCTCGACCACCACACCGGGGTCGATCGGAGTCCAGTCGAGGCTCTTGTCCGCCGACCAGCGGCTCTGCGCTCCCGGGGCGCGGGCCCTCTCCCCGAAGCTGTCGTCGGCGATCAGCTCCGCGAACCGCCGGTAGATCTCCACCCGGTCGTGGTCGCCGAAACCCGAGCAGTGCCCGATGAAGTGGAGCTCGCCTCGGTCGTCGTACAGGCCGAGGAGCAAGGAGCCGATCTTCCCCCCGTCCTTGTGCTCGCGAAACCCTCCGACGACGCAGTCCACGGTCCGCCGGTGCTTGATCTTGATCATCGCCCGCTTCCCGTGCTGGTAGGCGAGGTCGGGCACCTTGACGATGATCCCATCGCAGCCGGCGGACTCGAACTCGTGGAACCAGCGCCTCGCCACGTCCTCGGAGTCGGTCTGGGGGGTGAGATGCCAGGGATCGGCGAGGGTTCCCGCCAGGTCGACCAGCCGCCGGCGTCGTTCCGCGAAGGGGCGACTCCTCAGGTCCTCGCCGCGATCCGCCAGCAGGTCGAAGGCGACCATCTCGGCGGGAGTCTTACGGGACAGCATCTCGATCCGGGACGCCGCGGGGTGGATTCGCTGCTGCAGTGAGTCGAAGTCGGTGACCCCGTCGACCACCACCACGATCTCACCGTCGACGACGGTCCCTTCGGGGAGCTGATCCAGGGCGGGAGCGAGCTCCGGAAAGTAGCGGAGCAGGGGCCGTTGGTTGCGGGAGTCGATTGCCGACACCGGCTTCGACCAGGAGATGGACCGGAAGCCATCCCACTTCGGCTCGTAGAGATACCCACCCGTGGGCCACTTCTCGGATGTCCTCGCCTCCATGGTCGCGATGGGGGGCTCGAAGGGATGACTCACGTGGGTCGAGTGTAAGCATCGATAGCCTGGCCGCCGTGGTCGACAAGATCATCGCCAAGCTCCCGCGATGGGCCAGGTCCCCGGCCGAGATCCTGGCCGGGGCCGCGGAGGAGTTCGGCCGGGACCGTGCGTCGCGGATGTCGGCGGCCATGGCATATCGGGCCGTCTTCGCCCTCGCCCCGCTGCTGATGGTGCTGGTCGCGGTGCTGGGCGCCTTTCTCGGCAGCCGGGCCGAGGCGCAGGTCGAGATCATCGACACCGTGGCCTCGATCCTGGGTCAGGACGTGGCCGAAGTGGTCGAGGACCTGATCGCTTCCGCCACTGCCTCTGCCAACGCCGCGGCTGTCATCGGTGGCCTGCTCCTGCTCTGGACGGCCTCGAGCCTGTTTCTCGAGGTCCAGCGGGACCTGAACGACATCTTCGACGCCCCCTGGGAGAGGGTCTCCGGCATCTGGCCGACGGTCCGCACCCGCGGCATCGCCTTTCTGTGGGCCATCGGTCTCGGCCTGGTGCTGGTGGTGACCTGGGGGCTCAACGCAGTGTGGCGCTTCATCGGGGACCTGCTCCCGGAGTCGATGGACGGGCTCCACGCCGTTGTGGTCGTCCTCGGCCCGATCCTGTCGCTGCTAGTGCTGCCATTGGTGTTCGGGCTGGTGTTCCAGACCATGACTGCGGTGGCCGTCACCTGGCGTGCGGTCTGGGCGGGTGGCACCTTCACGGCTGTGGTGCTCCTCGCCGCCGCCTACGGCGTCGGGATCTACTTCGAGCTGGTCTCGGCCCCGACCGCTCTCGGATTCACCGGGTCCCTAGTGGTGGTCATCTTCCTCGCCTACTTCTTCTCGGCGGTGTTCCTGTTCGGGGCCGAGGTGACCAAGGTCTACGCGGCGCGACTTCGCTCGGGGACGGTGAAGGCCCCGAGCCGGCCTCCGGTCGACGACCCGCAGATCCTGGTCTCGGAGCCTCCGGGCGGGCTCCCCCAGACCGCACTCCTGGCGTTTCTGATCGGGATCGTCCTCGGCCGGCGCCGGCGGCGGCGTTGACCCACTGTCAATTGAAACCGGACTCCAATAACCTCGGGCGAAATGTCAGTCGACATCGCCGGCTTCGTCACCGACCTCAAAGAGCACGCCACCGAGCACGGTTTCCACGTCCACGACGAACGTCACTTCGTCGAGACCTACTCGCTGCGCCAGTCGTGGGAGGTCGACCTCCACCCCGAGGCGGGGTGTGGCGGCCCGATCGACCTCCACGTCGCACTCGACGTCGATCCCAAGGTCATCCTCTCGCTCCGGGAGCGTCTCGACGAGATGGACTCGGACTTCGAGGAGCCGGAGAACATCTACCACCTGGACTTGTTCTTCAACTGGGCGGTGCCGCCCCTCCTCAGCCCGCCCGACCTCCTGGTCCTGGCCACCGACCTCGGCGGAGTCGCCGGAGTGTCGCTGCCGGTAGAGGTCTCGGCCATCGACTCCTACGGGGCCGTGACCGACGCTCCCGAGCGCCGGCTCACCCTGACCGGTAGGGCCTCGGTCAGCCTGGTCGACGTGCTGATGGGTCGGGAGCAACTCTGTGACGTCCTCGACCGGTCCCACGACGTCAGCGAGTACCTGCTGGACCATGTCAACGGGTGGCTGGAGCTCGGCAACTAGACGAGCGACACCAGGGCCCAGATGCCCAGGGCCAGTGTCACCAGCACCAGCGTGTAGAAGGCAGCCACCGTGGCCGGAGCCGGAGGAGGCCCTTCCATGACCTCGACCTTCTCGCGTGCCGCGGAGCGGTGGGCCGCGCTCGTGCCGCCGAGGCGTCGCGCGAAGCCGTAGGGGTCGTCGGGTTGGAAGGAGATCGAGCTCTCCTCGGCTTCGATGACGAATGTGCCCTCGCCGAGGTCGATGACCAGGTACTCGCCGGCCGGCCACTCTCCGATCGAGACCTCCCCCGAGGTGAGCCTGATCTTGTCTTCGTCGAGCCCGACCGTGAGCGGAACCTGATCCTGCTCGACTGTCGCGATACCGCGGTATTGGGTCATGTTCGGTCCCCCCACACAGGAGCGCCACGCGGCCGACGGGCGACCGACTGCTCGAATCCTAGAACGGAACCCCCACCGCGTGGCACAGAAAGCCGGCGAAGGGAGCCGCCGTGGAGTACATCGCGGCCAGGTCGTCGGCGAACGAAGCCGAGGTGACCTGCTTCTGGCTGAGCCTGGCACCGGCGACGAAGGTCTTCATCTTGAGGTCCTGGGAGTAGGGATGTGCGGGGTCGAGCTCTCGGGGAACCCGCTTCAGGGTCTCGTCCTCGTCGGGTGTGATCGACCACACTTCGGTGAAGGCCGGCTGCTTCGCCGCCCTCTCCCATCCTGCGATGTCGTCATGGATGGCTTGCCTGATCCGACGGGCGAGGGTCGTCTCCGGATGCCAGAGGCCGACTCCGGCGAAACAGGCCCCCGGCTCGAGATGGAGGTAGAAGCCGGGAGCATGTATGTCCTTGCCTGCCTCATGTCTGAACTGGATCCCGACATTGGTCTTGTACGGGGTCTTGTCGTGGCTGAACCTGATGTCGCGATACGGGCGAAGCAGCGAACCTCCGGAGGGCCGGGCATCGGCCAGGAATCGTGATGAGATCCGACTCAGGCGTCCTCCGAAGTCGGTGATGAACGACAGGGCAGGGTCGCGCACTTCCGCCTTGTATCGGTCCTTGTTCCGCTCCCACCAAGCGCGTTCGTTGTTGGACTCGAGCTCGGTGAGGAACTTGAACATCTCGGGTCTGAAGTGTCTCATGGCGTCTCTCCCCTTCCCTGGGCATCCCGTCAACGTACGGGTGGGATCGGGCCGGGGGAAGACCCCCTCGTCGACGTCAGACGGTCTCCTCCCGCGCCAGCTCGTCCCACGGTGTGCGCAGGCCGTCTTTCACATTGAAGATGAAGGCCCGGAAGTCCTTGCGCAGGACCCAGACCGCGGCGATCAGGAAGACGACCCCGACCACGATCCGCGCCGTGGCCGACGCCTCCTCGGAGATGTGACCCAGCTCGGCGAGGCCGGACTCGGCGAGTTGGGCCACGAAGAGACCGAGCATCACCCACGCCTCTTTGCGGCTCACCGAACGGCCGGCGACGATCGCCACCGCGAAGACCGACTGAGCGGCGGTCACGAACAACTCCACCCGCTGCACTGTGCCCAGTGGCAGCCCATGCAGCATCCCGGCGAAGATCGAGAACACGATGGGGAGGGTCCCCACCAGCAGGGTCCACTGGTTCACCTTCGAGGAGATCAGGGCCCCGAGACCGGTCCGGCTGGCCAACCTCCATGCGAACAGCGTCGCCACCAGCAACTCCGGGGCCTCGGAGGCAGTGGGGGCGATCCACTTGACCAGCAGGAACTCACTGACCCCGATCGCCTCGCCCAACTCGATGATCGACTCGGCGAACGGCTCGGCACAGAGCAGGATCACCGCCGCGGCGACGACGAACATCGTGTAGTTGATGATGCGCCGGGCACGCTTCGGCAGGGAGCCGACATACGCCGAGGGGCCGACCAGATGGGGAGGAGACGGCGGCGCCCCCGAGAGCCTTCTCAGATAGAGAACGTAGATCGCCACCAGGATCACCGCATCGAGCGGGGTGAGGGTCTCCTTGAGGAACAAGGTGAGCCCGAACAAGGAGGCGATGGTCAGATACGCGATGTCGACCGACTGTGGCCGGGAGAGGTGGATCTCGGTCTCGGTGGTCCCTTCGGCGTTCTCGGGGGTGGCCCGGGTCCGTCTCACCCTCCAGGTCCCGATCAGGATGACCATCGGCCATCCGAGCCCGATCAGCAGCTGGTTGCCACCGGTCATGTTGGCCAGGGCGAGTGGTCCGTACTGCGAGGCCTGGCCGGTGTCGGCGAACTCCTGACCGGCCTTGGCAGTGAACACGAAGTCGACCGCGTACTCGGGCAGGATGGCGATCAGGGCGAGGAGTGCCAGGGCGAGGCCCGCCGCGATGTCGAGCTGCACCACCTCGGCGGCCCAGGAGAGGATGAACGCCGCCCCGACGATCGCCAGGCCGAAGCAGACGGCTCCCACGATCGGATCCGGGTGGGTGCCGCTGATGCGGAGGAACACACCGGGCAGGGTGGCCACCACGGCCAGCGCCATGAAGAGGATCTGTGGTCGTGAGTCGATCTGGGTGGCGGCCATCGGCGGCGGATTGTATGTGCCGCCGGCTCGATTCCGATTCGAGGACCTGGCCGGCGCTCAGTCCTCTTCGGCCCAGTTGGGGTCGTTGTCCCAGGCCTGGTTCCGCTTCTCGACGATCTCGAGGGCGCGGGCGGCCTCCTCTCGGGTCGTGAAGGGCCCGATCCGCACCGTCACCTGGCAGCCGTCGGCCGGCTCGACGGTGCGATGCTCGAGGCAATAGAACCACTGTTCGTCCATGGGGCCCAACCTATAGGTCGTCACAGGACACGTCGGCAGGACCAGGGTGCCCAGAACCCCTGTCCCAGCGCCTGGTAACGACCGGCGAGCCACGCCGCGGCGCCGATGTTGGCCGAGGGATCGAAGGGCGAGGAATCGGGAAACCCTGCCTTCGGCGCGGTGCTCGCCCAGGTCGAGGGTAGGAACTGAAACAGCCCGGAGGCGCCCGAGTACGGGTTGTAGGCGTCGGAGTCCCCGAGACTCTCGCACTGGATGATGCGGAGCGCCTCGTCGACCCGGCCGGCAGGGAAGTAGGAGGCGACGGTAGACCGCCACTGCTCGACGGCAGGCGGGAAGTCCCAACCTCCACCTCCTCCACTCCCACCATCGGTGGTCGTGGGCTCCGGGGGGGCGGTGGTGGTCGGGGAGCCGGCGCCCGGGTCCGGCTCGGTGGTGGGTGGCGGGCCTGAAGCCGAGCGCTCCTCTTGCCGTCTCCTCTCCGCCTCGCGTGCCTGGGCCGCATCCACTGCGCTGAGTGCCTCCCGGTAGGCGGCATCGGCCACCGCCGCCTCCCGGACCGCCCGACCCACCTCGGCGTCGGCCTCGTCGTAGAGGACGGCGAGATGCTCGACCTCGGCGTCGACCTCGTCCTTGAGTGCGGCCACCTTGGCCTGTTGGTCGGTCAAGGCGATCTGGAGTCGTTCCAGGGCGTCACGCTTCACCACCAGTTGGTCCACCTGGGCCAATCCCGAGCTGACCACGTCCTCGACCACCTGTCCCGCGATCATCGCTTCCTCCACGTTGGAGGAGTTCACGAACGTGACCCCCGGGGACGCCAGGGCGGTCATGTAGGCATCGACGGCATGGGTCTCCAGGGCCACCTGGATGCCCGACAGCTCGGTGTCGGCGAACCCGATCTGCGTCTGAAGGGTGTCGACGCCGGCGGAGACTCGAGACAGCTCTGCCGCCAGCTCGTTGATGCGGGTGATGCTGGTGGCGAGCTCGGCTTCGATCTCGCCTCGCTGCGCCACGGCCGCATCGACCAGCCCCGACGCCACCTCCGCCTGTTGTTGGGCGAGCTCTGCGTCCTGCTCCGCCTCGTCGACCGTCTGGGCGAGCGCCAGCGAGCCTCCGACTGCGAGGGAAGCGACGGCGACGGCCACTGCCAGGGCCAGGGGACGAATGCGCAGCGCACGCATGAGTGCCGGCTGAGGCTACAGAAGGTCACCCGCCACGAGAAGTGCGGATCGGGCTACGTTGGCCCGATGGAGCGTCAGAACGTCTCATCCGGAAGCCCTTACGAGGGGACGATCGGGTTCTGCCGGGCGGTGCGGATCGGCGACCACGTCATGGTGGCCGGCACCGCGCCCATCTGGCCCGACGGCTCGGTGGACCCCGACCCCGGAGCCCAGGCGCGACGCTGCCTGCAGATCATGCTGGCTGCCCTGGGCGAGGCCGGTGCCCGGGCCGAGGACGTGGTGCGCACCCGGATGTTCATCACCGACGCCGCCGACAGCAGGGCGATCGGTGAGGCACACGGGGAGGTGTTCTCGGGAATCAGACCGGCCTCCACGATGGTTGTAGTAGCTGGTCTGCTCGACCCCAGATGGAAGGTCGAGATCGAGATGGACGCAGTCCTCCCCACGACCGATGAGACTCAGGACAGGAGACGAGATGTTCGGACGCAGCAAGACCGAGATGCCTGATGTGAGCTCCGCCCTTCCCGGCCGATCACAGGCGGTCGAAGTGCCGCCGGCTCACTTCATCAACGGCCATCCATTGGTGGGCCCGTTCCCGGAGGGGACCGAGACAGCGGTCTTCGGGATGGGTTGCTTCTGGGGCGCCGAGCGCAGGTTCTGGACCATGGACGGGGTCTACAGCACGGCGGTCGGCTACGCCGGCGGCTTCACGCC
>LLBY010008781.1_pt2 | contig 12112 bp, 12 predicted proteins | sample 1489401 | NCBI WGS metagenome assembly LLBY01 (sample SAMN04092656, study PRJNA295927) | soil metagenome | biome: Soil prokaryotic community; feature: Bulk soil; isolation source: soil from tomato rhizosphere | host: tomato cultivar Hawaii 7996 | place: South Korea | collected 2011-11-01 | reverse complement strand
GTTTATCGCGACCACCGGTTCTTCCAGCAGAACCCGCCGGTCGATTCGCTCGCCGCCCTCCGCGCCGAGCCGGGCATGCTGCTGTGGATCGACCTGAGCGAACCCACCCCCGAGGAAACCACCGTCATCCTCGACCACCTCTTCGGCCTCCATCCCGTCGTCGTCGAGGACTGCACCACCGACTCGCCCTTCCCGAAAATCGACGCGTTCGACGACTACCTCCACATCGTCATGCACGCGGTGGACTACTCCAAGACCGACAAGTTCACCACCACCGACCTCGACCTCGTCCTGGGCAAAAACTTCCTCGTCACCTTTCACCGCCAGCCCCTGCGGCTCGTGCAACAGGTCCTCGAACGCTACACCCGCTCCGGCCACGGCGTCGCGCCCGTGCGCGGCCCCGACCGCTTCGCCCACACCCTGCTCGACCAGCTGGCCGAGGCCTATCAACCCGCCCTCGCCGAGCTGCGCCGGGACCTCGAAAGCATCGAGGAGGCCGTGCTCGGCCGCACCTCCCCCCAGGAGCTTTTTCCCCAGATCGTCGCCCTGCGCAAGGACCTCGCCACCCTGCGCCAGATCGTGCGCCCGCAACGCGCCGTCGCGGTCGAGCTCGCGGCCGGCAAACCCGGCTTCATTCGCCCGGTCATCCTGCCCTACCTGCGCGATCTCGCCGAGGACTTCGCCCGCATCGAGTCCCAGTCCGCCGCCTGGGGCGAGCAGCTCATTCTGGGCTTCCGCGTTTACCTCAACAAGTCCTCCCACCAGGCCAACGAGGGCATCAAGGTCCTCACCGGCCTCACCGCGCTCACCATGCCGCCCATCCTGATCGGCGGCTGGTTCGGCATGAACTTCGCGCGCATGCCCGAGCTCGCCCCGCCCTGGACCTACCCGCTCGCCGCCGTGATCACCCTCGCCGCCACCGGCGCGCTCTTCTGCTTCCTGCGTCGTCGCCGCTGGCTCTGAGCCCGGCCGCGCCCCGCGCGCGCAAAAAAGCCGCGCCCCTTTCGAGACGCGGCGGGCGTATTCGTTTTTCAATTACTTCCGTGAACGGCGGCGACCAAACGCCAGCGCGAGCGCGCCCGCGCCGACCAGCGCGGCCGCCGCGGAAGGCTCGGGGATGGCGGAGGGCGCGAAAACCTCGAACATCGCGATGGAGCCGTCGAACTCCGCGCCCTCGCCCTCGAAGCCGGCGAAGAGGTAATGCTTGCCGTCGATGAGCACAAACTGGAGCGACTCGGGCGACACGTAGTCCACGCCGGGCGCCTCGAAGGACGAGCCGGTGCTCAGGTTCCAGTAATCGACGATCTTCACGTCCCCGAAGTCGGTGATCTCGAACATGAAGATGCCGTTCTGACGCTCCGCCCCGACAAACGCGAAGTCGCGCCCGTCGATGCTGCCGAAGGCCACCGCCTCGGGCTCCGGACCCTTGTCGTCCGAACGCGCCTGGATCGTGCCCTGCTCCTTGTTGATGTTGAAGAGACCGGGATCGTTCGCGAGCACGTAGGCCTCGATCATGTTGCCGCTGTCAAAGACGATCGCGCCGGTCTCGGTGTCCACGATGCTGAAGCTGCGGGTGCCAAACATCACCGGATCGTCGATCAGGCCGTCGCCGTCGGTGTCGCCCATGTCCTGCACCAGATTCAGGCGGCTGAGCCCGTTGTCCCCGGTCGGCAGACCCGCCGCCGGATCGATCGGCGAGGCGCTGAACCGCTTCACGTCGCCGTCGTCCGGCCGCGCGTCGCCCTCGTTGGCGGTGAGCAGATAGGTTTTCCCGTCGCGCGAGAAGTTCGCGATGGTGTCGGGCATGGGCAGGCCCTTCACCGTGTCGTTGAGCGCGGTCTCGCCGCGATCCGAGGCGTCGGTCGTCACCGTGATCGTGCCGAGCGCGTGGATCGCCGTCACCCGGTTCGCGTCCGCTCCCGTGAGGTCGATCACCGCGATGGCGTTGCCCTCCTGGAGCGAGACGTAGGCGCGGTCGTTGGTCGCGCTCACATACTCCGGCTCCACGTCGAGCGCGTCGGGGCTCTTGACCGTGAACGTGTCCATACGGGCATTACGCACGCCGTCGAGGGTCACGCCGCCGGCGAGCCCGCCGGAGAAGTTTACGTCGGTCACGGCCGAGTTGGTCAGCGAGCCGAGGTTCGCGAGGGTGGCGCCGGTCAGGTTGACCACGCTCACCGAGCCCGCGCGCTGCGTCGCGGTGGTGGAGATGAACTCGCCCTCGTTCGCCACCAGCAGGCGCGAGCCGTCGGGCGTGAAGGACACCGAGTCGGGATGGTAACCGACGTCGAGGGTCTGGATCAGGGCTCCCGTGCCGATGTTGAAGAGGGCGATCTTGCCGACCGTGTTTTCCCGGTCCGTCGGGATCAGGCTGGCCACGCCGAAACCGCGGCCGAGCGGATCGGCCGCCACGCTGCTGAGGTTGAAGGTCGAGGTGCCGTCGCTGCCGAAGGTCGTGCTCAGATCGACGGTGCGGTATCCGCCGAGCGGGGCGCCGACACCGGAGGTGTTGACCGAGTAGATGCCGACCTGGTGGCTGTTGCCCGAGGAGACCGTGGTCAGCAGGCTGCCGCTGGCCGCGTCGTAGGAGACGATCTCGCCGCCGCCGACCAGCTCGACGCCACCGAGAAAACCGAGTTGCGCATGGGCCGATACCGGCAGGAGCGCGCAGGCCGCCCCGATGAGGATGATATGTGTTTTGGTGTGCATGGAGGGAACTTCCCCATGCAAAGGGACGCGCTTCGCCGTCCGCTAGCCCGCTACTGTAAAAGCGCGGCAACACCGTCACCCGGGCGTGACGCGGCCCAGCTGGTCCCGCCTAGCTCAGCCAGAAACGCAGCTTCTCGCGCAGGTCCCGCAGGCGCCGCGACCCGACATTCGCCGCAAGGGTGCGCTCGGTCAGCCTGGGCGCGTATCGCGCGTCGCGAAACGACAACGCGCACCGAGCCAGAAACAACGCGATCGGGATCAACACCAGGCATGCCGTTAACACACGCCGCTGCCCGCCGAGCAAAAACGCGTCCAGCGTGACGGACACGCCCGCGACCGCCGCGATCAACACCAACCCGCCGACACCGAGCGTCACCACCGCGCGGGGCATGAACAACTCGTGCAGCCGGGCGTAGCCCGCCAGGCCCACGTGCACCGCCGCGAGCAACACAAAGGAAAGCACCGGGAAATGGCTGCCCGGCGTCCACACGATGCGATGCAGGCACACCGTCAACCAGATCGCCGCCAGCAGGAGCACCGTCTCCGCCAGGAACGGCGCCAGCCACACGCTGCGATAACGAAACACCGACACGCGCGCCTCCTTCGCGCGCTCCCGCCGCACTCGCTTGGAGCCCCCGCCCGCGCCCACCGCCGCCGAAGCGCGCACTACCGCGTGACCGGCCCCCGAGACAAGATTATCATACTGTAAGGATTCGGGGCCATCGACCTGAACCTGCTTACGCAGGGCCGGGTTGCGATGCCCCACCGCGAAGGGGGCTTCAGTTATCATGGGGGGAAGGCCCCAGTCCCGACAACCCGCCGAATAAATCAAGCGACAAGCCCCGCGCCTCCTCCGCCACACGTGTCGCGCGATCCCGTTCCGCTCACGCCCCCTGCACAACCGGCTGTCCGAACTCGATTTGAGGGAAGCTCGCCCGCGCCTGAGTGATTTCACCCAGACCGCCCTTCAGCCGCCAACCGGCTGCGTTTTTCGCGCCGAAAAATCAGGGCCGCTCCAACGCCGCCGCCTCGGCCTCCAGGCGCGTGACGAGCTGGTCCATCTCCTCGATCACCGCCGCCACCGTCGCCGGATCCGCGAGATCCACGCCCGCCTTGCGCAACTGCTCCATCGGGTGGTCGTCGCCCCCGCTGCGCAGCAGGGCGAGGTAGCGCCCCACCGCCTCGGCGCGTCCCGCCTCCGGCCCCGCGAACATGTCGCGGTAGAGCTTCGCGGACGACGCGAAGCAGGTCGCGTATTGGTAAACGTAATACGGCGAGTTGTAGAAATGGGGGATGCGCGTCCACGTCATGCGGTAGGCCTCGTCGATCGTCGCCGCGTCGCCGTAGTAGGCCTCCAGCAAGCCGCCGTAGAGCTCGCCCAGGACGTCCGCCGTGACCGGCTCCCCCGCCTCCGCCTTCGCGTGGGCCCGGCGCTCGAAATCCGCGAAGAGCACCTGCGTGTAGAAGGTGCCCACGATCGCGTCGATCGCGTGCTGCAACAGCAGGAAGCGCCGGCGCGGATCGGCGGTGCGGGCCAGCAGGTGCTCCAGCATCAGGCGCTCGTTCACCGTCGAGGCGACCTCGGCCACGAAGATCGTGTAGTCGCTGGTCGCGAAGGGCTGCGTCTCCTCCGCCAGGCGCGTGTGCATGGCGTGCCCCATCTCGTGCGCGAAGGTGAACAACGCGTCCTGCGTGTCGTTGTAGTTCAGGAGCACGTAGGGCCCCGCGCCATACACGCCGGCCGAGTAGGCGCCGGAGCGCTTGCCCTCGTTTTCATAGACGTCGATGCGCCCGCCCTCGAGCAGCTCGCGCAGCTTGGCCCGATACTCCGCGCCGAGCGGCGCCACGGATTCGAGCACGAGTTCGCGGGCCGCCCGGTAGGGCCACACCGCCTCGTCCTTCACCAGCGGCGCCTGCCCGTCGTAGAGATGGTAGTTTTCCAGCCCGAGCAGACGCCGTCGCAGCTCCAGGTAGCGCCGCAGCGGCCCGGTGCCGGCGCGCACCGTCTCCACCAAGGTCGTGTAAACCTCGGGCGGGATCGCGTCGCCGTCCAACGCGCGGTGCAGGGTCGTGGGGTAGCCCCGGGCCCGGGCCAGAAACCAGCCGCGCTCGAGCACGCCGCGGTAGATCGCCGCGTAGGTGTTCTTCGTCGCCCCGTAGGTTCCGATGTGGGCGGCGAACGCGCGCCCGCGCTCGGCCTGCACGGGGTTCGTCGCGAGCAGCTGTTGATACGCCCCGGGCGTGAGGGTGACCTCGCGGCCGTCGTCCAGCGTGATGGTCGGAAACGTGATGTCCGAGGTGCTGAGCTCGGTGTAGATCGAGCGCGGCGTCTCGTTGAAGCGCGCCGCGAAGGACAGGAGTTTTTCCCCCTTCTCGTCCAGCACGTGCCGCTGGCGACGGTAGGCGTCGAGGATGGGGAAACGGTAGATCGCGAGCTCCGGCGTGGCGTCGATCCAGCCGCGCACGGTCTCCTCCGGCACGGTCAGCAGCTCGGGCGTGAACCACGACACCGCCGTGCCGAAGCGAGCGAACGCCGCCTGCACGCGCTGCAAACGCGCCGCCACGTCCTGGTCGCGCGCGTCGGTGTCGCGCCGCAGCTGCGCGTATCGATAAACCCGATACTGGAGCATGCCGATCTCGTCGAAGCCCCGGTAGGCCGCGAGCAGCGACTCCGGGCCGTCCTTAAGCGTGCCTTGGCGGGCGGCAAACACGTCCATGCGCTCGTTCATCTCCGCCAGCGCGGTCTCCCAGGCCTCCCACGAGGGATAGATGGCCGAAAAGTCCCACTTGAACTCGTCCGCTATCTCGGCGCGGTCGCGGGTGGCGGGTTTCAGCTCGACGGGGGCGGGGGCGGATTCGGTGGCGCTCATGAGAAGGGGAAGGACAAGCGCCGCCACGCCGGAAAGACAAACAGGACGGATGGAGAAACGCATCCACCCACCGCTAGCCATCGGCCCCGCGGCGTCGAGCCCGCGCGGAGCCGACGCACTCAATAATCATACTCGACCACGCGTCCGTCCGAGAGCTCCACGCTCAGGGCCTCGCCGTTGCGGAAGGTCAGCGCCGAATAATTCTCGCCCGCCACCGGCTCGAGCTTGCGGATGTAGTGGTTGGGCCCGGCGCCGACGAGGTCGGCGTAGGCGCAGGTGTCCACCCCGTTCTCCAGGAAGTATTGATCACGGGCGGCGGCCAGCTGGCGGAGGTTGTTTTTCACCGCCTTCTCCTGCGAGGAGACGCGCACCTTTTGAAACGCCGGGATCGCCATCGCGGCCATCAAGCCCGTGCCCGCGACCATGCCCGGGTTGGCGAAGACCAGGCTCTGCTTGTGCGACGAGCTCCACTGCGAACGCACCAGCACGCCGTCGGCCAGGTTTCGTCGGACCGACACCAGCGCCATGCCCGCCTCGGGCAACATCGCCAGCCCCCGCTCGAACGCCATGCGCTGCTCGGCCGGCCACCCGGGATTCAACTCCGCCACGCGCGCCACGCGCTCCGTCAGGCGGGGGCCGACGTAGGTCAACCCGTTCCCGGTCTCGCCCACTCCCGCCAGCGCCGCCCGGAAACCCGCGTCGTCCGCCAGCCTGGCGCCGGTCGTCGCCAAAAATCCGGGGTCCGACACCAACGTGAACGCGTCGCCCACGATCAGCAGTTCCGGATTCCAACCGATGAACGGGATCGCCTGCTCCGAGACATACGCCACCACCCCGTCCGCCCGCTCCTCGCGCGTCACTCCGGGCACCCCGGCCAGCAACGCGGCCAGTTTTTCGCCGCCCCGATCATGCCGCAAGGCGAGGTCGAAGGCCGGCAGCACGAGGTCCGGCGACGGCGCAAAGGTGCGCGCCTCGTCGATGCGCATCACCAGCGAGAAACGCCCCTTCAGCGTGTCCAGCATCTCGCTTCCGGTCAGCCCGCTGCGCGGATCCGGCCGCGCCAGCTTCGCGTCGAGCATCTCCGCCATCGGCTCGCCCGCCGCCCGCGTCACCAGCGCGCGGATCGCCGACCACACCGCCGGCGCGTCCAGCTCGGTCTCATACACCAGATCCGCGTCCGCGGGCGCCAGCGCGGCCACCGCAAACTCCGCCGGCTCCCCGCCCAGCCCGGCCAGCAAGCCGCGCCGCCCTTCCGGGGTGTGAAAAAACAGGCTGTTGCGAAACCCCCCTCCCTCCGCCTTCACCGAGCTGAGCCCGAGCGCCTTCACGTCGGTGAGGCCGAGTTCCACGAAAAACGGCGCGAAATCCGCCGGCAAAAATCCCGCCACCATCGGCTGCCTTTCCGCCGCCTGCCGCGCCAGACCGTGCAGCCCCTCGGCCAGCTTGAGCATGTCGCCGTCGATATCGACGTAGCCGAACAACACGCCGCCCAGCTCCAGCTTCTCCGTCACCGCCGCGAAGTGCGCGCTCCGCTCCGCCGGCGCCACCAACGCCACCGCCTCGGCCGGCGCGGAGGCCGTCCCGGGCGCGGCCGGCCTCTCCGAACAGGCGGCCAAAAGCGCCGCAATCACCGATCCGACCAAGACCTTGGGGTAACGCATAAGGACTCCACCTCGCCGCATCCGCGTCGCGCGCGCAAGCCCTCCCCCCGCCGGGCCCGCAAAAACCCTCCGCGCCCGCTTGCCCCCCGGCCGCTCCCGACGAGCATCCCGCCCATGCCTCTTCGCGGACTCATCTTCGACTTCGACGGCCTGCTGGTGGACACCGAGTCCGCCATCATCACCGCCTGGGAAACCATCCACGCCGAGGACGGCTTCACGCCGGACCGCGCCGTGCTGCACGCCCTCGTCGGCCACGTGGACGTGATCGCCGACCTCTGGATCGCGTATCCCGAGATTCACGGGCGCGACGCGCTCGAGACGCGTTTCCAAACCCTCGCCCGCCGCCTCTGCCGCGAAGCCCCGCCGCGACCAGGCGTGCTCGATCTGCTCGACGCCGCCCGCGCCGCCGGCCTGCCCCTCGCCGTCGCGTCCAACTCCTCCCGCGCCCACGTCGAGGGCCACCTCGCCGCGCGCGATTTGCTCGGGCGTTTCGCCGCCGTCGTGTGCCGCGATGAAGTGCCGCGCGGCAAACCCGCCCCGGACGTTTACCTCGCCGCCCTCGACCGCCTCGGCCTGCCCGCGCGCGACGCCATCGCCTTCGAGGACTCCATGCCCGGCCACCAGGCCGCCGCCTCCGCCGGTCTGCGCGTCGTCGTCGTGCCCAACCCCGCCACCGTCGCGGACGCCTTTCCCCACGCAACCCTGCGCCTCGCCTCGCTCGCGGACATCGCCCTGCCCGCCCTCGCCGCCCTCGCCGAGACTCAGCCGAGCGCGCAGCTGGTCACGCCGTAGATCCGCCCGAGCGGACGCGGCGTCGGCGCGCCGAGATACATGCGCGCCGCCTCCACCACCGGCTCCAGCCTGTGCCGCCGCGCAAGGGCCAGCGCGGCCGCGTTGGGCTCCGGCACGTCGATCGAGAGCGGCGCGCCGGGATCCAGTCCGGACAACGCGCCGAAAAGATCCTCCGCCACCAGCTCGTTGTCGGCGAACAGCGGCCCTATCCGCACGCCTTGGCGACAGCGTCGCGCCACCCCCAGGCCGCGCACCTCGCCGCCCTTTTCGTAGAGCAGGGCGCGGCTGTCCGGCAACGTGAGCCAGGCCCGCAGAAACGCGGGGCGCCAGCAGCCAAAACACCGCTCGTCGTAGGCCGCCAGCACGGGAAAATCCCGCGGGGCCGCCAGCCGCACCTCCGCCGCCCAGGTCGCGGGCCGGACGGCCGCCACCCCTCCGTGACAAAGCGTGCGGTGCGCGACCACGAAGCCCGCCCGCGCGTAGTTCTCCCGCTGCGCCTCCACCCCGTCCAACCCGATCACCCGGCCGGCCAGACGCTGCAGCGCCGCCCGCCACAACAGCGACCCGTACCCGTTTCCCCTGTGCTCGGGCGGCACCACGAAAAAGCCGATGAAGCCCAGCCCGGGCGACAGGCGCGCCGCCGAGATCACCCCCGCCGGCCGGCCCGCCCGCTCCACCGTCAACATGCCTCCCGGATCCGCCGCGTCGAAGACCATCCAATCGTGTTTCCCCGGGTTCCAACCCTCCGCCTCCGCCCACTCGATGGGCAAATGCATCTCGTCGTGGCGCAGAGGGCGAACAACCACATCCGAGACAAGCGGCATGCGAAATATCAAGCGCCCCGAAGCGGCTTTGTCGCCCCTAAAAAAGTTCGCCCTGTCTTCTTTCCTCGCGTCGTCCGGCGTCCAAGGTGCTGTGCTCGAACAACCAGCCCAGGCTCTTGTCGCCCCAGCCGGGCGTCTCCGCCAGTCGCGTCAACAACAGCGCCCCGGCCAGCGTGTCATACAGCGCCGCGTGGTAGCGCCTGCGCCCCGGCGGGCACCACTCCGCCGCGAGCGCGTCCAGCCGAGCCTGCAATCCCTCCGCCGCCACCAGCTCGCCGAGCCTCGCCGGCCAGCCCGCCGCCCGCGCCTGCGGGTAGAGCCGGCCCGTGTCGATCCACGGCCCCCACTCCGCCGTGCCCGCGCCGTCCGCTCGCGAAAAATCCGTCGCCGTGCGCGCGTAGGGCCACACCGATTTGATCAAGGTGTTCTCCGCGCTGGCGAAATGCGCCGCCAGCGGCCCGCTCTCCCGCAGGGCCGCGAAAATCTCGAAGTCCTCCGCGAAGGGCGCGCACCCCGCCACCGCCTCCGCCGCCAGGCCGTGGATCGCCGCGTCCTCCGGACGCACCCGCCCGGTCGCCCGGCACATGCGTCCGCGGACCGCCATGATCTCCCCGCCGCGCAACGACACCACCCCGTATTCAAGAATCCCCGACACGGCCGAACCTTCGAAATCGACGAAATGGATGAGTTGGTCCGTCCAAGGCATTGGAACCACGAAACACACGAAACACACGAAAACCCAAGCTCATCCCGAATCGATTTTCGTGTCTTTTCGTGTGTTTCGTGGGCAACTCTTCCGTGGTTTTTCACATCATGGACCTCGCCCCCCACCGCGCCTTCCTCGCCGACCTCGCCATCGAGAGCGGCGACTTCATCCTCCCCTTCTTCGGCCGCGCCGACCTGACCGTCGAGTCCAAGGGCGACGACTCGCCCGTCACCGCCGCCGACCGCGGCGCCGAGGAGCTGCTGCGCCGCCGCATCGAGGCGCGTTTCCCCGACCACGGCATCATCGGCGAGGAACACGGCAACGTCCGCGAGGACGCCGAGTGGGTCTGGGTCCTCGATCCCATCGACGGCACCAAATCCTTCATCACCGCCGTCCCGCTCTGGGGCACCCTCATCGCGCTCCTTCACCGGGGACAACCCGTCCTCGGCTGCATCCACCAGCCCGTGCTCGGCCAGCTCCTCATCGGCGACAACCACGCCACCACGCTCAACGGCCGCCCCGTGCGCTGCCGCGCCACCACCCGTGTCGAGGACGCCACCGTGCTCACCAGCGACCACCTCAACCTCGCCCGCTATCAGGACGGCCCCGCCTGCGACCGCCTGCTCGCCCGCGCCCGCCTCGTCCGCACCTGGGGCGATTGCTACGGCTACCTCTTGCTCGCCACCGGCCATGCCGACGCCTGCCTCGACCCGATCATGAACCCGTGGGACATCGCCGCCCTCATCCCCGTCGTGCGCGGCGCCGGCGGCATCATCAGCGACTGGCACGGCGGCCCCGCCTACCCCGCCGCCCACACCCTCGCCGCCGCCACGCCCGCGCTGCACGCCGAACTCGTCGCCTCGCTCCGCGTCACCACCTAGCGAAAGACTTGCCAGCGGAAGGCATCGACGCGGAGATTTTCGGCATGCACCGCGCCTTCCGAGTCCTCGCCCCGCTCGCAGCGATCTCGATCACCGCGTCGCCCTTCGTCTCGGCCCGCACCCTCGCCTCCGCCGACGGCCGCAGCATCGCGGCCGAGGTCCTCGGTTTCGACGGACTGGAGAAAGTCGTCATCAAGCGCACCGACACCGGCCAGACCTTCACCCTGCCCATCTCCACCTTCGCCGAGAGCGATCAAAAGGCCCTGCGCGCCGAGGCGATCGCCGAGGCCGCCAAGCCTCCCGCCCTGCGCGAAGGCGACGTGCGGCTCGAGCTCAGCCGCGTGCGCTTCGATTCGCGCAAAATCAAGGAGGACATCACCCTCTCCAGCGGCGCCACCATCCGCGACGCCGTCGAGATCACCGACGAGGACTGGGGCTACACCATCGCCCTGCGAAACTCCGGCCACCGAGAGATCAAGGGCCTTCGCGCCGACTACATGCTCTTCACCGAGGTCGATGACATCGGGGGCAAAGCCGGCCTCCGCCGCGAGACCGGCTCGGTCGATTTCCCCGCCATCGCGCCCTCTGATCGCGCCGTCGCGCGCACCAACGCCATCACCATGCAGAAAACCAAGCTCAAGGGCGGCATCGTGTGGCGCGGCACCAACAAAAACACCACCCGCGACACCCTCCACGGCATCTGGCTGCGCATCTACCGCGGCGACGAACTCGTGCTCGAGTCCGCCACGCCCTCCACCCTCACCCAAACCGAGCGCTGGGCGCACCGCACCCCATGACGCACGCCTCCTTCCGCCCGCCCCGCCGCGCGCGCTGGTTCCTCGCCCTTCTGCTCGCGCTCGCCCCGCTCGCCGCCGACGCCGCCCCTCGCACCTTCACCGCGCGCGACGGCCGCACCATGGAGGCCGAGATCCTCGGCTACAAAGGCGACACCCTTCGCGTGCGCCGCAGCGACACGGGCAAGGAGTTCAAGCTCGCCATCGCCGACCTCGCCGAGTCCGACCAAGCCGGGATCCGCGCCTTCCTGCGCGACAACCCCGCCCTCCGCGACACGATCACGCCCGACCAAATTCGCGTGGAGTTCAGCCGCTCCCGCTTCGAAACCGACCGCAGCAACGGCCACTTCTACGACGTCAACGTCGAGCACTGGGGCTACCGCATCGTCGTCGCCAACCTCGCCAGCACGCCTCTGGAAGGCCTGCGCGTCGAGCACCTCGTTTTTGCCCGGCTCGATCCCGACGGCGTCCGCGCCACGGTCGGAAAGGACACCTATGAGCGCAAAGCCGGCCGCACCGTGCTGGACACCATCCCGGTCCAGGGCCGCGGCACCGCCACGACCGAAACCATCGTGTGCCGCACCGAAAAGCTCGACGGCGGCTCGCGCTGGGTCACGGAAAAAGGCCTCAAAAGCAAGGTCCGCGACCGCGCGCTCCACGGCGTCTGGTTCCGCGTTTACGACGGCGACAAACTCCTCCACGAGGCGTCCTCGCCCGACTCGCTGCGCACCAGCGAACGCTGGAGCGCTGCGAGCCACGATTGACGGTGCGCCCGCGCCCCGGCCGCACCCGTGCCGCGCTCAACGTTTTTTCCGCTTGGCCGCGGCGCCGGGCTTCGGCGACCAGACCGCCGTCACCACCGAGGTGAAGCCCCC
>LLBY010044916.1_pt2 | contig 12141 bp, 8 predicted proteins | sample 1489401 | NCBI WGS metagenome assembly LLBY01 (sample SAMN04092656, study PRJNA295927) | soil metagenome | biome: Soil prokaryotic community; feature: Bulk soil; isolation source: soil from tomato rhizosphere | host: tomato cultivar Hawaii 7996 | place: South Korea | collected 2011-11-01 | reverse complement strand
AGACCCGGCTGAGCTCGAGCCGCTCCCCGCCAATGGTCAAAATTAGAAAGGTCATCCACAAATAGACGATCTTGAAGATCGGAAAACCGAACAGCCATAAACTGTTTCCTGTGACCCATGCCAGCCCACCCAGGAACATCATGGCGGTGTGTAAAGCAGGCTCGCGGCGCATCATCACTCCCAGGATGATCAGCGTGCCGAGACTCGCGAGGGTCAGCAGAATGGCCCCGACGAAAGGCAGGAGGAGCAAAGCAATCCACCCCAGACCCGCCAAGGCTGGAACGAGGAACATCCATCGCCGGCGGATGGCTACCGCGCGCTCGAGCGGAATCAGCACGCCCAGAAATCCAGAGACCATCAGTGGTCCATGTGCAGCAGAAAGGTTCAGGAACGAGGGTATTTGCCAGCCTATGCGGGCCAGCCCTGCCCACAGCGCGAAGAGCAGGGCAAAAATGGCAAGCGCAATGAAAGGGAGAAAGCCGATCTGGATTTTCATGAGGAGGATTATAGATACTTGTACCGTTTTCCTCTTTGCGCTTGGTCAAACAGGAACCAGTTGGAAATGTAAACTACTTGGCTGGCAGCACGGTTAAGTTTGCAGGAACTTCTGGATTTTTTGCTTCAATACTCTCAGGCGAACAGGCTTCGTCATGTATTCATTTGCGCCCGCTTCCAGACAGCGCTCCCGGTCGCCTGGCATCGCCAGGGCCGTAAGGGAGATAATTGGGGTCTCTGCAAAGCGTGGATTAGTGCGGAGCCGGCGAATGGCCTCCAGTCCATCCAGCACTGGCATCTGGATGTCCATGAGAATAATATTCGGATCGCTCGCTTCTGCCCTCTCGATGGCTTCCCATCCATCATGGGCCTCCACAAAGCGATACCCGTGGCTTTTGAGGTACTCCCCGATCGTCAGGAGGCTTGCCAGATTGTCCTCTGCCAGGAGCACTAGTTTGCCGTCAGGTGGAACGTCCGAACTTTCCAGGCGATCCTGCAGGGGTTCGCGCTCTGGTCTATCGACGCTGTCTCGGGCGATCACGCTCTGTCCCCAGGGAAGCCTGACCGTAAAGCGGCTCCCGGCTCCAACTTCGCTTTCCACATGCACACTTCCACCGTGCATATCCGTTAGTTTGTGTACCAGTACCAGGCCTAAACCTGTTCCTTCAAACTGGCGGTTTAGCTTGCTATCCACCTGGACAAATGGCTGGAACAGACGCTTGAGATCCTGCGGCGCAATCCCAATCCCGTTGTCTTTTACGGAGATTTCCACGAATTGGTGTTCCTCATTAGCCTGTACGTGCAGGCTCACCTGTCCACCTTCTGGTGTGAATTTGACGGCATTGGTCAGCAGGTTGACAAGGATCTGCTTCAGGCGACGGGGATCCGCGTCCATGACCGCGATGGAGGTTTCTTTCTGGTAGGTGACTGTGATCGATTTCTTGGCAGCCTGACTTTTGATGAAAGCGAGACTGGATTTGCATAACGCATCGATATCCACAGGCTGTGGAAAATAATCGAACTTTCCGGCTTCGATCTTGGAAAGGTCCAGAATATCGTTGATCAGCTCGAGTAAATGCTGGCCGCTGGACTCTATGATTTGCAGTGATTTTTGCTGATAATCGGTAAGCGGATCGCGCCGTTGCTCCAGCAGTGATTCCGTCAACCCCAGGATGCTGTTGAGTGGAGTACGCAGCTCATGGCTCATGTTTGCCAGGAATTCGTCTTTCGTGCGGTTGGCATGTTCTAGCTCCGCGTTGGTCCGGTTCAGGGCGGCGGTGCGGTCCGCCACGCGCAGCTCCAGTTCCCGGGCGTGACGCTGCACCTGTTCCCACAGTCGCGCATTGTCGATGGCAATCGCAGCCTGACCCGCGAGTGAATTGAGAAAATCGAACCATTCCTGATTCCGGTCCACCGGAGTCCGGTTGAATACCTCCAGGACGCCCACCACTTTTCCTTTCACGATCAACGGCACGCCATAATAACTGACAAAATTCTCCTCCTTGAGAAAACCGGTCAGGAAATAATGATTCGGCTCGTAGCCCAGATTCGGAAACTGTACCATGCGCCGCTCGAGAACAGCCTTGCCCGCATAACTTTCATCCAGCCGAACGCTGGTGAAATAAGGGATGTTTGTCCAAAAACCGTGCCCACCCCCGTATTGAAGGGTATTCGTTATGGGATCAAGAAGCAGGATGGCAACGGCATCTGCTTTCAAGATAGGGACGGCACGTGTGGCCAGGATACTCAGGCTGAGGCGGACGTCGAATGAGGAGGCAATCGCCTGGTCCACTTCACGGAGACCTATCAGATAATTGATATGCCGTCTGAGATTTTCTTCCGCCTGTTTACGCGCCGTGATATCGACAATCGTGACCATGATCAGCGCCTCTCGTGATGATTGCAGGGGCGTCAGGCCGATCTCGGTTGGAAACTCTGTTCGATCTTTGCGCAAGCTGTAAAGATCGCGTCCCATGCCCATTGGTCTGGGCTGGGGAGAGGCGAGAAATTTAGACAGGTAAAACCGATGCTGCTCTCGGAAGCGGACGGGAATGAGATGCTCGATGTTCATTCCAATCAATTCTGTGCGATCGTAGCCAAAATAACGTTCCACCTGTGCATTGACCAGGCGCACTCTCCCATCGTGGCCTATCAACATGATTGCGTTAGGGGCCGATTCCACAACCAGGTGGAATTGCTCCTGGGCCTCTTTACGCTCGGCAATCTGATCCTCCAGCTCTTTTAGGTGCAGGGTGGTATCCTGGTATAACCTGGCATTTGCAATTGCCAGTGCTGCATGGTTAGACAGAGCACGGATCATATCCAGCTCATCGCTCAAGAATGCCCGGGCCTTACCGGTTGTGGCAAAAATGAGGACACCAGCCGGATCTTCTCTGGCTTTCAGTGGAATATAAAGGATAGTTCGCAGTCCCAGTCGATCGCGCACCTCCTGTTCAGCAGCCGTCAACACGGCAGAGGCGGCATCCGGCAGGATTGTCAGCTGCCCTGTGGCCAGCGTTTCAGCAATATGAGGATGATCCATCAATGTAGCTCTCCGGAGCTCTGCCGGTAGTTCGGCCGAAAGCGGGGGCGCGGAGGCGCTCAGATACAGATGCTCGCCTTCGACGAGATACAGTGCTGCGCTCTCCACCCCCAGGACATTTGCTGCCTTATCCACGATCTTTTGTGAGACCTCTGAAAGATTCAATGACTCTTTCAGAGACTGACTCGCCTCCAGGAGAGCAGCCAGCTGCCGGGCCCTGACAAGCCTCTCTTCCTCGGCCCGTTTACGTTCGGTAATGTCATAAATAATCGAAAACAGAAGAGGACTGCCATCAATTTCCACGGGCGCCGAATGCACCTCCACCGAGCGGATCTCTCCACTGGAAAGGCGGTGCTGGAAGTGAAAGTAGTTCCTTTCCTCCTTGAGGGCGCGCATCCGTTCTGCATAGACCTCCTCAGGAGTCAGCTGATTGATCTCGTCAATGTTCATCGCGCGCAGCTCTGAAAGAGAATACCCATAAAAGGCGGCGGCCGCCTGGTTGGCATTTCGGATGGCGCCTGAAACCGGTTCGATCAACATCATGACTGTATGGTTGTTCTCGAACAGCAGGCGGAAACGTTCTTCGCTGGTGCGTAGTGCCTCTTCCGCCTGTTTGCGCTCTGTGATCTCTGTCCCGTAAATGCGCAGTCTGGCAGTCTCCGGTAGGTAGTGAAGAGGCTGTGCATACCAGACGTCGCCGACCTGGACTTCACGTAAGAATTCGTTGATCCCTTGTTCCTGGAGCATGGGAAGTATGGATTCGAGACCCGAAAGCCAGGGATGCTTGAATCCCAGATCCTGAAGATCTGGGAATTTGGCCTGTGCCATGGAGTTCATGTAAAAGACAGCGCCTGTGGCATCGATTTCCACGACCGGATGAGGATTCTCCTCGGGGAACGAAGCAAGCCAGGCAACTTTTTCTTCTGTTGCTTTGGCCCGAACATGTTGCCTTCGAAGAAGAATGTACAACAGGCTGCCGCTTACCAGGATAAAGAACCAGCCCTTGAAATTTTGAAATATTGTGATCTGCGCGCTGCGGGAACCTAAGAGGAAGAGGAGCTGATCCGAAAGGAGCAGCCAAAACCCTCCGAACAATAGATAGAGCAGGGCGATGCGTAATGGCGGCTCAAGTTTGGGACGGTGCAAATCTTCCTCCATGATCCTTACGACTTTCTTGATCACCTGGACTTAACCGTAGATAGAAGACCTTTTAGGCGGGAAATAGTATAGCATTCGTATCTCATTCAGGTAGAGTTACAAACTTCCTTGCTCGCATTTACAGCCTCTGGCGATCTTCGTAAATCAGCCTGAAAAACTCCTGTACGATCCTCGGGTCGAAATATTTTCCGGATTGCTCCTCAATATACTTCAAAGCCTCCTCTTCCGACCAGCCTTTGCGATAAGGGCGGTCGCTGGTGATGGCGTCCCATACATCTGCAACGGCAAAGATCCGGGCGGCGATGGGAATCTCTTCGCCTTTGAGACGCCGCGGGTACCCTGTCCCATCCCATTTTTCGTGATGGCAGTACGGAATGTCCAATGCGCGCTGGAGGTACCGAATCGAGGAAAGCATCTCGTACGCCCATACGGGATGTTGGCGCATCTTCTCCCACTCTTCGTCCGATAACTGGTCCGCCTTGAGCAGGATATTGTCTGGCACGCCCATCTTACCGATATCATGTAGAAGGGCGCCACGCCGGATGTGCGCCAACTCCGTATCGCTGATCCTCATCGCGCTCGCCAGCTTCAAAGTCAGCTCGGTAACACGCTGCGTATGTCCCTCGGTTTCCTTGTCACGCAGATCCATCGCCCGTGACCACCCGGCAATCGTCGCGTCGTAGGCAAGTATCAGCTCGATATTGGATTGCTGTAAGTTATCGAACAACTGGGCATTGTCGATGGCGATCGCAGCCTGACCGGCCAGAGTCTCCAGCAATTTCAGCCATTCGGGATCCAATCTGTGGGCGGAACGATGGTAGACCTCCAGCACACCTTTGATCTGTCCTTTTGCGATCAGGGGTACCCCGGCGTAGGCGACAAAGCCCTCCTTACGATAGATCAGGGCTGTTTCGGCATCCGTCTGGGCATACATATCTGACGAAGCAAAGACAGTCTTACGCTCCAGAGCCGCCCTGCCTGCAAAACTTGCGCCGGAACGCACATAGGCGTGTTGAATCTCATCCGTGTGAAAGCCGCGTCCCGCAGAAAACTTGAATTGGTGTAACTGCGGATAATAGAGCAGGATATCCGCCGCGTCCACATCCAATAACGATTCGACATGCTTAAGAAGCACGTTGAGGGTCGTGCGTAAATCGAGGCTGGCGTTGATCGCCAGGTCGATGGCGTGCAACGCCTCCACTTGTCGCAGACGTCGCTGTGACTCTTCCAGCAGCCGCGTAATCTCGGTTTCGGCCCGTTGGCGTCCAGCTATGTCTTCTTCCAGAGCGCGGTTGACTTTTTCCAACTCGATCATCTTGTCTTCCAGCTTACGAATGAGCGATTCATTGTACATCCGGTAATACGCGACCTCTTCGTGAAGCGACGGCTCTGGCACGGGCAATACTCCCTCTTCGGCCTCCTTGAGCAACTGTCTGAGTATGGCGATGAACTCTTCCGTCTCGACCGGCTTGACGATGAACCGGGCCGCCCCTAAGCTGAGGGCGAGCTCCTCATCCCTGGGATCGGTATAGGTAGCAGTGTAGAAGACGAAGGGAATGTCTTTTAGCCCCTCATCCTTTTTCCATTCCTGGCATAGTGAGAACCCGTCCATGACGGGCATGAGAATATCCGAGATGATTACGTCGGGTGGATTTGTTCTTGCCAGGGCAAGCGCCTCGGCGCCATGGGCAGCTTCAAAAACCTGATATCCATTTCCGCGCAGCAGAGCCTTCAACAGATAGAGGTTTTGTTCCTGATCATCAACGATAAGCACTTTGTGCATATCACATGCCCTCCACAGTATGGCACATGATCACCTCCATCCTACAGGAACTGGCTGATCTCCAGGTGGAAGGTTTCAGGGTTGATCGGTTTCTCGATGTAACTGGTGCAGCCGGAGCCAAGGATCCGCTCCCGGTCGCCGGTCATGGCATACGAGGTGACCGCAATGATCGGTATACGCGCAATGGCAGGATTCCTTCGCAACGCTTTTGCCACGGCATAACCATCCATGCCAGGGAGCTGAATATCGAGCAGGATCAGATCTGGCAGTTCCTGTGCAGCCCGGGCAATGCCTGCTTCGCCGCTGCTGGCCTGGATGACCTCATGTCCATTCTTCTGCAGGATAAATGTCTGGAGATAGGAGTTTTGCTCATTGTCTTCGATGATGAGTATCCGCGCCATTCTTACTCCTTAAAGGGGAAGTTTAAATTTAAAGGTGCTGCCCAGGCCCCACTGACTTTCGACCTCGATGTCTCCGCCCATGGCAGTGACCAGATGCCTGCAAATGGACAATCCCAGCCCGGTGCCTTCATGACCGCGCGCCAGTCCCGTATCGATCTGTTGGAAAGGCTTAAAGAGCCGGTGCATGTCTTCAGGCTTGATACCGATGCCGGTATCCTGCACACAGGTCGTCAACCAGCCATCCCGCATCTGGCATTCAATCCTGACCTCCCCCCGCTCGGTAAACTTGATTGCATTGTTGATGAGATTGATCAGCACCTGTTCTACACGCCGTCTGTCCTGGTTAATCGTACCGACATTGGGCCCGATCCGGGTTCCCAACCGGACATCCTTTTTCTTTAGCAGCAGGGGATGCACTACCTGCAGGGCTTTGGAGATCGCCTCGCGCATATCGAACGGCTGCCTGATAATTTCCAATTGCCCGGCTTCGATCTTGGAAATATCCAGGATATCGTTGATCAACGCCAGTAGATGACGGGCGCTGTCACGCATCATGTTGAGTTGTTTGGTCTGTTCCTCGTTCAGCGGTCCGGCAAGCCCCTGCAAAATGACGCCTGTAAACCCGATGATCGAATTCAGTGGAGTGCGCAGCTCATGGGACATGGATGCCAGAAAGGCAGATTTGAGCCGGTCCGATTCCTGTGCCTTGATCATGGCTGCTGCCAGCTCCTCCGTTCGCACGGCGACGCGCTGCTCCAATTCTTCATTAAGGCGCTGGAGTCGCTCCTCAGACTGTTTGCGATCGGTGATATCGCGTGCCATCCATAATGTGGTATCCGTGCTCAGAGGGGAGATCGAGGCATCGAACCAGAGCAGTTTTCCGTCAATCGTCAACGGGTACTCGATGTGTGTGGTCTTCTGCGTTTCGATCACCTGCCTGACGATATGGATAAATGCCTCCGCACGGTCTGGAGGAAATACTTCCCGCAGGGTTTTCCCGAGCAATTCCGCCCGAGGTTTATACAATAGAGCTGGATTGGTGGGAGCGATCTTGCGATATACGCCATCCTGGTCGATGACCAGCACCACATCGTTCATGGAGGCAAAGAGGGCACGTAGCTCCGCCTCCGATACGGCCAGCGCTTCCTCCGTCCGTTTGCGCTCGGTCACATCGCGCCCCACCGACTGGAACTCAACCGCCTTACCGGTATCATCGTGGATGGCCTGGTCGACCCATTCCTGCCAGCCAATGCTGCCGTCGGGTTTGATGACCCGATGTGTATCGATCTCATAACGGGCCGCACCGGAAAGAAGACGCGCGATTTTTGCCTGCACCGCGGCGCGGTCTTCCTCTACAACCAACGGCAAGAATTCGGCAGAGAGGGCCTGCTCGGGAGTCAGTCCAAAATAACTGCAATAGGCTTCATTGACGAATGTCCGCGTGCCGTCGGGTTTCCAGCGTACGATGAATTCTGTCTGGTGTTCGACGACCGCTCTGTACCGGGCCTCGCTCTCACGCAGGGCCTCTTCTGCCTGCCTGCGCTCGCTGATGTCAAGCCCCATGCCGAGGAGATAGGGCTTTCCATCCAGTTCAATGCGTTTGCCGGTGAAATAGAAGGGAAGCACTTCCAGGTCCTTCGTCGTGAAGTTGGCCTCTGCATCGGCAGCGCCCTCCTCAAAGACGCGCTGGATGCGCTGAGCAATAAGGTCTTTTTCCTGTCCTGTGAAGAAGTCCAGGGGGTGCATTTGTGCGATTTCCGCGGCAGAATACCCGGTGAGCACTTCCAGGTTCCGGTTCCAGCGCAAAAACTTTCCGGCCTGGTCGTAGAAATAGAAAACTCCCGGCAGGCTGTTTAACATTGCCTCCGAGAAATCCTTTTCCTTCGAAGCTGCTTGCTGCATCCGTATCTGGTCAGTGATATCGTAGGCAATGCCAAGGATTTGGTGCACATCCCCGGATTCCGTGCGCAAAAATGGCGTCTCGCGTCCGTCGAGCCAGCGCCACTCGCCGGCCTTGGAGCGCACACGAAACTGAAGGGCGCGAATCTCCCCTTCACCGGACTGGCGCCAATTCTCATGATGTTCTGCGATCCGCGGCAGATCGTCGGGATGGAAGAGGAGCACGGAAAGATCTTCGCCCATGGCCTGTGTTTCCTCGGCGGTGTAACCGAATGCCGAGAGCCAGTGACGATTCACATAGACATTCTTGCGTTCATCCAGATCGTATATATACAGAGTTCCGGGCTCGGTATCCAGAATCTTCTGCAGTAAATGCTGGCGCTCTTCGAGCAAACGCTCCATTCTCTTGCGCTCTGTGATTTCTGTAAAGAGAATTGTCAAAGTATCGGGGGATGGATAGACGCGGTTCTCGAACCAGAGGTCCCACGGCTCATAATGTTCCTCAAAAACAATCGGCGCTTGGTCCCGCATCGCTCTTTCGTATGCCGCCTGGAAAGGCTGATTTATCCCCTCGGGAAATTCCGTCCAGATGTGTTTGCCGATCAGATCAGCGGGATTTTGCCGCTGGAGCATTTGCGCTGCCTTTTGATTGACGTACACGTAATGCCAATCCTTATCCAGCACGACCAAACCATCGCTCATGTGCTCCATAATGTGGACTAATTGCTTTGGGGTCAGCGGCCGCACACGTTTTCTGCGGACAGACCGGATTCTCTCCCGCTGATTCGGACGGACGACCTGGGATGGGGACTTCATAGATTCGCTCCTCAAATGATCTAAAGGGAAGCGCTGGGCTGCAAAATGAGTATAGCACAGGCAGAAACTCGATGTTATCTCCATTCCTGTAATTTTGATGGAGCGGATAGCCATGCGGCGGTGTAGTTTGAAGGATTACAATTTACCAAATTGTCCTTCCAGGAAGCGATGATGAAGAAAACTGTCCTTCTCACATGGATAAGCCTCTCACTGGTGGGTTGTGGAACGCCTCCGCAGCGAATCTCTCCAGAACTCACTGTAACTCCACCAATTGACACAGCGAATCTGCTATTGCCTGGTTCAGTCTGGAGCGTGTATGATGCGGACCCGGATCATCTATGGAACCGCCTCTTCCGCCAACTCTATGGGCGGAGGGATGCAGACGGGGAGGAGTATGGGGCAGACGAACTGGATCCTCTTTTATGGCAGGATACGACACATCTGTTAGAGGAAAATTCTCATCGCCCGGCAGTTCAGGTACTGGACGAGTTTCTCGCTTCACATGCCGAAAATTTGATCCGAGACCCCTTGCATCGCGCCATGTTGCAGCGTGATCTGTGGGCGGTTTTCGACTGGCTGTCATCGCAGGCACAGCCTTATTCTGTTCAACGCTTGGCGCTTAAGATACGCCTGGCTCAAATCATGAAGAGAGTTGCACTACCGAAAAAGGAGATACTCTCGCTGCCTGATAATTACGCCCTGGCAATAGAATCTAAATTGTATCCCGCCGAATTTCGGGCTGATTCTCCAAGCGAACCATTTCTTCCCGCGGGTCTCTTTCAACCGAATAGTGCCTGGGTTCCCCTGGGTCGGGAAGGCGGACCAACGGCGATGACGCACATCGAGTCGTTTCCCTTCTTCGGCCGCTCTACCTTTCTCGTTTTCGTCCGCTCGCCTTCCGGGAGGCAGGCGACGCTGGATTTTGTTGAGTCACTGAAAATGGAAACGAAGCCGGTTACTGTGATCGGTTCTGAGGTTGCCCTGGTCCGGCGGATGCTGTTGATCGACGATCAGGGAGAGATTGTGCTATCACCTCTCGTCGAAACAATTCAGTTACGTCACTTCAGCCCTGCGCAAAACTTTTATGAGTTCGAGCTCGACAGAGAGTCCAACTTTGAGGGGATAGGGGGCGGACTCATACCGAAAACGGAGCTCTTCATGTTGTTCATGGGTCACGGAGATGTATTTGAAATCCCCGCCCCGGAATTGCAGGTCGGCATTCCAAAGATTTGCTCTGCCTGTCACTTTGAATATCCTCCCATCCCTGACTCTGGCAATACCCAAAGCATCATCAGTTATTCGAGGCAGCCCTTTCCGCTGGGCGATTACAAGCGGGCCGTTTTATTTCCCACGACGGTGCAGGAGGAAGCCAGGCGAGTAATGAACTGGAAACGCAGTCATGCGACCTGGCGCTCGCTGGAAGCACTCTGGGAGCAACCAAGACCATAAAGAAAGACCGCCGCCCACAATGACGGCGTCTAGTGTCCGCCACCGCTCTCGATTTCGCCTTCAAAAATGGTCGGGTCGGCTTCGCCTTTGGCGTGAATCGCCTGCAGAAATCAAGGCGGTGTGGAGAGAGCAAATAACGGAGACCGATTTAGCATCCGTAAAGTAATTCGTGTAGGGGCGAGGCCTCAGGATGATCGTTGCTCACTTCCCTTTGAATGTTTCCTCCCTTGCGTGTTTCTCATGTGGTCAACCCTCAGGAATCATCCACCTTCATGTTGGCTGCCTGCATTGAGAAAACCTCACCCGATATACATCACCATCCCTACGCGTAACGATCCTTTCGAGGTGGCAGATCTTTTTCAGGTCATCGATGTCATAGAGCCACCCTTTCCACCAGTCTGTATGGAACCAGACAATGTAGATCACGCCCTGGCTCTGCACATCAGCCTGGAAGTGCAGGAGATCGTCTGTTGGCACCTGTGACTCATAGGCAAACTTTTCCGGAGTTTGTTTGTAGGCTTGTCCTGTAAGTGCATATATCCCTGACGGCTCATTCGTATAGATCGTCCCGGACAACTTGCTGCTCTTTAAGTAAGCTATCAGGTCCGATTCGACCCAGTAGGCAGTGCTGAATCCTCCCGCACCCTGTTCGATATACGCCTTTACCATCTTAGAGACTGTAACGATCGGATACGTCAGCCAGATCGCAAGCGATGCTGCGATGATCGCTCGATATATGGCGTTTCCTGCCGCCGGGCTAGATTGAGACATCAATCGATCTATTAGATAGAACAAGCTCAGGATCAAGGGGACAAATATGGGAGACATGTATCGATCATCGATGGGTGATAAGGCCGTAGTGGATGTGGTGTAAATCATAAATATTGCATATATACCTGTGAACAGGAGGAAGGGAACGATCCCTCTGATATCTGCTGCAGCGATCTTTCTTCCGGGCACTGCGAAAACGATGCAGCTACAGATAACAATCAACAAAAGGATGAGACACATTCGAAATCGGAACGGAACCGACGGGGGCAGGAACCATATTGACAGGACGTTCAGCATGTCGTAGCCGGTTTCGATCCATGTCCTGGTAGATGCCGCCCGGTATCCAGTCAGCGTCGAAGAGATCGCGTAGTTTCGATAGAACCAGAGGCTAACCGGCAGGACCGCGATGGAAAGAGACAGAGAGAGACGTCCTACCAGGGATAGGAGGCTGTCCATTCTTTTGGCAGCAAGTAGGATCGCCCCGGTGATCAGAACCGTAATCCCGGCGTATCGATCCAGGATAGCAAGCGCAGCAAACATGCCCGTCAAAACCCAGGGTGTGAGGGAATGGGTAAAATCGTCCCTTTGCAGTTGTAGGAGCATTAACAGCGTGAGAGCGAGGAAAAGCGCCTCAGACCATGCATAGACCGAGATCGCCAGCAGCGGAGGCGCAAACAGGACCGCCGTGGTTCCCAAGGCGGCCAGTGTAGATGAGCGAAGGTGTCGAAAGGACCACTGCGCTGCCAGAAATACGACAAGTCCAAAACAAAGCACGTTGATGAGACGTGCCATGCCAGCCGGATCCGACCATCCCCCCCAACTGAGAT
>LLBY010038402.1_pt2 | contig 12147 bp, 13 predicted proteins | sample 1489401 | NCBI WGS metagenome assembly LLBY01 (sample SAMN04092656, study PRJNA295927) | soil metagenome | biome: Soil prokaryotic community; feature: Bulk soil; isolation source: soil from tomato rhizosphere | host: tomato cultivar Hawaii 7996 | place: South Korea | collected 2011-11-01 | reverse complement strand
AGGAAATTAGATGCGATTGCCCTAGCATTTCCCGCACTGTCTTGTCCGGCCCTGTTATGGACGCCCATGAGCTGATTCCCCACTTGCAGGAAACGAACAACCGCAATTTGCTATTCATCACTCATCTTGCCGAATCAATGCTGCATTACCTGTACCGGGAATATGAACAGGCGGTTCACAAAGCTGAGCTGGCGGCCGAACATGAGGAATCCTCGGCTGGACTAATGAACGTTGGTCCGCACAATTATTATTTTTCTTTGGCCTTGCTTGCCCACTTTCCAATGGTTTCACCCGGCGAACAAAAACGGTTTCTGGCCAAAGTCGAGGAGAATCAGCAGCGCATGCAGAAGTGGACGGGGGAAAATTACCAGCATGCTTACCAGTTGGTCGAGGCGGAAAAGGCGCGTGTCTTAGGCCAGACCAAGCGCGCCATGGCATATTACGATGATGCTATAGCTTCGGCAATCAGAAATGGATTCACTAATATCGAGGCTATGACGAACGAACGGGCCGCAGATTTTTATCTATCTCTGGGCCGGGAGAGAATCGCCCGATGGTACCTGCAGGAAGCCTACTTCGCTTACTCGCGTTGGGGCGCTATCGCCAAAACGAGAGATTTGGAGCAAAACTATGCACATTTCCTCTCGGCTTACCAGGCCGAAAGGAGCTTGATCCTCGCGCAAAGTGGCGAAGCCCTGGCGGTTGACATACCGGCAGAGTTCAGGAATGGGAACTCCCTGGACATGGTTGCGGTACTCAAATCTTCTCAGGCGATCTCCAGCGAAATCGTCCTAGAGAAATTGCTCGCTAATCTCTTGAAAATCGTGATTGAAGACGCTGGCGCGGAGAAAGCCTTTCTGCTGTTCGAACAGGAAGGGGAACTGCTGATCCAGGCGTCGGGGAGGGTGGACGGAGATACCATTACCGTGCTAAAGGGGGTCTCAGTTGTTACAGATGAGCGGCTCTCAACGGCGGTCGTCAACTATGTCCGCAGGACGGGGCAAAACTTGGTGCTCACCGACGCGGCCCGCGATCCTCGCTTCGGCAACTGCGCTTACATCGCCCAGAACCGGCCAAAATCGCTGCTGTGCATGCCGGTTCTCCACCACAACAGCATGATAGGCATTTTATATCTCGAAAACAACCTGATCACCGATGCCTTCACACCGGAAAGAATCAAGACCTTGCAGATCTTGGCATCTCAAGCTGCCATCTCCTTGGAGAATGCTCGGCTCTACGCTGACATCAACCGCGAAGCTCAGGTTCGCCAGCGAGCAGAAGAAGTTTTACGCACGATTACACAAGGGACCGCGGTTGTTACCGGTAAGGATTTTTTCCCTTCATTGTTACATCATCTAACCAGCGCCTTCAACGTGCGCGAAGCTTTTATCACCGAATGCACCACTGCTCAAACTAAGCAGGAGGTGCGTATTGTTGCCAGGTTGAGAGACGGCAAGTTTCATGAAGACATCGAGTACGAGCTGGCGGGCACACCCTGTGAAGGAGTCATTAATGGCGAAGTCTGCTATGTTCCGAGGGACCTCGAACAGCTTTTCCCTAAAGCACAAGGAAAGGAATCCTATCTCGGCGCGCCATTGATCGACAGCTCTGGTCAAGTACTGGGGCACCTGGCGATTTCCGATGATCGTCCAATGGAGCTGGATCCCCAGTCCAGATCCATCTTTGAGATCTTCGCCGCCCGCGCCGGGGTGGAATTGGAACGCAAAAAGTCCGAAGACGCCCTGCGTATAAGTGCACAGCATCTGCGCCAGTTGAACGAACAATTGGAGGGTTATAGCCACAACCTGGAACAAAAAGTGGCCGAGCGCACTTATGAAATCGAACAGCGCAGGAAAGTCGCCGAAAGCTTACGCGGCATACTGGCAATATTGAACTCCAACCGCCCTGGAGATGAAATATTGAGTTATGTAGTTTCCGATGCGCGTAGGTTGCTTGACAGTGACACCAGTGCCATGTATCGCTGGGATCCCGAGTCAAACCTCTTCAGACTCCAAGCTGCGCACGGTCATTCCGCTACTCAATTGGATACATCAGGCATCCCAGTTTGGCCAGTCGAGGTGGTAAAAAGCGGCCAGCCTGTCGCCATATCCGATATGGATATCACTCTGTGTGGGAATCGATCGGTTCTGGCGGTTCCGTTGTTCGTTTCAGGTGAGTTTTACGGCTGCCTGGCACTCTATTATTTACAAAAACGGTTGTTTTCGCAGGAAGAAATCGGCCTGGCAGTGGCCTTTGGCGACCAGGCTGCGCTTGCCATTGAAAATGATCGCCTGCGCACTCTGTTCAAACAAGCGGCAGTGCTGGAAGAGCGGGGGCGATTGGCGCGTGAGCTTCACGACTCGGTGACCCAGTCCCTATTTAGCCTGACATTGCTGGCCGAAGGCTGGCGAAGACTGTTGAGGTCAGGGAAAATGGAAAATGTGGCCGAGTCGCTCGCCGAACTTGGCGAAATCGCCCAGCAGGCGCTTAAAGAAATGCGCTTACTGGTTTACGAATTACGACCTCCAACCCTGGAGCAGGAAGGCCTGCTGGGAGCCCTGCACCAGCGTCTGAATGCAGTGGAAAGGCGCGCTGGAGTGGACGCGCATCTGGTAGTTGAAGATCTATTTGAGTTGCCAGCGCCCATTGAAGCAGGACTGTATCGCATTACGCAGGAAGCGCTTAATAACTCATTGAAACATGCTGGGGCTACTTCCGTGACAGTCAGTTTGGTCATGGATAACGGATTCATAGTTCTTGAGGTGGCTGACAATGGCCATGGATTTAGGCTAGATTCCGACGCTTACCAGGAGGGGGGTATGGGATTATTAAGCATGCGCGAACGCGCAGAACGACTTGGAGGGTCTCTGGAAATCCGCTCAACCCCAGATAAAGGCACCACGGTCGTGGTAAGGTTACATCCAATGGAGGTGGCCAATGAATAAAATTATCCGGATTCTGATCGCAGACGATCATGCTATCGTGCGGAAGGGGCTGATCACGCTTATCGCAAGCGAGCCAGATATGGAGGTAGTTGGGGAAGCTGCGGATGGGGTTGAAGTCGTATTAAAAGCGCGTTCCCTCAAGCCGGATGTTATTTTGCTCGATATGATCATGCCCCGCCAAAACGGTCTGGAAGCCATTCACCAGATCAAGCGCGAGGATCCCCAAGCGCGGATTCTGGTGATCACTAGCTTTGCAGAGGATCAAATGGTGTTTCCGGCAATCAAAGCGGGGGCGTTGGGGTATCTACTAAAAGATGCCTCGCCTCAACAATTGCTCCAGGCGATCTATGATGTCTTTAATGGTGAGTCCTCACTGCACCCAAGCATTGCACTCAAGGTGATTCGCGAGCTCAACAATTCTTCTGACCTGCCACTCACTGAAGACCCACTTACGCCCCGAGAATCAGTTATTTTGAAACTCGTCGCGCAGGGCTTGTCCAACCAGGAAATCGCCGAGAGAGTAGTAATCAGTGAACGCACGGTCGGTAATCACATTGGCAGTATCCTTAGCAAGTTGCACCTCGCCAATCGCACCCAGGCGGCTTTGTATGCTTTGCGAGAGGGCATTGCCGACCTGGGGGAAACATAACGCTCCCAAAGTAGGTGAATTTACTCCTCTGTAGTCAAGACCTCTCACCAAGTGGTCTTGCTATTTTGTGTATTTGTGCTTACCGGGTTGGCGTGATTCTCTAGATGCGGGACAGCATGGCTTCTGCTAAGATCACCTCAGTCCGGGTTGGGCAATCAAAGCAGGCAGAATGCCAGGACTAAGTTCAGGTTTCCTAAGTTGGTGGCAATCAGTGATCGAGCCACTGCCTCAGATCGATGAAGAACTTGATCAAGCCTGGATGGTGCGACTGCTCAATCCGAAGAATGGTTTTGAGCCGGTCCATCGTCCTTTTGGAAATCACACATTTCTATAAGAGGTGCTTGTTCCTCAAACGACCTGAGCCGAATCTTTTGAAGAGACGCTCTAGATATCTTCTGCGGTCGTTATCTTTTCACAAGTCCAGGTTTAGCCTGAACTCAGGTCACTATCATTCAACATAAAACCAAGTCGTTATTAACGAGTTATTCTAATGATCCAAGAATCCTCCATTATCTTAATCGCCCCACCCGGTCATCTCCGCGATAGTCTTCAAGTTCTACTTGCGGCCCTTCCTGGTGGCCATCCAATCGTAGTGGCCAGTGGGGAGCAGATGGAAATGTTGGGCACTATCAGTCGTGATCCGGTCCTGGTGCTCATAGCCCTGGAACTCAGTAGCCCGGGTACTCAAGTAAACGTGGTTGTGGCTGAGATCAAGCACCGCTGGGTTCAGACACGGCTGGTCGTGTTAGTAGACACCGAACAGCAGCACCAGGCTGTTACCTCAGCTGGTGCCGATCGCGTTTGGCTTAAAGGTACTCTCGCCGCCCAGATGCTGGTCGAGATCGAAGCGCTACTGAACAATAAGGGCTAAGATCACGGTCGCCCATATCCTGCTTTGGGAAGTGGTTCGGCGGCTGGAGATCATTCATAGTTATCCACCCTTCTAAGGGTGGACACGAGTTTTGAAGGGGGGATTTTTAAACAGCTTGTTCCAGTAAAAATTCATGCGAACTCGCGCAATTTTAGGGTCCAAATACCTCCGCGATTCGATGATTTCTACGGATGCGCCCGGCCGGCAGGATTGTTAAACTAGTTTTCGTGTTTGAGACACAACGATTCAAATAAGGAGAACCAAGCATGAAATACCCCCGCTGTAAGACTGACGAGATCCCTGAAGAAGGGACAAAACTATTCCGTTATTCGGGCGTGAAGTTCACATTTATAAAACAAATGGCATGCCCAAGGCAGCCGTTAGCATTTGCACTCATTTTGGAGGACAGTTAGATTATAAAGATGGCAAGTTTGTTTGCCAGTGGCATGGCGCTGAATTTGCGAGGGAGGATGGTCGACGCCTAAAAGCTCCAGCCCCGTCGGACTCTAAATTGATGTTCTTATCTACACGGCTAGAAGATGATGTCCTATATTATGTTTGGGCGGAATAGTCTGAACAGCCACAGCAGGAGGCATACGAAAGTATGCCTTTTGTTTTTTACGTAGGTAAATTCGCTCAAAGGCCCGTGCGTTCCTACCTAAGTCATAGGAAGAATCGCCCCCATATGGTTACCCAGATGTAGTCAAGATTCTTGACGAAGAATGTGTATTCTTTCCGATGCATCCCGAAGCGCGGTCATCTACAATCATATTGAAAAATAAAACGGCATCGATCGATGTGGATTGCAAGCAGAGCGGATCGATAAGGAGGTAGAAAATAAGCTTGATGTTCAGGAACTAGTATGTTGTGTATTTGTGCATAACGTTTCACAATGCAGCCTCGATAGAAACTCTTAAATAAACTCAACAAAAAGGATAATTCTATGAAACCATACCTTTCATTCCAGCGCCTGGCAGTGCGCTTTCTATCTGCAGCGCTTCTCTTCTTGCCAGCGCTTGCTGGGACCACGAGCATCGTTTTTGCGGAAGCAACCCAGCCCGGTGCGGTATACACATCGACAAATCGAACAGACGGCAACAGTGTGGTGGTCTATGCACGTGGTACAGATGGCTCTCTCACGCTTGCAGGTTCTTATGGGACCGGTGGTAACGGCACCGGCTCAGGTCTTGGATCGCAAGGCTCGGTGATCGTGAGCGCCGACCACTCTTTGCTGTTCGTTGTCAATGCAGGCAGCGATTCGATCTCATCGTTCAGGATTCGCCCAGGTCAGGTCCTTGAGCTGGTTGACATAATTCCGTCGGAGGGGTTGACTCCAATCAGCCTCACATTCTATAACGGACTGCTCTATGTGCTGAATGCAGGCGTGCCCAATAACATCACCGGCTTCAGGGTTGCTTCCAATGGGGATCTCACGCCGCTTTCCAACTCCACGCGGCCATTGAGCGGCGACGAGACGGATCCGGCGCAGGTCAGTTTCGACAAAACCGGAGACACTGTCATTGTGACCGAGAAGGGGACCAACCAGATCGATACCTATACGGTCGGCAAGAATGGCCATCTAACCGGTCCATTCGTTCACCCGTCTGCCGGGCCGGTGCCCTTTGGTTTTGCCCTCGATAACCAGAATACCGTGCTCGTATCAGACGCCGGCGATAACGGCGGAGCATCATCATACCGCGTTGATGATAACGGTTCACTTACTCCGGTCAGCCCGAATGTAGTGACGGGTCAGGCAGCGGCATGTTGGGTCGGGATAACGAACAGTGGCCAGTACGGCTATGTGGTCAACACGGGCACTGGCAATATCACGGGAGTGGCGATTGCTCCCGACGGATCGATCGCGCAATTGGATCCTGACGGTGTGACAGGCATTACCGGTGGTAATCCTTCAGAAATCGCATTATCGATCAATAGCCAGTTCCTGTACGTGCTGGTTAACGCGAAGAGCGCGATTGCCCCATTTGCGATTGGCGCAGATGGCTCTTTGGAGGCATTCACGCAGGTGGAAACACCGGGTAGGCTCGCAGGACTCGCAGGCTACTAAGAAACATCATCAGAAGTGGAGGAGAGTTCCCTATCGGGACTCCTCCGCTTCTGATGCGATCTGCTGGCTCATGTCACTCAGATTGGGTAGGAACAGGGCATCATGCTAGCCGGCCATCACCCTGGAGATGAGCTGGCGGCGTACAGATGCCAGATCTCCTCTGCGTGATCTAAAACAATTCAAAATTAGCTGGAGAAAGTGAAAGTCATGGCAGGTAATTTCATCTCACGTGGTTTTCTTGGAAAAAAACGGCAGCCGGAGGTAGCCGATCGTGTCCCGCCTGGACAGTATGTCACTCCTGACTTCCCGGTGCTTTCTGCCGGTCCCACGCCCCGGACACCTTTGGACCAATGGACATTCACCGTCGAAGGGCTCGTCCGTGAACCGGTGAAATGGTCGTGGGAAGAATTTCTGCAGCTACCTGCCCGCTCATTCACCGTGGATATCCACTGCGTCACAAAATGGAGCAAGCTAGATACCCGCTGGAAAGGAGTCAGCATCGATACGATCTTGGAGTATTTCGACCTGCATCCCGATGCAAGGTATGTAACTGCATTCTGTGATGGTGGGTACACAACGAATATAGGGCTGACAGAGATCAGTAGCGGGCAAGCCTTCGTGGCTTATCAATACGACGACAAACCTCTACCCGCACAGCATGGTGGGCCGGCGCGACTAGTGGTGCCGCACCTGTACTTCTGGAAAAGCGCGAAATGGATCCGCGGATTGAGATTTATGCAAAAAGACCAGCCCGGGTTTTGGGAAGCGCGTGGCTATAACAATCACGGTGATCCCTGGAAAGAGGAGCGTTACTGGTGACGCGCATTCCTGAATGGCAGGTCGCGACAGTTAAATCGATCCGTGTGGAAACGCCCAGTGTCAAAACATTTACTTTAGCAGTCGCGAATTGGATTCAGCACAAAGCCGGCCAGCATTATGATGTCAGGCTGACAGCGCCCGAAGGATACGAGGCGGCATGCAGCTATTCGATTGCCTCTGAACCGGATCGGACTGGGGAAATTGACCTGACCGTGGAAAGGATTGAAGCTGGTAAGGTCTCATCATATATGCATGATGTACTGCTCGTTGGCGACCCAATCGAAGTGCGCGGGCCAATTGGCCGCTGTCTTGTCTGGGAGTCTAGCATGGCAGTACCGGTGCTACTCGTCGCCGGCGGCTCAGGAATCGTACCCCTGATGTCCATAATCCGCCATGCTAGAGCGATTGGCTCGAACATACCGCTTCGATTGCTCTACAGCTCGCGAACGCCAGAGGATGTGATTTACTTCGATGAATTATCAAAACTGCAAGATTCCGGGTGTAAGCTCGAGATATTCTATACCTTCACCCGACAGGCACCACCCGGATGGAGCGGGTATGCCCGCCGAATTGACACTCAGATGCTGCGTGACGTAACAGGCCCATCATGGGCTGAATCCCAAGCTTACGTGTGTGGACCAACATTGATGGTAGAAGCCGTAGTGAATGGACTGCTTGAAGTTGGGCTCACGCCGCACCAAATTCGAACGGAGCGGTTCGAGCCAGCCGACAGCAATGGACAAGGTGATTATCCCCTGATCATGGACCAGGCCAATCTTTGGCTTAAATAGCAAAGGATAGAGATGCGCTCTGAATTCCAGTGTGGGATTCACAGATGTTGAGATCATGATCGCCCGCCGGTCAACTTGCCTGCGATCTAGTCCGAGTACTTGGTACAAGGAGCACATGTAATGAAACTCATCTCCCTTAACGTAGGCCTACCACGTGAAGTTCAGCGGAGAGGCGAGCGAATCGTGACAGGAATTTTCAAGTCGCCCGTGACGGGGCCGCGGAGGCTGTCCCGGCTCAATGTAGATGGCGATGCACAGGCAGATTTGACTGTGCATGGTGGAATACACAAAGCAGTCTATGGATATCCGGCTGAGCATTATAACTACTGGCGGGCAGCGCTGCCCGATACTAATCTGACATGGGGCATGTTCGGCGAGAACTTTACGATGGAGGGCTTGCTGGAGGATCAAGTCTCTATTGGTGAGCGTTTTCAGATCGGCACCGCTGAGGTACAGATTACAGAGCCGCGGCTGCCGTGCTACAAGCTGGGGATACGGTTTGGTCGTGCAGATATGGTGAAGCGTTTCCTTGCAAGCCGTCGGACAGGGTTTTACTTTGCTGTCGTGAAGCCGGGTGTGGTTGAGTCCGGGTCAATGTTTGAACGGGTACACCGTCCGCCGCACGGCGTCACCATTGCAGACCTAACGCGGGTTTTGGCATTTGATCAGGATGATCTAGATACCCTGCAACAGATCGTACAGATTGAGGAACTCTCAGACGCGTGGCGGAATCACTTTCGCCAAAAACTTTACAGACATGGGCGTAGGTCAAGTACAAATTGACATCACTTGAAATAAAGGAGCAATATGGCGTTGAAACCTAGATCGCACAGAGCAAGCATCGCCGGTATTCTGACGGGCGTTTCTCTGGCAGGTGAGTTCATCTTCTTCACACTGAGCGGCTACGATCCACTGGTGCTCAACGACCCGGCAGTTGGCCTGGTGCTCCTGCAAGAAAGTGGGGTGTATACCAAGTCGACTTGGCGAGCCATGGAAGCACTACAGATGCAGATAGAGGAACGCAACATCGAGGCGGTCATGACCGATCACGTCTCCCCACCTCACTTCCTCCGAACCGGGTGAGCCCGCCCAGCCGTCATAGCTCAGCTCCTCTGTATAGGGCGATATGGAAAAGCACCGAACTTGGCGGATCAAGGATCACAAATTTTCTGGTTTCAAACCTGCTAAATGATCAGATCCTTCCATCGGTAGGCAATTCTACTCAACTGGTCTTCTGAATTTGGTCAAAATGTGCCAGGAAAAGTTGTGTATTCTGCCTGATGTTTTCAAAACCACGATCATCTAAAATAATTACATAAGTTTCCCATTGATTATGAATAGGACACATAGGAGGTCCAGATGAATCAAATGATCAACATGATGATTAACCAGGTGCGGATGGGAACCATCGAGGTCGAGGGTCTTAACATCTTCTTCCGGGAAGGCGGCGAACCCGGATCACCTAAGTTGGTTTTGTTGCACGGCTTTCCGGCATCCTCACATCAATACCGCAATTTGATCCCCGCGCTGGCGGACAAATTCCACGTCATTGCGATGGATTATCCCGGCTTCGGATACAGTGACTTGCCCGATCCGATGATGTATCCTTATACCTTTGATAAGACATCTGATGTAGTAGAGGCATTCCTGATGAAGAAGGGTTTCACTCGTTTCGGCGTCTACATGCAGGACTACGGAGGGCCGGTGGGCTTTCGTATCCTCGAACGCCACCCGGACTGGCTGGAGTGGTTGATCATCCAAAATACCAATGCCTATGAGGTGGGCTTTACCTCCACCTGGGATGGCTTCCGCAATGCGCTCTGGAAGAATCGCACAGCCGAGACCGAAGAGCCGCTCATGGCCTTCTTAGAACCGGATGCCATCAAGAGCGTCTATCTTCATGGTCATAAACATCCTGAGTTGATCAGCCCGGACAACTGGAACATGGACGCCTGCCTTATGCAGCGACCGGGTGCGCGCCAGGTGCAGATGGAATTCTTCTACGATTACCGCACCAATGTTGCCCTGTATCCAAAGTGGCAAAAGTTTCTGCACAGTCGCCAGCCGAAGACGATCATCTTCTGGGGACAAGATGACATTTTCTTCACCCCTCAAGGCGGGGAAGCATATCTGGCAGATTTACCTCAGGCTGAAATCCACCGCCTCGATTCGGGACATTTTGCGGTGGAGGACAGCCTGGAGTACATTGCCGCAAACATACGTCGCTTCTATGATGAGAAGGTGGCTGCCATGTAGACTTGGGATATCGAGATGCAGCGTCTCGTGGCGCGCAGGCCGACCTGGCGCAGTGGTTCGAAACGGCCAGAGCCACTGTGCCAGATAATTCATATCGCAGTCATTTGACAAAATTCCGAATTCATCGAGAGGAGGCTTTTCAATAATCTCTCGGCAGGATCCCGTAATAGTTTCTTAAGAACTATCGGGGTAAAAAATCCTTAGAATAAATATTATCCATTCCGGAGATCAATTGTGCCATCCACGACATCTACTTTAATGGTGAAGATAAATAGGAAATTTTCGTCCGTATTGCCCGAACAAAAATTCCTACCTGTCGAGTATCGCCTTCCTGAGGATAATTTGCGCGGGGCAGTGGTAAACGGGGGACCAAGAGTCGTCTTTATCGAAGTCACTAATCGCTGTAATTTGCTCTGTGAGACCTGTCCCCACACCTACTTTCAGCGTGAGCCGCTCAAATCCCTTTCTCTCAATGAGTTCATCGCTATTGCAAAACAGTTCCCTGAAATGAGGCGCGCGCTTTTGCATGGAATCGGGGAACCATTGCTCAATCGAGAATTACCGGAAATCATTAAATATCTTAAGGGGCGAAGGATTGAAGTGATTATTAACTCCAATGGAACATTGTTAACACCGCAGTGGCAGGAAAGAATAGTCGAAAGCGGGTTGGATCAATACCGCTGCTCGATCGATGGAGCGAAGGATGAGACATATGCCCGCATCCGCGGCGCGAATCTTCTCCCGAAATTGCGACGGGGTTTGGGAGGTTTGGTCAAGACCAAAGAGCACTCCGCAGCAAAAACCCCCCACATCTCAATTTGGTGTGTCGCCACTCGAGAGAATTTACAGGAATTGCCGGATTTACTGCGGCTGGCTGCCGACCTGGGTGTACCGGAAGTATATATGCAGCGCATGGTCTATTTTGCACGTGAGCCGGAAAAACAATACGGGATGGCACGAGGGGAATTGGCGATCTTTGGTCAAGATGAAAATGAAGAGGACAGAATTATTGAAGAATGCACAGAACTGAGCGACAAACTGGGGATCAACTTTCTTGCCTCGGGGGGCAGAGATCCGATCAACAGTCTCGCGGCAGCCCAGTCATCTGATTTCGCTCCGTGGCATCAATGCATGCGCCCATGGACCACCGCCTATGTCACCGCTACTGGAAACTGTCTGCCGTGCTGTATTTCTCCTTTTGCTACAGATGATTACGAAAGCCTGATTTTGGGTAATCTATTTGAGCGCCCATTCAGCGAAATTTGGAATGAATCTCAGTACCAAAAATTCAGGATGGATTTATTGAGCGACCATCCCCATAAAGCCTGCGCGAGTTGCGGCGTGTACTGGAGTCTCTAACATTTATAAGGAGAAGTTAACAATGGATGCCACACTAACTATGTCTTATCTTGACAGCTTGGAAAAGATCGCGATGGAGGTGATTCATCCCGCGGCAGTTGAGATCGATCAGACCGGCGCTTTTCCACGCGTAGCCATGGACGCTCTCAGTCAAGGCGGGCTTCTGGGGTTGATCAGCGCGAAAGAGGTCGGCGGCATGGGCGAGGGGCTGCGCACTGCCGCGCTGGTTATTGAGCGCGTTGCTCGCGAATGTGGTTCCACCGCCATGGTTTTATGTATGCATTATGCTGCGACGGCTGTCATTGAGGCGTACGGACAGCGAGCCGTTCGAGAAGAGATCGCGGCGGGGCGTTATCTAACCACACTGGCCTTCTCCGAGAACGGCTCTCGCG
>LLBY010002920.1_pt13 | contig 12170 bp, 9 predicted proteins | sample 1489401 | NCBI WGS metagenome assembly LLBY01 (sample SAMN04092656, study PRJNA295927) | soil metagenome | biome: Soil prokaryotic community; feature: Bulk soil; isolation source: soil from tomato rhizosphere | host: tomato cultivar Hawaii 7996 | place: South Korea | collected 2011-11-01 | reverse complement strand
GAGCGGCATGAAAGACGGCGACTATGCCGGCATCGCCGCTTTTCAGAGACGCTATGGTTTTGTCGGTGTGAAGATGAGCGGCGGCTCCAAATCTCTCGTCATGGTGAGCGCCGACTCCGACAAGCCCGAGGAAATCGCCTCGGTTCCCCTCACCGGCAACACCGTTCACCTCAAGGTCGAATGCGAATTTGAGCCCTCGCCCGAATTCGCCCGCTTCTCCTACAGCCTCGACGGCAAATCCTGGACCCCCATCGGTCGTCCCTCGGCCCTGGCCTACACCTTCCCGCACTTCATGGGCTATCGCTACGCCCTCTTCTATTATTCGACCAAGACCGCCGGTGGCCGGGTGGACTTTGACTACTACCGCGTCGGGCAAGGGAAATAAGACGGGATCTGACAACGGCCCGCCCCCGTTGCCTGCCTGCGCGTGGACACAGCCTTCCTCGTCCCGCGCGCGGCTTCGAGCGCCTCCTCATTCCTCATTTAATGAAACTCAAAACCCTCCTGCCCCGCGCGCTCTGCGCCCTGACCGTGGCTCTGGCGTCTCAAGCGTCCCGGGTCCGTGCCGACGACACCTTCTATCTCAAGGACGGCGATCGCGTCGTCTTCTACGGCGACAGCATCACCGATCAGCGGCTCTACACGACCTTCGTCGAGACATTCGTCGTCACCCGTTTCCCGGCGATGAAGGTGGAATTCGTCCACTCCGGCTGGAGTGGCGACCGGGTGGGCGGCGGAGGGGGGGGCAACATCGCCACGCGACTTCAACGCGACGTCTTCGCCTATCGCCCGACCGTGATGACCGTCATGCTCGGCATGAACGACGCCAGCTACCGCGCCTTCGACGAAGGCATTTTCAACACCTACCACGCCGGGCTGAGTTCCATCGTGAAGGAGGCGCAGGCCCAACTCCCCGGCCTGCGCATGACGCTCATTCAGCCGTCGCCTTTCGACGACATCACGCGCGAGCCCAACTTCCCCGGCGGCTACAACGACGTGCTCGTTCGCTATGGCGAAACGGTGAAGGAAATCGCCGAGAGCAACCATCAGCGCGCGGCGGATTTGAACGCGCCCGTCGTCGCGATGTTGGAAAAGGCCCGGGCCGCCGACGCGAAGCTTTCCACCAAAATCATCGCCGACCGCATACATCCCGGACCGGCCGGACACCTCATCATGGCCGGCGCCCTGCTTCGCGCCTGGAACGCCCCGGGCCTGGTGACCGGAGTCGAAATCGACGCGCGGGCGAAGCGGGTGCGTCACGTCGCCAACACCGACGTCACCCATCTCAAGGTCACCGCCGAATCCATCGAGTGGACGCAGCTGGATCATGCCCTGCCGATGCCCGTGGACATTTCCAACGCGGAGATCGCCCTCGCGATCAAGTCGTCCGATTTTACCGACACGTTGAACCGCCAGCCGCTGCGCGTCACCGGCCTCGCCGCGCCGGCCTACGAGCTGTTCATCGACGGCCGCTCGCTCGGCGTTTTCCCGGCCGCAGACTGGGCGACGGGCATCAACCTCGCGACGCTTGCCACCCCGATGGCCGCCCAGGCGGCCGAGGTGCATAAGCTCACGCGGAACCGCGCCGACCTGCACAACACGCGCTGGCGCACCTTCGAGGTCCCCTACGCCGACGCAGCCGCCGGGCTGAGAGCCCCCTTGCAAGAAGTCCTCGCGGCGATGGACGCCGCCGACCGCGCCGCCGCCCTCATGCAGCGGGCCGCCGCGCAGCCGCTTCCCCACCAATTCAAGCTGGTGCCCTTCAGCGTCGAGGCCCTCGCGTCGTCGGGCCAGGAGATCGAGACCATTCCGGCGACCTTCGGCCGCAACCTCGCGCTCGGCAAACCATGGCGTTCCAGTGCGCCCAACCCCTACGGCTGGGATTCCGGCCTCACCGACGGCTCCTGGGCGGGCGGCAACGGCACCACCTACGCGACCGACGACCAAAACACGTTCCCCAAGACCGTGACCATCGACCTCGGCGCCCTCGCGGAGATCGACCGCGTCGCCATCGGCGTGCCTGACTTCGGTTCCACCAAGACCATCGAGGTCTCGGTCAGCGTTGACGGAACCACTTTCCGCAAAGTGGGGCGTTACGCCTTCACCATCCGCAAGGAGGAGAAGCGGCTCTTTTCCTTCGAGCCCATGAAGGCCCGCCAAGTTCGCCTCACCTACCTCGATCACCACGACGAGCCCGCCGGCTACCCACAGCCCTTCGCCTTCACCACGGACGTGCAGGTGTTCGCTCCGCAGAAATATTAATTCCACGGCCCGCCCTGCCCCCTCGGACCATTCGCCCCCCCACGCCCGATCATGAAATCTCGCCTCACTTCCTTGCTAACTCCCCTCGTGTTTTTCGCGACCCCGGTCGCCGCCCTCGCCGCGCCCGAGCCGCCGCGGACCTCGACCTTGATGATCGACGCCGCCACGCCCGTCGGCCGGGTCAGCCCGATGCACTACGGGCTCATGACCGAGGAGATCAACTACTCCTATGACGGCGGCCTCTACGCCGAGCTGGTGCGCAACCGCGCCTTTCGCGACAACGCGGAAAAGCCGGTCCACTGGTCCGCCGTCGGCGCCGCCACCCTCGTGCTCGATGCCGCCGCGCCGCTCAACTCGGCCATCCTCGGCAGCCTCCGGCTCGAGATCCCCGCGGCGGGCGGAGGCGTGGCCAACGCCGGCTATTGGGGCATGCCGCTCACGCCTTCCACGAGCTACCGCGCCACCGTCCACGCCAAGGCCCCCGCCGGTTTCACCGGTCCGCTCACCGTCTCCCTGCAAAGCGGCGACGGCGCGACGGTTTACGCCCGCGCCCGGACCCCCCTTCTCGGCGACGTTTGGCAGGCCCACGAGGTCGTGCTCAAAACCGAACGCGACATCACGCCGACCACTGACGCGCGCCTGGTGATAAGCGCGGACCAGCCCGGCACCGTCTGGCTCGGCTTCGTCTCGCTTTTCCCGCCCACCTGGAAGGACCGCCCCAACGGTCTGCGTCGCGATCTCATGCAAATGCTGGTGGATACGAAGCCCGCCTTCCTGCGCTTCCCCGGCGGCAACTACCTCGAGGGACTCACCATCGACCAGCGCTTCAAATGGTGGGAGACCATCGGCCCCGTCCACGAACGTCCCGGCCATGAAGGCACCTGGGGCTACCGCTCCTCCGACGGCATGGGTCTGATGGAGTTTTTGATCTGGTGCGAAGACATGGGCGCCGAGCCCGTGCTCGGCCTCTACGCCGGCTACTCGCTGAGAGGCGAACACATCGAGCCCGGCCCCGAGCTCGAGCCCTTCATTCAGGAAGCCCTCGACGAGATCGAATACGTCATCGGCCCCATCACCTCCAAGTGGGGCGCCCGCCGCGCCGCGGACGGCCATCCGGAACCGTTCCCGCTTCGCTACGTCGAGATCGGCAACGAAGATTTCTTCGACAAGTCCGACACCTACGACGGTCGCTACACCCAGTTTCACAACGCCATCAAGGCGCGTTATCCCCACCTGAAGATCATCTCCAGCATCGGTAGCGACCATCCCGACAAACTCGTGAAGAGCCGCCGCCCCGACGTGCTCGACGTGCACAACTACAGCAACGCCGCAGAGTTCATCCGCATCTCGCCCACGCACTTCGACAGCTACGACCGCTCCGGCCCCGAGATTTTCGTCGGCGAGTGGGCCGCGCACGAGACGCCCTTCAAGCCTTGGGACAAGGAGTCCAGGGACGAGCCCGCCACGCCCAACTTCATGGCCGCCCTCGGCGACGCCGCCTACATGGCCGCCATGGAACGCGCCTCCGACCTCGTCATCATGCAATGCTACGCTCCCCTGCTGGCCAACGTGAACGATAACCAGTGGCGGCCCAACCTCATCGGCTACGACGCGCTTCGCGCCTACGGCTCGCCGAGCTACCACGCCTTCAAACTGTTCAGCACCCATGTGGGCGACGAGATCCTGAAGCCCGTCATCTCCGCCGGCTCTCCGCTCCAGGCCTCCGTCACGCGTGATAGTCGCAGCGGCGCGCTTTACCTGAAAATCGTCAACCCCGAGGCCTCCGCGCAGACACTCCGCGTCGAGCTGCAAGGCGTTCGTCGCGTCGCCCGCGCCGGCCGCGCCCACACCCTCGCCGCCACACCCGACGCCACCAACTCCCTCGCGGAGCCGGTCAACGTGGTCCCGGTCGTCACCAAACTCTCCAAGCTCGCGCCGACCTTCACCCACCAGATCGCCCCGCACTCCATCACCCTCCTCGAACTCAAAGCCCGCTGAGTCGGCAAGCGAACGAGGTCGGGGCCTTTTCCCAAGCCGTGTAATCCGCGGTTAGAACTACTGTTGCGGGGCTGAGACAAAGTCCGAGGCGTTCTATCGCGCCGAGACCGGCCCCGTCGCCATCAACATGCAAAAACCACAAGTTCGTCGTCCGGTGGAAACCGCGCTTGCGGCCTACGAAATCTTGTTGCGTCAGACCGCCGAATCGGGGGTCGGCGCGCCGTTGCCCTCCGAGCGCAAACTCGCCACCCGCTGGGGCCTGAGTTCGGCCGCCGTGAATCGTGCGGCGACCCGGCTCATCGCCGCCGGCCGGCTGCGGCGCGAGGGCTACAAACTCCTGCCCCTCTCGTCCGTCAGGGAAGGATTCGCCGGCGCGCGCATCTTGGCGATCACCCACCGCGCGATGCGTTTTCCCGATCTCCCCGCCGATGCCGCTCATCGGGGACTGAAAGCGGAGGAGCAGTTTTTCGTCGGCCGCGACACCCTCCGCCAACACCTGCGAAAGGCCGCCGCGCAACGGGTGGACGGGCTGCTCATCCGCCTGTGCGACGGGGGCTGGGAGTGGGATGCCGAGATCGCCCAGCTCGAACGGCTGCGTATCCCTTGCGTGGTCTGCGACGAGGCGCCGGCCGGGCTAGCCCTGGCGGCGGAGGACTGGCGCGCGGCCGGCGCCGCCTTGGTCGGCCACCTCGCGACCAAGGGCCACACCGAAATCGCCTTTATCGGTTCCCTGCGCCGCGCCCATCGATCCGTCGTGGTGCGCGAAGCCTACGTGGAGACCTGCCTGCGACTCGGCCTCACGGCGGCGGCCGCGCAGCTCGTCGAGCTCGCCGCCCACACCGACGAGGCCGTCGCCACCATCTTTGCCCGGATCCGCGAACAATGGCCCGCGACCACCGCCATCGTGCTCTACGATGTGGACAGCCTGCCCGCCCTGCTCGCGGCCGTGCATGACGCGGGCCTGACGGTGCCGGACGACATCTCGGTGGTCGCGGCGGGGGACAGACCGGCGGCTCGCCTCGCACAGCCACCGGTCACCTGCGCGAGCTTCGATTCGCGGACCCACAGCCACATGGCGCTCGATTTGCTCTGCCGACTCCTCGCCCACACCCGACGGAGCGGTCACCTGCCCACGCCGCCGAGGTTGCGACTCGAACCCGCGTTGATCGAACGCGCTTCCGTGCGAAACCTGTCCCGACCCGGCGTCGGCGCCACCTCGGATCGTACCGCTGGATTGCTCAACCGCACCGCCCATGCCTGGTCCCAAGACCGCGAGACACGCCTGCGCGAGGTCGAAGCGGCCAACACTCACACCCATCGGCTCATCCAAGATCCGGGGACCGTCGATTTTTGCCCGCTCGATCTGCGTCCCTTGGCCAACCGCGCCGTGACGCGAAATAACAGTTGGCTAGGACACCTCCCGCTGCTGCATCTGCCAACCGGACGGCTCCCCATCCATGGCGTGCCGTTCGAGATCATCGACGAACGCGCCAACCAAGGCCACGCCGCCCTCGTGCTGCGCTCCCAACGTCAGCTCGCGCATTCGGCCCATCCCCTGCCTTACAATGCGGTCATCCCGGTCGGACGTCAGGTCCGCGCGGTGTATTTCCTGCACGGTTGCGGCTACGTCGGCGAACCGTCTCCGTTCGCCTGGTATGACTTCGTGCTGGAGGATGGCCGCCCGATCTCGGTGCCCCTCGTCGCCCGGGGCCTGGGCAGGCCGCGCCCAAAGGGTGCCCGGCCTAACATTCAGGATTGGTGGAACGGTTTCCCCCAATTCGAGAGCGAGGGGGTGAAGAGCTATGTCGTCACCGCCAACGGCGATCCCTTCGAATACGAGCGCTACCTCTACACCATGGAGTGGGAAAACCCGCGGCCCCAGATCCCGCTGCGCGAGATCCGCATCTCGACCAACCCGACCCAGTCCACCACCTTGGGCGTGCTCGCGATCACGTTGTTGCCGGCGTGATCGGGGCGGGCGCGACAGGCGAGCATGCTGCCAAAGCCCGCCACCGAGACAGCCAACGCCACCGCGTCGTTCGCGCAAACTACCGCGGTCGGCCCGTCCGGGTTTATTTGGACAACGTTTGCCGCGCGGGTAAGAGGTCGTGCGTGCTTAAACCGCTCGGATGGCTCCTGTTTTTCCTGATGATTTCTGTCACTGGCGCGGTTTTTTCGGCGCCGAATTCGGCGCCGGGCGAGGCGGACGCGATCCCGGTTTCGGATGACTACGCCTTGCGCGTGTGGGAAGTGGAGGACGGCCTGCCCAACAACAACATCTCAAGCATCGCCCAAACCCCGGACGGCTACCTCTGGCTCTCGATGTGGTGGGGCGGATTGGCGCGGTTCGATGGCGTGCGATTCACCTCGTTTTTGAAAGAAACCACGCCGGGTTTGGAGTCGGACCGGGTGCAGACGGTTTTTGTCGCGCGCGACGGGGCGCTGTGGGTCGGGCTTGCGCGCGGTGGTGTCGCGCGCGGCAACGGGCATCGCTTTGAAACCATCGTCCCGCTCGCGCCTAGCACGGCTCCCACGCTGCTGACGAGTTCGTTTGCCGAGGATGCCGAGGGCGCGGTCTGGTTTGGCTACGTTCCGGATTCCGAGGCCTTTCGCTGGTTGAACGGAACGCTCTCCAGCTTCTCCGAAAAACAGGGCATCGGCCCGGGCGTCGCCACGTTTGTCCATGCCGACAAACAGGGCCGGGTGTGGTTTGCCTCGAAAGAGGGATGCGGCGTCTTTGACGGGGAACGGTTTCAAGCGATCGATTCCGCCGTCCGGGAAGTGGTTCATCTCGCTCCCGCGGCCGAGGGTGGGATGTGGGCGCTGCGAGGGCGGCGGCTTCTGCACTATCATGCGGATGGCACCAAGCGGGTCGTCGCCGATTTTGGGGTCATCGCGGATTCCGGACAGGTCAACACGCTCTATGCGGATCGTGCGGGCGATCTCTGGATCGGGACGCGCAGCCAGGGGTTGTTTCGGTTCCGCGACGGGAACTTCGTGCGCGTGCCCACCTCGCATATCTTCATCTCGGCCATCATGGAGGATCGCGAGGGCAACCTCTGGGTCGGAACCCAGGGCGGTGGCTTGAACCGGTTGCGTCCCGTCAGTTTTTCCCTGCGCCAGGTGACGCATGGCCTGCATCATGACGCCGTCGTTTCGGTGAGCGAAGACACCGACGGCCGGCTCTGGCTGGCCGCGCGGGCGGGGCCACCGGTTCGCGCACTCGATCCGGCCAACCGGTCGTTTGCCTCGCCACCGGGGTGGGATCACGGCGTGAGTGCGGCGTTATGCGCCGATCCCGACGGGGGCATGTGGGGTGTCCTCCGTGATCTGATGCACTGGCGTGACGGGGTTTTTAGTCAGGAAAACATGAGGGAGGAGATGACGGCGCTGCTGCTGGACCGAAAGGGAGACCTGTGGATGGCGACCACCAAGAAAGGGCTGATCCGCCGACGAAGCTCGACCGTGGACCCCATCCCGACCACGGGCGGCCTGGTCGAACCGCGAGCGCTGGCCGAAGATGCGGCGGGCCGGGTGTGGGTGGGAACCGAAGCCGGCCTTGTTTTCCGGCGGCAGAACGAGGAATTCGTCCCGGTGCCTTTGCCCGAGGCCATGCCGGGCGAGTCCATCCGCTTCATCGTTCCGGATGAGCAGGACACGGTGTGGATCGGAGCGTTGGATGGCGGACTTTACCGTTGGAAGGCGGGGCGGGTCGCCCGCATGTCCCATACGGCCGGTCTCCCGGTCGAGGACCTGCGTTCACTGCTGATCGAGCCCGGCGGCGATTTCTGGTTCGGCACGGGACGCGGGCTTGTGCGCGTGGCGCGCGGTGATCTCGAGGCGACCATCCTGGGGCGGCGGTCCCGAATGCGGACCCTTGCCTATGGCCGCAACGATGGGCTGCCGTCCTTGGATTTCGCATTCGGATTCCGCAACGCCACCACGCGGACGAGCGACGGCCACCTGTGGTTCGCCACCTACAACGGCGCGCTGGAAGTCATTCCGCAAAATCTCAAAAGCGCCCCGCCTGTGCCGGTGCGCATCGAGCGCATCCAATTGGGTGGCGAAGCCGTGTTCGCCTCCGGGCATGCTCAACTCACGTTTCCGCCGCAACCCGGCCCGCTGCAAATCCACTTTACGTTGCCCAACCTAAGCGCACCGGAGCACATCCATTTTCGTTATCGTCTGACCGGCTTGAGCGACGATTGGGTTTTGACCGACGATCAACGGGTGGCGGTCTTTGCCCACCTGCCGCCGGGGGACTACCGCTTTGAGGTTTCGGCCGCCGAGGCGAACGGGGATTGGCTGCCATCGGCGTCGCTTGCCTTCACCGTGCGCGCCGCGTGGTGGGAAACCGCTTGGGTCCGCTTGGGGGCGGGGGTGCTTGGCGCCGGGGCGCTGGCCGCGTTGGTGCGGCTCGGGGTGAAGCGCCGGATGCGCGCGCGAATGCGCAGGCTGGAACAGGAGCATGCGCTGGAACGAGAACGCACTCGCATCGCCCGGGACATGCACGACGAGTTGGGCGCCAGTCTCACGCGCATCGCGCTGATGAGTGATCTGGCCGCCGGCGACGCCCATCTGCCGCCTGAGACCGGTCGGCAGCTCGGAGCCATCGCCGCCGCCGCCCGGACGATGTCCGGAACCTTGGACGAGATCGTGTGGACCGTAAATCCGCGCAACGACACCTTGGAGCGGCTCGTCGGTTATCTGGCCGAATTCGCCCGCGAACATCTCGCCCCCACCCCCCTCGCGCTGGAGTTGGATCTGCCCGTCCAGGTCCCCGCCTATCCCCTGTCGTCGGATACACGGCATCACCTTTTGATGGCCGTGAAGGAAACCCTGAACAACGCGGTGAAACATGCCTCCGCAACCACCCTCCGCCTGCGGGTCCGGTTGGAGAATGAGATCCTCACCATCGTCATCGCGGACGATGGACGCGGGTTCGCTCCGGAGACCATCGCCTCCTCCTCGAACGGCCTGATCAACTCCCGCCAACGCCTCGCCGCGATCAACGGTTCATACTCCATCGACAGCCGGCCCGACGTGGGCACCGAGGTGGTTCTCACGCTTCCGCTGCCCCCGCCTCTCCGGCACGATGCAGGTCGCATGTCTATGTGACACCTGCGGTCGATTCACGGGTCGCCACACGCCACCACCTCCTTATCGTTTGATCGATTCGATGAGCATCACTGTCTCCATCCTTGAGGACGATACCGCGATTCGCGAAGGGTGGGCGGCGATTCTCAACCGCGCCCCCGGCTTTCGCTGCATCGCGCAGTATGCCACGGCGGAACAGGCGATCGCGGAAATCCCCGGCCACCCTTCCGACGTGGTGCTGACCGACATCAATCTGCCCGGTCTTTCCGGCATCGACTGCGTGCGCACGCTCAAACCCGCCCTGCCGGAGGTGGATTTCGTCATGCTCACCATGTTCGACGACCGCGACCGGGTCTTCGAGGCGTTGCGAGCCGGCGCCATCGGCTATCTGCTCAAGCGCACCAAGCCGGTCGAGCTGATCGCCGCGATCCAGCAGGTCCGCACCGGCGGATCCCCCATGTCGCCGGAGATCGCCCGGCAGGTGGCCCGGTTTTTCCACGAAACCGAACTGAAGGGGAAAACCGTCAGCGCGGAACTCGAAACCTTGGGCCAACGCGAAAGCCAGATTCTGGAAATGCTGTCCACCGGTCGCCACTACAAGGAGATCGCCGCCCAGCTCGACATCAGCATCGACACGGTGCGCACCCACATCCGCCGGATCTACGGCAAGCTCCACGTCAACTCCCGGGCCGAAGCCGTGGCGAAACTCCACGGACGATAAGGCGCGGAAAAGCTCAGCCGGATACGGCACGCCAACCCGGCAACGCGGGACCCGGACTCGTTCCCCGATACCCGGACCAGAGTCGCATATCCATGCGACTAGGCCGAGACCGCCGCCCCTGCGATACTCCACGCCCTGATACCTATTTCTTCGCTTACCCGCCCCGCGGCGCCTGCCAGCCGACTTCCCCATGACCGTCCGTTCCGTCCTCCTGTTCACCCTCGCGATCCTGTATCCGGCACTCTCCGCGCAATCCACTCCGTCCATTCCGGCGCCCCACTCCCTGTGGTATGCCGCGCCCGCCGCCAAGTGGGACAAGATGACGAACCAGGGCGGGGGCTTCGACGGGGTTTACAACGGCTCCTACCAGACGCTCGGCGACCTGACCTTCGGCGTTGATTTCAAAATCGGCGGCGTCGCCTTCACCCGCGAAACGTTTTCCAGCGCGGCCGATCAGGTGCTCGCCACCCGCATCGCGGCCGACCGCAAAGGCAGCGTGTCGTTCACGCTCGATCTCAAGCGCGGCATGTCGGCCACCACGAAAGCCGAAGGCGCGGACACGCTCGTCCTGCTCGGCAACACCGACACGAAAAACCGCGAGGGCAACGTGGACCACAAGGCGCGCGCGCGCTCTCTCTCGACTGGAAGGACGGGAAGTTGACCGAGGCGATCATCCATTCGCTGGCCGGCGAGCCGCTCAAGGTTCCTACCGCTTCGGCCCCAATCTCGGTCGTGTCCAATAATGCATAACATGAAATTCCCCCGCTCGCTCTTCACGCTCCTGCTTCTCGGGTTCGCCGCCACGAGCTCCGTCGCGGCGGACGCGGGGCTTGATAAATTTCGTCCCGGCGAACTGTGGCCGGACGACAAAGGCGTTCCCATCAATGCCCACGGCGGCGGCATCCTGTTGCACGACGGCGTTTATTACTGGTTCGGCGAGCACAAGATCGAAGGCTCCGCGGGCAACAGGGCCCACGTGGGCGTGCACGTTTACAGCTCCCGCGACTTGCTTCATTGGCACGACGGCGGGATCGCGTTGACCGTGTCGGACGATCCCCGGAGCGAGATCGTGAAGGGCTGCATCATCGAGCGGCCCAAGGTCATCTATAACGCGAAGACCAAGACCTTCGTGATGTGGTTTCACTTGGAATTAAAGGGCCGCGGCTATTCGGCGGCCCGCGCCGGTCTGGCTGTCAGCGACAAGGCGACCGGCCCCTTCACCTATGTGGGCTCCGTTCGCCCCAACCAAGGTGCCCTGCCGCTCGATCTCGAACCGGGCGCGGAGCTCGATCCCCATCGGCTTAAGGACAAAAAAAGACGGATCGAGGCCGCCATGGCCGGCGACTTCGTCCGGCGGGATTTGCAGGGCGGCCAGATGTTTCGTGACATGACGCTTTTCGTGGACGACGACCGCAAGGGTTACCTGCTGACCTCCTCCGAGGAAAACCTGACGCTCCACCTTCACGAATTGACGGACGACTACCGCGGATTCACCGGCAAATGGACGCGTATCTTTCCCGGCGAATCCAACGAGGCTCCCGCACTCTTCAAGCGCGCAGGAACATACTACCTGATCGCCTCCGGCTGCACGGGATGGTTTCCCAATCCCGGACGCTCCGCGATGGCCGACTCGATTTGGGGACCATGGACCGCGCTGGGTAATCCGTGCCGGGGCACGGAGAGCGAAAACGCCACCACGTTTGAGTCCCAGTCCACCTATGTCCTGCCCGCGCCCGGTCGGCCCGGTGAGTTCATCTACATGGGTGACCGCTGGCGGCCGAAAAACGCCATCGACGGCCGTTATGTATGGCTCCCGGTCGAGTGGGAAAACAACCGCCCGGTGCTGCGCTGGCACGCCGAGTGGGACCTGTCGTTTTTCGCCCTCCCCTAGCCATGGCCAACTCGCGCTGAACGACGCCACCGAGGAGGACTACGTCGCTTGGGTAAACGCGGGCAAGATCCGCCTGAATGGCCCGACCGACCACCCCCGACAAATTACGCTTCATCAACTTGCCGCCCCAGGGAATCCACCTCTTGGCAACCCCCTGGAGCCTTTCCCGCCCGACCTGCTTCCCCCCCCCCCAAAAAAAAG
>LLBY010014800.1_pt2 | contig 12171 bp, 14 predicted proteins | sample 1489401 | NCBI WGS metagenome assembly LLBY01 (sample SAMN04092656, study PRJNA295927) | soil metagenome | biome: Soil prokaryotic community; feature: Bulk soil; isolation source: soil from tomato rhizosphere | host: tomato cultivar Hawaii 7996 | place: South Korea | collected 2011-11-01 | reverse complement strand
CGATTCTTCAGCTCCCCGATCGACTCGGGAAGTGAGGTCAATCTGTTTCCCATCAGGTGCAGCTCGCGCAGGTTTTTCAGTCCTCCGATGGAGGGTGGTAAAGAACCCAGTTGGTTATTGTACAGGCGGAGCTCGATCAAGCTCGATAGATCCCCAATTTCTTCTGGCAGGGAGGTCAGCCGGTTATCGGTGATGTTGAGATAGACCAGCGACTTGAGGGCCCAAAGAGACGGCGGAACAGAACGGAGCCTGTTGTTGCTCAGGTACAGGAACTTAAGCTTCGTCAGCCTGCCAAGGGAATCGGGGAGGGAGGAGAGCCGGTTATGCCCCAGGTCAAGCATCGTCAAGTGGACGAGATTCCCGATCTTGCTCGAAATGGACGTAAGTCCATTGTCGGCCAGATTCAGCCATTCCAGTGCCGTCTGTCTCCACACCGATTCGGGTACCCTGCTCAGCCCTTTCTTGTAGAGGTCGAGCGACTTTAGGCTTGCCGTACCACCCGATTGCATCACGCTGCGGCAGCTTTGGCGTTCTTCAGGGATGCAGTGATCAGCTCATGCAAGACCTTTAGATCGACATCCTGAAGCTTGTTGATATATAAACAGCCTTTGCCCGTTTTGTATTTTCCAAGCCGTTGCAAAACTTCCTTGTCAAAACCGCCCATCATATAGAGGGTCAGGTTCTGGGCGCGCGGAGAAAAGCCAGTCTGGAACCAGTCGCCTTCACGCCCTGAGGCGTAAACATAGTGATGGTCGCCAAACCCAATGATGCTGGTCCCCCACATCTTCGGTTCGGCCTTGGTCGCTTTCTTCATGATCTTCAAGAGCTCGAAACAGTCCTGCCGCTTTCGCTCATCTTTAATCCCCTCCAGGAATTTCTCCACACTCGCTCGGGTCACCTGGGTCTTTAGCTCAGCCATGTTCATCTCCTCTCACAATGGGGCGGATCTGCTGGCGGCATTATAGCACTTGATTTCATAGATAACTTAACCACCATTTGGCCGGATGCTTCTCCCTGTATATTTGATACCACCTGCAAAGTGGATAGAGTAAAACGATCACCGTGATCCAGATGACATACATAGCCCCGAGACTCACCCCAAAGTCGCTCAACCTCCCGGAGCTCAGATTTCTGGCGGAAAAAATGTAATCGCTGGCATCCTGTCCCTGGTAGACCAGAAGCAGCATCGCAAGCGCGTGAATCACATACAGATGAAGGATATAGAAAAAGAACGGGACTCGCCCAAAAACGATCACCGGCTTTGGAAGCCGGTTTTGTAATCGCTCGAGCAGCGATAAGAAGATCAAGGCTGGCCCCATCGTCATGAGCAGAAAATGCAGGGACGGCGGATATTTCGTGGTGTTCAGGAACGACAACACACTGAACATAGGAGAAGACTGTATATTCCACTCGCGCGGTTCGCCGTAGGAGTTTAAGGCGCGCAGTAGAATGAACAACAGTGTAGCGCCAATGCCAAGCGCTAAAAGCCAGCGCTGTCTCTGTGCAGCAGGGAAATCATTTCGATACAGCGTTCCAAAAACGTACCCCAATGCCATCAAGCCGATCCACGGCAGGACAGGATAGACAAAGTTGACCAGCGCCCCGCCGATAAACACTGCCTCTGGCTGATGGAGTATGTACCAGACCACGTCCGCGATGGACGATCCCTGGACAGTGATAGGATCCAATAGGTTGTGTCCGAAGACAAGAATGAGCCCGATGGCGAGAGTCCAGCCTTTGGGCAGGAAGACCAATGCCGAGAGGGAAATCATGCTGAGTCCAATTGCCCAGATGACCTGCAGGATACGAAAACTGTAGGTGATGTCAAAGGTCCATGCAAAGTTGACAACGAACATCTCGACGAAGACCAGCCACAGTCCGCGCGTGAACAGGAACCAGGCAACACCTTTGACATCATCCTTTCCCATTCCATAAAGAAAGGAGGATGTCCCAGCCAGGAAGACGAAGACCGGCGCGCAGAAATGTGTGATCCAACGCGTGAAGAAGAGCAGGGGCGTGGTCGTAGCCAGATTCGTCGGCTCGGCATACCACGTCCCCAGCGCGAAATACATGCGGACGTGGTCCAACGCCATGATGATCATCACAACTCCGCGCACGAAATCGATGGACTCTATTCTTGTAGGCGGGATGACTGCTTTTGACGTTTGTGCCATTCCGTATACGTTCACCAGCGTTCGCGATGGATATATTCTTCGTCTGCCTTGCGGCCTCTCTTTAGAGATGGCGAGGGAATATCTGGAGCGCGATAGCCAAGAGCGATCACCCCAACCGGGGTCACTTCGGGAGGTATCCCCAATACAGCGCGAAAGGCAGCCAGATCCTTGGAGCCTGCGAAGGCCGTCACTAAACCCTCGTCGATAGCTGCTAACAACGCGATCATCACGGCACAGCCGATATCCAGGAACCAGTACGGTACGGGCCACTCGATCTCCGAGCCGTCTTCGTTGACCTTATCGGCTTCCTGATACCGCCGATGATAGGCGGATTCGCTTGTACAGGGAATGAGCAGGACGGGCGCCCTGGAAATAAATGGAGCAAAGCCACGCTGGACATACTCGTCTTCCTCGCACGTGACGGCAATGGCTTTCTTTGTCTCCGGGTTGGTCACAACAATAAAGGATTGTCCCTGTGTAAAACCGGCGCTCGGCGCATGGCGCGTAAGATCCAGGATGCGGTCGATCGTCGCAGGGTCAACAGGCCGATCCGCAAAATTTCGCACCATCCGTCTCTTCAAAACGACATCTCGGAATTCCATTGGCTGCTCCTTCCGTTTATGGATCACGGCAGGCAAGAGTATAACTTGCAAGGTTAGTTGGAAAAGAAAACGATCCGCGCAGTTTCCTACGCGGACCGTTCCATGTTATGAGATGACCTACTGGGCGGGTGTGTTCGGCGTCAGTGTGGTTGTCGGGGCCACTGTGGCGGGAGTTGTCGGGTTTGTCAGCGAAACCGTCAGGGTATAGGATTTGCTCGTGTTTCCGGTCAGGCTTGCCAGATTGATCGTATGGTCACCGGCCGTCGCGATGGTCGCGCTCCATTGATAGAGGGAGTCTGGGGTTTTCAGCGCGAGCCCATTGGGGTTGTTCACACCCAGGGAAACCTCATCAGGCGGAGCTGTCAGTGTGATCGTCATCATCTGGCCCGCAGCGGCGGTGACGATGTACTGGATCCGCTCGTTCGGATTGATGACGCCGATCCGCGAGGCAGATGTGGCGCCGGGCTCGAATGTGATCCGCTGTGCCGCAGCGGCAGTGGGCCCTGCAGTGGGCTGCGCCGTCGCGCCGGGGGTCACCGCGACCGGGCCGCCGCCCGCGGAGTTCAGGGGAATCTTGGCCTGCTTACCAACCACGAGCCCACCGGGATTGGCCTTTTGCAGCACCGTCTGGTCTGCGTTGTAGCGTTGGGCGAGAGAAGCCCAGGTGTCACCGCTCTGGACGGTGTGGAAGGTAACGCACGGTACCGTCGCGCTCTTATAAATTCTGCCAGCACTCCCAATGCGCGGGACGGTCACGACGTCGACCTCGGGCCGGATGAAGTCCGGATCCCGGATCTGAGGGTTGGCCGCGATCACCTCTGTCGGGTTTGCACCATAACAGCGCGCGATCTGGATCAGCCACTCGCCGACGTTCACGACATGTTGAACGGTGCTGCCCGGTGTCAGGTCCGATGTCGGTGGGACGGTTGCGGGCGTCGAAGGGGTTGGTGATGAGAATAAGAGATTGGCGACAACGGCGGTCGCGGCCGGGGAAGTTTGTCCGCCGCCAGTGGCGCTGGCACTATTGGTGATATTCGCCAGCGCCATATCCGCCGACGTGGTTGTATACGTTTGCGAGCAGGAAACGCTCTGGTTGGGGTTGAGAGTAGTGTCGGCGGGCCCGCAGGCGAACGCCGCACCCAGTTTGTTGTCGGTGATCATGAACTGGTCGGGGCCCAGGGGAGTCGTGCCGGTGTTGGTAATGTTAAATGTATAGGTAATGCTCTGGTTCGCGGCGCCATAGGTTGTTGAACTGGCGGTCTTGGCCAATCTCAGTACTGCGGAGGGCTGTGGGGTGGCTCCCAGTGTTAGTGTGAGTGTTGCCTGGTTGGACGCGGTATTCCCTGCGGTTGCCGTTGCGTTGCTGACGATGGATCCGGTTGTGACGTCTGACTGTGTGACAGTGTACGCTGCGATACAAGTGATGGTTTCATTTTGATCGAGGTAATTATCCTGGTTACCAACGGTGTTAAGACCCGGACAGGCCGCCTGACGCGGGCTATCGTTCACGATGACCGGCCCCGCGAGAGGCGGTGTGTCTGTATTTGTGAGGACATATTGGAAATTGATGATCTCGCCGGCCTGGCTGAAGGTGCTGACATTATTCTGGGTCTGCACGGTCAGCCGGAGCACCGCATTCTCGAATACGGTCGTGGTAGGTCGTGCGAATATGTTGCATGCAGAGAGAACCAGCAAGAGGATCGATGACAAAGTAGTGCGGATGATCGGATTCATACGGGTATCCTTTTCCAGAGCTTGCTTCACGCGGATGTCTGTCGTACGCAACACTCCAGGGGACTTGTCTCTGCCAACAAGCGATCACCGTATATCTATACGGTACGTTGCAGATGAGTATAGCATTAAGAACGATAAAACGCGAATTTTTGTTTCTTCGAGTTTATCCGCCTCCCACCTTACCCTTTAGGGAATTTCAGCATAAATTGTTTATACAATTAGCATCGAAGCAATATTGCCCGCCGTTGACGATACAATGCCACTGGTTTCCATCCGATTCCCAGTTGTCGTCGAGGTCATTTCGGTACGAGGAAAAGCCCTCATACAGGACAACTCGCCCCCGCCCCGGACCATAAACCATCGCAGCCAAGCCGCGTGCTGACGAATGGCCTTCCAGGTTGAGCTCAGATCAGGCCCCGTTCGTCAGCTTCCAGTTTTTCCTTGAGCTTCGCCAGGGCTTTCTCCATGGAGGGTCTGCCGATCAGCGGATAGACAATCAGGCTGAACGGAATTGCCAGAAAAGGATGGAGAGATAAAGTCATCATTCGTTCCACCAGAACGTCACCATCCTGTTCCTTGAATGTGAATACGTGTGAAACATCCCCGGCATCCGGGTCGTTTGCCACAAAGCCGAATACGTGTGGAGGTTCATATTGCGAGACGCGAACGGTGTTTCGACGATCCTTCTGGATTGACGCTTCGCCGCGCGATTGGTATTCCTTACCAAGGGCAACCGGTCCCGGGGTGATCTCTTCGATTTTCAATTTGCCGTCACTCCACTCTGGGTGGCGGCTAAGGTCGGAGACGTACTCGAAAACCGACTGCAATGGAGCATGAACAAGAATCCGGTGAGAGCGCGTAATAGTCGTCATGACGGATCCCGTCTCAGTGGGACAATCCTGACTCTCTCTTTCGCGAAGAGAGAGAGTAAAGTTGTAACGATCCTTCCGATCCGATATTCTTTGCGAAAATCCGCGGGGAGCTGATTCATCTCCACGCGCCGGAAGCCAAACTGTTCGTAATACGGCGACCGTTTCTCATTGACCATCGTATACAGCGGACCTGTCTCACGTGCGAGAAGCGCCTTCATCAACTGCGCACTGATCCCCTGACGCCGATACTCAGGCAGGACAAAGCCGGAGGCCACCTCGCGCGTTTCCTGTGGATACACCTTGACCTGCCGTATGCCCACAACTTTTCCATCTTTCTCCGCAACGAGGAAGTTCTGCCAGTGTAGATTTCGCGGGTTGATCTTTGCCTGACGGATCAAGGAAACAATTGTTTCCTGATCTTCCTGTCGCGCAGGACGAATAGTTATAGCCATATATGCCTACCCGTAAACGGATGTTTCTGTGAGTTTTTTATTGTAATTCAAACCCTGTGGTCTCTCGTAGTAAGTCACATTACAGACAAGATCTACAAACAGTTATAGCAATTTCTGGTTGAAGCGGATGAGTTGCCATGACTGATCTTGCGCCTGATAGGCAAGCTCCATCATTCCGCAGAAGTCCACGGAATGAAAATTCCAGCGTTTATGAACCGGCAGGCCGAGAATATAACAGGCCGTCAGACGCATCAATCCCTCGTGGCTGATGGCCACGATATTCTCATTCTGATGGGTCTGGCGTTTCTCTTCCAGGAAGTCTGCTACTCGTTGGCTTGCTTCCTGGCCCGTTTCTCCTTCCGGAAAGCGAAAGTCTGCTGTTCGCGCCTGACGGAGTCTCCAAATATCCGGATAGCGGATTTGGATCTGCTCATTGCTCATCCCTTCCAAACAACCATTATCGATTTCGTTCAACCGTTCATCGATAACAGGCGAGAGGCCGAGTTGCTGCGAGACATATTCAATCGTTTGTCTGGTCCGCCGGTACGCGCTGACATAGATCGCAGAGATCCCTTTATCACTTAGATAGGTCCACAATCGACGTGCCTGTTCCTGTCCATTCAGGCTGATCGGCTCGTCCTGATGACGTAAGCGCGGGTTGTAGAAACTTCCCTGTTCCTTGTGTGCATGGCGGATGATGTAGATCGTCATGTTTTCCTTCCGGTTGGGTTGTAAGTCGATTTTACTGCGATAGCCCATCTCATGGAAACAAATGGCCCCTCTCTATAATCGAAAGGGGCTGAATCATGTGGTATTGCGAAAGGGTTCATCCCATCTTACGCCACTCCAGGAACTGGAGCGTAGCGAAGATATCTACGCAGATGGCCGTGATGCCGATCGCCCATTTTGCTTCCGTGCTGATTCCGGGCAGGAGCAGCAGCAGAATGCTGCCAAGGACCCAGGCAGTATCTCCGATCACCGTAAACAAAGTAAACCCTCGACTGATCTCGCCACGATAGGTATTGAATACGATCAATGCCGCGTAGCCAAACATGACGATTGCGAGGAAATACATGACAGTTTGTGTAGTGCCAAGAAATCCGGCCAGAGGTTTCGCAGCCAGCAGGAAAAACAGCCCGCTGGTGGCAGAGAACATAGCATTTGCATTTAGGATATGGCGCAAGTTAGATTGGTTGGTCTGTATATTCATTTTGTTTCTCCTTTTCCGCCCATTGTAGAGATTGCAGGCTGCCAAGTCTACGAAAGAGACTGCCATGTACTGCCAGTTCGTAGGTCGGGTTGTCCCCTTCGGGGATGCCTCGCAATCAACCCGACTTACGTATATCCTCCGCAATCAGCTTTGCGGCGGCGTTCTGCCAGTTGTGCAGGGTCCGCTCGGGGACCGAAGTCCGAAACCAGTCGAGAGCCGCGCGCGATACATCGTCCAGGGAATCATAATCCGCGCGGCGGGTGTAAGGCTTAAGCCCCAGCACGTAAGGAAAATACAGGGCATTGTAGTAGCGCCATTCGTCGGTGCTGCCAAATTCCATATCCGATCGTGGCTTGAGTTTTTGGATGCTTTGCACAAGCAGAGACCTCAAGGCATGTGCACGATCCAGCGGATTTGTGCCCTGAACGACCGGCAAATTCACCAGCGGACTCGCGGCGAGCTTGGGCAAGTCCCCGAGATGGGAAAGGGCGCGGCGCGTCAGGCGCGTGAATTGTTCGTCGCTCATCACCGCAGAGTCAAGGCTCGCGAGACGCGAGAGTTCGTCCGCGGTCTGGCGGAGGGCTTGACGTTCCTGCCTCGTCTCTTGCGGCAGGGTTAGCCTGTCCAACAAGGATTGAAGCGGGTTTGAAAATGTTTGTGTGAGGATCCCGAAGGTGAGTAGGAGTAAAAGCAGAGCCTGATCTTTACTGAAGAAACTGGCGATCAGGACAAGCACCCCGGAGTAATACAACGCAGATATGAACGAACGCACGAGATGAGCGCGCATCGATTCGCCTTCGTCGAAGGCATCCCAGGCGGTGATAGTCACGCCAAGGAAGATGAGATCGAAACCGAGCAGCGCCAGCCCCCATGGAAGTGGAATCCAGTGGAGTGGCAGGATGAGCAGTCCTACGCTCAAGGTCACGAACAAAGCAATGACTGACAGTAGCGCAATTGTGTTTCGATAGGGCGAGAGGGAGGAGCCGAGGGCAACCTTTGCGAGGAGCCCGGCGCAGGCGATGAGAGCCAGGACGATCAGCGCGGCAAACCAGGGATCGACCAGGGTAAGGATCGCCAGCGGGATGGAGCTCACCATCCAGATGCGAATCAGAGTCGCTCGAACGCGATTCTCCTCCGGCAGGAGATGCAGCGCTGCTCCGATCCACAATAACGCAGGGATCAACAGGATTATCAGGATGAACTGGTCAAAGAGAATTTGAATCGCCAGCGCGAATGCATAGGCGATCAATCCCCAGCCTGTAAGCTGGACGGGAACCTTCTGCGAATCGCGTGCCAGCAGATACGAACCCAGCCAGAGCGTGAAGCCGTAGAAGAAGAGTTCCATGACTGGCATGGAGATATTGTAAATGGGAATCAGAGTCCGTAGATGTCAAACGCGACGAGCCTGAGATCCCCGTTCCCAAATACAACTACTGACGGCTGAATCGAGAGATTCAGCCGTCAGTAGTTTTTCAATAGGATGCCGTTGGAAGCCTTGCGAATACATCCCTGCATCTTTCCGTGGATGTATCCTGGATTCTCATCAGCTGTTTTCATTTCGGCTTTGTGTGTAAAGAGTCTCCAGAACACGAAATGTTCTTTCCAATCGATATCGGCTGATCAACAAACCTGTCAGCTTGCCAGCCAGCGCTGCAGCGAATAGAGTTGCGACGATCTGCCACCAATTGACCGATAGGGAGAAACCAGAACTCCACCATAGCAATCCATAGGACAACATGACGAGAAAAACAGTGATGGTCCCGGCCTGGCAGCCACAGGCAAAATAGTACTTGTTCAACTTCTCTTCGAATATTTGTGACTGGAGGATGTTTTCTGAGGTCACTTTGATCTTTCGAATGCTATTTTTCAGTGCCTTGTCGCTGCGAAGCTTTTGCAGAGAGCGTAGGTCGCTTAATTGGTATTCCATTTCAGCACCATCCTATGGCAGGATCGTATTCCTCGCCTGATCTGTGGTCGTAATCCATTTCCAGGTTTCACGGGCATCCTCTTCGTTGAAGTTGGCTTCTCCCGAAAGGAAGAAGAATTCAGGGATGGCATCCGGAATGTTCTTATCCTCAGACTTGGGGCTCCACATAATGAGTGATGGATTGTCGTGCCCATCGTGGTTTAGACCGAAGTAGTGCCCAATCTCATGGATCGGGACAAACCGGAACGCGACCTCTGGAAAACGTGTCCTGAATGTCGTTCCCGTGGGACTGAAATCCCTGGAAAGAGGCCGATACCACGAGGTAAGTCCGTGCAGCCCCGTGTTCATATATCCAAAGATCGCAATGGATGGCACGACACTCAAATCTTCTCCTTCGCTTGGCCTGCCTATCAACGTCAGCAGCTCGCATTGAGCTATATCGGTGGTCTCATCACTCTGTAAAGGAACAAATTGATCGCTTTCAACTACGACCTCCTTGAATGCCAGCCAGGTGAAGTTGAGTCCGAGCTGAAACCCTTTCTTCCGAGCCATTTCCAGGTAACGTCTAAATGTGGCGAGTTTGATAGGATATACGGTGAAGGAAGGCACGGCGCCAGGCCCCTGACTGATAAAGTCATCCAGGTCGCTCTGTGAGACAGTGGTGGAAGTCCCGGTATAAACGACCTCTCCCGTAAACGCCGTGGAGACGAACTTGCCTTCGCAATCGGATACCCGGCCTGCGATCGCGTGCAGGTTCAATACGCCGCTGGTGTGCAGCCTGCGCAGGAATTCTGTGCTTCGGATCGCTAACCGGCGAGCATCGATGGTAATGGGGACCCCGATGGGATAGCCTCCCAACCGGGCACGCTTTCTCGATCGATCGAGCCTTTCGCGGTCATCCCCAAATGCTCCTTCAAGGGCCTCGTTGATGATCTTCTCCAGGGTAGCGTCATCGATTAACCTTGCGGGCCCGTTATAGAACCATCCGGCCGGGATACGGGTAATGGAGCCGATCACTCTCAGGATGTTGAATATACCCAGCCCAGCCTGGATGCGGCACCAGTTCAATGTGAGCAAACCTGCGATCAGCTCCTTAATGCCGTCCAATGTATCGCGGATCCAGTCTACGATATCCTCTAACCAGTGCAGAATACCGCTGATGAAGCCAAAAATCGCTCCGAAGATGGCACAGACCGCGTCGCCAAAGATGCAGAAGGACCTGCCCAGAGATTCGATGAGTTTACCCAGATCACCAAGAATTCCTTTGATATCGTCGAGCAGAGAACCGACGAAATCAAATATATCCTCCACGGTATCCACGATATCGTTCCACAGATCCCAAATCGTCTTGAGAGCCTGGAGCGGATCGGTGACAATGCACACGACGAACGTGACCAACCGATGAACGACCTTGAGCACGAACTCCACGACGATACCGACGACCACAGTTACGATCTTACATACCAGATAGGTCACCCATTTGCCGACAGTCACAAGCACCCAGGTGACCACTTTTACGACCACGGTTACGATCCAGCAAAACCACTTGTTACAACAGGCACACCACCAGTTGCAGTCCTGCTCCCTGCAGCGGCGTTCTTCGCGGCTGACCCATTCTTCCACTGGTTGCCAGATTTGTTCTTCGACCCATTGTTTTATGTTTTCACAGAATTCACGTGCCTCCGTGATGAATCTTTCCACGGGGACCAGAACATTCTCTGTGATCCAGGTTGATACTTCTCTACAAGCCATGGTTACATACTCCTTCTTAGATGAAATTACAGTTATTTATGTTAGGGAAAAGGCGCGCTAATACCGGAGATTTAAAGCTGTAAACCCTTCTGCGTGATCTGTGCTTAGCACTACATCACGGTCAAAGAGGAAGGTTTCCCAATCTTCCACCCATCGAAATGAATCAATGGTCCCGGGAATGTGTCTCAATTCCCCGGAATACACAGCGCTTTCAATCCAATCTTTTTCCCATGCGTCGTCGCCTCTGGCAATAAACTTGACGATGAGATGACCATGGACGCCATCGGGAAAGCGTTCGTAGTAAGGTACCGCTGTCCCGGATACCGATACGCCGAGCCCATCTGGGCTTTGAAATTCCCAGTAATAGGTCTGAAATTCTGCCCGGTCGAGTCGGGGAGTGCGCCCAGGCTCCAGGTTTAATCGTTTGATCAATTGCTGATCCCGATAGATTTCGATCTGCACCTGTGTGTCTGTGCCGCTCCACCATCTCTCGCCTGTTTTGATCGTCCAGTCGATTCTGGTTATGTTAGTCATGTTGCTCTCCTTTGGAACATTCCGAATAAAGTTGCTTGGGTTAGATGGATGCAATGAATAGCAATATCCATAAATATGGGCTCATCGCCAAGCTACTCACTGTTTGTACATATGAACGCAGGAAAACCAATTTTTTGGGCTGTTTCCATTCTTGGTTGCATTTGAATCAAGCAGGTCTTAACTAAAACAACAGAGTTGCCTCCTGAAAAGACGATTTTCAGGAGGCAACAAAGACTGGAGTCAGCTCATTTCAAATCGGGATATTCTAGTCATCATCGTCTTCATCGTCGTCCTCATGCTCCGCTTCCAAACAGAAGCCTGCACTATCTGAAGCATGATGTCCCACGCCCTGGCTGTCGACGATGGCGCGGTCGACAGCAGAAACGCGGATGACATAACCACAAGCCTGCATACCGGCCGTATTTAGACTCCATGAATCGCCGGGTGCGGAAGCTGTATTGACCAAGCCTCCGCTCGGGCTCGGCACACCCACGCTCGCCGGGTTGATCGCTGGTTCGACGCCAAGGCTGTAACTGCCGAGATACGTGTCACGTGCGATAAATGTCCCGGAGAGGTTCGATCCTATGGGGAACTTGCCGCAGTTGCCCAACCCGGTCGTGATCTCGATGGATGCCTCTGGCCATGTGTTGTCCAGCTGGATCATGTGCACATCTGTGCCAACGAGATTGTTCATGGCATCATAAGTCGATAACCTTACCTGCCATTTCTCGTCGCCTGTTGAATTCCATTGTGCCAGGACGCTGTTGATATTCTCATTGAAGGGGCGGTAATCAAAGCGCAAGGTCGCCAGGTTGGCGCTATGTGTATAGGTGGTTCCATCCTGCCGGGTTAAGGTGAGATCCGTCACTACAGGAGTGGGAGCGCCGCCTCCAGCTGGAGTCACTTCAACTTTG
>LLBY010035596.1_pt2 | contig 12181 bp, 8 predicted proteins | sample 1489401 | NCBI WGS metagenome assembly LLBY01 (sample SAMN04092656, study PRJNA295927) | soil metagenome | biome: Soil prokaryotic community; feature: Bulk soil; isolation source: soil from tomato rhizosphere | host: tomato cultivar Hawaii 7996 | place: South Korea | collected 2011-11-01 | reverse complement strand
ATAGCTGATTAGCGGGAGTGATAAAAAGGTCCAAACGATAAATAATTAGTTATCTCTAAATTGAGATGTTGGATCCATTCATCTTTTTTGATCTGGGACAAACTTTGATTGATGAATGGAGTTTTGTAGCCTATTTTGATAACCTGTTGTTTAAGACTCTCAACGACTATGGTGCAAGAGTAGATCGGAGAAACTATACTGCACTGAGAAATAATTTAATTCTGGATAGAAAGTTTGGAACTTCTGGATTTTTGGAACTGGTCTCTCTAATATCCAAACTAACTCTCCCCCGTGGATATGAATCAACGATTAACGATGTTTTGATGGAAGATTTACTACGTAACAAGAGAGAGTTAATCAAATTGTTCGACGAAGTTCCTAAAATAATTCCGCAGTTGTCCAAAAAATATTCCCTGGGAATTATTAGCAACAATTCATCAGGTTCTGCAAACCTGCTACGAAGACATGATCTCGATAAGTATTTTGATGTGGTGTGCTTGTCTGAAAATATCGGTTTTAAGAAACCGGATCATAACATATTTCAAAAGGCACTGGCTGATGCAAATTTAAGTATCAATAAATGCATAATGGTCGGAGATAGATTAGACATAGATATAATGCCAGCTAATGAGCTTGGGATGAAGACTATTCGTACTCTGAATTCTTTGTACAAAATTCAAAGAGCTAGAAATGAGAAGGAAACACCGCTATTTACAATAAATTCTTTAACAGAATTACCTGAGATATTGTTACGCATTGGTTAGGCCGACTCTATCAATTTCGATATGTTTTTCCAGTGGTCATCAAGCTCGTCTGCTGGGATATTTTTCTTGTCAAATAATGAATGAATTGACCTATTTCTTTCTGATTCAGAAGCTGGAATAATGTGTACATGGAAATGGGGAATCTCTTGCCCTGCGTCCCTCCCATTATGAATGCTTATTAGTGATGAACTACCATCCATCGCCTTTTCAATTTTATCAGTCAAAAAATGTAGTGCACTAAAAATATCACTATTTTCGCCAATGCTTAGATCCTGAATTTTAGGTCTGTGAGTTTTAGAAATTAAAAGCGAATGACCTTTTCTTAAGGGAAACGCATCTAAAATCGCAATTGAATGTTCGGTTTCATATATTTTTCTGGTCTTTATGTTACCTTTTATGATTTCACAAAATACACACTTGTTTGGACTCATCATATTTATTCCTAAATGTGCTCATAATAATAAAAGATTACAATATATTCTGATTCACCAAGATTAATAAAATTGAACTAAAAAGGATATGACATGAATAAAACATCAATTCATGAGAGGCCTTTAGTTACAATTCTGATGAACGAAAATATTGCCAAGAGTTTAAGCGATCCTCATAGGCTAAAAATTTTGGATTTTCTTTACCATAGAAATCTGTCGACTAGAAATCTGTTTGATTTATTAAAAAAAGCTAAATACGATATAGCCATGACTACCTTGAGACATCATATATTAATACTGAAAAAAAATGGTTTGATAAGTATCCAAAGAAAAGAAGAGGTTAAAGGGAAATTGGTAAAGTACTACAAATCCAATGTAAAGATGTTAGTATATGAAAATTTTCCATTTGTGACCTTTGCACGAGATAGTAAGGAAATTGTCAACTTGTTATATCCAAAACTCTACAAAGTTATAAAAAAAATTATCATAAATGAAAAGGATTTGATCTCCACTATTTTATCTGATGTTAAATCAAGATGCAAAATATGTAGAACTTATCACTACGCGGAATTTTTACTTTTTATGGTTTTTAACATGGTTATAGCAAAAGTATTGCGAAAATTACTCAAGACAGTTTTGTCCCCAACGGTATAGTTTTTGGTTTCCATTATAGCGGTTGTTATAAAGCAAATAACGGCACTAATAATGCTATTTCAAATCAGGCAATCCCAGATCCTCTTTTTTGAGATTGCAAACATTATTTTAAAATACTAAAAAGTTCTTAAATTATCTAACTCATGTCCCCTTTTCTTTTACTTAAGAATGTAAATAAGAGCTTCCCTATTCATAGAAATTTGTTTAGTTTTTTTTCAAAGTCCAATCACATTCGAAAAGTAATAGATAACGTATCATTGGAGGTGGGCGCAGGCGAAGTAATGGTTCTAGCTGGCGAATCTGGATCCGGAAAAACAACTTTGGCCAAGCTCATAATGGGATCACTAACACCAGACAGCGGCACGATCTACTTTGAAGGAAATGATGTTCAAGTTTTGAAAAAGAAAAAAAAGTTTTATTCATTGATACAAATGATCCATCAGGATCCTTATAGTTCGCTTAACCCGCATCTCAAGGTTAAAGATATAGTTATGGAGCCACTAAAAATACATGATAGAGGATCCAGTAGTAAGGAAGAAAAAATAGAGCAAGTACGTATCGCTTTACGTAGAACTAAACTTGAACCAGTAGATGAATTTTTAGATAAATATCCGACAATGCTCTCAGGGGGACAAAGACAGCGTGTTTCTATTGCACGGGCTATTGTAAAAATTCCCAAGTTAATTATCGCTGACGAACCAGTTTCCATGCTGGATATTTCTGTTAGAGCCGAAATCTTATCATTGCTTAATGATTTGAGGAAATCTCTGAATATTTCTATTATATATATTACTCATGATCTCGCTACTTCTAGATTTATCGGTGACAAGATTGGAATAATGTTTGCAGGAAATATTGTGGAATATGGGGATATCGATGAGGTATTACACAACCCACTTCATCCATATACTTGGATGTTACTTGATGCCGTTACATTTGCTTCTACTGAATCCAAATTCTACAAGACTTTCTCTGGCTCGAATACTTCTGCTGCTGCTTTGCCATTAAAAGGGTGCAAATTTTACAACCGTTGCAAATTATCTTTTGCTGATTGCACCCAAGATATCCAACAATTTAATATCAATAAGAAGCATGCTGTTTCATGTTTTTATTACAAAAATGTCGTTACCAACCTAAACTAGAATAATCTTAAAATTTCGATTCTCTTGCCAAGAATACTTTTAGAGTTATCAAATCACTGTGCTTCCACTTTTACCTTGCTAGGATGATTATATTTTACCACTTGAGATATTCCGTTCTTTGGATAAACTCCAAAGATTAGATCTGATTTAGCAACTGTAGAATCTTTAAGGGTTACCATTATTATCTGGTTATTTATGGATCTTAGCATTAATATTTTTGATAACCTGTCAGTATTTTGAGCGTCGAGGTGAGCATCTACTTCATCCATCAGATAAAAAGGGGATGGTTTAAGGGACTGCAAGGCTAGGAGAAATACTATAGCTGCCATTGTCTTCTCACCACCAGATAAGGAGGTAGATTCTCTTGCAGGTTTGTTGGGAAACTGTACCATCAACAGGATTCCTCCCGAAAAAATATTTTCCGGATTTTCTAGTTCTAACCAAGCGTTACCACCTGTAATATCAGAAAAAGTCTTTCTTATATCTTCATCAACCTTTCTAAAAGCATCTATGAATTGATTTTCTTTTTCCTTTGCTATCTCCTCAATGAAACCCACGATTGAATTTCTCTCTTCCTCAAGTTGATTTCTTTTGTCGGATAATCCCCTATATCCTTCTATTATTTCCAAATATGTTTCGTCTGCCCTAAAGTTAACTTGATCTTTGATACCCTCAAATTCTTCTTTTAATTCACGATAAAGTGTATCCACATCAAAACTTTCCAGCAATGTTTTGTGACCCAATCTTGCAAGTTCATTACTCTGATTTACAAATTGATTTTCTAAATCCATGATATCTTTTCTCAGAAATCCTAGGTCTTTATCTAATTGATTTAATTCTCGACTAGTACTTTTCTCTTGCTCACTCAGTCTTTTGTTTATATTTTCATACTCTTGCAATTTTGTATACGTTAAACTAGATGATTGTATTATTTCATCCTCTTTTTCTCTCAAAATTTTCATTTCTGACTCAATTCTTTGGCTTTCTAATATGGCCTTATCCAAGAAATTTTTCTTCTCAATCTTCTCGACTTGTAGGCTTTCATATGCCTCTTTGGCTCGGTTGTATAAACGTGAATTACTTTCCAAATTGTTTGCAGTCATGGATTCTGTCAGCTTTAGCTGATTTAGTTTGATGTTAAGAGATTCCATTTCTGCAACAATTGAATTTTTCTCCTCTTCTATCTTTTCTATACCTTTATGATCTATTCTTTCTTCTATTTCTCTTATTAGTAAATTGAGCCTTTCAATGGTATTTATTATGATTGTGAATCTCTTTTCAAAATATTTTAAATCAAGGAAAAGCTTGTCAAGAAATGTACTGTGTTCTGCATTTAAAGTATAAAGTCGATTTAAATTCTTTTGATTTGTAGATATTACATTCTCTGCTTCCTTTATTTTCTCTATGATATTGGATCTTTCGTGATCGTAATTATCAAGTTCTTTTGATTTGGCGATTCTTAATTCATTGAGATCATTTAGTTCTTTAACTCTTAGCTTGGTCAATTCCCTTAACTTTTCTATATTTATTTTTAGATTTTCGATAGAATCAGAAAGTAACAAGTCCTTTGTAATATCTGCAATCTTTGAACCATAATCGAATTGCATCAGAGATAAATCCGGGAAAAAGATTTCTCCAGTTATCGATACTGCTTTAAATCCTTTTTTAGATAGTATATAGGCGGTCAATGGATTCTTTGTGAGTATTATATTTCCAAACAAGAATTCTGACAAGTATGGTATCTTGCTAGATACAAAGTCTGATAGAACCCCTAGAACTGATGGATTATCTTCTACGTTTCTTATTCTATCTACTACAAGCAATTCCTGTGGAATGATTTTTAAAAAATTTATTCCCTTGTTTTTGGAAAATTCAGCAAGTGTGATCATACTTTTGATATCTTTGACTACTATTGATTTCATCCATTCGTTTCCTGATGCTATTACGGCCTTTTGATATTTTTCGTTCCACGTTAGTAAATTAAATACGTATCCTATTACTCCTAGATTCTCAAAATCTTTTGATAAAGTTGCAATGGCATAGTCTTCTGTCAAACTATTCTTTGCAAGTTTGATCTTTTCATCATATTTTATGATTACTTTATCTGCATTTTCTATAACCGACTTTGATGTATTTGTCTCTTTGTTCATTTTTAGAAATTTTTCCTCAATTTTTTCTTTTTCACCCCTAAATGCATTTAATTCCTTGTCCATGAGGGTAATTTTTGATCTTGAATTACTTACTATCCTTTCAATTTCTTTATTTCTTGCAAGTATTTGAAATATTTGTGAATCGTTCTCTTTTATCTTTGATGAATCGTTCTTAATGTTCTCTTCTAATCTGGCAATGTTTATTTCGATTTTGCCCTTTATAGGTATCAATTTGTTTATTCTATTTATCAAGAAATTCTTTTGATTTATATCATCCGAATTTGATTTCTTTATTTCATTAAATTGCTTATTTTTCGCCTCCAGTGAATTTCTGAGATTAATTTGAGTCTCTTCTAAAGAACGGATTTCTGGTTCGATCTTTTTGAGTTGGAGCTGAAGTTCATTAATTTTCTTCTGATGTGTTTCCTGTTCAATCTTATTTGATTTTTCATTCTGTACAATCTGATTAAAATGATATTCTGCTTCCTTAAGAGCGGATCTTGTCTTTTGATATTCGAAGTTTGCCGCCGATAGTTTCTTTTCGTGTATCATTTTCTCATTGGTAGAGGCGTTTGCTTGAACAAGAAACTGTTCCTTATCTTTATTTGCATTTTCAATTTGTGAGCTTAATTCATCCAATTTTTTTGAAATTTCTATATTTTTCTCCTCCTTGTTTTTTTGCTCTTCTTTAAACTCTGCAATTTTATTTGTTAGGTTATTGAGACTTCCAGATAATCTAATAGCCTTTAACCTGTTAATTTCTGATTCTATTTGCGAATATCTATGTTGATAGTTTCTTTCCTCTTCTAACTCATCAATTCTGTTTCTAACCTCGCCCATTTTGGCCAAAGCTATTTCTAGCCTTCTGTCTGATTCTTCCAGTTGCTTATAGGCTTGATCTTTTTTTTCATCAAAATACGATAGCCCGATGATATCTTCTAAGATTTTTCTCCTATCTTCTGAATTGAGTTCGGAAATCCTTGTGATCATTCCCTGCTGAACAATGTTAAGCTTATTGGGGGAAGCTACTACTATTTCCATTAGTTCTAGAATGTTATTTCTTGACACCCTTTTCTTATTCAGATAATATTGACTTTCACCTGTATTGCCTCCAGACATTTCTCTTGTAATGGTAACAAGATTGTCATCTATTGGGATCCCTCTATCCTCATTGTCAAATGTTACACTTACTTTTACCACTTTGTGAGGGTTATCACTAGCATCACTATCATGAAATAATGACTGAAACTTGTCTACTCGAAGAGCCTTTGGGCTATTCTCTCCTAGAGCGAATATAATGGCATCAAGGATATTGCTTTTTCCAGATCCATTTGGACCGGTCACTGCTATTAATCCCTTCTGAAAATTTAAAGAAATATTCTTTGAACCAAATGATTTAAATCCAAAAACATCTAATTTTTTAATATAAACCAAAATTATATTGTATTCCTATGGTCCTTTTCTTTATTATTTCTTTTTGTTTTTTAACTACTAATTATAGCTGTTACTGTTATTTTGGTGTAAATTTTGAATGGTAATTACTTTGACCCGCCTTAAATTGTTAGGTTTACTTGAACCATCTGAATTGGGCAAAAATGTATCACTTGACTCAAGTATCTTGTAGTCGTGAGCTGGTATGAGGGAAATTATTTTTTCAAAGTCTACATTATCGTCTACAACAATCTGAATAGTCCCGCCATGATTTAATTTTGAGCTATAAGAATGAAGCAAGTTCTTCAAAATTCTTTCCTTATTCACAGTTTTTCTGGATTTATCATAAAAGATAGTAACTATGAAATTATCCACAGATTTATCTTTTATAAAAGGAAGGATATTTTCGCTGTTACCGGGCAATATTTCCAAGTTGTTGATTTGAATACCGGATAGTTTTGCTTGTGTATTGATTATTTCTATTTTGTCTTTTACAATACCGATGAAATATTCGTTCCTTTTCTTTAGAGCATTATTTATTAAAAAATCACAACTACTTGTCTTTACGTCTATGTTTATTTTTTCATACTTTGTTTTGGCATCTAAAATTAGATTGTTTATTTTATTGGCTGGGTTACCTTCATGAAAAAATTGGTACACATTATCCCATTTTTGCCTAAATACGTCTGGAAAATTCTTTCTTGTTATGATTTCTTTAAATAGAGAACCTTCTGAAAATAATGATAAAAATCTATCAGTTCTAGAAACTGCCTCAACTATTGGAAAATCTAATTCTTCATATAATTTAACTACTCTGTTCCAGGCTAGGAGAGGGTCTGAACTTAAATATGTTACCGATAAATCTGAAAGTGATAGAATTTCTGCGATCAAATTGATTTTTTCTACCGAAATCTCTTCACTATCTATTTCCTTTAGCAACTGATTAAAACTGTTATAAGCCTTCTGGTTAAATGGATAATCTGTTCTCCAGATTAGAGCTTCAACTATTTTGCTTTCGACATTGACTTTTCTGTCCGCAAGCATTTCTGGATGCGTAGTTGCGAACTCCTGCGGAGGCAATAATGAAGACTCGTATTTTCTGAAAAATCTGATGAATTCATCATTTGTCAACATAAAATATGCATCATGAATTCTTGTTCTCTTTAATTCCGCTATGGTGCTTGAAACTGTAGGTACTCTTGAATATCTTAATTCATAATGAGATGTGCCAATTACAGGATCGTAGTCATGCAGCAAAGCAGCCACCACCATTATTTCAAAGTCTTTACTAGTGATGGTATATCCATGTATTTCCTTTGGTAACATATTGAGGCTCATATACGTGACCTCTAGTGAATGGTGTAAGTTGTGATATTCACTTGAGCCTTCCCCCAAACCCAGCTTTTCATACTCTTTTTTTAGGAACTCTGTCAACGTATGCAGTTTATCAAGGGACAATTCATTGATTCCCACTGCTTTTGATTTTATTAGAATTGATTCGATTAAGTAGTCTAAAGTTAAACCCGACAAATTTTCATTTGTATATTGAATTTGTCTCTTTTTGGCACCAGGAAGGATATCTTTTGCTTTGTTATATACTATTCGTATTGGGAGACTTTTGTTTAAATAAGTATAGAAAGATGTGAGTATATTTCCTGTATTCTTAAGTACGGGTTTTTCTTTAAATAGGATTTCGTCAATTATTTGCGGAATGTTCTTATTAACGTTAGATATTTTATTCGTTATTGTATTTATTTCTGCCTGAGAGAACATATTAAATCTCTTGTATTCTGTATTTAATACCAACCATTGTGGTATCATGACTTTAAAAACTGTGATTGAATTATCGTCTACTAATGATCTTGTGTTCCTAGACATCGAACCTATATTATTGGTATATCGTATTATTATGATAACGTTCCCTTTTCCTTTATTAAATGAGAGGCTGGCATCCTTTACTACTTGCAATTTTACATTCTTGTTTATTTTTTGTAACTCTAAGAGCATCTTCCAATATTTACCCTTATCGAGCCAATGCGGTACTTCGTTTTCTCTGTCCCAGAAATCTACCAAACGGTGATATGCATAACCTTCTTCTGACTGATTTGTTTCTGGATTCAAGGTTTCGCAATCATATTCTCCGATGAGCGGGTCCAATTTACGACTATCGTGCCATGTATCTCTGACTAATTTAGTACCATACTCAAACTGTGTGTGCGCCATCAGACCCCATACACACCCCAATGCACTGGTAATCGAAAATAACAAATTTATCCAATCCTTGTTCCAATCAAATTTCTCATTCAAAAAAAGGTCAGACAATAGTGGGATGGCAAATATACCTGTGCTAATCATAGAGGTAAAAGATAAAGCAATAAAAAAATATGCAGCATAATCGTAATGAGATAGATTAAATGTCCATTTTTTAGACTTTATAGTAGAATTACCTTCTACAGTCAATTAACTCCACACCCAATTGGAAATCGGGCACCGTCTAATTTTCCATTTATTGATATTTAATTTAATTTATCCCTCTTTCTATTTTATGAATGTTATTTTTAAGATCTCTGCTTTGATGCTAAGAATAAAATAACTAGCTGTTATTATCATTATTAGGTCAAGGTCAAAAGCTACATCGTCAATATGATAGGAAACAAAGACCAGATGTATAGGGAACTAGTAAACATCCATCTTTCTTGCCTTATTTTCAACATTGTTTATAATGTTCTTTGAAGCTGAAAGCTGAGTTTGAGGATTAAAGATAACTTTTAGTTCCTCTTTGCTAATATTATCGGTGATTTCAGGTTCACTTATTAGTGCATCATAAAAATGCTTGTGATTTTCTGCTGCATTAAAAGCTATGGATTGGATACTCCTATATGCCTTAAACCTTGGAAGACCCTTTAATATCAATCCTTGAAGAACAAACTCTGCAAATATTTGACCATTTGTTAATTCAATATTCTTTTGAATTTTGTCTGTATTTATTTTCAATCCCGATATGATTTTTACCATCGTACCTATCATATCGTCGATTAAAATAGATGCCATTGGAATTATGAAACGCTCGTTAGCAGAATTTGATAGATCCCTTTCATGCCATAATGCAATATTTTCTAAAGAAACATTTAGATTTGATCTAAGAATTCTGGCCAAAGAAGAAATCCTTTCACTCTTTATAGGGTTTCTTTTTACTGGTACTGCACTACTCCCCATTTGTCCTTTTTTAAATGATTCTTGAACCTCATCAATTTCAGTTCGTTGTAAATTTCTAATTTCAATAGCCATTTTATCAAGGGTGGAAGATACAAGCGTAATTATGAACATCATCTCCGCATACCTTTCTCTTTGAATTACTTGAGTAGCGGCCTCTGTAGGAAATAGGTCCAATTCATTTGCGACGACTTTTTGAACTTCGAGCGCTTTCTCTCTCATCAATGAACCTGTTCCAACTACCCCCAAGGTCTTACACAACAAGAATCTTTTTTTACCTTCGTTAATTCTCGTCAAATGATCTAGTAACTCGTTTGCCCAAATAGCAAATTTGAGTCCAAATGCAGTGATGCTGGCATGTTGCCCATGTGTTCTACCCACTGAAGGCAAATCCTGATATTTTCTCGCTTTATCCAGCAATTCTTTTATCAATTGTTGTAATTTTGTTTCAATAATTCTAAATACATCTCGCATCTGCATGGAAGTGCTGCTATCTACTACATCATTACTTGTTAATCCGTAATGAACCCACGGTTTAGAGCTTTCCGAGCATAATTCGCTGATTGCTTCAACTATTGCCGCTATATCGTGATCACTTACACTTTCTAATTCTTTAACTCTTTTTACTGTAATTCTATTCGACAAAACTACATTTTTTATATCAGCAGCTGCTGCTTTTGGAATCATGTTTAGTTTAGCTTGTGCGTTGGCCACTTCAGCTTCGAAGGTCAATTCATAATGTAATTTTGTTTCTTCCTCAAAAATAGCCTTCATTTCTTTTGTTCCATATCTTCCGCTATCAATAGGTAAAATCGGCATCAGTCTAGAATCAAATATGAATTATCTAATTTATTATTTAGGATGATTAATATTTGCCAAAATTCGATTATTTATCTTAAAAGGTATAATGTCTGGTTCATTAGTAACAAAAAATGGTAAACACGTAGTTAACAAAATTTCAGATAATCAGTTTCAGATAGAGAGGGATAAATCGAGAGGAATGAATGTTCCAGTCACAGTATTCGCAAATGATCTATTGATTTCCAAAATGACGTTAGATAGAACACTCGATCAGGCGGTCAATGTCACAACTCTGCCTGGCGTCAAAAAGCATATGGTTGTACTTCCTGATGGACATGAGGGCTACGGCTTTCCAGTTGGCGGAGTAGCTGCATCTGATTTCGAGGAAGGGATAATTAGCCCCGGTGGAGTCGGCTATGATATCAATTGTGGAGTTAGATTGATTCGAACTAATTTACTGGAATCTGATATCCATTCAAAACTCAAACACTTGGTGGATTCTCTATTTTCATCTATTCCAACTGGTGTGGGAAGTGAAGGGGCTATTAAGCTGACCAACGCGGAACTAGATGATTTGCTTGTTGATGGAGCAAAGTGGTCTGTGGAACATGGTTACGGTATGGATAGTGATCTGGAATCATGTGAAGAGGGCGGAAAGATGAATGGCGCAGACCCCGTTAACATTTCGGCCAATGCAAGGAAAAGAGGCTCGATGCAATTAGGCAGCCTCGGTTCGGGGAATCACTTTCTTGAGATCCAAAAGGTAGACAAGATACTTGATAAGGAAGCAGCAAGTGCCATGGGTATTTCACGGGAAGGAGAGATACAGATCCTAATACATTGTGGTTCTCGTGGATTCGGACATCAAGTTTGTTCAGATTATCTTAGGTTATCAGAACAAGCCATGAAAAAATATGATTTAAATGTAATAGACAGGGAGTTGGCTTGTGTACCCAATATTTCGACAGAGGGAGAAAGTTACAGAAAATCTATGTTCTCTGCATTGAATTTTGCATGGGCAAATAGACAAATGCTTACTCACTGGACGAGGATGACATTTCAAAAGGTTCTAAATCTACGAGAAGAGGATCTGGAAATGAAGCTAGTATATGATGTGTCTCATAACATTGCAAAGGTTGAACATCATAAAATTGATGGTGAAGGTTCTCGTGACTTGGTAGTACATAGAAAAGGTGCCACGCGTGCATTCCCATATGGAATGGAACAACTTCCTTCAAGGTTTCGGTCTATCGGTCAACCTGTGATTATACCAGGATCGATGGGTACAGCAAGCTGGGTTCTCTTAGGTTCTCCAAAATCTATGGATCTTAGCTTTGGATCCACGGCACATGGCGCAGGAAGAACTATGTCAAGATCAGAGGCAAAAAGAACCCATACACTAGAAAGTGTAAAGAAAAAATTAGAGTCAAGAGGAATATATGTTAGATCTTTGACCAAAAATGGACTAATTGAAGAATCACCGGATGCATACAAGGATGTAGACATGGTTGCGGATGTATCACACAACGTTGGGATCGCGACTAAAGTCGTTAGACTTGTCCCTCTGGGAGTTATTAAAGGTTAAATTGGACGCA
>LLBY010002258.1_pt13 | contig 12188 bp, 10 predicted proteins | sample 1489401 | NCBI WGS metagenome assembly LLBY01 (sample SAMN04092656, study PRJNA295927) | soil metagenome | biome: Soil prokaryotic community; feature: Bulk soil; isolation source: soil from tomato rhizosphere | host: tomato cultivar Hawaii 7996 | place: South Korea | collected 2011-11-01 | reverse complement strand
GGAAGAAAAGGCAAAAACAGAGCTAAAATCAACAATTTTTTAGCAAATTGAAAAACTTTAAATGAGTTCAAGTATTATGTCTAAATGAAATCATAAAAAACATGTAGCGAATCTGTAAAACTCACTCACTTTCTAACTCTTGCCTGTACAAAGACATTTTTGCTTTTATTTTATCGTCTAATTCCGGTTCTTGTATATCGGTATATTTTATTAAAGTATCGTACATAATTTTTGCAACCATGTAACGTGCAGAATCTTTGTCATCGGCTGGAATGGTATACCAAGGCGCATGCGGTTTAGATGTTCTGTTAATGGCATCTTCATAACAAGCTTGGTAGTTATCCCACAGCTTGCGTTCTTTTAAATCATCTGGAGAAAATTTCCAGTTTTTCTCTTGTTTATCTAAGCGACGAAGCAACCTGTATTTTTGTTCTTCTTTGGAAAGGTTTAAAAAGAACTTGAAAATAATCGTACCATTGTTGGCTACATGCTTTTCAAAATTATTTATTTGTTCAAAACGGGCATCCCAAAAAGCATCATCAATATCTTGTACCGTATTAACAGTCGGAATGTTTTCACCTAAAATATATTCAGGGTGCACTCTAGTTACCAGCACATTTTCGTAGTGTGTTCTATTAAAAACACCAAACTTACCTCGTTCTGGAAGCGCTATATAATGCCTCCATAAATAATCATGGTTTAGCTCTAATGCTGTAGGCACTTTAAAACTATGCACCACCACGCCCCTTACATTAAACTCTTTAAACACCTCACGTATTAAACTATCTTTACCCGAAGTATCCATGCCTTGTAAACACACCAATACGGCATACTTACCATGGGCATACATCGTGTCCTGAAGTTTCCCTAATTTTTTTCTTAGGTCTTCTAATTGGTCTTCTGCTTTATCAATTACTCGTTTTGTTGGGCTATTTTTTAAAGATATTTTTGAGGTTACCTTGAAATCTTCGGGTGAGAAATTTTTCATAAAATCGATGGCGTTTTTAAATATTTTTATAAATATACTAAAAGAAATAAACAAATTTCCTGAAACGAACAATCTAAAGGAGACAGAGCCATAAGGATATACTTCGACTAGGCCCAGTACAGGTTTTGCTCGTTTTATTTTGTCCTAAAGGCACCAAAACCAAAATTTATTTATGACACCTCACCCGAAACTGTCTGACAGTTTTTACCTCTCCTCGAGGAGAGGTAAAAGAGAGAACCACGGGGCAAGCCCCTAGGAATTCTTTAGAATAAATGCTTTAAGAAATACATCTATTCGGGAAAATTTGTTATTTTCGTCGCACCTACTTATTAACTTAACCAAATTACCATGAAAAAAATTTACTTATTTTTCCTGATTTTTATTGTTTATTCTGAATTTCAGGGGCAAAATCCGGCGTGTACCGATGCTGATTCCAACCTTATTTATGCCTATTCTAACGTTAAAGATTCCTACGAATCCAATAATATCCAACATTTAAAATATTATGCAGACAAATCTTTAAAATCTTTTGGAGATGCTAAAATTAATTTAAAAGAATGTGGATGTGATGCAGCATTCGAATTGGCTTACAATGCTATGGAACTTATTGAAAAAGTTGAAAAAGCACCTACTTATGAAGATGGCCGTTACTTTGTGAAAAAAGCTAAAGAAATTACTCAAAATTCGATTACTGAATTAAACAAATGCACGATTCCTAAAAATACAGAATCCGTTGCAACTGCTACTGAAAGAGTTGGCAACGATTTGGACGCTTTGCAACAAGAAAAAGAGAAACTAGAGCAACAAAGATTGGCACTCAAATTAAAAGAGGAAGAAATACTAAAAAAACTGGATGCTCAAAAAAGCAAAGAACTTCAATTGCAAAAAGAAATGCTCATAAAAGAGCATAAGGCAGCACTCAACCTAAATATTTCAACCTGTAATAAAGTTTTGAAAACTTATGGTAGCACTTCCGAATTACCTTCTTACGATAAAAATGATACCGATTTACTTTCTGAAAATGTTGAAGCTATAAAAGCATACTATTTAAATATTACGAAAGATATAAATATGACTTACTTAGAAAAACTAAATCTTATCAAAATAAACTAAATAAACCACTCTCCTATGGACTTGAAGTCCATAGTTTTGTTTGCAGACTAATCTGCAAGGTTAGTTTGCTAAATTAATCGGTGAAATTTTACCGCAGATTCGCAAATTTTTAACATTTTTGGTAATCAGCGAATTTGCGGTAAAAATTTCTAGAACCTAAAAGGGAAATGCACTAAAGTGCATAGTTTTAACTATTTCTGTGACCAATAAAAAGAGGCTAAAAGTCCTTTAAATTTAATAATTTGTCAGGTTGAGCTTGTCGAAACCAATATTGATTACCAATAACGACAAGCAATATGACATAGAACTAGACATTTTAGAAGACAGCCTCGTTTTTTTATCTTTATTATTTTGATGCAAATAATTTCACGTCGGTTTCACTTACTTCGGCGCCGCCTAAAATAATTAAACGCTCTACCACATTACGAAGTTCTCGGATATTACCTGTCCAATCGTAATCTTGAAGTAACTTTATAGCTTTATCTGAAAATACTTTTTTGGCCGTACCTTGTTCTGCTGCAATTTTTTCTGCAAAGTGATTCACCAGCAATGGAATGTCATCACGCCTATCATTTAATGGCGGTACTTGTATTAAAATAACAGCTAGTCGGTGGTATAAATCTTCACGAAATCTGCCTTCGGAAATTTCTTTTTTTAAATCTTTATTGGTGGCTGCAACCACACGAACATTCACTTTTATATCTTTATCGCTACCTACGCGTTGTATACGACTTTCTTGTAACGCTCGCAATACTTTGGCTTGGGCAGACAAACTCATATCGCCTATTTCGTCTAAAAAAATAGTACCGCCGTTGGCTGCTTCAAATTTTCCCGCCCTGTCTTTTACAGCACTTGTAAAAGCACCTTTTACATGACCAAACAACTCGCTTTCAATGAGTTCGCTTGGGATGGCAGCACAGTTCACCTCAATCATTGGTCCATTAGCACGTTCACTTTTTTGATGCAACCAATGTGCTACCAACTCTTTCCCTGTTCCATTAGGGCCCGTAATAAGCACACGTGCATCGGTTTGGGCTACTTTTTCAATGATGTCTTTTATATGGGAGATCGCAGCACTTTCTCCAATCATTTCAAAATTTTTACTGACCTTCTTTTTAAGCAATTTATTTTCAACAACCAGTTCTTTTCTATCCAACGCGTTTCTAACGGTGTTAAGTAACCTGTTTAAATCAGGTGGTTTTGATATATAATCAAATGCGCCTAACCGCATAGTATTAACAGCGGTATCTAAATCGCCATGACCGGAAATCATCACAATAGGTATTTCTGGCTTTATTTTTTTTGTAGCCTCTAAAACCTCAACACCATCCACTTTTGGCATTTTGATATCACAAAGAATCAAATCGAAATCGTCATTTTTAATTTTCTCTAAACCTGCTAATCCATCTTCGGCTTCTTCAACTTGGTACGATTCGTTTTCTTCTGAAAGAATTTTAACAAGCACGCGTCTTATGGCAGCTTCGTCTTCTATAATTAATATTTTAGGCATACTTCTTTTTAAATTTTAAAACGTAAATATTAGATAAGAGATATCTACGTATGTATATTTTTAATTTTTGTAACTATTTTAATCTTTGCTCAAATTGGTATTAAACTCCGATTGATCCAATCTCAGACTCACGCTTTGATCTGGTTTTTGAATGATATGAATATCACGTTGAGGAAATGGAATACTAATGTTATTTTCTCTAAATAGTCGATCTATTTCAAACCTAACGTCACTTCTTATAGCATTAGCATTAAAACTATCACTTATGGTAAAAATAACTTTAAAATCTAGAGAACTATCACCAAAATTAGTAAACCGTACAGCAATATCATCTTTATACAAAACGTCTTTATTTACAGCTGCTGCTTCAATTAACAGCTTCTTTACCAATTGCACATCGCTGCCATAAGCAACTCCAACTTCTACAGATTCTCTAGTATCAAAGCCATTTTGTGTCCAATTATAAAGACTGTTTTCTAAATATAAATGGTTAGGGATTATCAATACCTTATTATCTATGGTTACGGCTCTTGTCGTTCTTAATTTTATCTCTTCAACCCGCCCTATTTTCCCTTCTAATTCAATAATATCGCCTACATGCACTGTTTGGTCTATTAAAATAAATACCCCAGAAATAATATCTTGAAACAGCGTTTGTAATGCTAAACCAATACCTATCATTAACGCTGCAGATGCTGCAAAAACTGCCGTAACATCTACACCTACACCATGCAAGGTCACAAGTAAAATAAGCAAATAAATCAGCCATCTAAAATATCCAAAAACCACATTAAACTTGCCTTTGTCATCTTCTGGCAGTTTTCGTGTAATTATTCTTAAAACAATTCTTAAAACAAAAGTTGTAATAAAAATAACGGTTATAATTATTAAAATATCTTTTACCGAAATGCTGATACTTTCGCTAAAATCGAAATGCTTATTAAGGAATGCTTTTATGTCATTCCAAAAAGAACTCTTGGCAACCGCTGCTGCTATCATTTTAAATTCCTGCGTCATTTTTAATATTTAATCCATTTTATCAACTCTTTATAAGTAGGCTTTTTACCGTACATCAAAATACCAACTCGGTAAATTTTTGCAGCAAACCAAACTGTAAACATAAAGGTAGCAATTAATATCAAAAGAGAAACCAACTGTTGCCATAAAGGCACTCCAAACGGAATACGCATAAGCATAACTACCGGCGATGTGAATGGTATAAACGAAAACACAACCGAAACAGTTCCATGAGGATCTTCTACAACCGTAAAAATACCTATATAAACTGCTAAAACTAACGGCATAATTACGGGTATCATAAATTGTTGGGTATCGGTTTCATTATCAACCGCAGCACCAATAGCGGCGTATAACGAGCTATATAACAAATAGCCACCTATAAAAAACAGTATGAATGCTATTATTAAGTTAGCTAAAGGAAGGTTATAAAATGCATTAATGACATCTTGAATCTGCATATTCAATTCTGGGTTTGCCATGGCTTGCTGCACCATGTCTTGCTGTGGTGTTTGTATATTTATGCCAAATAGAAAGGATACAATACTTAACAATACCCCCCCAATAACAAGCCAAATAATAAATTGGGTAATCCCTGCTAACGAAGTACCTATAATCTTCCCTAACATGAGTTGTATTGGTTTTACCGATGAAATAATAACCTCAATGATTCTACTGGTTTTTTCTTCAATAACACTACGCATAATCATGTTACCATAAATAATGATGAACATAAATAATAAATATCCTGCCGCACCACCAAAAGCGAGTTTCATCACACTGTCTATTTTAGATGTTTTTTCGCCAGCAAAACTTTCTTGGCCAATGTTTACATGTACTTTGGAAGCATTGATCATGGCTACATCTACACCATTTTCTTGAAGCTTTATATCGGTAAGTTTATGCTCTAATTTGCTTTCTAAATCTGAAATTAAAGAAAGTGGTGGTGATTCTTCTGAATAAAACTTAATATGGTTTGAAACATCATCAAGTGAGTTTGGCTTATCTATATACAACAAACCAACCGATCCCGTTTCTGTAGCCAATTTTTTAGCATCTGTAAGCGACATGTTTTCTAAAATATGATAGGTTGTTCGTTCGGTGTTTTCAAAGATGTTTTTAACATACCCCGATTCGTCCAAAACAGTAATAACACGAACTTTATCGTTATTTAACTGCGATAAATAAGTAACTACCGATATAAGCGCTATAATTATAAGCGGACTCAAAACCGTCATCACTATAAACGATTTGTTTTTAACTTTCGTTAAGTATTCACGCTTAATTATAAGTGGTAAATGGTTCATTTTATTTACTATTCTTTATGGTTTGAATAAAAATATCGTTTACACTTGGTATCAATTCCACAAAATGGGATACGTCTCCTTTTGATGTTAAAAAGCTCAATAAATCATTTGGCTTATCTCCTGTATTAAGTTTGATGTTGAGTTTTAAATCATCTTCCAAGGTTTTAAAATTGGCTAAAGAGACATCAAATTTTTGTGATAATTCGGTTTTTAAAGCGTCGTTATCAAACGCTTTTACACCTACTTCAAACGTGTTTATTTTATACTGTCGCTTAATATCAATTAATTTTCCGTCGAGTATTTTATTTGATTTGTGAATGAGCGCAATATCGTCGCACAATTCCTCAACCGATTCCATACGATGTGTTGAAAAAATAACTGTTGCACCGTCTTCACGTAAACGTAAAATTTCGTCTTTAATTAAATTTGCGTTAATAGGGTCAAAACCCGAAAAAGGTTCATCAAAGATCAATAGTTTTGGCTGATGTAATACCGTTACAACAAACTGTATTTTTTGCGCCATCCCTTTTGATAGTTCCTGTATTTTCTTGTTCCACCAATCACCAATTTCCAAACGCTCGAACCAATATTTTAAGCGTTCTTTTGCTTCGGCTTTACTCAATCCTTTTAATTGCGCTAAATAAAGGGCTTGCTCTCCCACCTTCATGGTTTTATACAAACCTCGTTCTTCTGGCAAGTATCCAATATCTTTTATATGAGTTGCGTTAAGCAATTCCCCATCTAGATGTACTGCACCAGAATCTGGCATGGTAATTTGATTAATAATGCGTATTAAAGTTGTTTTTCCTGCACCATTGGGTCCTAACAACCCAAAAATACTGCCTTTCGGTACTGAAATAGATACATTGTTAAGGGCTTTAAAGTCTCCAAAGTTTTTAGAAACCTGGTTAACTTCTAATAAGTTACTCATTCGTGATTTTAAATTGACTTGTAGTTTGTAAAGATATTAAATGTTAAAGCATGAGCTTAATGCTTTAGCTATAATTTGTGATTTTTTTGAAATAAAAAATTTCTTGAAACGGACTATCCTCGAGACAAAGCCATAGAGGTATACTTCGACTAGGCTCAGTACAGGTTTCTCCTGTTTTATTTTGACTTCGAAGCCAAAAAACCGAAATTTTATATTTTACTTCACCCAGAACTGCCAAAAAAAGGCAGTTCTGGCCTCTCCAAAGGAGAGGTCAATTGAGCACGAGCAAAACGAACTGGCAAAGCAAATCCCGAGGCAGAACCATCGGGGAATTATTTAGATTGACACTGAAATTAATAAACACACATAAACCCTTCGATTGTGCTCCAAATAACAAGTACTTACAAAAACAAAACCCACCCTTAAAAAAGATTAAGGATGGGAAAAAAATTGCTATGAAAAAGAAAAATATCACTAAAACAAATTAGTGATAAACCAAATATATGTTTTTTTTTCTAAAAATCATGAAAACTATACCAGAACTTTTAAAAAAGATAATCGATTACTTGATTTTTTTTTTATCACTTATAGAACTCATTTAAACTTTTCACAATTGGCTGAAAAATTGTCATTTTACATCAATAAAAAAAGTTTAAACGAGTTCCTATTATGAAAACATATCCTTTACTTTTTCAAAAAAAGATTTATCGGTGCTATCTGGTTTAGGTGCAAAATGTTCATCATTCTGCATAGCTTCAAAAAACTCACGTTGTTGTTTGCTTAAAGTTTTTGGTGTCCAAACATTGACATGTACTAATAAATCACCTTTACCATAACCATTAATGCTAGGTATTCCTTTTCCGCGTAAGCGTAAAATTTTACCAGATTGAACACCGGCTTCAACTTTTATACGCACTTTTCCTGTTACGGTATCGATCTCTTGTGAAGTTCCTAAAACAGCATCTGGATAACTTACATACAAATCGTAATGTAAATTATCACCTTCACGTTGTAGTTTTTCATGTTGTTCTTCTTCTATGACCACTATTATATCACCCGAAATACCATTCCCTGGCGCTTCGTTACCTTTTCCTGACACTTTAAGTTGCATCCCATCTACCACACCCGCAGGTATTTTGATAGATACGGTTTCTTCCGAAATTTTCAAGCCTTGCGCATCGGCATCGGCAGGTTTTTTGTCAATAATTTGGCCTGCACCACCACACACATTACATGGTGCCGATGTTTGCATTCTACCTAAAATAGTGTTAGCAATACGGGTTACTTGTCCGGAACCATGGCAGGTAGAACAGGTTTTATACGTAGTTCCTGGTGCTTGAACTTTACGCTTTACTTTTATTTTTTTCTCTACACCATTAGCAATTTCTTCTAAAGTAAGCTTTACACGAATACGCAAATTACTTCCTTTAACACGACGTTGACCACCGCCACCGCCAAAACCAGAAAAGCCGCCTCCAAAACCGCCACCGCCAAAAATATCTCCAAACTGGCTGAATATGTCGTCCATATTCATGCCTCCACCGCCAAATCCACCGCCATTTTCAAAGGCTTGATGACCATATTGGTCGTAACGGGCTTTTTTATTTTCGTCGCTTAAAACCTCGTAAGCTTCGGCTGCTTCTTTAAATTTAGCTTCAGCTTCTTTATTATCGGGATTTTTATCGGGGTGATATTCAATTGCCTTTTTTCGGTAAGCTTTCTTTATTTCGGCAGCACTAGCACCTTTACTAATACCTAATATATCGTAATAATCTCTTTTAGCCATGGTTCAGTTTTATTGTCCTATTACTACTTTAGGAAAACGAATGACCTTGTCGCCCAGCTTATAGCCTTTTTCTACAACATCTATAATTTTTCCTTTTAAATCGGCCGTTGGAGCTGGTATTTGCGTGATAGCCTCATGGTTATCGGCATTAAATGCTTCGCCTTTTTCTACAGCAATTACTTTAAGTCCTTTTTGTTCTAAAGTGCTTACCAATTTATTATAGATTAATAACACACCTTTGCGTAAGGCTTCTGCTTCTTTTTCGTCGTCAATATGACTTAATGCGCGTTCAAAATCGTCTAAAATTGGCAATAAGGTTTTCATTACATCTTCACTGGCCGTCAAAAATAACTCGATACGCTCTTTCGAGGTACGTCTTTTATAATTTTCAAACTCAGCAAATAAGCGTAAAAATTTATCTTTCTCCTGCTTTAATTCGCTCTGAAGTTTCTCTTCAACCGTTTGTTCTTCAACAACTTGCTCTTCAACAACTTGTTCTTCAACGTCAACCGCTTCACTTTGCACAGCATCAAGCTGCTCTTTTTCTATATCGTTTGATTTTTCCTTTTTACTCATTGCTGTATCTCAATTTTATATAAATACCTAAATTGGTTGGCAAAAGTACTGCCATTATTCTAAAAATGTCATAATGTCATTAAAATATTTTTTGCAAAAAAAACAATACGCTTTTGCTTTGTAAAAAGTTTCTGTTAAATTCGTTTAGTACTAAAAACAATTGAATGAAAAAAAATTTACTATTCATCTTTTCGCTAACCATTACCATAATATGCAATGGGCAGAATAAAGATTATTCCGTTATAAAAAGTAGAGTTTTCATTGAGCCTTTTGTAAAAACAAAACTTATAAAGTCCATTGAAGATAATGAAGGTGGTATTTATACCATAAGATACTATGATGAATTTGTATCTATGCAGTATAACCATAGCAATTCAAAAGGTTTTATAATACAGCATTGGGACAGTTTACAAAACTCACTTTCTTACAACAATTATAAAATAGAAACTGATAAAAAAGGTGTGCTCTCGGGTATATCCATAAATCAAAACAAACTACACGTTTTAGAATACGTTCAAAATAAAAGAGAAAAAACTATTGATTGCTTTGTGCATATTTCATTAGATAATAGGAATGAGTTTGAAAGAAAAAAAATATTCTCAGTTGATGTAAAACGATTTCCGGGATTTATTTATTCTGCTTTAAACGACAAAATAGACAACAATTATCAAGGTAATATGGAATTTTCACCGAATGGTGAATACATTGTTTTTCATATAGACTCCGATTCAAAAGATGATGAAAAACACAAACTTCATGTGCTCAACAGTAAACTTGAAACCGTTTGGGAAAAGGAATTTACACATACTGAAAAAGATAAATTATTTGATATTGAAAATGTAAAAATTGATAATAATGGTGAAGTTTATATTTTAGGAAAAGTGTTCCATAATAAACGAAAGAATGAAATAAAAGATAATATTAATTATCATTTTGAAGTTTTTAAAGTAACAAAAGACAAAACAGAATCTACACTTTTAAATCTTGAAAATAATTTGGTAAATACCATTAATTTAAAATTAAATGAAGACCAAGTATATTGTATTGGTTTATTCTCGGAAAAAAATGACTTGAATTTAATTGATATTATAATAGGGAAAGATATTATAACAGGTAAATACGAGGACAAATACAAAATAACAGGTACAGCATTTTTTTCAATAGACAAATTATCAATGAAAATTATAAAATCTAATTTTCAGAAGCTCTCTTCAGAATTCATTGAAAACAAATATGATACTAAAGGCTATAAAGGAACAGGACAGTATTTAATAAAAAACATAGAACCTTTAAAAGATAGCGGATATATAATTGTAGCTGAAGAATTTTTTATTGAATCTAGCATGCATTATAGCATGGCAGGAATGGGAGCCACAAGTTCTGTTTCTTATAATTTTAACGATATTGTTACTATTCGCCTAAATGAATTTGGAGACTTGATTTGGGCAAAAAACATCAATAAACATCAACTAGGATATTCTAATAACGATAAATTAGTGTCTTGTTCTGCTTTTGTTAATAATGACAAAACATACATGTTTTTTAATGAGCGTAAAAACATTAAGCCTATTGAAAATAATTTAAACTTTGAACACGGGAATTTTGGCAATATCACAGAAAAAAACTCAAACCTTTATGCCGTAAAAATTGATGGCGATGGAAAAATATCATGTGATGCTATTCACTTAAATAAATATAATGACATAATATTTTATCCTGTAAATGGAAGCTCATCGTATAATTCTCAAATGGTTATTTTTGGTTCAAATGAAAAACAGAAACAATTTTTAACCTTTAAACTTAAATAGACAATTACTAACTTGGTTTTTATTTCAACAAATTCTCCAAAGCAGGTTGCAAATGGTGGTATTCAAAATAAAAACCTTTGTCTTCTATTTTTTTAGAGCTTACCCGTTGGCTATCAAATAGCAATGTGTGCATATCGCCTAAAATCAGTTTCATAAAAAACCTAGGGATGTTAGGTAAAAAGAATGGTTTCTCTAATGTCATGGCGATGGTTTTAGTGAATTCTTGGTTTGTTACATGGCTTGGTGCTACGCCATTATAAACGCCTTCTAATCGATACTTTAACACATATAAAAATAGTTGTCCCAAATCGGTAATATGTATCCACGATTGCCATTGTTCTCCTGTACCAAAAGCGGCTCCTAATCCAAATTTTATAGGCTTAGCCATTTCCATAAGTACGCCACCTTTATTGGATAACACTAAACCAATTCTAATTTTAGACACTGTAATGTTAAGTTTAGAAAAAGCATCTACTTCATCTTCCCAAACTTGTACCACATGACTTAAAAATGAATCATCAAAATTTTTGAAAGTTTCATCATAATAATTAATCAATGAATCTGGATATACTCCAATGGCACTTGCCGAAATGACTTGTTTTACAGTATGATCGATCGTTTTTAAACTATGGACTAACAGCTGGGTCGTTTCTTTTCGACTTGAAATAATTTCTTTTTTATAAGTGGATGTCCAACGCTTTGATATGGTTGCTCCTGCTAAATGAATGATAGCATCAACATCCTTAAAACAATCCAGATCAATTTCTTGTTGTTTAGGGTTCCAATAAAAACCTTGTGTTTTCTCAGATTGATTTATTTTAGATTTACTAGTCGTTAAGTAATTTACCGCAATGTCGTTAGCGAGGCAAAGTTTTACAATCTCTTGCCCAATAAGTCCTGTCGCCCCTGTAATTAAAACTCGCATTTTCGATTTTTTATTAAAGTTACGAAACGAAATGACTATTGACTATGGTTTTGTATTAGGTTTAACAAAAATGGTTGGTGGTTAATGGGTCTTGGGTTCTGGGGTTGAACTTGACCTTGACCGTGAGACGTGAAGCGCAAAAAGTGAATCAATCAACTCTAATTCAGGGAAGTTAAACCGTTCACTGCAACTGCTTACTGCAACTGTTCACTGCAACTGCTTACTGC
>LLBY010026840.1_pt19 | contig 12198 bp, 4 predicted proteins | sample 1489401 | NCBI WGS metagenome assembly LLBY01 (sample SAMN04092656, study PRJNA295927) | soil metagenome | biome: Soil prokaryotic community; feature: Bulk soil; isolation source: soil from tomato rhizosphere | host: tomato cultivar Hawaii 7996 | place: South Korea | collected 2011-11-01 | reverse complement strand
GCACTCAGCCCGTTAAGGTCTTCGGTACTCGCTCCGTTCGACCAACTGAATGAATAAGGGGCGGTTCCTCCTGACACACTTACGTCAATACTTCCAGCGCTGTTTCCACAACTTTCGTTCAGGGCAGAAACGAGAACGACATTCAAACTTCCTGAACTATTGTTAATCTGATAGGGCCCTGCCGCTATGGAACAGCCACTGTTGTCCGTTATTACACAGGAATAGCTACCTGCAGACAAGCTCGACAAATCCTCACTGGTCTGACCGCTGTTCCAATTGTAAGACAATGGCAAATTGCCACCGCTAATAGTCAAATCTATTGAACCATTTGAAGCTCCGCAAATTTCATTAGTGATCTGGCTGTTGTCAAGGTTCAGACCGTTGGTGATATTAAGTAGCTGTGCGGATCCGTTGGTGCTGCAGCCATTATTGTCGGTTACAGTAACGCTGTAATTCCCCGAACTTAATCCCGAAAGGTCTTCAACTGTTGCACCGTTGTTCCATGAATAACTCACCGGAGCCGCTTCACCCGATATAATAAGATCCAAAGCACCGTCTCCGGCACCACAGGTTTCGTTTGTTACAATTATGTTGTCTACATTGAGTATGCCCGGATCATTGCTGATTACCCCCCCCGCATAGACCTGACATCCATCCATATCTGTGATTATACAATTGTACGTTCCGGCAGATAAATTGGAGATGTCCTGTGATGTGGATCCGTTGGTCCATAAGTAACTTATTGGAGAAGTGCCTCCCGAAACTGTAATATTTATGGAGCCGGTGCTATTGCCACATAATTCGTCAAAAGTACTTACACCGTCCAGACTCAATGTTCCACTTTCGTTAAGTACGACCAAATTTCCTGTATTTATGGAACATCCATTGGCATCTGTTACAGTTCCGGTGTATGAACCTGCCGTCAGGTTGAATATGTCCTGCGTTCCAGCTCCATTCGTCCAAGAAAATGTAAAAGGTGCCGTACCCCCGCTGAACAGAATTTCAATTTCGCCAGAGGCGTTTGAACAAACCTCATTGTCGACATCGATATTGGTAAATGCGAGTGATCCCGACTGATTATTGATGGTATATACCGGTGTATTTATCGAACAGGCATTGGCGTCAGTGATCGTACAACTGTATGTGCCGGCAGATAAACCTGTCTGATCCTGAGAGCTTGCGCCATTGCTCCATGAATAGGAGTAGGGTGGTTGTCCACCGCTAATTTGTATATCAATTGAGCCTGAAGAATTGCCGCAAACTTCATCCACTGCATTTCCATATGTCTGAGTCAATGTTCCGCTGATATTGTTGATTGTTACGCTTTGAGTGACGGAGCAGCCATTGGCGTCAGTAACCGTAAGTGCGTAACTTCCTGCAGATACTCCTGAAAGATCCTGAGTAGTGGCTCCGTTGCTCCAGCTGTAGGAATAGGGTAGAGCTCCTCCGCTTACACTGGCATCTGCACCTCCCTGGCCATTACCACAGTTTTCATTAACTGAATTAATCGATGTAATAGCTAGTCCTCCTGTTTGATTTATGATGTTAAAGGTCTGGGTTTCCTGACAACCTTCATTATCCGTTATGGTCACGGTGTAAGATCCGGCTGAAAGCAAATAGATGTCCTCAGTGGTTGCGCCATTGCTCCAGTTAAAAAGCGAAGGACCATTAGTGGTAAACACAGTCAGATTAATGCTTCCATTACCATTCCCACAAGATTCATTGACAACGGTATTATTAGTAATCGCCAGATCGCAGCTAGGGATACAATTTCCAACCAGATTGATAACAGTGAAGGTGTCAGTTGCTGTACAATTATTGGCATCGGTAATTTGTATGACATAGTTGCCCTGACTCAATTCGTCGGCATCTTCGGTAATGGCTCCGTTGCTCCATAGATACGAGACAGGAGCAGTAGCTCCATATACGGTAATGTCGATTATTCCTTCGGCATCGCCGCAGTTTTCGTTTGTTATCAGACCATTTATATTGATATTTGGCGCAGTAACTATTGAAAATGAAGCGTTCCCGATGCAACCTGAACCGTCCGAAACGGTAACTGTATATGTACCCGGTGCAAGATTGAGTACATCTTCCGATGTTTCACCATTACTCCATGAATACGATATTGGAGAGATGCCTCCGCTAACGGTAAGGTCAATCGCACCGTCATTGGCATTTGCACAGAGTTCGGGACTCACCGTGCCATTAACCACCAGACTGCCATTGTTTGATAAATTAACCTGATAGGTGTGCACACAAAGTGAATCATCGGTAATATCGACTGAATAGGTTCCGGCAGAAATATTTGTAAGATCCTGAGTAGTGGCTCCTGTGTTCCAAAGATATGTGAAAGGTCCTGCTCCACCTGAGATGCTTAAATCGATGGATCCATTTGAAAATCCACAATCCGGGGCAACAGTGGTTGAACTGATTGTAGGGGCAGCCGGCTCGTTAATGGTAAATACGGAATCCGGTGGATCGGCTTGCAGGCTGATACTCCAGTTGAAGATATACCCGTTATTATTCGGTATAGCATCGGTTACTGTAATCGTCCACCCTCCATTTAGCGGTTCACCGATAAAATTGTTGAAACTCTCGTAAGGTTGGTAAGATCCGGATGGAAGATACTTGTCGGATTGAATGCTTAAATCACACGGATTGGTATAATTGTAAGTATAGTTGTTTGCTTCCGATACCATGGTACCGAAAGTTGAAATTGTTTGCCAGCAGTAGTTGTAACCAATTCCGGGAAGCGTATCATTATTTCCCGCATCGGCAGGGCCAATGGCACAAGGTTCTCCCATATTACAAACTGCACCTCCAGGCTGTTCTTTAAGAATAACAACCTGCCCTCCTGGTGATGTTAGCGTAATTTCAAGTTCCCCAATTCTCGAATGCTCCATTGTGGCGCAGACCGATTGAATTTGATCGGCCGTCTGAATTGTTGCGCCTGCACCGAAACCGGCCAGATTTATCACACTTGAATAAGAACCACCTTGACCATCAGGAATGAAAGTTTGTCCAGCATCAAACAGGTTTCCGGCAACGATATCTTCGGCGGTACAACCGTATCCATCGATAACTTCAACATAATAGGTTCCTGGATCCAATCCGGTGACAGGAAAAGAGGTGTAAGAAGTAATATCACCACTCAATGAATCAGTCAGGGTCAAGGTAAAAGGTGTTATTCCACCGGTAACCGAAAGGTCCACCTGTCCGTCGGATGCGCCGCTGCAGCTCACATCGGTCGGACTTACATTGTATTCCAGAGGGATATAGTCATCGATATAGAGGAATACGGTATCTTCCGGTTGACAAGGCGAGGGTGTGAAATAAAGTTCAATCACTTCTTGTCCCTCTGTTAAACCGTCCGCAATAGCATCAATTATGATGGTGGCTGAAAGTTGTCCGGCTGGTATAGTAATGAGCGTATCTATCAGGTTGTAATCGACTCCGCTGGTTGCAGTACCTCCAATGCCGATCGGAATGTTAACGGGATAAGGCATTATGCTATCCAGCTGAAAAGTGAAACTGGCATCAATACAACCTTCCAGAGCCGTATTATTGGCACTGAATGTACTGCTCGATGCAGAAATGTTAGACTGAACCAATGAATTTTCCTGAAGCAACACACCTGAATCCAACGCACTATCGCTCCCGTCAGCAATTCTTAAGGATAAGGTATAAATACCGCATTCCTGAAGTCCGGATTTAGCGGCCGTCATGAGGGTTGTGAAGCCATCAAATTCTATATTGACACCTCCTGTGGTATTATCTGTGTAAAACTGCCAAAAGGATCCGTTGTTTATTGTGTTAATTGTTACCGGTGTTGTTGTTCCGGGAACCACTGCCAGGTTTTCCTGTCCCACAATACCCGGCCCCGAAATGTAAAATGCAAATACATCATTAAAGCCTGAATTGACAAACTCGTTGTATTCTTCGGAGAGAAAGACAAAATTAAACTCAATTTCATCCCCCTGCACTTCAAAATCAAACTCAAAAACCACGGCATCATTTGTATTGAAGCCTGCCAATGCAGAAAGATCAGGGTCACCGGGTCCCCCCATGCCACTAGACGTGCTCGATGATGAATTCGGTCCAACCGCGTCGAAAATATTTCCTGTACTCAGAATAACCCCTGAATTTAGACCCAGATCGTTTCCTGTATATTGGAACAAACCATATTGATCCGGATCACCACTGATACCGGCATTAAAGATCTGTACATTGCTACCAGCTAGGTTATTACCCAACTGAGTGGCTGTATACCCATTGTTTATGGTAATTTGAGAGTGCGCGTAAGAAGTGATAGAAACGGTCAGTAAAATCACCATTCCTTTTAGAAAGTAAGTATTCATTGTTAGGCAGCTTAATTTAGTTGCCCCTAATTTACTATTTAATACTTAATTTATTAAGAATCTAATGTTAATAAAACTGTTTTCTAAACAATTCGAAACAAAGGCACTTCCCTTTTAATTCCTTTTTATCTCGCAATTACCCATTTTTTGAAATGCGATTCATCACCGATGAGAACCTGAACGCTATAAACTCCGGGTTCGAGGTCTTTGCCATTGAGAATTATTGACGTAGTGCTATTATTCAGATGGGTTATTTTCGACTGCAAAAGCTTTCCTTCCAAATCAAAAATCAGAATTTGCGCTTCACTCCCCGATTCCGAATAAATAGTGAGCTGTGAGTTTTTATCAGTCGGGTTCGGGTACAAGTCAACAGAGTTTCCGTTAAATCCGCACTGAACACTGATGGTAGCTGAATAGGTGTAATCGCCGTCAAAATCAACCTGTTTGAGACGATAGTAAGCAATGCCTTCTAATGGATTTTGGTCCCTAACTATATAGGAATGGCTTATGGTTGAATTACCCTGTGCGCTCACCTGAGCAATACTCACAAAATTTTGATTTCCATCCATTCGTTCCAGCTCAAAATAGGATGAGTTTATTTCACTGGCGGTGGTCCAACTCTGGAGTACGTCGCCCTGACACTGCGCGTTAAATTCAAGCAGTTCTGCAGGTAAAGGAATAATCGCACCCTGAATATCAAGATCAAAGACGCAATCGTTTCCGGCATCCCCGTCAATAGTTATGTAATAAAGTGTGTTCGGTGGCAAATAAACCGGACCCCAGATAATATCATTGATGTTGCCTTCATTGGAGCAAAATACGTTTGTATAATTCGCGGTATCACAAGGAGGCCCGCTTATTTCATTAATCGAAACCTGAATACCATTATTTGAAGGTGTGCATACAGTATTAAGGAACGAGACGGTAACCTGTCCGCCTACAGAATCTGTAGAAAAATAATACCATACCGTATTCTCTAAAGTAGGGTTTCCACAAGGAAATGGCGGATCTACTCCGGGTGAGGTGGAGGCATTGCTGGTCTGACTAATTGTGGTTGAACCAATCCCTACGGCAGTTGCATTGGTGCAGAAATCATTGCAATTTGGCCAGGAACTAACATTCGCGAAGGCGGTGTCATTCTGAAAAATCTGATCGTACAGGCCATTCGGATTCTCGCACCAGACTACCAGTGAGGTGCCTGCACTTGGAATGGTTACATTCGGTATCGATACTATTGCACTATCTCCATCGCCTATGCTCAGGCCGGTAAAGGTCTGAGTTACTACGGATCCACCGTCAATGGTATATGAAATGTCAATGGATGTGATGGTATCGGATACCAGACAGAGTTTGTCACTGTTATAAACAGTGACGTCCATTGTGTAAGCACTACCGTAACAGCCGAGCGCAAATGTGACCTGAGCATCTATAGGTGTGTCGGTGATATGGAAGTTATCAAAGGCGAAATAATGGTAGCCTGTATAGTTAGGTTCGCTATAATAAGGTCTTCCGTAGATTCTGAATTTTACACAACCCTGACCTGCCAAGTTGCACAGCGGAATTTCAACGGTTTTCCAATAATCAACCGGTGTGGAAAACGAATTTTGCCACCAGTTCGTGGTGTTGTACCAGGTGGAGCTTGGGCCATTTCCAAGTTGAATCCAAGTAATTCCCCCATTCAAAGTGTACTCGACGTGGAAATAATCGGAATTGTGCAGTGAGTGCTTGATGTCAAACATTAAGTAAGGGTTATTTACACCCGTAAAATCAAAGACCGGACTCTCCACCCACACAAAATCCGCCTGATTGGATACTGTCGTCTGCACGTACCAGGAATCGCCATAGCCCTCTGGTCCATTAAGGTAGGGCAGTGCACCGAGTACAAACTGCCTTCCGTTATTAAGTGGAGGATTGGTTCCGGTAGGGATCCAGAACGCCGGACCCGAGTTAAAATCCTCGTAATACGGAAAGGTATTAATTGTAACCTGATCTACTAAAATGGAAGTATAGCTGGTGTCATTAACCGTTGATATATCAGTAGGCATCGATGTATATGCCGTTAAGTCGTAGGTACCGAGTGTTGTCATGTCAATTGTTGATGGAAAGGTGTAATTGACAGTAGTACCAGCTGCAATGGGTCCGGGAACTGTACCATTAAGGCTTGTATTCAAAATTCCGCTAATATCACAAGTTATCGGTACGTTTGTTATCGCGGTGCATCCAAGACTAACAACTGTAACCGTAACATTCTGAGTGGTATCATATAGACATCCCTGATCGAGAGGTTCCACAAAAGCCAGAACCCCGACATCAACACCTTCTTTTATCTCGATATTATCAAAGGCAAAATAATGATAACCGGTGTATGTTGGTTCGCTGTAATAGGGTCTTCCGTAGACTCTGAGTTTCACACAGGCTTGTCCTGCAAGCGCACAGAGACTTTTCTGAACAGTAGTCCACTGATCAACCGGATTTGCCATGGAGTTTCTCCACCAGCCATTGGTGTTGTACCAGTTGGGTTCAGTGCTGCCGAGTTGTGTCCAGATGCTTCCTCCATTGAGTGAGTACTCGACATGGAAATAATCGGAATTGTGCAGGGAGTGTTTGATATCCATGAACAACTGTGGGTTGGAGATGGTGGTAAAATCAAAAACCGGACTCTCTACCCATACGAAATTGGCGTTGTTACTGGCACTTGTTCGCACAAACCAGGAATCACCTTCTCCTTGCGGACCATTGAGGTAGCTTAAGGTATCAAGATCGAAGAGTCTTGTGTTGTCAGTGGTTCTGGAAACCCATCCACCGTTATCGGTGTTAAAATCCTGATAATACGGGAAGGCCGCGATAGCAGAATTGCTGTAGCGCACTTCCTGAAGATTGTCGTTGGCAGTGTTGCCATCAGTGGCAAGGTTGGTGGTGACAGAAATGGTGTGTGTTCCTGTGGCACTCATATCCAGGGTTGCAGTAAAGGTATAGATGTAGAATCCGAATCTTGGAATCGGACCAGGCATGATTTCACTGATTACAGCCCCCCCGTTTAATTGCAGGTCGATTGGTACATTGTACAAAGGTCGGCAGGTTTTATTTTCCACCACTACGCTTACTGTTTCACCCGGCCCAAAGGCACTACAGTCACCTGCATCGGAAAGGATGATCTCAATGGGAAGAATGTCATCGGGTTCACCGGCATCAATACTGAAGTTATCAAAGGCGAAATAATGGTAACCCGTGTATGTTGGTTCACTGTAATAGGGTCTTCCGTATATTCTGAATTTGACACAGGATTCTCCGGAGAGCTGGCATAGATCCTGTTCAACGGTGGTCCATGCTCCAACCGGTGAAGAAAACGAATTTTGCCACCAGTTAGCTGTGCTGTACCAGAGCGGATCGGGTCCGTTACCAAGTTGCGCCCATGTGGTTCCTCCGTTTAAGGAATATTCTACGTGGAAAAAATCGGAATTGTGCAGGGAGTGTTTGATATCAAAAGTTAAGGTGGGGTTGGTCAGGTTACTGAAATCAAAGACCGGACTTTCCACCCATATATAATCTCCCTGATTGGAGACAGTTGTCTGCACATACCAGGAATCTCCTTCTCCCTGTGGACCATTGAGATAGGGCAGTGCACCAAGTACAAACTGCCTTCCGTTATTAAGTGGAGGATTCGTTCCTCCCGGAATCCAGTAGGCCGGACCTGCATTGAAATCCTCGGTATAAGGGAAGGTGTTGACCAGTAACTGGTTGACATCAATACTGGTGCTTAAGGTATCATTTTCAAGATAAATATCGCCGGGAAGATCTGTGTAGGCTTCAAAATTATAAATCCCGATGCCTGTCATATCCAAAGTGCCCGCAAAAGTGTAGCTTACAAAGGTTCCCGCGGGAATTGGCCCGGGTACAGTTCCCGTAAGCGTACTTGTAGCAGCACCGGTAATATCGCATGTAATGGGAACATTGGTCAGCGGTGTACACGAATAGTTGTAAACATTAACCGTAACAACCTGATTGGCGGAGAAGAGACAGCCAATGTTTACGGGGTCGATAAAAGCGGTGATTCCGACATCGGGACCATCTTTAATTTCCACATTGTCAAATGCAAAATAATGATAGCCGGTGTATGTGGGCTCACTATAATACGGGCGACCGTAAAAGCGTAATTTTACGCACGGTTGTCCTGCAAGGGCACAGAGACTTTTCTGAACTTGGGTCCATTGGTCAACCGGACTAGCCGTGGAGTTTCTCCACCAGCCATTGGTGTTGTACCAGTTGGGTTCAGTGCTGCCGAGTTGTGTCCAAGTGCTTCCTCCATTGAGTGAGTACTCGACATGGAAATAATCGGAATTATGGAGCGAATGTTTGATATCTACAAATAATTGCGGATTGGTCAGCGAAGAGAAATTAAAGACCGGACTTTCGACCCAAATAAAAGTAGCGTTATTGGACACGGTGGTTTCAACATACCACGAATTTCCTTCACCCTGAGGGCCGTTAAGGTAAGGGACAGGACCGTGAACAAAATTTCGATAGCCGTTAACAGGTGGGGATTGCCCGGATTGGTACCAGCCGTTGTCGCTTAAGTTATAGTCTGCTAAATATGGAAACGTACTGATAGCCTGTTGCCGGCTGGTTATAAGTGTGTCATTTAGCAGGTAATCATCTGTTGGAAGAGATGTGTATGCTTCGAAATTGTACAATGCCTGCGCGCTCATGTCTATAGTCGAACCGAAGGTGTAAGTGGCGGTTGCACCCGGTGCTAATGGTCCCGGATATGTTCCGCTCAGGTTGGCTGTTGTTCCTCCACTCACGTTGACATTTACAGGAATGTTGGAAACAGGAAGAAAACTATAATTTGTAATTTCGATAGTTACCTGTTCAGCACTTCCGTATGATCCTGCACAACCCAGATAACCCGGATTAATTAACGCAGACACACCAACGTCAGGATCAGAGTAAATAGTGATGTCATCAATATACCAATACTGACCAGAAAGACTGTTGTCCCAATACCTGAATCGCACCCGTACATCGGCCTGATTGGCTGCAATCGCCGATAAATCAAAGGTCGTGTCCTGAGGGGCAGCAAGTGAGCCGCGGGTTAATTTTTCGTAGTCCATTATGGTGGTCCAACTTACTCCCGCATTTGTAGAGACCTCTACATAACCATGGGTAGATTCAACACCATACCAGTGGTGCTGATAATTGAGGTAAATCGAGGATCTGTTACTGCAATCAAAAGATGGAGTGCTCAAATAAGCCTGATTTGGAGTTACCCCGGCTCCGAGGGCAGCATCGTCAAAAACGGCATAATACGTACCGCTGCCTGAACCAAAAGCCGGTGCCATTTGAATATTCCAGTTAGCACTTCCCTGAATGGCAGTGTTGATCCAACCCGCAGGAAGTGTTCCTCCGTTAAAATTCTCTTGAATGATTATGTCCGCTTTTGACAGGAAAGCTGCAAAAAACAGAGCAGATAGCAGTAGTAACCGTAGCATTAGCACTTAGTGTTCAATAAATAATCGCAGCGGTTTAAATGTAGTAAATTCCAATGAGAAATATAACGATTTAGTTCAATAAGATATTAACAATTTTAGGGGGATTGATCAGAGCACAAAAAAAAACGCCCCTTGCGGGGCGTCTTACATTGTGAACTTTGTTAGGTAAACAAGCTAAACTACAAACTAACTCAATAACACGTGATTCGAATAAAAAGGGAGATTTAACTACCGCGTCAACTCTCATTAAAATGCTGACACTTTAATGAGAAAACAGACAAAGATCTGCTATATAACAGATTTTACCCGGCAACACTGATTTAAGGTGTTAAACACCCCTTGCTTTATCCAATACGACAAAGTTGAATTTTTGCCAGCTCATTAACAAGCGTATCAATACCCTATTCGATTAAGTATAAATACTCATTTTTAATCTAATTGGATTCAGATTATTGAATTAGTAGTTACTTTATGATTCAGAATATCAGATAATTAATGTGAAAATGTGATTTTCTGGTACTAATTATGTCTGTTTTGTTATTAATAAGGAAGTGTTAGTTTTATTAAGTAGGCATGAAAAATGTTATTCACTAGTCCACATTTATAGTTTGAAAATTGAAATATGTCAGATGTTATTCGCTTGGCTATAGCCGAGGATCATGAATTGGTTCGTCAAGGTTTAATCGCCTTAATTGATACGGAAGATGATCTTGAATTGGCAATTGAGGTATCAAACTGTGAAGAATTACTGAATTCACTTAAAAAAACTACAGTCGATATACTTTTACTCGATATAGAAATGCCGGTACTGAATGGTATCGATACCCTCGTTGAGTTGAATTCGAGACACCCGGAACTCAAAGTGATTATGTTGAGCATGCACGATGAAAAGGAGTTTATTACAGAATGCATTTCTTATGGTGCTCGTGGTTTTCTTCCTAAAAATTGTGATTTCGAAGAAGTTTGTGAAGCGATTAGAGAGGTTTATAATGATGGTTTTTATTTTGATGATCGAATCTCTGTAATGATGATCAGCGATCTGGTGAACAAGGATAAAAATGGAGACACCGAAGTTACCCTGTCGGATCGGGAAATTGAAATAATCCGTTTAGTGTGCAAGGGGCTTAAGAACCGGGAAATAGCGGAGAGTTTGTATCTCAGCAAGCGAACAATTGAAAATCACAGGCGCAGAATAGGTAGTAAAACGGGAACAAAAACTACCGTTGATCTGGTCGTGTTCGCCATAAAAAATGGCATTTACGAGCTGGATGAATCCTGATCATTTCCCACTTCGGGAGCCATCAAAAAAATATTTCTCAAAGCTCTTGTTTCTTAAGGTTTTCCGATGTTAATTTGATGTGTAAATTGCGCGCAATGAAAACACTTCTGTTAAGTATACTAGTCTTTGTCTCAACTCTTTGTTCTGCACAAATTGATCAGGAAGAAATTGAACAATTCTGGAACACGCAGATCGATGCTATCGTGAAACTTGACAAGAAAGCAATTAACAAATATTCCCTGCACCCGCCAAATGGAGATTGGGGTTACCTTGTAGGTCTGGATGAAGAAGTCTCGTGGACTCATGACAATTTTCTCGAAAACCTGGAGTATATTTTTTTTGAAGAACTGAGAACTTATCTTAAGGAAGGAAATTCGGAATTAGTTGAAATATGGGATTCAGAGGAGGGTTTGTTTCTGATAATAAAATACAATGAATTGATTTATGAAGACGAAATGGAGTTCGAAACAACAACGATCCTCCAGTTTTCAAAGATTGATGGTAACTGGATTCTTACCGAATACCTGATTGCAGGTTGATTTCCATTTTTTTCTGATAATCTTCTTCTCAAAGAGGGTGAGGATTCAATTAATAACACAAATTAATTTTGTTTGACACAATTTGCATGGATATGCGCTTTGTGTTAAGGTTCGTGCAATTTTTGCTAATCATACTGCGATATAACTCCGATGTTTGTTCAATCAAAATATAAGATCGTTCAGAAATGGAATTGAACTTCCGGTTTTGATCTTTCTTCTATCATGAATAATGGCGCTTATTTTCTTTGGATTGTAGCGAATCAGTATATTAGTCAGGCACAAATTTGTTAGGTAAGCAGTTACATTCCGAAAGATTAATTTAAATAGCAGAAAGAACCTGCACCGGATAAGGTGTGGGTTCTTATTTGAATAACAACAAACTTCGAATAGAAATTCATTAATGAAGGCAGTTACTTATATAAAGGAAGCATTAAATCCGGGGGGAACTCCAAAACGCTATTTGGTTTGGGTAAGTGTAGTTCTTATTGCACAGGCGCTGGCTTCAATTGTGCCCTCAGAAATGTTTTATC
>LLBY010022459.1_pt1 | contig 12205 bp, 11 predicted proteins | sample 1489401 | NCBI WGS metagenome assembly LLBY01 (sample SAMN04092656, study PRJNA295927) | soil metagenome | biome: Soil prokaryotic community; feature: Bulk soil; isolation source: soil from tomato rhizosphere | host: tomato cultivar Hawaii 7996 | place: South Korea | collected 2011-11-01 | reverse complement strand
TAATTCCTGAACTATTAAATTCAAAATTTCTTCTTTATCAAAAATAGCATTAGCCACAACTGCCATCGAAGACGCTTTGGGTAAATCCGTAAAATCGGTTTGATTTACATTCAAACCAATTCCAATAATTGTAAAAACAGAACCGTCACTTTTAAAACTATTTTCAATCAAAATGCCAGCAATTTTGGAATTAGCTGACATAATGTCGTTTGGCCATTTAATACTCAAATTCTTAATATTGTTTTTTTTCAAAGCTTCAATTACCGACAAGGCCGTTGCAATATTCAACAGATAAGCCTCATCTGCATTGGTAATAAAACCTTTCACAAAAACACTCATTATAAGGTTTTTAGACTTTTCAGAATTCCAAACAGCTCCCATTTGTCCTTTGCCCTTAGTTTGATTTTCGGCAGTAACCACAGTAAAATTTTCCAATTCCTGAGAACCCGATAAAGCTTTCAGAAAATCATTTGTAGAATCTATGGCATCGAGTTTGATTAGTTTCATTAGCAATTATTTTTGTAACATTTTTTAATATTATGTTAAGGTTCAAAAATAATCACAAAAAATGGTAACTTTACAAACTTATTATAAAAACAATTCATGGCAAAAAAGACTGTAAATAATGATGCTTTATTGGCAAACATTATCAAAGGAATAGAAGAAGTAAAAGGAAATGACATAGATATTCTCGACCTTAGAGAAATTGATAGCGCAGTTTGCGACTATTTTGTTATCTGCAACGGAAACTCAAATACTCAGGTTAACGCCATTGTTAACTCCATCCAAAAAATCGTTTCAAAAGAAATTAAAGACAAACCCTGGCATGTTGAAGGTACTGACAATGCCGAATGGGTACTTATGGACTATGTAAACATCGTAGTTCATGTTTTCCAAAAACAAATCAGAGAATATTATAATATCGAAAGTTTGTGGGGAGATGCAAAAATTACTACAATTGCAAACAAATACTAAAAAGAAAGATAAAAAATAATGGCAAAAGATAATAATCCAAATCCTAACAAATTTAGAATAAGTCCGTGGTTAGTATATACTGCCATTTTGCTTATTTTCTTGTTCATAAGCTTTGTAACCGGCAGTTCTAACTTACAGGAACCGGCTCAGCTAAAATCCTCTAACATAGACAATATGTTAGCTAAAGGAGAAATAAAAAATGTAATTATTTTCAATAATAAAGATGCTGAAATCTACCTTTCGGAAAAAGGACTAAAAGATCCTGCCAATAAAAAAGTAGCCAAAGACATCTTTGACCGACCTAACAAAGGACCACATTACACCACAAAATTTGGTGATTTAAAATCTTTTCAGGAAAAATTAGATCAGGCTAAAGCCGAGAAAAAACTGGTTGATTATGATTTTAAAGAATCAAGCAACTGGTCGGATATCATTATTAGTTTACTTCCGGTAATCATCATCATTGCGGTGTGGATTTTTATCATGCGTAAAATGTCCGGTGGCGGTGCCGGAGGAGGCGGACAAATTTTTAGCATTGGAAAATCAAAAGCAAAACTTTTTGACGAAAAAACCGATGTTAAAACTACTTTTAAAGATGTAGCCGGACTGGAAGGTGCTAAAGAAGAAATTCAGGAAATCGTTGAATTCCTGAAAAACCCTGAAAAATACACCAATCTTGGAGGAAAAATCCCTAAAGGAGCTCTATTAGTTGGGCCTCCGGGAACAGGAAAAACTTTGTTAGCCAAAGCCGTTGCCGGTGAAGCTCAGGTTCCGTTTTTCTCACTATCAGGTTCTGATTTCGTGGAAATGTTTGTAGGAGTTGGTGCTTCCAGAGTTCGCGATTTGTTCAAACAAGCCAAGGAAAAATCGCCTGCTATCATTTTTATTGACGAAATTGACGCCGTAGGTCGCGCCAGAGGAAAAAATAATTTCTCCGGTGGAAATGACGAAAGAGAAAACACCTTAAACCAATTATTAACGGAAATGGACGGTTTTGGTTCTAATTCCAGTGTAATAGTTTTAGCAGCGACAAACAGAGCCGATGTTTTAGACAAAGCTTTGATGCGTGCCGGACGTTTTGACAGACAAATTTTTGTTGACTTACCGGACGTTCGTGAACGTGCCGAAATTTTTAAAGTTCACCTTGCTCCTTTGAAAAAAGTAGAAGGTTTAGATCTTGACTTTTTAGCTAAACAAACTCCGGGGTTCTCTGGTGCTGATATTGCTAACGTATGTAACGAAGCCGCTTTAATTGCTGCCCGAAACAACAAAACTGCTGTTGACAAACAGGATTTCCTTGATGCTGTTGACCGTATTGTTGGAGGTTTGGAAAAGAAAAATAAAATCATCACTCCTGAAGAGAAAAAAGCAATCGCAATTCACGAAGCGGGTCACGCTACAGTAAGTTGGATGTTGGAACATGCTGCTCCGCTTATCAAAGTAACTATTGTTCCTCGCGGACAAAGTTTAGGTGCTGCCTGGTATTTACCGGAAGAACGCCAAATTGTTCGCACCGATCAAATGCTGGATGAAATGTGCGCTACAATGGGAGGTCGTGCTGCCGAAAAAGTTACATTCAATAAAATATCTACAGGAGCTTTAAGCGACTTAGAAAAAGTAACCCGTCAGGCACGCGCTATGGTAACCGTTTACGGTTTGAATGACAAAATAGGAAACGTTACTTACTATGATTCTACCGGACAAAGTGAGTACAATTTCTCTAAACCTTACTCGGATGAAACCGCTCAAATTATAGACAAAGAAATTTCTTTACTTATTGAAAACCAATACCAAAGAGCCATTCAGATTCTGGAAGAGAACAAAGACAAACTGAACCAATTAGCTGATATTCTTATCGAAAAAGAAGTAATTTTCAAAGACGATTTAGAAACAATTTTTGGAAAAAGAAACTTTGACAAAAATCTGGAAGAAAGAGTCTCTTAATAAGGCTTTTAATATAAATTATTTAAAATCTTAATTCAAAATCCCGTTTTGAATTAAGATTTTTTTATCTTTGGACGGTTACAAATAATATATCAAGTACCTAACAAAATATGAGTCTTTTTAGAAAACTTTTTGGATCTAGTAATTCATCTTCAGAAGAGGAAAAAGAAAGTCAGAGCACTAACTTTTTCCCTGAAAACAATATTTCTGTTGATGAACGATTTATCTATAATTTCAAAAAAAACGGGGGAAAATTTTTATACTGTGAAAACAACGAAGAAGTAAAAGACCAATTTGAAAATATCTTAGAAGAAAACGACTGGTTTGAAAGCGAAGTATTATGTTACGACCCTAAACTTTACGGGCTTTTGGACGAAAATAAACTTCCATACACCAATCCTTCCAAACCAAAATTCTTATTATCCAGTTGCGAAAATTTAATTGCTGAAGAAGGATCTATTCTTTTTTCCTCCAAACAAATCAAACAACACAAGCCTAACGAATTACCAACTAACATCGTTGTTTTGGCCACAACCAGCCAAATTTTGGCTATGAAAAGTGACGGACTTAGCGCCATCAAAAAGAAATACGAAAGAGATTATCCTACCAATATTACCGCTATAAAATATTTTGAGAAAGCAAAAGAAGAAGACTTTACCCAATACGGCAGTTCTGCCAAAAATCTTTATTTATTGCTTTTAGAAGATCTTTAAAATGAATGAAACTCTAAAAAGATCAATTTCAGGAGCTGTCTATATCGTTTTATTATTAGCTTCTATATTATACTCCACCGAAAGTTTTTTTATACTGTTTGGTATTTTTCTGCTTATTGCTATCGCTGAATTTTGCAATCTGACTCAGCTCAACAAAATACTTCCCTTAATTGTGGGAGCACTACTCTATTGCAGTATTACGCTAATTAGTCATTATAACCAATTAACGACCGATACTATCAATCAATATTTAGGAACTAATATTGAAATCACATTAAACATTCAACAGCTTAACATCATTTTATTAGCTACTACGCTGGTCGTATCGGTAAAATGCATCCTGTTTCTTTTTTATGACAATGTTCAAAAAATAAGTACTTCTTCTAAATACTTATATTTATTTGGCTACATCACACTTCCATTTGTGTTTATCACTAAAATTTCATTTGGTATCAAAGATTACAACCCAAAAATCATCATTGGATTATTCCTTTTAATCTGGACTAATGATACTTTTGCTTATATCGTTGGAAAATCCATTGGAAAACATAAATTATTGGAACGCATTTCACCGAAAAAAACAATCGAAGGTTTTGCCGGCGGAATTATTTTTGCCATTGTAGCAGGTTATTTAATTTCCAAATATTACATTCAGGCGAAACCTGAATTTAGCCAACAATCCATATTAATATGGACTTCCATTGCGGCTATTGTGGGTATTTTTGGAACTATTGGCGATTTAATTGAATCTAAATTCAAACGAATTGCCGGTGTAAAAGACAGCGGAAACATCATGCCGGGTCACGGAGGTGTGCTAGATAGACTAGATAGTGTTATATTTGTAGCACCAATAATATTTTTATTTTATCAAATTTTAAATTATGTTTCATAAAGAAGGAACCAAAAGCATCTTATTAGCAATTATTTTTACTGCTATAGTTTTATTAATTTCTGACAATTTAACTGATATCTTTTGGTTAAAAAAAGGATTGCAAATCTTTGCTTTTTTAGTTTTGATTATCATTTTACAATTCTTTAGAAACCCAAAAAGAACTGTTGTTATCAACGAAAATCAAATTCTTGCTCCGGTTGACGGAAAAGTGGTCGTTATCGAAGAAGTTTACGAAGGTGAATATTTTAAAGACAAGCGCTTACAGGTTTCTATCTTTATGTCACCTATCAATGTTCACGTAACCCGTTATGCGATGAGCGGAATTGTAAAATTCAGCAAATACCATCCGGGTAAATTTTTAGTTGCCTGGCATCCAAAAGCCAGCGAAGAAAACGAAAGAACAACCGTAGTGGTAGAAAACAAAACTTTCGGAGCTGTTTTATACCGCCAAATTGCAGGAGCTTTAGCCCGACGAATTGTTAACTACGCCGAAGAAGGGATGCAGGTAGTGCAGGGAACTGACGCCGGTTTTATAAAATTTGGTTCAAGAGTGGATTTATTCTTACCTTTAGGTACACCAATAAACGTAGTTTTAAACCAAAAAGCTATTGGAGGAAAAACCATTATTGCAACAAAATAATAATGACCGAAAAAGATTTAGATACAAGATTTAACGAAGCCGTAGAAAAAGCTTCCAAAATGACTCAGGCATCTTTACCTCAGGATGTTCAGTTAAGACTTTATGCTTTTTACAAACAGGCAACTATTGGTTCAATGGAAATCAGACAAACTTCTAATTTTCATTTAAGAGACGCTTTTAAAACCAATGCCTGGATGCAAATAAGCCATCTTACTGCCGATGAGGCCAAAGAAAACTATATCGAAATCATTAATTCTCTTTGAAAATAACTTTTTATGAAAAAACTTTTCTTTCCATTAACAAGTTTATTTTTTTTCAGTCTCTTAATTTCATGCAACAACAAAAAACTAACCGAAGTTGTTGAAGTACCGCTTCCTACAGCTCAGGAAAAAGTAACTATTGGTTTTCCGGATGATGTAAAAGCTAATCCTGGTTCTTTTTTATTAGACAAATTACCGTATTCTTACGATGCCCTGGCTCCAACCGTTTCGCCTTTAACATTAGAAGTACACTATTCTAAGCATTATTTGTCATACACTAATAATCTGAATGAAGCTATTGCAGGTACAGAATACGAAAACATGTCTATCGAAGAAATTCTGGCTAAACTGGATGTCAACGATATGGAATTAAGAAACAATGCCGGAGGTTTTTACAACCATTCATTGTATTGGAAATCCATGGCTCCTAATGCCGGAGGAAACCCTAAAGACACTATCGCTGCTGCAATCAACAGAGATTTTGGTTCTTTTAAAGATTTCAAAACCGCTTTTATTCAGGAAGCTACCCAACAATTTGGCTCTGCCTGGGTTTGGCTGATTGTAGATAAAGCCGGTAAACTCAAAATTACCAGTTCACAAAATCAGGATAATCCGCTAATGAGAAATGCCGCTGTACCGGGAACGCCTATTTTAGCCTTAGACCTTTGGGAACACGCCTATTATTTAGGCTACCAATACCGAAGAAGAACGTACATCGATTCCTTTTTTAACGTAATCAATTGGGAAAAAGTAGATGAAAATTACCGCAATGCCTTTTTAAGGAAATATTAATTCCTTTTTCGAAATAAATTAAAAAAGCCAACACGTACAAAACTTAGTATGCGTTGGTTTTTTTATACTATTATCTCATAAACTTTCATAAAAGTTGCTGTTTACAAAATCATAAATAAATAGTAATATTTATTGGGTTTGTTTCCTTTTTCATAAATTTGACAAAAATATACACCCTTGAATAAATCGCTATTTTTCATCTGTTTTAGCTTGTTTTTAATTACTTCACTACAAGTAAAAGCACAAGCTCCTAAAAAAATAATTGTTGAGCATTCTGATTTTGCCGATGTTAATCAGACCGAAATGCCCGATGCCTTTTTACTTACCGGGAATGTAGTGGTCAATCATGACGGAGCAGTACTAACTTGTAACAAAGCCTATTATTTTCAAAAAGAAAATTACATCAAAGCTTTTGGAAATGTACAATTGGTTCAGGGAGACACCCTTTATCTAAACAGCAAATATGCCGAATACAATGGAAATGTAAAAAAAGCATTCGCCACCGGAGATGCCGTTTTAAGTTCGCCTAATGCAACCTTAAAAACGGACACTATTAATTTTGACCGCAATACTCAGGAAGCTTTTTACAATACCAAAGGAGTCATTACCAACAACGAAAACACACTGGAAAGTAACTCCGGAAAATATTATGTTGCCGAAAGAAAATTCCAGTTTTTAACCGCGGTAACGATTACCAATCCAAAATACGTTATCAAGTCCAATCATTTGGATTATTACAGCAATTCGGGACACTCCTATCTCTTTGGTCCTTCAACAATCACCAGTAAAAACAACTACATTTATACCGAAAAAGGTTTTTATGACACCAAGAAAAACCTGTCTCATTTTCTTCGAAAATCCTATATCAAATACGACGACCGACTCATAGAAGGCGACAGTTTGTATTACGACCGAAACAAAGAATTTGCCTCGGCTACGCGAAATGTAAAAATTACAGATTCAATCAACAAAGGCATCGTAAAAGGACATTATGCCGAAGTTTTCCAGAAAAAAGATTCGATGTTTGTTACTAAAAGAGCCGTAGCTATCAATTTTGTTGAAAACGATTCGGTTTATATTCACGGAAAAAAACTGATGGTTACCGGAAAAGAAGGCGACCGAATAATTCGTGCTTTCAACAATGTTCGTTTTTATAAAACCGATATGAGCGGAAAATGCGATTCGATTCACTCCAGCACTAAAACCGCTTTGACAAAACTCATCGGAAATCCAATTCTCTGGAATGGTGAAAGTCAGATAACCGGAGATGTAATGCATCTCATTGGCAATCAAAAAACACAAAAACTGGACTCGCTCAAAGTCCTCAACAACACCTTTATTATTTCCAAAGACACACTCGGAACGGGCTATAATCAAATCAAAGGAATGAATCTCTTTGGGAAATTTGAAGAAGGAAAACTCCACGATGTGGACATCATCAAAAACGCCGAAGTTATTTATTATATGCGTAATGATGACAAAGAACTCATTGGAATTAACAAAAATGTAAGCAGTAAAATCAATATTCTTTTTGACAAAAACGCTATCGAAACCATTACTTTTTTCCAACAGGTAGATGGCGATATATTTCCCGAAGAAGAATTGGACGAACACGACCGAAAATTCAGAGGATTTAAATGGCGCGCTGATGAACGAATTAAATCCAAAGATGATATTTTTCCGGAAGAAGAAAATCAATACAACGAGAAAATGATTGAGGAAACTAAAAAGGACGAAGCCAAACCAAACGTCCCAATGGAAGTCAGAAAAGAAACACTCAATTACGACAAAAAGAAGAAAAAGAAGTAATCAGATTACAGGCAGCAGAAAGCAGATTTCAGATTTATAAAACTCTGTGAACTTTGTGATTAAAAAATAATTTTTGTTTCTTCTTGAAAATATTTTAAAAAAATAATAATTAAAATAAAAACTCCCTGAACTTTGCGAAAATCTTTGCGAACTTTGCGGTAAAAATAACGTGAATAACGACTTCTTAAAATACCAGGCACAAACTTCACCTTACCCATTGGGCATGGAAGTTTCACATGCCATTGGTTCTTATATCTACGACACCAATAATAAAAAATACCTTGATTTTGTTGCCGGCGTTTCGGCTTGTACTTTAGGACATCAGCCACCACGCGTCAATCAGGCGATTAAAGATCAATTGGACAAATATTCGCACGTTATGGTTTATGGCGAATATTCGCAAAGTCCGGCAGTGGAATATTGCAAATTGATGGCTTCGCTCCTGCCCGCTCCTTTGGACAAAACTTATTTAGTCAATTCCGGAACGGAAGCAATTGAAGGTTCTTTAAAATTAGCCCGAAGAGTAACCGGCAGAAGCCAATGGATTTCCTGCTATAATGCTTATCATGGTAATACCATGGGTTCAATGAGCGTCATGGGATTTGAAGAACGCAAACAAGCCTTTCGCCCTTTAATTCCCGATGTCGATTTTATCACCTTCAATAACGAAGCCGATTTAGAAAAAATCACAACCAAAACCGCCGGAGTTTTACTGGAAACCATTCAGGGAGGCGCCGGATTTATTGAACCACACAACGATTTCCTGAAAAAAGTGCGCGCCCGTTGTACTGAAGTAGGTGCTTTGTTAATTTTGGACGAAATCCAACCGGGTTTTGGAAGAACCGGAAAATTATTTGGTTTCCAAAATTACGATATTGTCCCTGATATTATTGCCATGGGAAAAGGAATGGGTGGCGGAATGCCGGTAGGCGCTTTTACTGCTTCATCGGCGATGATGGATTTATTAACTGAGAATCCAAAACTGGGTCATATCACCACCTTTGGCGGACATCCTGTCATTGCGGCAGCCTGTTTAGCTACTTTGAAAGAATTAACTGAAACCAATTTAATGGAAGAAGCTTTAGAAAAAGAAAAGCTCTTCAGATCACTTTTGGTACACCCTTTGATACAGGAAATTAGAGGAAAAGGATTGATGCTGGCTGCAATGACCGCAGACGCCTCAATCACGAATGAAGTGATTTTAAAATGTCAGGACAAAGGACTTATATTATTCTGGCTCCTTTTTGAAGGATGCGCCATCAGAATTACCCCTCCTTTAACCATTTCTAAAGAAGAAATACGTGAAGGATGCGCTATAATGCTCGAAGTGATGGATGAAGTATTGGCTTCCCTAAAAAAATAACACCATACTTCCCCATTTTGTTAATTAAATTGTTCACAATAAATCATTTTTTTCTTCAAAAATAACCCTAAGGATGCCTAACTTTAAGCTAGGTCAAATTCTAAAAACAGACAGTATGCAACTAAGCAACGAAGAAGAAGATTATAACTTATCGCTATCCAAATTTGAGTCGATGTTGAAAACCAACAAAGTACTCTTTTTTGACTCTGAAGAATTTGAAGAAATCATACTTCATTATCTCGACAGCGGTAAGGCCGCTTTAGCGAAAAAAGCACTTAAATTAGCATTAGACCAACACCCTAAATCTACAGGTTTAAAACTGGTTCAGGTAGAAATGCTGGTTTATGATGACAAATTGGATATAGCCGAGAAATTACTTAACGAACTATATGCCATTGAACCGCACAATGAAGAAATTTACATTCAAAAGGCAAATATCTGTTCTAAAAGAGACCAACATGAAAAAGCCGTTGAATTGTTAAAAATTGCTTTACAATACACCGATGATTATGCCGATGTGTATAATTTAATCGGGATGGAATACCTCTTTATGGACAATCTGGAAATGGCCAAGGAAAGTTTTATCAAATGTCTGGAAGAAGATATCGAAGATCAGTCTGCCTTGTACAATGTTGTCTATTGCTTTGAATTTTTAGACCAAAACGAAGAAGCCATAAAATTCTTAGACGAGTATATTGAAAAAAATCCGTACAGCGAAATTGCCTGGCACCAAAAAGGCCGTTTGCATTACGGACTAAAAGATTACGAAAATGCCATTCGTGCTTTTGACTACGCCACTTTAATTGATGATGAATTTTTAGGTGCTTTCATGGAAAAAGCCAAAGCGCTGGAGCGTTTAGGCAAATTAGAAGAAGCCATCGAAAGTTACAATAGAACTATCGAATTAGAAGACGCTACTTCTTATGCCTTGCTTCGAATAGGAAAATGCCATGAAAAACTGGGACACAAAGCTGAGGCATTGAAATTTTACAATCAAACCGTTCACGAAGATCCGTTATTGGACAAAGGTTGGATTGCCATTACCGATTTTTATTTGCGTGAGCAAAACTTCCAAAAAGCTTTGTTTTATGTCAATAAAGCATTGGCTATCGACAATCAAAATCGCTTGTACTGGAAAAGATATGCAACTATCAACAAACAGATGAACTTTTTTGAAGAAGCTGAATTTGGCTATCGAAAAGCAGTAGAATTTGGAGATACCGAAATTGACACCTGGTTGTTTTGGGTTGATATTTTACAATTTTTAGGCGAATTTGAAACGGCTATTCACACCTTATTAGAAGCCACCGATTATTTTCCGGAAGAAAGCGAAATCGAATACCGTTTATCCGGACTATATTTTATGATTAATGATGATCGAAAAGCTAAAATTCACTTAAGCAATGCGCTTCGTCTGAATTTTGACAACTATGTCCTGATTGAAGATTTATTTCCGGTAGTTTGGGAGCAAAAAATGGTGCAAAATTATATCGAAAAACACAATAAACAATAATGACCCAAAATTCTAAAAAGCGCTTCGGGCTACTGGGGCGCAATATCAGTTATTCCTTTTCTAAAGGACATTTTACAAAAAAATTCGAAAACGAAAAATACCAGGGCTACACCTACGAAAACTTTGATATTCAGGAAATCGGTGCATTTCCTGATATCATTAAAAATACTGAAAATCTAAGCGGGATGAATGTTACCATTCCGTACAAAGAAGAAGTAATTCCTTTTTTAGACAAATTATCTAAAAAGGCCACTAAAATTGGAGCTGTAAACACCATTAAATTCACTAAAAAAGGAAAATTAAAAGGTTACAACACCGATTATTTTGGATTCCTAAAATCCTTAAAACCTTTATTACAACCGCATCATAAAAAAGCCTTAATTCTGGGAACCGGAGGCGCTTCTAAAGGAGTTGCTTTTGCCTTGGAAGAATTAGGAATTGGATACACCTTTGTTTCCCGAAAAGCATCTGAAAAAGCCATCGATTATAATCAGCTGAATTCCGATATTTTTCAAGAATACCAAATCATTATCAATTCGACACCAATAGGAACAAGCCCAAATATTGAAGCCTGTCCTGAGATTCCTTATGAATTCTTTACTGACAAACATATCGCTTACGATTTGATTTACAATCCGGCTGAAACCCAATTTTTAAAAAATGCCAAAGAACGTGGCGCACAAATTAAAAACGGCTTAGATATGCTTATTTTTCAGGCCGAAAAAGCCTGGGAAATCTGGAATAAATAAAAAATAAAAAGACAACAATTTATTATTATCAAATTCGGGTACAATCGGGGATTTAACATTAAAAAACCGCGATTGTACCCGATTTGGCATTATTTGTGAGTCAAAAAAGACTAAAAATCATTTACAATTAATTATGACTTTAAAAAAAAACCTATTTCTGTTAAGTGCTTTCTTCTTATTTACTTCCACAATTTTTGCCGAAATAACACTACCTAAAATTTTAGGACACAATATGGTGTTACAACAAAAGAAAAAAGTGGCAATTTGGGGAACGGCAACTGCGGGCGAGAAAATTTCGGTTGCTTTTGCCGGACAAAACAAAAGCACAATTACCGATAAATCCGGGAATTGGATGATAAACCTCAATCCGTTGAAGGCCTCATTCGAAGCTCGGGAAATGATTATTAAAGGAAAAAATACTATTGTTTTAAAAAATATTTTGGTGGGAGAAGTATGGCTGTGTTCCGGACAATCCAACATGGAATATGCGATGCGCAAATACAGTAATTATGAAACCAAAACCAAAGGATATCATCCGCCGGAAGACGATTTAAC
>LLBY010020100.1_pt1 | contig 12208 bp, 7 predicted proteins | sample 1489401 | NCBI WGS metagenome assembly LLBY01 (sample SAMN04092656, study PRJNA295927) | soil metagenome | biome: Soil prokaryotic community; feature: Bulk soil; isolation source: soil from tomato rhizosphere | host: tomato cultivar Hawaii 7996 | place: South Korea | collected 2011-11-01 | reverse complement strand
GGGAGCCGACGCGCAGGCCGCTGGTGAGCAGTCCGGGCCAGGTGGCGATGGCGGTGTCCACGGAGCCGTTGTCGAGGGTCTTGTAGGCGTCCTCGACGGGGTTGTCGGGCTCGTTGAAGCCGAGCAGGTGGGTGGAGTTGGTTTTGTCGTTCGGGTAATCGGGCCACCAGCGTTGCTGGCGGATGGGCACGTATTCCCAGTCGGCGGCGGAATTTTGGTTGTTGTCCCAGTTGTAGTGCCAGGCGGCGTTGAGCGTGGTGGGGCCGACGTCGCACGAGCCTTTTTTGGAGACCCAGCGCCAGGGGAACACGCGCACGTAGCGGATCTCGTTGTCGAGGGTGGCGGGCAGGCGGCCGATCTCGAGGTCGGCGTCCTGGGCGACGTAGATCAGGCTGGCGCCGGTGCCGTTGGTCTGGGTGGAGAAGGTGGCCATGTAGCCGCGCTTGAGCTTGAAGGAGCTGATCTCGCGGTTGAACGCGCCGAGGGCGGCAGTGGTGTTGTAGTAGGTGTACTGGGCGAAGGTGCGCGACGTGCCGCTGAAGTCGGGGCCGGTGAAGGCCTGGAGGGGCTGGAAGGACGGCGCGTGCGGGATGACGATGGCGCCGAGTTCGTATTGGACGACGCGCACGTTGGAGCCGGAGACGGCGGCGGCGCCGTTGACCCGCAGCTGAGAGAGGTAGCTCGAGATGACGGCGGAGGGTTTGACCGCGGTGAACAGCACCCAGGCGTCGGGCGAGTCGAGGTGAACGATGCTGCCGGAGAGCGGGGCGGCGGCGGTGAGGCGCAGTTCGGATTTGCCGGTGAGCGTGACGGTCGCGCCGCTCAGGGACGCGTAAGTCTGAACGCCCTCCGAGAACGCGATGGTCTGGGCCAGGGCGCGCGGGATCTGGGCGAGGGAAAGGAGCAGGGCGAGGCTCGGCAGGAGCCAACGGGGGAACAAGCGGGACATAGGATGGGACGACGGGAGGGGTGCGAACACACTAGCCGCAATTCGAGGCGTTGCACACGGCGCGAGGGCTTTTAGCGTAAACCCGATCCGGACGATGGAGGAAAGGGGGGCGATTTTTGGGCGCGACTGGACGCGAATAGACATGGGCGTGATGAGGAAGCGTCATTTCCCCGTGCCTTCGGAGCTCGGGGAGGGCGCACGGTATCATTGGGAAGGCTCGGGTGAAATTTTTGCCGGCGAGGATGGTGTCGTGATGTCGCGAGATGTCGGTGGCGGCGCCGGGCGAGTCGAGATAGCGGGAGGACGGGGGCGTACGGGGAACGAAAAAGCGACGAGGCGGACCTCGTCGCTTGGAAGGAAACGCGCCGTTCGCGGATCAGGCGCGGCGGCGACGGCGGAGGGCGACGGCGCCGAGGGCCAGCGCGCCGCACATCATGGCGTAGGCGGAGGGCTCGGGGATGTTGCTCAGGGTCAGGGAACCATCCAGCTCGGAGAAGGCCCAGAGGCCGTCGTTGCTGGTCCAGACATCGCCATTGTCCGCGAAGGTCAGAAGGCCGTTGGCGTCCACCACGGAGAAGGTGCCGCCGAAGGACTCGGCCAGGGAGCCGCTGTCGATGAGCTGCCAGGAGCCGCTGCCGACGGTGACGGAGCTCAGGTCGAGCCGCATCGTGCCGTCGAAGGCGAAGGCGCCGGAGCCCAGCACGCTGGTGCTGTCGATGTCGGTGACGGCGAAGAGCAGCGAGCCGGCGGAGTCGATGGTGAGGCCGCCCGCGTTGACGGTGGTGTCGCCGACGAAGGTGTTGGCCCCGGAGAGCGTGAGGGTGCCGAGGCCGTTCTTGGTGAGGCCGCCGTCGTTGACGCCGCCGAGGAGGGCCTGGGGCATCGTCACGTCGAAGCCGTTGGAGTCGATGATGGCGCCGCCGGCCAGGACGACCGCGGTCTGGCCCGCGCCGCCGAGATCCACGAAGTTCGCGCTGGTGTTGGCGGCGGCGAGGGTGCCGCCGTTGAAGTTGAAGGTCGCGGTGCCGTTGTCGTTGTTGGTGATGACCTGGGCGGTGGTCAGGGTGCCGCCGTTCAGGTTGAACGTGTTGTTGGCGGAGGCGCCGCCGGCCTGGTTGAGGTCCACCACGCCGCTGGTGGACGAGCCGGTGCCGTTGCCGCTGTAGGAGGTGATCGCGCCGCTGTTGAGGTTGACCTCGCTCGCGCCGGTGCTGTTGCCGGTGCTGAAGCGCAGGTCGCTGTTGGCGTTGAGATTGATGGCGCCGCCATCGACGTTGACCGTGCCCTGGGCGGTGTCCCACTGGTTGACGACCAACCAGCGTTCGCCGGTGGCGCCGACGTTGAGAACGGCGCCGGAGTTGACGTTGAGCGTGCCCTCGGAGGTGGCGTTGCCGGCGAAGCCGACGGTGACGTCGCCCGCGCTGTTGAGCGTGGCGCCGCTGTTCAGGGTGAGGGTGCCGACCACATTATCGACGGCGGCGCCCGCATGGCTGAGATTGACGGCGCCGGCGTTCACGACGCCGTCGGTGACGCTCATGGTGCCGGCGCCCCAGTATCTGGCCAAGCTGAGGGTGCCTTCCACGTTGATCGTGCCGCCGGTCTGGGTGAGGGTGCCGTTGCCGCCGAGTCCGCCGACCCAGAGGTTGGCGTTGGTGCCGGTGGTGGCGATGGTGCCGGCCTGGAGATTGACCGTGGCCGTGCTGCCGTTGTCCACGCCGATGAGGATGCCGCTGCTGTTCCACCAGTCGCCGCCGGCGGCGTTGGCGGTCACGGTGCCGGAGGTGTTGATGTTCACGGTGCCGATGCTGCCGCCTTGGGCGACGAGCAGGCGGCCCGAGGTGAAGCTGGCGGAACCGGTGAGGTTGTAGGTGCCATCGCCGCCGGCGCCATTGCCGACGAAGGACCAATTGCCCGCGCCGGCGGAGAGCAGGCCGGCGTTGTGGTCGAGGCGTCCGGCCGCGCCGTTGCCGATGAAAATGTCCACGGGCGTGAAGGCGGAGTCCGCGCTCAGCACCGGGTAGCTGCCGGTGGCGGTGTTGACGGTGAAGTTGCCGGTGGGGGCGGCGGGATCGCTGCTCCAGTTGGTGGCGTCGTTCCAATCCTGGCTGGTGTCGCCGACCCAAGTGGCTTGGGCGAAGGCGGAGGAGGCGCCGAGGGCGGCGATGGCGGTCATCAGGCCGAGGGCGAGAGACGAGGGTGCGAGACGAGGTGTTAGGGTTTTCATGGGGTCGCTTGACTGGGGGGGAATGGCGCCCGGAAAGGGGGCGCCAAACACGTCAGCGAAATTTTTCGGCGAACTGCGCCAGATTCCTTCAAAAAGTTGTTCACCCTCGGTGCCGACGGGGCGGTTCGGCACGGAAATATTTCGCTACCCGATAAGACCAAGGTGCTTGTAGGCGGCGGCGACGATGGGCTTGGCCCAGGCGGGGGTGGCGTGGAGTTGGTCGGGGCCCGGATAGGCCAATTCGCCCTCCTCGATGGACAGGAGCAAGATTGGCTCCGGGGAGCCTCCGACCGGAATTTCGGAGGAGTTGTCGAAAATCCGAAGCGTGGTCACGAAGGGGATCAGGCGGATGATGTTTTCGCGGCTGCGAATCCAGCGCCTGCGGATATCGGCCTCGGGGATCGGGTGGCCGCCCGCGGCGACGCGTTGCGCCACGCGCTTGAGGTGTAGCTCCACGGAGGCGAGGCCGACAAACCAGATGTCGATCTGGTGGCTCCTTTGGGCGGCCTGGATCAGAAGGTTCGTGATGGTTTTTCCGCCGAGGGTGGATTCGAAGGTGTAGTCGGCGCCGGTGGCGACGGCCTCCTCCAGCTTGGCTTTGCCGTAGGCCCAGGCGAGCGCGTTGGCCTTTTCCTGGGTGAGCGTCGGCTGCTTGTCGCGAAGCCGACGCGCATGCTCGTCGGGATTGAAGTATTCGGCGCCGCACTCGCGCAGGGCCCGGCCGCCGACGCTGCTTTTGCCCGCGCCGTTGACCCCGGCCAGAATCGTGAGCGTGGGCCGGGGCTTAGCGGGCATGCGCGCGTTCTTTTTTCAACTTCACCAAAGCGGGGCCGGGCTTGACGGCGGATGCCTTGAAAAAGGTCCGGCGGGCCGCGCGGTCCTCGGGGGTGTTCATGCGGGCCACCATCTGGTCGAACTCGGCGGTGAGGCTTTCGAGGGGGGCGAGGCGGCTTTGTTGGAGCTCCTCGTAGTGTTCGGCGGTGAGGATGACGAACTCGCGGCGGTGGTGGCGGGTGACGGCGAGGGGCTCGCGCGAGGCGAGGCGAGCGACCTCGCTGAATTTGTTTTTGAGAATGCTGGCCGTGATTTCGGGCAAAGCGGCGACGGAGGCGAAACCGGAGGCGTGCGGAGCGGGAGCGGCGGAGGCGGTGTTGGCCATGGCCGGAATGTTCTAACTTTGGCTAAAATGGCAAGATTGGCTATTTGGCGGGAATACGCCCTTGAATAGGCCGTTTAGGCAGAGCGTCGGCTCCGGTGGCGGCGAGCCCACTCCGGATGGCATAAGGATTGTCGAGCAGGTTCATGGATAATGACGAAATTACAGATCTTATGCTTGCGGGATAATATCCCTAAATTGACTCGATTTATGGCTCCTGGCCGTGCCCCACCCCCGCAGGGGTGATGGGTGGCTCATTTTGGAGGTTCCTCCGATCGCATCGGTGCATGATTTTTTAACCGACGCCAAACCGGGGCTTGCTGCGTTCACGCGCCTCGCGCAGAAGGCTTTGCCGCATATGCGGCTCCAAACATGGCACGATTAAACCTCGTCGTGGTGCGGGCGCGCGACGCCGCGCGCTTGGCCGATTTTTATACTCGGCTCGGCCTCGGCTTTGAAAAACACCGCCACGGCTCCGGCCCTGAACACTACGCCGCCGAAAGCGCCGGTTGTGTCTTCGAAATCTATCCGCTTCGCCCCAACGCCGAGCCTACCCAAGAGCTTCGCCTCGGCTTCGCGGTGGACGACGTCCGCCAAACGGTCGAGCGCGTTTTCGCCGCCGGTGCCGAGATCATCACCGCTCCGGCCGAATCACCGTGGGGCCTGCGCGCCGTGATCAAGGATATTGAAGGGCACAAAGTCGAGCTGACGGAAGTAGGTGCTATCAAATTCAGCTAACGACTGTTGGTATGCTTATTTTTATAAACAAAAAGCAATTATGATAAAGGCGATTAAAATCAGAAACGTCCGGGGCATTGAGGAGAAAACATTCGAATTCAAGTCTCCTGAGATGTTGCCCAATAAGGTTCATTTGCTAATTGCCCCAAATGGATTCGGAAAAAGTTCGATCGCGACAGCGTTCAGTAATCTCAAGCCCCAGAGCCTTAAACTAAAAGAGACGCAGATCTACAGGCACGAAGAATCAAGAAGCCCCCACCTTCAATTGGAGTATGAAGTAAATGGAGCTTTGGAAGTTTTTATAGCCGACCCAACTCAAAACCAATTAAGCAGCACCTTTGATACGTATGTGATAAAGGCCCCCGGAAAGTTGCGCGCCACACAAAGGCAAACTGGATCTGGCTTTCAGATTCCCATGGCCGAACTCGTCATTGAAGATGTCGAACTATGCACTGTTCCAGAAAAAGCCGAGATACCCTATTCATACAATCAGACCAAGAGGGATTTCGGCACGAATGGAAAGGTTCTTCCGAATATTTCCCGTTATCTAGAAAACCCAGTCTTGATCGAGAGGATACTAGATGGTGACAACTTAAGGCGGTTAACTTTAAAGGCGCCGCAGAAAAAACTAACGGACTTTACTCAGAAATTAAATTCTCTTAACGGACAGATTGATGAGATTCTCGACGAGGCGAATCGCACACTGATACAGGAACTTGATTCCATTGTTGAGCTGGAGGTAGCCACGAAACTCTTCGGCGGCTTGGCCTCAGTTGTCGAGAGGATCTTGGCTGTTATTCAGATTGTTAATATTCACATCTCGGACGGGAAAATCCTCTCGGCTGCACTGGAGTGGCTTCAATATGGCGTGAGATATGAGCGCACAAAGGGCCTGCTGCAATCATGCAATCCCAATGGTGACTGGATAAAGCTTGAGGTAAAGAGATCCGGAAGCAAGCTACTGGTGGCATTCCCGAAGCCGGAGCATATGTCCAATGGTCAGCGTGATCTTCTGTGTTTTATCACGCAATTCCTTAGATTTGAGCTTAATACAAAGAGGGGGAGTTCAATTCTGATAATCGATGAGATTTTTGATTACCTTGATTACTCAAATCTAATTGCATGCCAATATTTCCTCTCTAAGTTAATAACAAACTACAAGGACTCGGGGCGGAAGATTTTCCCGATAATCTTAACGCATCTGGATCCGGGTGTAGTTAATAGTTTTGTTTTCAGTAAGGCGCTGCAGAAAAATCACTTTCTCGATAAATGCACTGAGGTTAATAGGGGGGCGGGGCTGTATAAGATAATACTGGCCAGGCTGAATTCGGATTTTGAGCTGATTTTTGCCGATAATTTCGCGCACTATTCCTTGGCGGATTACGATGCGGGTGAGCTATTTAAGAAGTATGGACTGAAACTGCAGTGGGCGCAGGTTTCGAAGTTTCGCGAATACTGCGCAGCTGAATCGGAAAAATACCTGGCCGCGAGCGCAGACCCAATTGACTACTTGGCAGTGTGCCTGCATCTGCGGGTCTCTATAGAGAAATTTGCCTGCGATCAGCTTCCTCTAGCTGAAAAATCTATTTTTGTGTTAACTCACAAGACGATAGCAAAGCTAGACTTCGCAATAGAGCATGGAGCTGTCGTTCCCGAGGTGCACTACCTGCTTGCGACCCTATATAACGCCGCATTGCACCCTAGCACGGATCAGTCGGACTTTGCTAGTCCGGTGATATCCAGGCTGAAGAACAATAGTATCAAGGCGATGATTAAGGATGCCTTCGCGCGAACGGCGCATGCTGCTTGCGCTCGTTGATGGCAATTGGATGCATGCCTCGAGCAGGCAAGCCAAGGTTAATGATAATGAAACGCCACATCGTCTGCGCCGACATCATTCACATCGCCTCTGATGCGATGATTTACTCTACGAACGTTCGCCTGACGCTTACGGGTGGGGTCGGTGCGGCGCTGTTTCGCGCGTTTGGGGTTGGTGTGCAGATTGATTTACAAACTCGCTCGCCCGGGACCGGGCGCGAACTTGCCGAGGTGGGCGATGTTATCGAATCCCCTATTCCGGGGAGCCCGTGGAAACGGGTCTTTCATACCATCGCAACGAGCGAACTCTATCACACCGATCCGGCGGTTGTGGCGCGCATTCTCCGGCGTTGTCTCGCTCGCTGCGCGGCGAGCGATGATCTGCGGAAAATCACCTGCAGCGCCCTCGGCACCGGCTATGGCGATTTGGAACTGCCTCACTTTTTTCAAATCTGCGACGAGGTCTGCACCGAGTTCGACGGATCTCCGCTGGAAGAGTTCGTGATCGTTATTCAGGACCAAGCGGAATTCGAAACTTTGCTGCGCACTGCCGGAGCCGCGAAAGGCTGGATTCTGCCTGAAAACGGCGGTTCGGATTAACCACGGATTACACTGATTGCACGGATACAGAAATAAACACGGATTGGGAAAGGGGATGCGCTCACCTGTGGGGTTTCAGTGGGTGGATGTGGCGGAATCCCGCGCGGCGGGATTTCGTTTCCGTGGGGCCCGCCGGACGAAATCGCTCCGCGCTTCCGCTACGTTCGATCAAGCCGTCTATCGCGCAGCTCCGAGGTTCCGCCCGGTGCCTTGCAGTGTAGTGGGGTGGTCCTGCGGCTCGCGGGATTTCGGGGCCGTGGAGTCGCCTGACGAAAGCGCTCCGCGCTTCCGCTTTCTCGGAATACTCCGGCGATGCTTCAGCGCGGAACCGCCCCGCTGAAACAGCGACGCAAAGGCCGCAAAATTATCCATCCGAAAACTTTGCGTCCCTTTGCGTTCTTTGCGTCAAAAAATCTCGGCCCGTCGGCTGATTGTTCGTGCCCGAACCAAGGCGGGTTACGGGGCGGTCGCTTGCACGCGCAGGCGCAGGAAGCGGGCGGGGGGGGCGAGGGGGACGGTGGCGCGGATGGTTTGGGTGGTGCCGTCGTCGGCTAGGATGGTCTCGGTTACGCCACTGACGGACCAGGTCGGGGCGGTGAGGGAATCGGTCCACTCGACGACGCCGGTGAAATCGGCGGCGGCGGACTTGGCTCGAGTGTAGATCAGGGTGAGCGTGTCGCCTTCGCGGGCGATTACGGGGGCGATAAGGGCGTCGGGGAGCGTGGGGTCGCCGTTCAGGAAAAACTCGAGGAGGTTGGGCAAGCCGTCGCCGTCGGGGTCGGCGGTGTCGGCTGCCTCGCCGGTGGCGGTCGCCGTGCCGAAATGCGTCTCGCGCCAGCTTTCCAGGGCGGTGGGGGCGGAGACGGTGACGGTGAAACTGCGCGTGGTCGCGGCGAGTCCGTCGCCGACCGTGACGGTCACCGTGGCCTCGCCCGTGGCTCCGGGGGCGGGGGTGACGGTGAGGGTGCGGGACGCGCCGGTGCCGGAGAGGACGAGCGCGGCGGGCGGCAGGAGCGCGGGGGCGTCGCTCGCTACGCTCACGCTCAGGGCGGCGAGCGCGGTGTCGGTGTCGCCGATGGTGAACGGCACTGCGACCGGGGCGGCGTCGGGCGCTAGCGCCAGGTCGGCGAAGGCGGAGAGCGTCGGCGCGAGGTTCGCCGGCGCGCCGGAGGGGCCGATTTGATGGTTGGAGGCGATCTGCGCGGGGCTGAGCACGCCGCCGTGGATGCGCACGGTGTTGAGGTAGCCGGCGAAGTATTTGGAACGCGTGCCCGAGGCGGTGTTGCGCTGGCAGGCGAGGTTGATCGGCTGGCCGGCGAAGGTGGCGAGCGGGGCGGGCAGAGTCTTGGAGGTGGAGAGCACGCCGTTCACGTAAACCCGGGCGGTGACGGCGCCGTCGTAGGTATAGACCAGATGGTGCCACGCGCCGGTGGACGGCGGGGGATTCCAGCCGAGGTCGTAGTTGCCGCCCCAGTGGGTGACGGCGCTGTAGCTCGTGGGGCTGCCGTGGTTGAAGGACATGGCCCGGCCTTCGCTGCCGCGATAGGACCAGGAAACGAGGGACTCCTCCTCGGTGAGGGCGGGATTAAAGGCCCAGACCTCGATGGAGCGGTCGCTCGCGCCGTCGAGATCGGTGCTCGTGGCGGGGCCGGTGTAGGCCTGGCTGACGCCGTCGAACTGGACGCCCGGTATTTGCGTGGCGGATACGTTGGCCACTTTGAACGGCGTGCCGGTGCGGGTGAAGTCGCCCGTGCCGGCGCGGTTGATCCAAGTGGCGGAGCCGGCGCTGGCATCCTCGGCGCGCAGATCGACGTGGAGCGTGCCGGCGGTGGCGAGGTCGGTGGCGGGCTGGAGCGCGGCGAGGTCGGCGGCGGAGAGGGCTGTGGCGTAGAAACGCACCTCGTCGAGCGCGCCGCGATAGAACGGGCGCGCGGAGCCCTCGGCGCGCCCGAGGTAGTGGTGCGCGAGCGCGGTGGCGGTGTTGGCGGGGAGCAGCTGGTCGGGGCGGATCGAGATCGGGTCGGTGGCGACGGCGACGCCGTTGACGTAGAGCGCGCCGGTGGCGGTGGCGGAATCGAGCGTGACGGCGAGGTGGCTCCAGACGCCGGGGGGGAGGGCGGCTGGGGCGACGAGGGTTTGCTCGATGCCGCCGTTGACGATGGAGAAACGCGGGCGTCCGTCGGAGTCGGCCGGGGTGAGCGTGAGGCGGCGGGAGGTCGATGCGCCGAGCCAGAGCAGGGCCTGGTCGGGCGCGCCGCCGGACGGTTTGACCCAGGCGGTGAAGGTGAAGTCGCGCAGGTCGGCGACGCTGCGATCGAGCAGCACGGACTGGGTGGCGCCGTCGAAAGTCAGGAAACCCTGGCGGCGCGCGTCGGCGGAGATCCAGGCGGGCGAGCCGACGGTCAAGCCGTCGGTGACGCCGGGCTGGTCGAGGACGCGCGAGTCGTGGGCGGCGGCGAAATCGTAGCTCGCGTAGAGGCCGGCGGGGAGGGCGCGCAGGAAGTGGTCGGGCACGCCGACGTAGGGCTGGTGGCCGAAGGCGACGGCGTTGGCCACGGCGCGGCCGGAGAAGAAATCGCCGTAGTCGCCGTCGAGGATGGCGTTGCCGGTGAGCGCGCCGGTGGTCGTGGCGGCGGTGCCTTTGACGGTGACGAGATCGGTGGCGGAGCCGCCCTTGAAATTGGCGCGTTCGAGCACGCGGGCGTTGCCGGAGAGCGTGCCACCCTCGACCAGGGCCCAGTCGCGGACCTTGGCGTTTTGCGTGACGGTGCCGCCGCGCACCCAGGCGTGGCCGGAGACGATGGCGTTGCCCGAAATGACGGCGTTGCCCGAGACGAGCGCGTGGTCCTCGATGCGGGCGTTGCCGCTCACGTTGGCCGTGCCGAGGACGCGCGCGCCGGGGGCGATGTAAACGGTGGAGGCGACGGTGGCGGTGGACGCGCGGTAACCGCCGCCGTTGGGGTGCTGCACGAGGCCGGTGGCGGGGCCGTTGGTGCGCTGTTTCGGCGTCGCGCCGGTGACCTGGAGTTCGTAGGGGAAACGGGTCTTGGACGGGGCGGAGCGGTAGGGATAAACGGCCTCGTTGAAATCGCCCTCGAAGGAGGCGTTGGGCGCGCCGACGTGGAAGACGGCGGGCGCGCCGGCGACGGAGAGGTAGAGGCGATTTTCGTTTGCGCCGAGGGTGATGGAGTTTTCGCCTTCGCCCCAAAGCGTGCCGTAGCGCTCGGCGCCGTCGTCGGCGACGGCGATGAACGACGCGCGCCAATCGGCCCCGCGCGCGGTGTCGGGCAGGCCGCGGAAATTCACGGTGACGACGCGGCCCGCGCCGGTGCCGGCGGGGATGAGTTCGTGGAGCGCGTAGGCGCCCTGCATGGGGGCCATCTCGTGGGGCACGCGCCACCAGGCGGGGGCGTCGGGGCGTTGTTCGAGCTCGGTGAAGCGCCAGCGGTCGGTGGCGGCGTTGTCGAGCGGGGCGCCGAAGCGGGCGAGCGCGGCGACGATGTCGGCCTGGGAGGCGTAGTCGAAGGTGGCCTGGCGGCGGGCGAAGAGGCCGACGATGTCCTTGAGCGAGCTGGTCGGGGTGAGCCGCTCGAGCGTCATGAGCGGGTATTCGTTGATAGGGGTTTGTTGCCAGAGCTTGACCAGGGTGCCCTCGCCGAGGTCGGGCAGGGCGTCGGGGTTTTCGTCGAGGTAGAGGAAGAGCGGCCAGGAGAGGTAGTAGTCGCGGCCGTGGGCGATGGTCTGGTGGGCGCAGCGCAGGTAGGTGGGGTCGATGCCGGAGCGTTGGTTGGCCGGGTAGAGCGCGCCGAAGTGTTGGAGGATGCGCTCGCGACCGTAGTTGGCATGGCCCTCCCACCAGGCGCCGGGCACGTAGTTGGTGGTGTTGTGGAACTGGAAAACGTGCATGAGCTCGTGCGAGATGACGCCGGAGGGCGGATTCTCGGTGAGGCCGTCGGGCGTGATGTTGAGCTTGCCGTAGCCGCCGTCGAGGCCGGCCCAGTAGCCGGAATACCAGCTGGTGACGTTGACCTTGTGGGGCGTGCCGGAGGTGGCGCCGGTGGCGAAGCACGGTTCGCGGTAGCCGAGTTTTTTGGCGAAGAGCTGCCAGCACTCCTCGAGGTGGCGGAGGGTGGCGCGAGGGAGGTTGGCGTTCCATGAGCCGTGGGAGGCGACGGTGGAATCCCAGACGTAGCGGAAGTGCTTGGACTCGAGTACGCCGACGACGGTGCGGGGGGTGCCGCTGATGACGACGGTGCCGCCGACGTTGGGGTGCTCGCCGTTGACGCGCGGCTGATAGACGCGGGCGTCGGGTTCGTCGCCCACGCGCACATGGTCGAGCGCGAAGGTTTTGCCCGCCGCGTCGGAGCCGGTGAAATCGAGCCGCAGGTCGCGCAGCGTGGTGCGCCAAAAAACCTCCAGGCCGAGGTCGAGGCGGTAGGTGTGGAACGCGCCGTCCCGCGGGATGAGGTCGGCGGGCAGGGTGAAGCTGCGCTCGCCGGAGAAGCCGTTGGCGGCGGTGGTGCCGAAGTAGAACTTCACCGGGCCGGTGTAGTCGGCGGGCACGCGCAGGCGGAGTTCGAGGAAGTCGTTGAACCCGAGGTCGAGATCGGGGCCGGCGGCGAGGGCGGAGACGCGCAGGCTCGGCGCGCCGGCGGGATCGGCGGAGGCCGCGAGCGAGATCACGCCGTCGGCGACGGAGACCTGGCCGGCGTGGATGGAGCGG
>LLBY010031357.1_pt4 | contig 12218 bp, 10 predicted proteins | sample 1489401 | NCBI WGS metagenome assembly LLBY01 (sample SAMN04092656, study PRJNA295927) | soil metagenome | biome: Soil prokaryotic community; feature: Bulk soil; isolation source: soil from tomato rhizosphere | host: tomato cultivar Hawaii 7996 | place: South Korea | collected 2011-11-01 | reverse complement strand
GTAGAGGTAGGCCTGGCCGTCGTCATCGATGAAATACTCGGCGTCGATCATGTGAAAGCCGGGCCGGAAATCGTAGGGGATGAGCGGCCGGTCCTCGCCGAGCGCGTTGCGCCACGGGCCGAGCGGGTGGTCGGCCACGCCCACCCAGACCTCGCCGCCGACGGAGACGGCCATGTGGAATTTGCCGGCGGGACCCTTGACCACGGAAGGAGCCCAGACGGCGGCGCGGTTGGACGTGGGGCTGGTGCACGCGGCCTTGGTCGGCCAGTTGAGCACGCGGTAGCTCCAGTTTTTGAAGTCGGAGGATTCCCAGCAGCCGAGGGTCTTGTCGCCCCAGGGATCGAGGGTGGCGTAGATATAGCTGGCGTCGCCTTCCTGAACGATGGAGGGGTCGGCGTAGTAGCCGGGGAGGATGGGATTGGCCGAGTGCGGGGCGCGGCCGGGCATGGCGGCGGAAGCGGTGTCGGCGACGGCGAAGGGAAGCGTGATCATGGCGAAAAAGGGGAGGAGCAACAGGGCGGTTCTCATAAATGGGGGCAGGGGGACGATGGTGAAGCCCATGGCCTCGGGCGAGACTGGCGGAGCGCAGTCGGAGCAAAGTCAGTTGCCGGACACCCCGGATTCAAAGCGTCGCGGTTGTTACCCTGTTATCCGGACGTGGAAGCGAAGCCGAGACGGAGATCGCTGTTTCGCGATGGAAAGGGGAAAACCACTGGGCGCTAAATCCGGCGTAGTGAGCGTTTCCTGAAGACGCGGCTCCGTGCCGGAACGAGGGCGCGCGCGCTACAGGTAGTCCTGCAACTCGGCCAGACGCAGGGATGGCACGCGGCGGAACTCGTCAAGATTGAGCGTTGCAACGGAGAAGTCATGACGCAGCGCGGTCGCGGCGATTTGCATGTCGTGCGGACCGATCACTTTCCCATCGGCCGTCAACGTCGCCCACAGCCGCGCGTGGCGCCGGGCGACATCGAGATCAAATTCCAGCACTTGAAATCGAGAAAGCAGTGCTTCGACAAACGCCGCCCGCTTGGCGTGGATCGATGGACTCGCGGCACGCTCGACGCCGTGCAGCAATTCCGACGCGGTGATGGCGGCGAGAAACAGCTCCTCATCGCCCAGCGAAACGCAGAAGTCGGCGAAGCGCAGTTTCCGCCGCTCGGCGGCGATCAACACCGAGGAATCCAGAATCAGGCCCATGGATCGCGGGGCGCGGGCAGTGAACGGGTGGCGGACTCAAGCTCGTGGGCGAAAGCATCGGCATCGCTTGGAACGAGGTGCGGCAGCGTGGGCCACAACGTGGCCAGTTCACGAGCGGTGACCGTGGCCGAGGCGACGGGGACGATGCGCGCCACGGGTCTGCCGCCTTTGATCAGCACGGTGGTCTCATGCCGATAGAACGTGCGGCTGATCACATCCGAGAAATTCCGAGCCGCTTCGGTAACGGTAAGCGTGGAAGCCATGCTAAATCGGATAATCAGATTCTCTGTTATTGGAAGCCCAATTCGACGGACAAGCTCTTCACCGAAGGCCGGCGTCCGATTGCGGCGGGGTCGTTCGTTGTCTCTTTGAAAACCAATCCAACCTCTCCCACCCCATTTCCCCATGACTTCCTCGTCCTCCGGCAAGCTGCGCGTCCAATGCTTCGGCCTTTCCCTTGATGGCTACGGAGCCGGTCCGAATCAGAGCATCGACCACCCGCTCGGCGTGGGCGGCAAGGGGCTCATGGAATGGTTTTTCCCGACCCGTACCTTTCAACAAATGGTGGGCGGCGCGGAGCCGGGAACGACCGGGACGGACGAGGCCTTTGCCCAGCGGGGGCTCGCGGGCATCGGCGCGTGGATCCTGGGACGAAACATGTTCGCGCCCAGTCGCGGCGCGTGGCCCGACGACGGGTGGAAGGGCTGGTGGGGCGACACGCCGCCTTTCCATTCCCCGGTCTTCGTGCTCACGCATCACCCGCGGGAGCCGATCAAGATGAAGGGCGGCACGACATTTCACTTTGTGACCGAGGGCATCCACGTCGCCCTGGCCAGGGCGCGCGAGGCCGCGCGGGGCAAGGACGTGCGACTGGGCGGCGGCACCGCGACGGTGCGCCAGTATTTGCAGGCGCGGCTGATCGACGAGCTGCACCTGGCCGTCGGCACGGCGCTGCTGGGCGGCGGCGAGCACCTGCTGTCGGGCCTCGATCTGCCCAAGCTCGGCTACCACGTCTCGGAACGCGTGGTGACGGACGCGGCCATGCACGTCGTGCTGACCAAGCGCGGCTGACCGCCGGTCAGCCGCCCCCGGCACTCACGGGCTGGCGACCGTCGCGGGGGCGGAACGGGGCAGCAGATGAAAAACGCGCTCGACGCGCGCGGCGGTGTTTACCCGCGGCTCGGGGGCGCGGCCGAATTGCCAGGCGACGACGGTGATTTTGACCGGGAACTTCGCGCGCGGCGGGACGGCGGTGAAGCGCAGCGTGTCGCCTTCGATCTCGGCCGGGCCCTCGAGCACGTAATAGGACACGGGCAGTCCGGCGTCGGAGGTCGCGCCGAGCTTTAGCGTGGCGGCGCCGAGGGTCTGGCCGGGGATGGCGGGAAAATCGATGGTTTGTTTCGCGCCGTCGGTGACGGGGGCGACGCGAACCATGGCTTGCTGCACGATGCCGCGGTGGTGTTCGTCGCCCGGGTGGGCGGCGACGAGCCAGAGATCGTGGTTGCGACGATTGGCGGTGTGTTCGGCACGACCGAAGCGGAGTTGGAAGGTGTCGGGCGCGAGCTGAACAAAGGGGCCGACGATGCGGGAAAGCGTGATCGGGCCGCCGCCGGCGGCGTGGCCGAGTGCGGCGCCGACGGGCAGGCCGGTCCAGAGGGCGGCCTTGCCGCTGGTGGCGGGCACGGTGTCGAGAAAGCCGGCCCGAAGGCGGAAGGTGAGCCCGTCGGCCTCGGGCAGGAAACGCGGGGTGACGGGTTCGCCGTTGCCTTGGGCGACCGGGGATTCGTGGTCGGCGACGCCGAGCAGCTGGGGGAGTTTTTCGCGTTGCTCCGCGTAAATCGCCTCGGTGGCGCGCGCCATTTCCTCGTCGAAACACCAGAAGGCGACGCGGGCCTCGCCGGCGTAGTCGGCGTAGGGCGCGGCGGGGGCGGTTGGCGGCCCGTCGATGCGCCAGCGGTCGATGCGCCAGCCGTCGCGAGGATTCACCGGGACGAGTTTTTCAGCGCCGTCGGCGGGCAGGCGCACGGCGGCGGCTTTTTCGATGAAGCGGGCGAGGAAGGCGACGGTGCGGTCGGCGTAGTCGAAGTGGCCGCGACCGGCGTCGGCAAGGACCGCCACCGGGCTGTCGGGATGCGCGGCCTGAAACGCGAAGGCGGGCGCGAGGCGGTCCTCCCACCATTCGTATTGGCCCATGACCATGAGGGCGGGGATGCCATCGATGGTGCGGTCGCCCCAATCGATGCGCGGCTTGCCGTTGCCGGTGAGCGTGGTGCGAGGGGCGTCGCCCTTGAATGAGATCAACGCGAGGGTGCGCTCGGGAGCCCACGCGGCGAAATTCCACGGGAAGGTGGCGCAGGCGGAGTGGCCGAACGGAACGACGGGGGCGCGGCGCAATTCGTCATAGCCGGAGGTCTCGGCCAGGGCGGCCACGACGCGATCAAAGTGCTCCCCCGCCCCCTGGTTGAAGTCAAAGGTGGCGTCGAGGTAGGGCACCACCCAGAGCTGGGCGAAGCCGAGACGCGCGAGCGTGTCGCGCATGGCGGGATGCTCGAGGACGCCCTGCTCGACCATGTTGTGGTTGGCCACCACGAGACCGCGCACGAACGGGCAGTTTTCCGGAATCCACAGGTAGGCGCGCGCCTCGCCGTCGGGCACGGACCATTGCCAGACGGCGGCTCGCAAGGGCGTGGCGAACACGGAGAAAAGCATCATGGCGGAGAAGAGCGTTTTCATCACGTGGACGAGGGGGCGACGCGAAGCCGGGGGCTCAGGGGGAGGCCTTCGGCGGGCCGAGGAAGGCGAGTTCGGAGAGATTACAGCCGCCGTTTTTAGGCGAGAGGTAGCGCATGTAGCGGAACGTGCCGGGACGCGCGAAGACCACCCGGGTGAGGACGCCGGGCCCGGGTTCGGCGCCGATGGTGAACAGATCGACCGCGTCGCGAAAATCGGGAGTATTCGCCCCTTGGATACGGCCGCCGATCATGCGGGCCGGGAAGGTATTGTTGCCCTCCTGGTGACGCGGCGCGAAAACCGCGCCGGTGAGCGTCGCGGAGCCGGTCTCGCCGAGATCGAGGCCGACCCAGCCGCCATCGCCCCCGGGCGCGTCGAAGAAGGTCCCGAAATCGCCGTCAAACACGGCGGTGATGGTGGCCGCGGGGTTGTTGTTCCACGAACCGGCGGTGCCGATGACGGTGCCGGTGAGACGACCGGCGGGCAACGCGACCGCGCCGGGGCCGGCGACGAGCACCTCGGCGAGAGCGGGCGTCGGCCCATCCGGAGCGGCGGCGAAACGCACGCGGATATAAACGAGATCGCGTCCGAAATCCCCCACCGCGACACGGCGGCGCGCGGTCGAGCCGGTGCTCGATTGATCGATCACCTGACGCCAGGCCCGGTCGGCGCCCGCGACGTCGATGAAGTAGCGGTGTTTTGCCTCCTCGGGGAAAACGAGGGTGATGCGCTCGACATCGTAGGAGACCTCCAAAAACACCTCCCACGTCGGGGCGGTGTCGGAAGGGCCCGCGCGCCAGGCGGTGGCGGCGTCGCCATCGTTGGCCTGGCCGGAAGCGGAGCCGGGAGCGGAGCTGGTCGCCTTGGTGGGGCGATTCAGCGCGAGCACGTCGCCGGCGGACCCCGTCTTGGGCTTGGTGGACACGCTGGCGGCGGGGCGGGCGGTGTGGCGGGCGTAGGGCCGGATGGGCACGGCCGGGGTGATACCGGGTTGGTAGGCGGGCGCGCCGGCGGTCACGACCGTGAGCGTGGCGTCGGGCAGGCCGGGCGAACTGGCGCGGATCACCGTGGAGCCGGCGTGGTGGGAGCGAAACGCGATGGCGGCCTGGCCGTCGCGCATGGTGATGTCGGACGCGTCGCCGTGGCCCGGAGGCGTGAAGGTGATGGACGGGCCGGTGGGGAACTCGCCCGGGCCGGAGACCACGGCGAGCGTCACGGGCACGGCCGCGTTGACCGGCTGGCCGGCGGCGTCGAGCAGCGTGACGGAGAGCTGCACGTCGTCGGTGCCGTCGGGCGCGGCGATCACGGACTTGTCGGCGGCGAGGCCGATCTTCGCGGGTTTGTTGTCCGAGGGCCGGGCGGGCGCGGGAACGCCGGCGTAGTTTTCGCGATACCAGTGGTAGGCGCGTTTCGGCACGCGGAAGTAGTCCACGATGCCCATGCGCGCGAGGTTCCAGCCGGCGTGGCTGCCGTGGTCATACATGCACCAGACGGCCTCGCCGGCGCGCCAGGGGAACTGCGTGGGACGGCCGTCGGTGAGCTGCGACTTGAGGTCGCCCCAACCCGGATCGAAGGCGCCGGGACGCTCGGCGATGACGCTGCCGTACTCGGACACGAAGCTCGGCACGCCGGGGTTTTGAAACGCGGGCTGGGTGGCGCCGTCGCCGTTGTAGGCGGCGAAATCGCCGACGCGGTCGATGCGCTCCGCGTTGAGCGGACGCTGCGCCCCGCCCACGCCGGCCATGCGGGAAGGATCGAGCTCGTGGGCGAGCGCGACGGATTTTTCAAGCAGGGCGCGGACCTTCTCCATCGGCACGTCGGAGAAAAAAGGCTCGTTGCTCATGCTCCACGCGATGATCGAGGGGGAGTTGCGGTGGATGCGGATCATGGCGCGCAGGCTGTCCAGCACGCTCCGCTCAAAACCCGCCTCGTGCTCGGGCAGGACGGGGTAGGCGCTGGCGCCCCAGCCGCCGTCGGCGTGCTTGCCGCCGATGCCCCAAAAAACGTTCTCCGAAAGCCAGAGCACGCCGAGCCGGTCGCAGGCGGCGGCAAAGGCGGGATCCTTCGGGTAATGCGAGCCGCGGATGAAGTTGAAACCAACCTCCTTCACCATGCGGACATCGCGTTCGTGGGCGGCGTTGGTCACGGCGTCGCCCCAGCCGGCGTGGTCCTGGTGGACGTTGGCGCCGCGCAGCCAGGTGTGCTCGCCGTTCAGAAAAAAGCCGCGGTCGGCGGTCCACTCGACCCAGCGAAACCCGAAGGTCGTCTCGTAGGTGTCAACCGGCTTGTTGCGGAGCAGCAATCCGCGGTCGGCGAACACGGTGGTTTGCGCGCGATAGAGGTGCGGATGCCCGGGGCTCCAAAGGCGGGGCTTGGCGAGAGGCTCGGTGGTCTGGTCAACGGTGACCGCGCCGCCGGCGGGGACGGTGAGCTTGGTGGAGACGCTCGCGACCTTCACGCCCTCGGGGTCGAGGATGTCGGTGCGCACCACGGTGAGCTGATCGGTGGCGGACGCGTTGCGCACCTCGGTATTGATGTTGACCGTGCTCTCCGCGCCGGCCCTCGCCGCGAGCGTGGGCGTGGTGACGAAGGTGCCGCACCAGGCGACGTGCAGCGGATCGGTGACCACGAGGCGGACGTCGCGGTAGATGCCGCCGCTGAACGTGTGATCGCCGGCGCGAGGCGCGAGATCGCCCTGCCAGAGGTTGTTGAGCCGCACGGCGAGCACGTTGGCTCCGGGGCGGAGGGACTCGGTGATGTCGAAGCTGAAGCCGACGTAGCCGCCGCGATGCCGGCCGACCAGCGCGCCGTTCACGTAGATCTCCGCCTCCTGGAAAGCGGCCTCGAACTCGATGGCGACGCGCTTGCCGGCCCACTCGGCGGGCACGTCCAGGGTTTTCCGATACCAGCCATGGCCGGTGTAGAAACCCGGCGCCATGAAGTAGGGCAGACTGAAGGAGTGCGGCAGATGCACGTCGGACCAGCCGGCGACATCGTGGGCCACCGCCTCGGCGCCGGGCCGGTCGCCGAGCAGGAATTTCCACTCGCGATTCAGGTTGATGTTTTCGCGGGCCAAGGCGGAAAGCGCTGAAGCGAGGGCAAGGACGACGGCGAGCGCGGGGCGGGAGGGGAAGCGGAGCATGGGAAACGGAAGGGGGGGAGCTTAGGAGAGGTTGATTCGAAAGAGTTTTGGCCTAACCGGACGGAGCCGGAACCGAGGTTCACCACAGAGACACGGAGGCACGGAGAGCGGAAAGGAATGAGGACTGGGTTTTCTCCGAGGCTCCGTGTCTCTGTGGTTCAATTGGAGAAGGTCCGGCTCTCGCCGGGCTGGAGGGTCAGCTCGATGGTGCGATCACCGATGCGAACGCGCCCGATGGCGGCGGTCTTGCCCGGGTTGCTGAAACGCGCGGCCTGCAGAGCGCCGTCGCTCCATTTCAGATCCACGGTGAAGCCGCCGCGCGCGCGCAGACCGGTCATGGCGCCGGTCGGCCAGTCCTTGGGCAGGGCCGGAAGCACGTCGATGTAGTAGCGGTCCTGGGCGGGCGCGGCGGGATCGACGTAGCGCTCGTGCGACTGCAGAAGCAGCTCGTTGACGCCGGAGACGAAGCCGAAGTTGCCGTCGATCTGGAAGGGCGGGTGGGCGTCAAAGAGATTGGGATACGTGCCGCCCGCGTACTGCATGACGGTCTTCAACTCCTCGGTGTAGCGGAGCTGGTTGGTCATGAGCTTCAGCGCGTGGTCGCCGTCGCGCAGGCGCGCCCAGAAATTGATCTTCCACGCGAGCGCCCAGCCGGTGCCGTCGTCGCCGCGATGCTTGAGCGTGACCTTGGCCGCCTCGGCCAGCGCGGGGGTGCCGAGCGCGGTGATCTCGTGGCCGGGATGAAGCGCGAAGAGGTGCGAGACGTGGCGGTGCTCGTCCTTCGGATCGTCCCAGTCCCCTCCCCACTCCATGATCTGGCCGTGGCGGCCGATCTGCGGCGGGCGGATGCGGTCGCGGGCCTGCTCGACCTTCGCGCGAAAAGCCTCGTCGTCACCGAGTATGGCGGCGGCCCGGGCGGTGTTGCCCAGCAGATCCCAGACGAGGGATTTTTCCATCGTGGCGCCCTCGCAGATGGAGGAGCGCACGCCCTCGTCGGTGCGAAAATTGTTTTCCGGCGACGAGGAGGGCGAGGTGATGAGCTTGCCGTCCTCGCCCTCGACCAGGTTGGCGAGCCAGAACTCGGCGGCGCCTTTCAGCGTCGGATAAACGGAGCGCAGGTACTCGGGATCGCGCCCGAAGGCGTAGTGGTCCCAGAGGTGCTGGCACATCCAGGCGCCGCCGCCGAACCAGATGCCCCAGGGGAGACGCTCGCCGGGGGAGGTCCAGCTCCAGCCGTTGGTGGTGTAGCCGACGACCCAGCCGGGGGTCTCGGGGCCGAAGTAGGCGCGGGCGGTCCTGGTGCCGGGAGCGACGAGATTTTGCGTCATGCGCAGCATGGGGGTGTGCATCTCGGCGAGGTTGGAGGCCTCGGCGGCCCAGTAGTTCATCTCGTAGTTGATGTTCGATTTGTAGTCGCACTTCCACGGCATATCGAGGCCGTCGCCCCAGATGCCCTGCGAATTCGACGGCAGGGGGTTGTCCGGGCGGCTGGAGGAGATGAGCAGGTAGCGCCCGAACTGATAAAACAGCGCGGCGAACGCGGGATCGGGCTTGGCGTGGTAGGCCCGCAGACGCTCGTCGGTGGGCCGGGACTGGTCCTGCGCGCCGAGGTCGAGCTTCAGCCGGTCAAAGTAGCGGCGGTGGTCGGCGACGTGGGCGGCGCGGAGATCGGCGTAGGGTTTTCCCGAGGCGGCCTGTATCCGTTTTTCCGCGACAGAAAGGTCGCCGCCCTTGTAGCCGGCGGCGTGGTCCAGGACGAAGGTGGTGGCGGCGGCGAGCAGGACGACGGCCTCGTCGGCGCCCTCCACGCGCAGGCTGCCGTCGGGCCGGGACGAGACGCGTCCGCCGCGGGCGAGGACGCGGGCGCGAACCTCGAAGCCGAGGGTGTTTCCGGTGTCGCCGGTCATGACGAGCGTGTCGTCGCCGCTGGCGACGGTGCGGGCCCGCTCCACTCGCCCCAGGCGCAGGGTGAAATCGAGGGCTCCGGCGCGGTCGGCGGACAGACGTTGCACGAGCACCTGGTCCGGGGCGCTGGAGAAAATCTCGCGGGAAAAAGCGGTGTTTCCGATTTTGAACCTCACGGCGGCGAGGGCCTGACCGAGATCGAGTTCACGACGGTAGTCGCGGATCTCGCCGGCCGGGAGGGTAAAATCGAGATGGAGGTCGCCGAGCGTCTGGTAGGAGTTGCGGTAGGGCGCGGGGCCGTTGAAGCGGGCGTTGGCGAAACGCTCCGCCTCGTCGTAGCGCCCCTCGCGAATCAGGCGGCGCAGCTCGGGCAGGTTTTGCCAGGCGTCTTTGCGGTCGGCGTCGGGCTGCGGATCGCCGGACCAGACGGTGACATCATTGAGCTGCAAACGCTCGCTGGCCGGCTGCCCGAAAATCATCGCGCCGAAGCGTCCGTTGCCGATCGGCAACGCTTTGATCCACGCGTCGGCCGGCTGGCCATACCACAGCATGAGCCCCGCCTCCTCCGCCTGAGCCGACGCGCCGGTCAACGAGCACAACACGGTCAGAAACAAGGAGACGCCAATCGACGAGATGCGACACATGGGGAAATAAGGGGATAACGGGACAGGGGTAAGGGGGGAAACGAGCCGGGGAATGATGCCCCGACAGGACTCGGGCGGCAAAAAAGCGGGGGCCAGAATGGTGGAGCCAGTGGCCGGTGCCTCCACCACCCGGAATGCTTACTCAGTTAGTCACTCGACCAACCGTGCAAGCAAAGGGCGGGATGAGCTCGGGAAGGACCGGAGGGGCCGCCGGCGACCGGCGTGGTTTCCCCTGGGCGGAGACCAGGCGAAGGACGCCTTGGCCGCGGCGATTCCGCCGTCGATACGGATCCCGGATCCGACCGTCCTTGATGTAGCGATCAAACACCTCGCGAGCGGCGTCGGGTCCGGTTTTCAAAAAAACAAGGGGGGCCCGCGCCGTTTGCAGTCCGGCCGCCTGCTTACCGTGTCAGCCGTCCGGGCGGTCCGGGCGTCCTACGCCATGCGCTCCAGCTCGTCGCGCGTGACGCGCCAGCGCAAGGGCCGACCCGCGAGGTAGTTTTTCAACTCCTCGACCATGTGATGGCCCATGCGCTGGCAATCGCGGCCATGCGAACCGGCGATGTGCGAGGTCACGGTGACATTGGGCAGCGTGAGCAACGAGTCGTCCGCCCGGGGCGGCTCGGGATCGGTGACGTCGAGCACGGCGTGCAGATCGGGCCGTCGGCGCAGCACCTCCTCAATCTCCCTCTGGGCGAGGATGACTCCGCGCGCGGTGTTGATGAGGGTCGCCCCGAACTTCATCGAGGACACGAGGCGGGCGCTCACCATGCCGATGGTCTCGGGGAGCACCGGCGTGTGCACCGAGACCACGTCCGAGCGCTCGAACAACTCCTCGAGCCCCACCCGCTCGACGCCCGCGGCGGCGGCCTCCGCGGCGCTGAGATAGGGGCAGTGGACCAAGATGCGCAGATCGAAATGGCGCAGGAAGCGGACGACCACGCGGGCGATGGCGCCGAAGGAGAGCAGGCCCACGGTGGCGCGAAAGGAGCCCGGGATGGGCCGCGTGTGGTCGCCCCACCCCTGGCCGCTACGGGCGGCGGCCGCCCTGGCCCAAAATTGCCGCAGGCTAAGGAGGATGGAGCCCACCGTGTATTCGGCCACGGGTATGGCGTTGGCGGACGCGGCGCTGGTGATGACGATGTCGCGCTCCCAAAAGGCCGAAGTGAGAAAATATCGCACCGAGCCCGCGCCGTAGAAAACCGCGCGCAGTTTGGGTGCGGCGCGCAGGAACGTCTCGTCCATCAACGGCGCGCTCCAGCCGGAAAAAAGCACCTCGGTCTCGGCCAGCACGTCGGCGTGACGCGCCCAGTCGCGAGAGGGAATCACCTCCTCGGAAAGCCGGGTCAGCGCGCGCAGCTCGGCCACCTCCTCCGGGCCGTAGATCAGCGGCTGGCTGGCCGGATCCAGCAGGAAGGCCGCGCGGGGCGAGGCCGGGCGCGACTGCCGCATCGTCCCGGGTTCGGAAAGCCCGGCGGGAATGGAGATCGAATGCATAAGGGATATGACGCGCGGACACGGGGGTCCGCCGGGTCTGGTTTTATCCAACCCCAGGAGCGGATTTCCCCGCGACCGTCTCGGTTGGTTACCCTGTTAAAAACAAGCGATTAAAAAACGCGCCGCCTGAAGGCCGCACGCGAATCGTCCGGCGAATCGATCGGCGTCAGGGCGCGACCACCTTCACGCGCAGGAAGCGGCGCGAGACGTGAGCTTGCCGTCCGAGGTGCCCGACACTTTTGGGGAACACCGCGCCTTCGGTCGCGACCTCGCCGGTCCATCATCTGAAACGTCTCCTTCATCCGCCGGCCCCACCGCTCTCCGGCAGACCATACGTCGCGACGTGCGGAGCGCGTACCTCGAACACCGCCGGCAGTTGCGTGGGACGCACGAAAAACACCAGCGCGGCCGGCGTGTTGTCCGCAAAACGCCACGGCATCCGAGTGCGCCCGAGAAAGAGCATCGTCAGCGTTTCCCCGCTCTGGTTGTAGCGCTGCCACTCCTCCGTCGGGCTCAACCTCGGCACGGTGGAAAACAGGTTGCCGTTGGCCGTGCGGATGTACGACTCCGCGATCGCCCCCGCCACCCCGGTCTGACGCCTCCGCCGCGCGTCCGGATCATCGGACCGCAGCTCCACCGCCCCCTCCGCCGGCGTCAGCCGATGGTCATAGGTCAGCACCGCCCCCTCCGGCATACGCCAGCCAGGCGGCAGCGGCAGCTCCGCGACCGCCGGGCGCAGCCCCACCCCGGGGAAATGGTCCACGTGCAGCCGCCAGCCCTCGGGCGTCTCCTCCACCCGCATGCCCTCGCTCACCAACCAGCGCCCGTCCGGTCGCAGCGCGGGCTCCTCCGGTGCATGCGGCCGCGCCAGCAGGAGCTCGCGATTTTTCGCCGTCGCCCCGGCGGTAAACGTAAAATCGTCCCGCGTGCGCTCCACATAGCCGTGGGGCTCGGCGTAAAACCGCGTCGCCCAGCGCGCCACCGTGCGCGCGCCGCCGCTCCGCACCTCCGCCGCCAAACGCGCCGACGTGGGCAAAAACTCGTCCGCCCGCGCCCTGACCTCGACCGCGATCTCCCGCCGCTCCCCCGCCGCCAAGTGTAGC
>LLBY010010768.1_pt1 | contig 12251 bp, 11 predicted proteins | sample 1489401 | NCBI WGS metagenome assembly LLBY01 (sample SAMN04092656, study PRJNA295927) | soil metagenome | biome: Soil prokaryotic community; feature: Bulk soil; isolation source: soil from tomato rhizosphere | host: tomato cultivar Hawaii 7996 | place: South Korea | collected 2011-11-01 | reverse complement strand
TTAGTTAATTAATCTGAATACGGGTTACCAATAACCCTTGTTATTCGTCAGTGTCTTCTTGACGTCTTTTACCAACTTTTGGAATTCGTGGAACAATCAGTGCAAATGCAATTGAAACTATAGCAATAAAGTAAAAATTAAAACCTATTGCCATTCCTATAGCACCTGAAAACCAGATACTTGCAGCTGTTGTTAAATTTACTACTTTTTTATTAGAAGGATTGTCAGAATCTTTGTTATCAAACAGTTCTCCTTTTAATATTATCCCAGCTCCTAAAAACCCTATACCCGTAACAATCTGTGCTGCAATTCTTGAGGTGGAATTTGGATCGACTAATGCCGAAATATAAGTAAAAATCATTGAACCTCCGATAACAAAACAATGGGTACCAATACCAGCGGCTTTTCCCTTTGATTCTCTTTCCGCACCAATTAAGAAACCTGCCAATAGGGCTAATCCCATACTTAGAGCAAAATCAAACTCGTTAATGTTGAATACTCCTGCGACCAATTTCCACTAATAATAGTATGTTGAATTACAATATAACACACTATCTAATTGTAATCACCAACTTCTACTCTGATTAACGAATTACTATTGTTTTGCAGATGTATTTACAAGTGTAATCTGATGACTATTGAGCATTTTTATGGATTAAATTTCATATTGTCCGAATCCTTTCGCAAAAAACTAATTAAATTAATTCTGTCAATTCATTAAATAATCATAATCATCAAATAAGGCTGAAAACCAAAACAACAAACATTTATCATCAGCCAACACATCAAAATTTTGTGGTCTTCGATAGTTCAAAAAATAAATATCTAAAATATACCGATATTCTTCATTGTGCGTTTGAATTCTATAGAGACACTGTGAGAAAGGAAATTAAAAATGAGCGTGAAAATGGTAATAACTTTGCTCTTATTGATTTCTTAGATAGGATTGAAAAGATCTTGAACAAGACTAAAGACTACTATGTCCAAAATATTGGTAACGTATTTAAGCCCGATCAGGACCCCAATAAACTTCCCAATATTGGTGTTCTTAGAAGCGTGCTTTTTGTATATCATAAAGATCTTGAAAGATGTAAAGAATTGCTGAATCGCCATTACAATTTATATCCAATGGGAGAAGGGTCCATCAAAGAAAAATCCGATATAGCTAAGGAATTGTTGGATAGAATAATTCAAAAACCTTCCTCCTCTTCTCTCGCTTCCACAGAATTGTGATTCTGCCAGTCTCGAAATAGTGAGGTCAATCAATCAATCAGTAAATCAATCAGTATTTCTTTTTATCATTAACGAATATTTTTTTAGGAGAATAAAAGATACAAAGGAAATAACAATGAAGCCCATTCAGCTTCTTTTGAGAATCCCCCGAGTTTCAATTGCATGGCAATTCGGGCATAATGCTAGACAATTGCTTTGTTTATTGTCCGATCTGTCTCCATTCTTGTGATGGAAATCAACAACAGTTAGAATTTTCCTACAATGACCACACTTATTGTCCTGTCGTTTAAGAACATTATGCTTGATTAATTGTGTAAATCCTTTTCTTTCTTTTGGTCTGTTACCTTCAAACCACCTTAAAGATTTCATCGTTAAGCCCGTGATTATTATCGTAAACAATACAATCAAAATAGATGGTTTGAAGATATGAGCAATAATATCCGGTACAATTTGCAAAGATATTAGTGGTGGAAGTATGTCTTGGAAATAGTAAATTGAGCTTGGCAAAGAAGTCAACGGTTGGGATTCCAATTCAGAATGTACCATACAGAATCCTTGATTTAGATTCCTGTTATCTATCTCTTGGTTAATATCTGATGCAAGTAAATTTTTGATGTATTGAACATACTGGTCTATATTAATAGGGGAATCTATACTCAAACAGTAACGTGGAAATAGTGAAATGTTACCATAGGCTAACATCTTGTCGAAAAAAAGTACAGTAATAAGACTGATTATAATGATCCAAAAAAGAACCTGTATAGTAAGTTTGAAAGTTATATTACTGTTGTATATCACAAAATAACATAACATGTTTAATAATGATTGTAGATACCAAGCACTAATAGAAGAATATATATTAAAATCTTGTACTTTACATACGAAACAATCTTCTATACTATATCAAAGTAGTTGTATCAAGATTGTTAAATGGTGTGATTATTCGTCGACTTAAATTGTTTATTTTTTCTTAAAGGACTTGAGTTGAATCAATAGTCGGATGTATGTTCAAAAAAAATTCAGAATTTCTTGCGTTCTATCCAATTAGAGAGAGATAAAAAAATGAGTGCGATTACAGAACCCTTTGATTTGGGTATTTGAAAAAAAGTTTATGGTTCTTCAGGAGAAGATCCTTGACTGACACTAATTGTATTTATGATTTCACAAGAATGATTTTCACCTTCCTTAACAATACCAGTAGCTTCTTGGAATGAGTCTACTTGATTGAATTGACCAGTACAATCACCATTAGTCTCGGTAAGCATGGAGACTATTGCATTCTCTCCAAGTTGATTTTCTAAATCCATGGTGTCGAATGAATCTTCTGTCACCGTATAGTTACCTGGAGATACTGAAATTATTGTACCATTGGATGAACCCTGAAAGCTAGTTGAGTCAGATATGTTTCCTATGACCTCCATACCAAACTGTCCTGATTCCACATTTGCCAAAACAAATTGGCAAATTGCATCATCCGAAGGAATACCCAAAGACGAATCGCAGTGAACTGTTTTTGTTACATTTATGGTAGCCATATCTGAATTAGATGACGAATTCACGGACTCTCGTTTAATCTCGCTAGTTACATTGGATTGGCCAAATGACTCTAAGCTCGTCTGGGAAAAACCGCCTACTGATACAGCACTTGATATAAAAAAGACTGCAGCTATGAAAGATAATAATTTAATCAATTGGCTAGTATTTACTCTGAGGACTAATTAATATTTAGTTGATGAGACAAGAAAATGAGATCCTTTTTACTCTTGATAGCTGATTATTCTAAGGAGAAAATTTTTAGTATATGTTGATACAAAAATTAGATATCTATCTTTGACTTTTTAATAGTCTTTGCAACAAACAAACTGATAATATATTAGCGGCCCGTTAACTTAACAAAATTTTAAATTGATTTTCATTTATTATATTTGCTCCCGGCTAATCATTTTGGATAATTATAAATTACGCTCAAATTAAGCCATTATGCCAACATTAACCGATTTGGTTGAAAATGGTTTTAATTTTGATTCAATAAAACGCCTACGTTAATAGAGTCGTAGTTATTGAAACATCAACATCAATACTGAAATCACTGGACAAAAAATCTATATTATTTTCATGTTATTGGAAAAAATTGCATATTTATTCTCTAAATACAGCTATACAAAATGACACTAGTCTCTAAATCAACCAAGTCTTATAAAGGCCTATAGCGTACGTAAAGTATAATGACCCGCAGGACGCTAGTTTTAACACTAAAATAATAAATCAAAGTCAATGACTATAATCTTGTTAACCTGATGATGGTAGCATCGCAATAAGCGCGAAGAAATTATAGATGAAAATTCTCTACGTTGATTACCTGTTAAGGTGTGAAGGTATTTACTCACAAACCCCACATCCACAATGACATGTAATTTACTTATTAAATGTGGTCGTGATCAAAAAAATTTTGTTTAGTTAACAGGGTCTATATTAGTGTGATATAGTATGATAGGCGACGTGCCTTTCTACTGTTAAAATCAAAATTAGATTATGGCAGAAATTTGTGCTCTATACTGTATTGGACTTGTTCTTGTGATTTTGTTTTGCTCTATATACAGTCACCTTATTATTTACAAATGCTTAGATCCGTTTTATTACAAATCACAATAAGGCTATCATGTGACATTTCAAACAATCATCTAACCGTATCATGGCATGCGATATTTTTACGAATCTGATTGTTTTCAAATCTTTAAATTATGTCAATTCTAATACTGAATTGTGAGTGTAAACAAGAGTATCATAATTTTAGCTTCAATCTTTATGACTTTATTCATAGGACTGGAATATACTAGTTCTAATCAAGCGTTGGCGCAAAATCTTAATTTTACTTATTATACAAGTTGGGGGTCCCCTGGAGAAGAAGATGGGCAGTTTGATGGTCAAAATGATGTTGATTTTTTTAATGGCAAAGTATTTGTACCCGATTATGCAAATCATAGAATTCAAATCTTTGATCCAGAGGGTAATTTTATCACCAAATTTGGAGAGGGTGGTGAAGGTGATGGTCAGTTTCACAAAGCATCAGCACTCTCGATGGATTCAGAAGGTAATATCTATGTAGCAGACCAGTTTAATTACAGGATACAGAAATTTGACAATAATGGCACTTTTTTGACAAAATGGGGCTCTGAAGGTGAAGGTGATGGACAGTTCTTGCATCCTCATGTTCCTGCAAACGATGCTACCGGTAAATTGTTTGTCACAGATAGAGATCAGCCCAGCGTGCAGGTATTTTCTACAGATGGTGAATTCCTTTATAGATGGGGCTCTGAAGGTGAAGGCATTGGTCAGCTTTCAAATCCTGAAAGTTCTATAGTTGATTCTCTAGGCAATGTTTATATCGCCGATTATGGTAACGATAGAATTCAAAAATTCAGTAATAACGGTACTTATTTGTCTCAATGGGGAACAAAAGGAGTTGCTAATGGTGAATTCCAAGGACCATCTGGCCTCTCTATAGATAGTAACGACAATATTTATGTTACTGACAAGAACAATAACAGGGTACAAGTATTTACCGCCGATGGACAATATATTACGCAATTTGGCGGTGCAGATGCTGGCGAGGGACAATTGCTTGATCCAGAAGGTGTAGGCGTAGACAAAGATTCAGGTACAGTATATGTAGCAGATACCGGCAACACTCGGATAGTAGTTTTTAAACCATCTTAATGGATAAAACCCTCATTTACACAATTTTTTAGAAACAACTAAGATTATGTTTCAAATTAAAATGAAGTCCGTGAAAATACTGAATACCTATAAATTACGAATACCTAGTATAAGTATCGCTTTATTACTACTATTTTCTATCCAAAGTGTCATTGGTATAAAGAGTATTCAGGCACATAATTTCGATACTGATGATAATTCAACATTTTTGACTCTAATTAATCAAATATTGATCGAAACACGACTGATTAACAATAGTCTTTCTTCAGATGACTTAGACCGTGCTAATGCTATAGAATCTGTAAAGAATATCATTGATATATATGATGATATTATTATCAGCGAAGACTCGTATGTTGTGGACAGTGACAAGTTTTATAATAACACTATTATGGCTACAGTTATAGCTAATTTGGCAGATGAAGTATTACGGAATTACGGTGCAGCATTCAATGTTCCATCCAATATAATGCTAAGTATGGATTTTTCAAAAATTGTAAATTATACCAACATAGATTCAAAGGGCCAAAACTTATCTCATTCTGCCAATCATCCTGTAGGTGCTATGACTGAATTAAAGTTCGATAGTGAGGCCGACTATTACAATGCGAAAGAAATTTCTGACCGAATAGTGGAAATTTATGACAGCGACCTCAAAGGTCATGAGATTGGTACCGTTAGTAACAATATAACTCCAAGTGCGTTGGAAAAGTCGTTATATGAATTACAAAGAGAAGTTACAAATGTTGCATCCCCTATGAAAATAATGGAAATTGTGCATGCCAAGGTACATCCTAATTTGCAATTAGCATTTAATCTTACCCTAAAGAGATAAAGTATCTTAAACCGGTCTAGCACTCAAAAACTGGTCAACCTCATTTTTTTGGACATATGTTATGTAGGTAAGCAAGCGATAGTGTATGGACATTTAAAAAGTGATGAAAATTTGTGAAAAAGGGTTATAGCAGATAAAAGGTATCTAACTTGTTTCACTAGTTGTAAAACTTTAATCACTATTTAGCTTTATATACACTAAACGAAACTTAGGGTAAATGCAAAACTTTGCCTTTTCTTTTTCTGTTCTTTGTGCCGTCTTATTATTGGCCATAGTTGGAAATTATTCAGTTTTAGGCTCTTCTTATGCTAGCACTTCATCTTTAGATGAAATTCAAACGTCCGTCAATTCAAATCAATCAGGTGATTCTGCGGTAGAAAAATTGGCTCTAGCATTACAACAAGACAAGGATGATGGCGACGAAAACGGTGGTGAAAATTGGGACAGTGCAATTGAATCACTAAGTACAGAAATGGGAATTCCGGTTGATGATGACATAGAAGACGCATTAATGGAAATTACAGAAACACATTTGGATAATATATCAAATAATTGAGATTCTTAATTTTGTGGTCATAAAAATACTTTGTCATCAGGATTTGAAATTTGAATATCATCCTTGTTGATCATTGTTATCCAAAATTTAGATTAATTCCATCTAGTGAAACCTAATTTATTTAAGCCTTGGAGCCCAGCATGTCAATATGTTTATCAAGTCATATTGGGATTCAAACCTTTGAGACATTACCTATTATAGCTTTATCAGCCCATTTTTGTAGGTCCCTCGACTTTGGACGTGGACTATCATGTGGTAATTTCGACAATACCGCAAATTTGATATAACATAGCATTCAGTTATTTTTCACCGCATCCTGAATCGTGCTAATCTTTCTCTAGTTTTTGTTTTTTCTCTGATAATGGATAACGACTTTTAATTATTTGAGAAAATGTGAAATTGTTAAAGAAACATTCGAAAGAGTTATATACGTTATTTGTGTAGTATTGCCAATGTCAAACAATATCATGATATTGTGCGATACAATGCCAAAAACGCGAAATTTTGTGAGAATTTTGTTCTCAGCAATCGACGTTCCGCTTGCAAGTCAGTCGGAATTATTGAGAATTTATTTCAATTTCAAACATGTGGTCTTAAGAGGTGGGTCCTAAGTGGGTCAGCCTAATTTTGAGTCTCCTATTTACTATAACAATATCCTCCGAAAAAATGAAAGGCAAAGCGATACGTCGAGTACAACCTTAATAGATATAAATCAAATCACTTTTCTCAATTGTACTCACAAATATTGCGTATGCTTTATTGACATAATTGATTCTACGAAAAATACAAATGATATTATGCGTTCTGACATGATTCAGGGATATTATTCTATTTTTCTTAATACTATGTCGAACATAATTCGAAATCATAATGGCAGAGTTATTAAGAATTCTGGAGATGGATTGTTATATTATTTTCCAAGGACCGTAAATTCTGAAAATGAATCGGCCTTTTATGATGTACTTGAATGCGGACTATCCATGATCGATGAAAATAATTCTTTAAACGATAACCTACACAAACAAGGATTGTCTCCAGTCAACTATAGAATTAGCGCCAATTATGGTAAAGTTGAGTTGGCCATTTCTCTAAATTCTCATAATGTCGATCTTTTTGGTCCTCCTGTAAATGTATGTTCTAAAATCAATCGCTTTGCCCCTTCCAATCAAATGATAATTCACCAAGATTTGTTGCAAGTGATAAAAGAAACTTCTGCATTCAAAGAATATGACTTTAGAACTTTGGATTGTACGCAAGATTATAACCGTGCTAGTCCAAATTCGCTTTTCAAAACATATTCCGTCCATCGTATTGAAGATGATAATAAAAAAATTGAAATCCAAAGGAGCAAAAGGAAAAGAATTTTCGATGACCAACAACATCAACAAAGCCTTCCAAATTCAGCATTTAACATTCTATTAATCGACGATGATGAAGATATCTTGTTTGCCTTTCATTCAATAATTTCCAGCGAAGGCTATAATGTAACTACATTTTCTAATTCTGCACGGGCGCTTAGTCACTTTTCTGACAAGAATCCTTACTTCTATCATCTAGTCATAATGGATATACGAATGCCTGAATTAAACGGAATAAAGTTATACTCTCAGTTAAAAATTCTCAACCCTGACGTGAGAGTAATATTTCTCTCGGCATTAAATGCATTGGAAGAAGTTCTTAGTATTTTCCCCGAGATAAAATACAGTGAAATTATTCGAAAACCAATAGAACCAGAAAAATTATTATCGAACATAAGATCGATTTTACGAAATCCAATATAGCTTAACTTTATGTGATGATTAATAAATGCAAGTCATGTTGGTAATCGATTATGAAGTTTCAATAATCTTGTTGCATCAGTCTACTGTTAAAAAGCACAATCACTGCCCAAGCTTCATGAATACTAGTGGTACTTCATTTCTTGAAAATTATTTGTTATTATTTGAGAACACAAAGTTACATTCTACTTTGAGAAAAGCGGAGTCTTTATCTTGATTATAATACCCTCGGATTCTTATATAGACAAATGTTACAGGGTGCTCGATATTTTTTCAAATAAGATATTTCTAAAGTATACTCTCCTTCCATCAATCCCTCTTTTATTACTAGCTGTAATATCAGTCGATCCATATTTATGGGTGGGTTCAGAACTGCATCACTTTTACATTGAATTATTTGCTGTCATTCTTTCAAGTGTTATAGCATTCTATTACATTTTGCATGCTCGGAATCTTAATGATAAATTCAGTCTGTTTATAGGTATAGGTTTTGCAGTGAGTGCCAGTATCGATTTACTTCATGTGACTGTGTCTTTTGGTCTAATGGAGCATGTAGATTTCTTAAAATATTTTATCCCACAAACGTGGTTTGCAGGAAGAATATTTCTAAGTAGTATGTTACTAGTAGCGATTGCAAAATATTCATTTCTGTTTCCCGATGAATTGGCAACTAAAAGGCCTCATGAAATCAAGAAGAAAAAAAATGACAAAATCGTAGATACAGGATCGTTCTTGGACAACGATCAAAAGAGAGAATATGAAGATAAACTCCAAAAGAATTTGATTATTTATTTAATTTTCCTGGGTGTTATAGCAGGAAGCATCGCTATGATTTCCTTTGTAATGATATTTCCTGCTAGTGTGTTAGACGAATATTCGGTACATAGGCCATATGAAATTCCCCCACTTGTGCTTTTTGTACTCGCTTTGTTTTTCTTTTACAAGAAAAAACTGTATCTAAAAAAGGACATAATTTACAAAGGAATTTTGATATATCTTATCATTGATATTTTTTCACAGATTATTATGTCATACTCCATTCAATCCTTTGATACCGCTCATAATGTTGCACATGTATTAAAGGACTTGGGATACTTTGTCAATATAATAGCCTTAGCAATTTCCGGCATCCGCTATACAATTAACTTACGAGAGAGAAATGAACTAATCCAAAGCCAATATGAGGAAATTAAAGAATCAGAAAAGTTAAAGGATGAATTCATAAATATTGCTGCTCATGAATTACGTACTCCCATTCAACCCATTTTGGCACTCTCAATTTTTCTCTACAATAAGAACGGTAATATAGAACAATATAAAGAACATATGGAGATAATCATTAAGAATTCTAAACGCCTTCAAAAGCTATCTGAAGAAATATTAGATGCTGCAAGAATTGAAAGTCGTACCTTACATTTGAATTTAGAAAAGTTTGATATCATATCAGTAGTCCATACAATGATTAGAGATTATACAAATCAAATAAATTGTAATAATGTTACCATAAGGTTTTCGCATGAAAATACAGAAATAGATTTGAATTTAGATATAGCCAAACAGAAAAGGAGACTATTAGTTTATGCTGATAAAGATAGAATTAATCAAGTAATGTCGAATATCTTGATAAATTCAATTAAATTTACCCAGCAGGGGGTTATTGAAGTAGGTATACGAAGGGGAGAGGATCGCATATTTGTTAGAATAAAGGATTCTGGTCCTGGGATCGATCGGGATATTTTACCTCGACTATTTGATAAATTTATTACTGGCTCTCCCTCAGGGACAGGGCTTGGCCTATATATATGTAGAAATATTATAGAAGCTCATGGTGGGTCGATTTGGGCGGAAAACAACGACGATGATAAAGGTGCTACCTTTACTTTTACATTGCCAATGATTTCACAACCTTAGTCCAGTAAGTTGTCCGGTAATAAGATAATTTAGAAATATTATCTTGAATGTATGTTTGTAGAATAGAGTTCTATCATTATTACTATTATTTGGTGTCCATAGTATCTACGAAAAGGGAATAATTATTCAGTTGGTTTCCAGTAAATCGTAATTACATTCCCACACATCTTACATTCGATTGTATGAGGGTATGTATTTCTATCAGGATATTTGACTAATTTCCTGTGACCAGAATCTGGAGGAGAAGCGGAGTATGATTCCCCACATTTAGGACATGCAATCAATACCATAAAGACATTGATACTTGATCGTATGTAAATGTTATCAGAATTGTAGATTGGATTTGAACAAAACCTTACTTTTGGAGGTTCCTTAGATTAGATTCGTTTCTTGCCAAATCACAAGTGTCACAGGCACTCGACGCATATCGCCAAAAACTCCTAAATTTAGGGGAATGGAAATGCAAAGTAACCTTGAACTTGAATTTTTAGACTAAATAAATCACAGTCGCTTGAATTGGAATATCTTTCTTAAGTTATTAGTTTCATCAAGAATTTTAAAATTCGATCTTGCATTTGAAAGCCTCCTAACTTTATGGTTAGATTGGCAATTAGCAAATATTTTAAGTAATAATTGTGAAGTCAGCGATTAAATGACATACTCGACAAGTATTGTCTTGTCTTAAACAACAAACCATATCTCACTTAATCCTATTCTGGGTAAACTTATGAGGATTTATCAAAAGTAATGATTATCACAAAAAAAATTTTTAGTTTAGATACTAATCAAAATCTAAATAGTCTTTGATACAGATTCTCAAGTACTGATTAATTACCTTCGTTAGAAAGGTCCCAAATCAAGTTGTTTGAATTGTTTGCAATTTGTATTAGTTCATTGTAGATTTGATTTAGAAAGTCAAGTGCTTCTGTGGTGTTACCGTTGTCAAGTGATGCCTGAGTTTCATTTACCAGCGATTTCATGATTTCAATCGAATTATCTAGTTGGAAAAAAGTATCACTGGCCTCACTTGAAGTATTTCCAATACTTATTTCTGATGTTGGTTGTCCTATTGCTTGGTTATAGCCACCAAAGTTCAGTAATACGCCCAAAGAGGTTACGAAGGCAAGTCCCAAGACTGCATGTAACATTTTTGATTTGATTTTATGATTCATTTGATTTTATATACGTTGATCATTCAAGTTTTTAAATATTCTTTAATTAATTTGAAATGTAGTGACACAAAGCAAGTTAGATTCGGTTAGTGACTATATTATTTTGACTAATCATAATGTCTTTAACTCTTTGTTTGAGAGACGTTGTTGGGCTTGTTCAGACGAACAAATTAGAAGAAATTATTCTTTGTTGATCTGTAAAGCGGCTATTTCGTTTCATAATTCTCAATCTATTTGTTACTTGAAAAAATACTCTAGTGTGAACATTCTATACAATAGTAAATATGACTCCGGATGAATCTACTCTTAAGGTAATTGATAGTTTATTTTTAAGGTAAAAAGAACTAAAGGCAAAAGTGTTCTTCTTTATTCTGCAGCTCAAATAAATCTTATAGATAAAAATCTATTAGAAAAATTTTATCTATGATTGTTATTGAACATTATTGTGAATAATTTGAAGAAAGTTTAAATAATGAAAATAAATATAGAAAAATACTATAATGAAATACTTATTAGCTATTTTACCAATATTCATTATGTTAACTTTGGCTCCGGCTTTAATGGCCATGCCAAGTAATGTATACGCACAGAATGACGCAGAACAATCAATCAGCCAAATACAAGGGGCTGTTCAGCTCGGAATTTGTTTGTCCGGCATTGACACATTTATTTCTTGTAATAACCTAAATGTCCAAAACCAATTCAACGACGGAAATAATGTCGCAGCACAAGACGGTGGTAATGGAAAGGGTAGCGGCAACTCAGCCGAACAAGCAATCGGACAAGAGCAAGACGCACGACAACTTGCAGTTTGTGTTAGCGGCGACGGGACATTTTTATCTTGCAATAACCTTAACATCCAAAACCAAGTTAATGAGGGTCATAATGTATTAGGTCAAATTGGTGGAAATGGAAAATACAGTGGTAACACTGCATTCCAAGCAATAGGACAAGAGCAATCATCAACACAGGGTGCTTTAGTGATTTCCGGCGAAGACACAGTATTATCTGGAAATAACCTAAATGTCCAAAACCAATTCAACGACGGA
>LLBY010008258.1_pt1 | contig 12258 bp, 13 predicted proteins | sample 1489401 | NCBI WGS metagenome assembly LLBY01 (sample SAMN04092656, study PRJNA295927) | soil metagenome | biome: Soil prokaryotic community; feature: Bulk soil; isolation source: soil from tomato rhizosphere | host: tomato cultivar Hawaii 7996 | place: South Korea | collected 2011-11-01 | reverse complement strand
AGAGTGCGCAATTTCATATACATACTAAATTGACTACTACCACAGAGCAGGGATTGAGATTAAGACCGGGTGTCATAGGCGATGCAAAGGATATTGGAAAAATAATATTTGAGGCATTTTCGGAGATCGCAGATAAACATGGTTTTCCTCGTGAGTTTCCCACTGCCGATATTGGGATAAATGTTGCAACTTTCTTTCTATCTACCCCGGGATTCTATTCAGTAGTTGCCGAAGATATGAAGAAGCAGATCGATAGCAAAATTGTAGGCAGTAACTTTTTAGATGAACGATCATCTCTAGTAGCTGGAGTTGGACCAATAACCATCGATCCAAAATCGCAGGATAAAGGTGTAGGTCGAAAGTTGATGATTAACATAATAGAAAGAGCCAAGAGCAAAAATTATCCAGCAATTCGTTTGCTCCAAGCAGCTTATCATAACCGATCACTTGCACTGTATACCAATCTAGGATTTGAAGTTAGAGAACCAATCTCAGCTCTCCAAGGAAAGCCCATTGAAGCAAGTGTTCCAGGAAGGTCTGTACGAATGGCAACTGAGGCCGACTTGGAATCCTGTAACCAGCTATGCAGGGCAATTCATGGTCACGATAGAAATGGGGAGCTAAAAGACAGCATAAAACAGGGTATTGCTAAAGTGGTTATATACGACAATAAAATTACAGGTTATACAAGTGGATTAACATACTTTAATCACTCTGTAGGTTTTTCAAATGATGATCTCAAAGCGCTTATTGCCTCAGAATCATCGACATCAACAACTGATAGTTACGGAGGACCAGGTATTCTTATTCCAACGCGAAATACGGAGATATTCCGCTGGTGTCTTAACAACAAGCTAAGGCTAGTTCATCAACTTACCCTCATGACCATTGGAATGTATAATGATCCTGCCGGGTCATATATGCCATCTATTCTGTATTGAAATTATGGATAGTAGTTTCGGCAAAATGACGAGGATCAGCAATTATAAAATCTACTCCTATCTCTTGCCTATTTCGATAACAGAATTCTTAAAAATAGGAACAAATACCATTTATAGGAATCCTAGTACATAATGATACACAATACGGGATAGGTTGTACAACAATAATATAAGAGGAGAAAAATTGTTTGCTTGAATAGAATAGGACGTCGTAATGAGATTTGAACCTACATTGTCGATCTTTTTGACAATGGTTAAATAATAATAGATATAATTCACCATATGAATAAGAGTCCAACAGGTAGCACATCTAATGAAACAAACATGATTTCAAACCACAAAAAAAACAAATGTTCTAACAGTAACTATTATTGTTGAAATATCAGTATTATAGTTGATATTATCCTTTAGTATAATGATGGCTGGTGATATGACCAGTTCGGTTTTGGTATTTGCTCAACAAAATGAAACTGAAACTGAAACTGATAACGATTTGCAAAAACAAAATGGCCCGATCAATGAAACATTTATCAACAATAATGAAGAGGAAAAAAAATTCCGTTGGAACGGTCACTGACGATACTACTACTACTCCTCGTTCACCCCCAATAGAAAACTGTGGAATAAATCCTAATGCTCCTCCATGTTGCACTCCAGGACAGGATGAAGGATGCACAAATGCCAGTGTTGATGAAGTAACTATTTCTAATTTTAACACAATACCACAAAAAATTAATTCACAAGATGAGTTTAAAGTACAGGTAACAGTCACAAACAACCTAAATATACCAATTACTTACAGAGGGAGCATGTGTGGCGGTTCGCCACTGGATATTCAATTTGACAAAAATGTAAATGTTTACAATGCAATTGCATGTCAAGCTATATCTACTGAGACGCTAAATGCTAGCGAATCTATAACTGTCGAAGGAAAAGGATATGAGATATTAAGGGCAATAGGTTCAGGCAATGTCAACACAAAGATCACTTTTAACTATGGGTTACAAAATGGTGACACTCAGGAAAAACAAGTCACCAAGAGTTTTTCATTAAACATAGAATAATATAATAACTGATAGAAGGAGAAGTAGGAGAAAAGAAGAAGGAAAAAGGAAAAAACAATTGAACCATTTTATGATTCTAATAAACTACGCGACAATATTGATGTGGTGCCAGAGGTTTGTGAAACAAATTTGACATAAAAGATGGATACTTTTTTTGTTGATTGTCATGGCTAGTGAGTAGACAGGGATAGTAAAATCCATTTTGATTGAGCAAAGTCAATGGGAGCATAGGATATTGTTAAATCGTTGTCACCCATAGTTTCAATTATAGACCCTGTTATTCCAGCTTTTGCATTTTGGAAACTTTGAAGGTCCTTAAATTCTGTGATATCATTATTAATAGAAGACGATTCTGCTATTTTAGTACCGTTAGAATCGACAATCACCACCCTGTTGGTACTTACTGTATCATTCGCTCCTTCTGTCGGTATCTCTGATTTTAGTAAATCATTAAAGTAAGAAAAGTTCAATGTCAATATCTGTATTCCTACTATTGGTGAGTCTTGATTCTCCAAATCTAAATAAATTGGGCTGGCAAGTATCGCAATTGGTTCACCAGTAGTTACGGCCATTAGGACATTACTTAGATACGGCTTTTTTGTTTCCATGACACCCTTAAAATGATCTTGGTGTCCAAAATTGAATATACTGCCATTAGCTTGATATGGATAATAAGGTTCACCAAAATAACGATCTCCATTGGGCAAAAGTAAACTTATAGCTAACAAAGCACTGTTTTTGGCTAGAGCATCCCTGGCCACATTTCTCTTTTCTATATCTTGGTCACTAGGTATACCATGATAACTTATTTTCATCTCATTTGTAAGATTTACCAAAGGAAAGTTTTCAGAGGAAATCGACCCATTTAGTGGATTCTCTGCTAGAGTCATTAAACCTGATATCGTGTTGTTCAAATGTTGATAAAGTGAATCTAGTCCCAGTTGTTTTAGTAATATAGGATTTGAAGTGCTATCTATTTGAGATTTGTTCATGTCATTAGCAAAAAAGGTATCATTAACTTGGCTCGCTTGGATGGAAGATAATGTGTTTATGACCGGAACAAAAAATATAATTAGTACAGACATTCCAACTAATAGAAATACAGAAAAAATTAGAATCATATTAGGTTTTATTGTCACCGTTTAGAACAATATTTTCGTAGTTAATAAACTAGTTTGAAACTTTAATGTTTGTTTGCTCAATCCCTGACCTTAGAAAATAGCGAATATAGCGAATATAAGAAAAGTATGATCAATGGGGCCAGAGGGATTCGAACCCTCGACCGCCAGCGCCCCGGGCTTATACCCAAAATAATGGATGGTATCCTGCCAAGCTAGACGATAGCCCCTCGCTTATAAAGAATAAACCTCTCATTTTTAAACTTAAGTAATCCTGGCAATTCTAAACACTTTAATAATTAGATTAATACTTTATAGCATATCACTTATGCTGGTTAACGAATTAGACGTCATAGATAAACAGATATTAAATGATATTCAGTGGTCTTTTCCACTAGTTGAAAGGCCTTTTCTTGAGATGGCAAATAAATATCACTTGACTGAAGACGAAGTTCTTAACAGAATCCAGAGACTAAAGGATATTGGAATAATCAGACAGATAAGTGCAATTTTTGATACCCGTAAACTTGGTTACAAGAGTGCCCTTGTTGCATTTTCAGTTGACAATAAAAATACAGACTATGTCGCTAATGAAATAAACAAGCACCCCGGGGTAAGCCACAATTATGAAAGAAACCACGAGTACAATATTTGGTTTACATTAGCAGTACCTCCTGATGCGGATATGAAGGCGGATCTGGATAAAATGGCTTCTTTGGATGGTGTGATAAAATACAGGGTATTGCCCACTTTAAAAATGTACAAAATTGGAGTAAAGTTGGACATGGTAAATGCAGATGCTGAAAAGCCTACTCCAACAGACAGTGTAAAGAAAATGGAAGGTAAAGCAGAAAAAATCTCAGAGACCGACAAAGAGTATATTAGACAACTACAAAAGGATATTGAAATAATTAAAGAGCCTTTCAAATCGATTACAAACAGCCTCGGAGTAAGCCTGGAGGAATTGTTCAACAAGGTAAAAGAGTATGAAAAAATAGGGGTAATGAGAAGATTTGCAGCAATATTAAGACACAGACAAGCAGGTTTTACAGCTAACGGTATGATAGTTTGGAACGTTCCTGAAGACAATATTGATCAAATAGGGCTAAAGGTTGCATCGTTTCCACAAGTAAGTCATTGTTATAGACGACCCATATATCCAGACTGGGAGTTTAATCTATTTAGCATGATTCACGCCCGAACTATTGATGCAGCTGAAAAAATCGCAAAAGAAATTTCAGAGATCATCAAGATTGATAGATACAAAATATTGTTTAGCTCTAGAGAGTTTAAGAAAGAAAGGGTAAAATATTTTGAATAATTTTGCTATGCTATTAGTTTAGGCATATCAAAATTATTTTCATACATTCTTTCTATTTGGGTTTTCTCATCTGCAGACAAATAATTTCCATCGGATATTTGAGCGAACAGATCAATTTCTTCCAAGCTTGTGACAGTTGGCAAGAGAACAGAGATTTCTTTTTGAGATAATATGTATTTCATTGAAAGTTCCGTAATATTCCATCCATGGGAATCAGCTATTGGTTTGAGTTTTTCTATTTTTTTCATAGCTTGAATGATCCATTCTCTCTTTCTGTTGTTTCTATGATCATTCTTATCAAAAACAGTATGTTCGTTGACTTTGCCTGTTAAAACACCCGACGCATCAGGTACTCTAACCATTATGCCTACCGATTTACTGGAATTTTTATTTACCGCGTTAAAAAATACCCTGCCAGGATCTTGTTCTAAAATATTATATACAGTCTGTAAACACACAATATTTCTGTTCTCTATAGCGTACAATCCTTCCTTTTCCCAGCCTATTGCAGGTCCCAAAGCAACACCATGGCTTTTGATCTTGCCTGTTTGTACCAGTTCATCCAATCTATCAAACAATGCGTTGTTTTGGATAGCGTCCATCTTGGGATTGTGCAAGCTATATACATCAACAAAATCAGTTTCTAATCTATTCAGGCTCTCTGATAGTGCATAGTCTAAGAATTCAGGGTTGTGTTTTTGGGGAATTTCTCCGTGCCCAATTTGATTAGCACCATACATATCATAACCCCATTTTGTCGAATAAATTACCTCATTGCGCATATCTTTAAACGCTTTTGCCAACAATTTTTCGCTTTTACCCTTTCCATACATATCAGCAGTCTCAAAGAAATTAATTCCTAAATCATAAGCACGTTTTAACATCTTTATGGATTCTTCTTCCTCTAGTTTTTTTCCCCACCAATCTAATGCCAAAGTCCAAGTCCCAAATCCAATTTCACTAACTGGAATTCCAGTATTTCCCAAATTACGATATTTCATTAAATTATACTCCTCACTTTTTCAGATAATTTATTGAATTTATTGTCGTCTATACAAGGGTTACTGATGGATTTCAAATATTCAAACGGATTTTCTGATAGAGAATTATTTGCAAAATACAAATCAAGATCCCGGTCATGTGAATCAATCTGGATCCAAGATTTGCAACCTATCCATTGAGGTTTATTCGTGATTTTGAGAGGTACTTTTAGTTTATATGCTCGCAAAAGCAGTAGATGCAGTGGTTTTTTGGGATTGTAATTGAATCGCATTTTAAGATAATCATCAGTCCAAATGTGAAAATCTTTTAATGCTTTTAGCCGATCTAAACTGGGTACCTCGCTAGAATCTATTATCTCGACAAACGAAGTGATTTCAGTGTACTTTTTTGAAGGGGATGAATTGTTATTTTCAGTTGTCGTCGTTTCCGTATCGCCAATGTCATTATTTTTTTCTTCTATCTGGTCAAGAATCGGGTGGTATTCAGGGCGTATAGACTCTCTCGCTTGATGTTCAAAAGTAGGGAATAGAAAAAATTTCTTAAATTTTAGCTCAAAACCATTTCGGTACTCCATGATTCCCCCTTTTCTAAATAATAAAATTTGATTACCTGACTCTATGGCATCACACACAACAGCCCACTCCTTTAGGGCACCGAGAAAATTTGAATCAGAAGGAGGAGGAGGAGGAGGAGTTGAATCGGAATTTGATGATATTGGTACAAGACCACTGTTTTGGTTATTTTTAACATTATTTTCAAAAGATATTGGAGAACTAGGATGAGAAGGAGTGTTGACACCCATGTAATTTGTTGAAGGTCCACCTCCGGTTTCAGGACCAAATTTGGTTGTCTCAAATGGGACATTTTTATGATTATTGACTACCTCGTTATTGTTGTTGTTATTATTATTATTACCATCCAAATGAAAATGAAAAGCCATATACAAGCACCTATAATTACAAAGGTACTTTGAATCTAAATAAATATTGTTAATACTAGATGATTCTAACCTAGGCTCTTTATGATATCAGTTATACCCTTTCGAACACATGGAATCATTGGCGTATCTTTAATTATATATCTGCTGACCTGAGTTTCACGTAATTCGATAATAAGATTTTGAAATCTGGCTAGACTATTTGTTTCAAATGCTAGCATGAAATCCTGATCATCGATTCCGAATGAATAAGTTGTATTGAGCAAGATATCTGGATATTTTCTTCCTACTTTGATATGTTCTTCCATCATTTCTTTTCGTTTTTCAAAGGGCAAGAGATACCATTCTCGAGATTTAATGAAAGGATATACTATTACATATTGTAATGGGTCTTTGTCCAGCTCAAATCCACGCTTAACTTGATTTGAATAGATGGACCTTCGAGTCAAAGAAAGAAATGTGGATACCGGTTCGATGTATTTTCCCAAGATAGTTGTATAAATTTTTGAAGAAAGAACCTGAATATTTTCTAGTGATGAGGAAATGGTCCAGATCATAAACTCACTTTCGTGTCTGAGTCCAAGTGTAGAATAGGTCTGAATTTTCATTCTTTTGCTTGCAGCTTGAAGCAATTCGTTAAATTCACGTGAAGCTTCGTCCTTGCCCATTTCATTTAACCAACGCCACTTGGGATCGACCTTGTAAAAGGTGAAAGTAAAGAACATTTCAGGTTTATCACTATTCTGTACATCATCGCTATTGGAATTTTTATTGGAGGAGGAGGAGGAGGAGTTAGCGGCATAATTTCCTTTAGAATTGGTCAAATTATTGTCAACATTTGATAAGGCCTTATTCTTGTTGCGCATAATTTTGATGGTATTTTAAATTAATAAATAGTTAACATATTATTATTTGGACACCGAATTTCTCTTGTCTTTATCCAAGTTTTACTTAATGCTTATTCATTCGTAAATTGAAGAATGATTTCTTTGTGAAGGGTTAGTATATTTGAGGCCAAGATTAGTCACGTTGTTATTTTTACTCATAACTTTTTTCTTTTTGTACTTGTCTTTGGTCGTACTATCAGACATGGTATTGTTGTTGTAAGTTTTATCCTCAAGTTGTCCATCCAGGTTTTGAAAAGAAGGAGGATCCAATTCTTCCAAAAAAGTTCCTCGATCAGAGTTAGTTTTGTTTGTTATAATTCTTATTTTCTTTTTCATTTAACATCACATAAGGAATCTATACTCAATTGTAACAATGCCTTTTATTAATAGTCGGTTCAAAATCTTCTGTAAGGGTACTAATAAGATGCTAACAGGCAATGAATGAGGTATATGCAAATCGACAATGGTAAGTTGATTTGTTATAATATTTACATATTAATTGGTTGTATTAAAGATAATTTATAAATAAGGAATTTTAAATGATAAATTTGAATAGCAAATAGTATTTTGTAATCACATTTTGTTGGTAAAGAAATAAACTACAGACCCAAGCTAAGTCGAATTGTTATCCTGATGCTTTATAAACATATTTTTAGTATACATAGAATATATATGGATAATTCTTAACGCTTTTGTGATACATGTGACACTTCCTAATTGGAAGCAAAATTTGACTACATTTGATAATATCAACATCTTTATATAAAATAGATGAGGAGCCAATAGCAGTCAATATTTTGTATCGATTAATCAGCTTTTTATGCTTGTACGAAAAAAACTACTGAGTATCGTCAGAGAGTCCTAGCCATGCATAGCCTTTAGCTTCAAGTTCCTCTGAAAGCTCTTTTCCTGCCGATTTTATTATCTTGCCCTTTGACATTACATGTACCTTGTCCAGTTTGTTAAGATAACGCAAAATCCTAGCATAATGGGTAATAACTATGACTCCTGCTCCTGTTTCAATTAATTTGTTTATAGCCTCGGCCACAGCCTTTACAGCATCTATATCAAGTCCAGAATCAGGTTCGTCTAGGATTGCCAGATTGGGTCTTAGAACGAGCATCTGCATTACCTCTGACCTCTTTTTTTCTCCCCCAGAAAAACCTTCATTTAGATATCTACTTAGGAAGCTTGGATCTAGGCCAACATTATCCAAGTTTCGCTTTAGGTATTCATGAAATTCCTTTACTGTTATGAATACCTCACGGTCTTTTTGTTCTGCACCTAGTGATTTGCTTAGTAAATTATAGGCATTACGCAAAAAGTGACTGTATCCCACACCTGATATTTCTGTTGGATACTGAAAACCTAAAAAGAGTCCTTTTTTTGCTCTTTCGTCTGTTTTTAGATCAACGATGCTTTCATCGTTTACCAAAATATCTCCAGAGACTACAGAATAACGGGGATGTCCTAACAAAACGTTGGCCAACGTACTTTTGCCAGAGCCATTTAATCCCATAATGGCATGAACTTCACCTTTGTTGACCTCTAGATTAACACCATTAAGTATTTTTTTATCATCAATATTGACATTTAGGTCTTTTATTGTTAAGAATGACATAAAATTTTAAGAACGAATACATAATATAAATATTCGTTAGAATAACACTGTTATAATTATAAAATTTATATATTTCACAAATAGTATATAAACAAATCTGCAAATAATAATTGTATTTTAATAAAATTTATAAAAAAGGCGGGAAGATATTAATTTTTTTTAAAAAAATTATGTTATTGTTAATGTTCCCTGCATAAAGGGATGAACTGTACAATGATATGGATGTTCTCCTGCGCCAATCTTTTCTGCTGGAACACTGGCTTTGGCAGCTGGCATTATTATACTTGTATCAAAGAGTTTTCCGGTTTCTGGGTCTTGAGGTCCAGATCCACTTGTAGCAGTATGTGGAACAGTATCTTCATTGATCCATGTAATCAAAGCATCACTTGAGGCAGTAGCAGGATCAGGTCCATAAGAGGGATTACCCTGTGTGGCAGAGCCCGCTAAAATTTGCACTTCGACTTTATTTGCAAATGCAGATTCGTCTATTGCTTCCTCTGCTGCTGATCCTCCGCCTGCAGCAGCAGCCGTTGCTTCTGGTGCAGGTGGGAGTTCCTGTCTGTAAATAGAATCAACTACACCAGGTACTGGAGTAACTGCGCTAAATGCATAATAACAAATAATTCCAGTTAAAACGGCTAATCCCATCATTCCATAAAATCCTATTTTGTCAGTTCTGTCAGCCATATTGACAACCAAATGTATTAGATCGCCCCTATTAATGTCTTTTATGTTTTGACAAAACGAACTTGGTAAAGTTTGTTATAGCATTGCAAAAAATGATATGACTTTTATTTCTGATATTTTCATTTTTACCGAGAGAATGCTTAAGGGGAGAGAAAGAATCACATGCAGCATATGCAATGAAAAGATTGGTGATTTTAGGTACGAGCCCATGCAACAATGGAATATCTCGGGATTCTTATGTAGCAAGTGCTATTCAAAGAAAATATCAGATCATTATATTAAACAACAACAGCAGCAGAATACGGACGAAAAAGTGACTGAAAATTAATCACCATAAGAAAATAACATGTACAGTTATACGAGTTGACGTATTTCAACAGCCTTTTTGGACTCTAGTATAGGTCTTGCATTCTCGAATGGTAAAATAGCCACATCGTCTTTTTTAAAAGGGCCGTATTTATTCATGTTAACCCCTACAAATTGTTCCATAGAATCCAAAAACCTAACCATAATAAAATTCTCATTTATCGAGGAAACGATTTTTTCTAAAGTTTTTGGTTTACCACCTAACAGCATCTTTAGAATAACATCAATTCGTTTTTCTCTTTCCCTGTTACCAAAAAAAACATATTTTTCTTCATCGGTAAGATTTGAGTATTCAAAATTCTCTGGCGAAGATTTTGAACTATTGAAAATTTTTTTACATCTTAATATAAAAAGTAATGATGTTAGTTTAGTAATCATAGATATTAATTCGGTGTTGATTTGCTTGGAAATGGCCGCCGTTGTAGCATCATCTTCATCAACAGTGGCATCTGTATCATCGTCATTAGCTGTGTTAGCATCATCTTCCATGGAGTAAGGTTCAAAGTCGTTTTTTTCATTTTGTTCATTTAACAAATAAATGAGATTTGCAATATTTTGATAAAGATTCTGTGGAATTGGTTGAGGTTCATTGGTGACCTGAATTTCTCTCTTTAGAACATTATGAATCTCATCGATTTTTATCAGATTTTGTATCTTGTTGTGATCCATCAGCCTTTACAATAATGTATACATGATAAGCTTAATTAGAGGTTTTTATTTTACTAGATTGATTATTTCATTTGCCTTATAAAGTCATAGATGGAAAAATAGAAACTTTAAATTTTACTGCTGAACAAATCATGATGCGACTAAAGGACGAGGAAATAAGATTCATAGATTTACAATTTACAGGTTTGACCGGTAGATTCCATCACACAACAATGGCCTCAAATATGTTCAAAAAAGATGATTTTGAATATGGATTACCAAAGTTAGACGGTTCTTCAATCAGAGGTTTTACTGAGATTCATGAATCTGATTTGATAATTAGACCGGATCCTTCAACATATGCTATCATTCCATGGATTGAGGAATACAAGACAGCTAGGCTGATATGCGATATTCTAGCTGGTGGTGAAAAAAGATTACAATTCAAAAAAGATCCTCGTGGTATTGCAAGAAAAGCTGAAAATTATGTGAAGGAACAGGGATATCACAACTCATTTTGGGGACCTGAGGTTGAATTCTTTGTCTTTGATAAATTAGAAGTAAATACGCTTACGCCTTACAGATCACAAAGCTATAACATAAGCTCCAAAGAAGCACCTTGGTCTACTGAAGGTGTAGGTTATGCACTAAGATTAAAGGAAGGTTATCTTCCTAGTGCTCCTGGCGATACTTTAATGCAATATCGAAACCAATGTGTGGATGTTTTGAGTAACAATTTTGGGATTATTTGTGACGCACATCATCATGAGGTAGCAACAGCCGGACAGTGCGAAATTGATATTAGATTTGACACCTTAGTAAACGCGGCTGATTCCGTTCAGAGCTATAAATATATCGTAAAAAATATTGCAAAAAAACAGGGAAAAATTGCAACAATGATGCCAAAACCTATAGCTCTTGATAATGGTTCAGGCATGCATGTAAATGTTAGTTTATGGGATGAAGAAAAAAACCTATTTTATGACAGCAATGATTCCTATGCCGAAATGTCCCAATTGGCTAGATATTTTGCCGCAGGAATTCTAAACCATGCCCCTGCTTTAGCAGCAATTGTCGCCCCTACAACCAATTCCTACAGGAGACTAGTGCCAGGATATGAAGCGCCAGTATATATCGCATGGAGTACAGGTAACAGATCTGCAATAATTAGAAATCCTGCACACTACAAGGGTGAAAGATTTGCTCATATGAAAAGAATAGAATTCAGGGCTCCTGATCCATCATGCAATCCATACCTAGCATTTTCAGCTGTAATTTCTGCTGGATTAGATGGGATAAAGAAAAAAACCGCCATACCCGATCCGATAGATGAAGATATTTTTAAGATGTCACCTCAACGTAGACGTGAATTGGGAATCAGACAGTTACCACCATCGCTTAGAGAGGCATATGAGGAGCTAAATATCGATAGGGAATTTTTAAAGCCTGTCTTTGATGATGAAATTATTGATTCTATCATATTACAAGAAGCAAAGGATCATCAAGAGGTAACGATAAGACCTCATCCCCATGAGTTCTCACTGTATGCGGACGTTTGATACATGACTAGTGAAGGAAATGACCACATGGCAGTAAAACAAAGATTAATAACACTGGATTAACACAGTTCTAAATAATTTTTTGGAGGGGTTGTCTAGACTGGTTA
>LLBY010008117.1_pt1 | contig 12279 bp, 7 predicted proteins | sample 1489401 | NCBI WGS metagenome assembly LLBY01 (sample SAMN04092656, study PRJNA295927) | soil metagenome | biome: Soil prokaryotic community; feature: Bulk soil; isolation source: soil from tomato rhizosphere | host: tomato cultivar Hawaii 7996 | place: South Korea | collected 2011-11-01 | reverse complement strand
TGATCAGGTTGCCGTTGGCATCCGTTGTGTTGGCGGGCGTATCGACGATCTGCGCCGGGTCGCCAACGGCCCACGCGGACAGGAAGAAGTCTTCGTATTTGCACTCGGTGCAGTTGGCCATCGGACCAACGCCGAGACGATTAGCAAGAATTTCGGAACCGATGCCACCGACACCGTAGTTGATGGCGAAACCGTCTTTGACACTGTAAAGCGTGTGTGAAAGAACGGGATCTTCATACTGCGGAAACGCCTGAACGGCTTTGATCTCGTCGTGATAGACGACGGTGAACTCGCGGAACGGCTGATCGCGATCAGGCTCCACGGGATTTGGCTTGTACGAACCAGCCGGGAAACGGCCCTTGTTTGGACCAGTGATGACGGCGTTCAGATCCGTGTGCACGATGTTGTTGCCGGCATCGAGCATCTTCAGGATCGGTTGACCGGCGCGAGCGTGTCCGGCCGGATAAACGGCGTCGTAGTTGATGATTGGTTGGCCGCCGGCAGTTTTCTTTGGCGTGCCGTCGGTGTTCTTCACAGTTGCGAGTGACATTTCCTCGGCAGTGACCTGCGAGCGATACCACTCGGCGCCTTTTAGTTCGACGTTGACCGAACCAAACAAGCCCATCGCGAGCGATCCGCCGTCGCCTTCACCGCCGGTCGTTGCCGCGGTTGAGTAAAGCAGGTGGTTGCCCTCGCGTTGTGCGAAGTAGGTGTAGGACGCCGACGCGCCCGGAGCGACCAGGCTCGACTGGTTCAGACCGACGTTCGAGCCGTCGGAAAGAATCGTGCCGACGAGTTGGAGACCCATCACGTGCGCTGAAGCAGTGCGCGTGGCGGGAGCGTTGTTGGCGGCGAATGAATTAACGTCTGCCGCGTCGGGTGCAAGTAAGTTAGTAAAATTAATTACGAGACAATCGCCGGTATTCATGCGCAGCGCGATCGGGCGCGCGCGCTTGTCAGGACGTAGCTGAACGTTGCCCGGAACGAGACCCTTTGCGGGATCGATGGGGACGACGTCGCGCTTCAGTGCGTAGATCATACCCGCGGGATTGATCGCGCCGAGACGGTTGTAAATGAGGGCCTGGTCCAACGCGACCACCTCGGCCTTAACCGTCCGATCGCAATTCGGCGGGGGTGATGTTTGAGCGTGCACGTTTGACATTGCAAACAGTGCAACGACTCCGGCGCAGCAGGACGATACGAGCGACTGCCACCGCCCTGGAGTTTTTCTAATTTTCATACACTTTAACCTCATTGAAGTAAAAGAAGGCTGGGCGAGCCCAGGAGAAACTTGTGTTTGGATTGTTGACCTGCGAGGGTCGGCGCCGCGCGACTTAAGGGTGGCGGGGCTTCATCGGAAGTTCATCTAGTAGGCAGGGCCTTGGGCAAACGTCGTGCCGTTTCACGCAAAGGCGCCTTTGCGTCTTTCTTTGCGCCTTGGCGTGAAACTAAGTTGTTCTAACGTGTGTCTCCGAAGAGCCAAGGTGTTCCACCACGGAACAATCGGTGGTCAGGTCTCATTACCGCCGCGGAGGCCGAAGGTTTTCATTTTTCGGTAGAGGCGCGGGCGGTGGTAGTTGAGGATCTCGGCGGTCTTCTTGACGTTTCCGCCGGTTCGCTCAAGGGTTTGCGCGATGGCTTCGCGCTCGATTTCGTCCATCGTCATGTAGGGTGGGATGACGCAACGATACTCACCATTTTGCGGGCCGTGCAGCTCTTCCGGTAACGACTCTGGCGTCAACTGATCTTCCGTCGCAAAAAGCACGGCGTGTTCGATCACACTCTCGAGCTCGCGTACGTTCCCCGGCCAGGAATACGACATCAACAACGAAAACGCCGCCGTCGAGATCTCGCGAATTCGCTTCTTGTACTTTTCCGCGTACTGCTCCAGGAAGCGTTTCGCAAGCACTGGAACGTCGTCGAGTCGTTCACGCAAAGGCGGCGGCTTGACCTTGATCGTACTGATACGGAAATAGAGATCCTTACGAAGCAAACCTTCCTTAATCATCTGCGCTGTATCGCGATTGGTCGACGACACGAGACGAAAATCGACGCTGATCTCGTTCTCATCTCCAAGCCGGCGGAGTTTTCGCTCCTGAAGCACTCGCAGCAGCTTCGTCTGAAGATGAAGCGGCATCTCGGCGATCTCATCCAACAGCAGCGTCCCCCCCGCTGTCGCTTCAATCAGCCCGCGCTTGTCGCGATCTGCTCCAGTGAAGGCGCCTTTTTTATAACCAAACAACTCCGACTCCATCAGATCCTGCGGGATCGCCGCGCAGTTGATGCGCGTAAAAGGAAACTCCGCACGCGGGCTCTGAAAGTGAAACGCCACCGCGATCAGTTCTTTGCCCGTCCCAGACTCGCCTTCGATCAACACAGACGCGTCTGACGGCGCGGCAGTGCGGATGATGGCGTGAATCTGCCGCATCTTCGGATGGCGACCGATGATCCCGAAATCATCACTATCGCTGACAAGCGCGTTTTTCAGACTCCGGTTCTCACGCTTGATCGCCTCGAATTGCAACGCACGATCGATCAGCGTCGTCACTTGATGCGGCGTGAAAGGCTTTTCGAGATAGTAGAACGCGCCGCGCTTGATCGCTTCGATAGTGATGTCGAGCGAGCCGTGCGCTGTCATCACGACAACTTCGGTGTACGGCGTGTCGCTCTTGACGTGACTCAGCAGATCGATGCCGCTGCCGTCCGGAAGTCGCAAGTCCATGAAGACGAGATCGTAGGGCGAGCCTTTGAGCAGTTCGGTCGCTTCTTTGATGCTTTTCGCTGAGTCCACATGGTGACCGAGCTGCGACAAGATCATTCCGAATGCATCAGTGATGCTGCGCTCATCGTCGACCACGAGAATTCTGTTAGGAGGCATGTTCAACCTCCTTCATGTTGGCCGGCAATGTTATGCGAATGGTCGTACCTTCGCCTGACCTGGTGTTCAGCGAAACACTGCCACCGTGCTCCTCGACGATTTTTTTTGCGTAGGGCATACCGAGGCCGAGTCCCTGCTCCTTCGTGGTGTAGAAAGGCTCGAAGATCTTTTTTATTTGGTCGTCTGCGATCCCGCCACCGGTATCAGTGATTTCCAGTTGCAGTGTTTCCTCCGTCCACTTCGAATCGATACTCAACGTGCCGCCCCCGGGCATCGCCTCGATCGCATTCACAATTAAATTCATCAAAGCGCCGCGCATGGACGATTCGTCGATCATCCACGAGGCATTCTGCTCGTCGAGCGAGAGACGCACCTCGATCTGGTTGGCTGTTACCTGCGACCGGAGTAGCTCAAGGATGTCGTTGATGATCTGGTTGAGATTTCCGGATTGCGCAGTCAGACTAAGCGGGCGCGCGAAGCCGAGAATGTGCTCGATCCTGCGATTAAGATGATTGATTGTGTCCACGATCTTATCTACGAGCGCAACTTCCGGCGAAGGTTTTTCGAGCATGTCGCGAAGATGAAGTGAGTAAAGCAGCAGACCCGCCAGCGGATTCTTGACTTCGTGCGCTACTTCAGCCGCTGCACGTCCTAAGGCAGCAACGCGTTCCTGGTGTACGAGCCGTTGATGCGTCGCGACCAGCTCAGCCGTGCGCTCGTCGACGCGCATCTCGAGTTCTTCCGCATATCGTTTTATCTCCTGCTCGAGCCTGCGCTTTTCATCGGTTAGACGCTTCGTTTCGACGGCTCGCGCGACAGCGTTGAGCAGTACGTCTTTGATTATTGGCTTGGCGATGAAATCGTAAGCACCGGCGCGCACGATCTCCGGAATGACGGAGAGATTGGGTTCGCCCGTAATCATGATGACGGGAACGTATATCCGCTCGCCGCAGAGTTTCTGCAACAGCTCGATGCCACTCTTGCCAGGCAGATTGATGTCGACCACCGCGACGTCTATCGACTCCGCTGCCACCATCGCCGCGCTTTCGTAATTCGCCGCAGCAAACACACCGTAACCGGCCCGCTTCAAAAACTCGCTCATCGTCAGGCGAAGGCTGGGCTCATCATCAACGAGGAGAACGTTAGGCATGACAGTCTTAAACGTATTCGGCTTCCAAAGTCTCAACCGCGGCGAGTTCAATCACGAAGCGCGTGTATTTCCCTTCCTCACTCTCGACACTGATCGTTCCGCCGAAGTCACGAATGATGCCAAAGCTGACACTGAGTCCCAACCCCGTGCCTCCGCCGTCGCGACGCGTAGTGAAAAAAGGATCGAAAACTTTATTCAGGTGTTCGCGTTTGATCCCCACGCCGTTATCGTAAAACTCCACGCGCACGAGCTTTCCCGCACGGCGCGCGCTGATTCTGAACACTTTCTGTTCGGAGGAATCCGAAGTCTTCGCTTTCAAAGCGTGATGTGCGTTGCTGATCATGTTGACCACGACCTGCCGCAAACGTGAACCGTCGGCGCGTACCAATGGCAGATCCGATTCCAGATCGATTTCTACAGCGACGCCGTCTTTCTCAAACTGCCGCCCGAAAAGCGCGATGGAAGTCTTGAGAGAGTCTGCGAAGTGCACTCGCGTGAGATCGTATGTGTCGGCGCGCGCAAAAGTGAGGAGCCCACGTACAATCTGAGCAATGCGTCCCCCCTCATCGATAATGCCGTCGATCATCTGCTGCTCAAACTCGGAGCGCGGCGTCTCTTCGTCCTTGAGAAGCTGCGCGAAGTTGATGATGCCGTTGAGCGGGTTATTGATCTCGTGCGCGACGCCGGCGGAAAGCTCGCCGATGGACGCCAGCTTTGACGACTGGTAGAGCTGTCGCTGCATTTCTTCGCGCTCGGCTTCGAGACGCTTGCGCAACGAGAGATCACGGAGAGACATGATCATTACTTTCTCACCTTCGGTTGTCAGGGGGGTAAAGGAAACGGAGATGGGTAAAGATTGTCGCTGACCAGTCTGGATTGTCAACTCACTTTCGCCTGAAGTGTGACCGTCAGACAACATCGTGCTGAGCAGGGCTCGATCGTTTTTGAGAAGCTCGCGGATGTCCTGTCCCACGCAGTCCTGTTGTTGCCGGCCAAGTATTTCGCAAACTTTGTTATTTGCTTCGACGAGTCGATGATCGTTGAGCCTAACGACGCCGATACCGTCACGCGCCTGTTCGAAGAGTGCCCGGTAACGCTCCTCACTCGCTCGCAACTGCCGTTGTTGCCGCCGCACGAGGCGGAGCAACAGGGTGACGACGAGTGCATCGACGGTAAAGGAAATGAAGACGTGTTCGGTGCGCTGTTTTATGTCCCAACGTCGTTGCGTGTTGGCGTCACCCGGGTAATTTTCGTCAACCCACGCAAAGAAAGGCGGGCGCAGTGTCTTCTCCCAAACGGCAATAACGGCGACAGTTAGCACCACGGTGAGGACAACGAAGAACACTACTACCTTTAAGTCAGACCTTCTGTTCATTTACAGACCTCAAGTTGAACGGGGGAATCTAAAGCGGGGCTGGCGATGATGCCGTTAGTATACGCTATCGCGCGACGACGATGCTTCGTTCCGCGGCCCATTGGATGATATTTCGTCGTTCGATAGCTGCGGCCATCAACTCGGGGAAGACGTCCGGGGAACAAGCGAAGCACGGGACACCAAACGCGGCGAGCTTAGCGGCAAGCTGTTGATTGAAACCGGGCGCGCCTTTGTCGTCGAGCGCCAGGAGCGTGATTAGTTGGACGCCGGAATTTATAAGCGTTGCGGCGCGTTTTAGTAACTCTTGCTGGTTTCCGCCTTCGAATAGATCGGTGATTAGAACAAGAATCGTATCGTTCGGTTCGCGAACGAGACTCTGCGTATATGCGACTGCGCGGTTGATGTCGGTGCCGCCGCCCAGTTGTGTTCCGAACAATACTTCGACGGGATCTTCGAGCAGATCAGTTAGATCGACCACTGACGTATCGAATACGACGAGTGAAGTCCTGACTGAACGAATCGAGGCCAGCACTGCCGCCATGATGCTTGAATAGACCACCGAGCCCGCCATCGATCCGCTCTGGTCCACACACAAAATGATGTCGCGCAAAGCGGTCGTGCGGCGGCCGAAACCGAGCCGCGTTTCAGGGATGATGGTTTGATAGTCTGGTTGGTAATGCTTGAGATTCGCGCGGATGGTCCGGTGCCAATCGATCTCGTTGTGACGCGGGCGACGGTTCTTTACGGAGCGATTCAGGCTGCCGGTTACTGCCTGTCGCAGCGGGTTCGCTAGTTTGCGTTCGAGTTCATCGACGACTTTTCGCACGACGGTGCGCGCAGTGTCTTTGGTCTTGTTTGGCATCACGCGGCTGAGCGACAGCAGCGTGGCGACTAAATGGACGTCGGGTTCGACGGCTTCGAGCATTTCCGGTTCGAGCAGCATTTGTTTGAGACCGAGTCGTTCGAGTGCGTCCTGTTGCATGATGCGAACGACGGAGTTGGGGAAGTAAGTGCGGATGTCGCCGAGCCAGCGAGCGATCTTCGGTGAAGAGCCGCTGAGATTACCGCTGCGCTCCGCGTCGTACAGAGCTTCGAGCGCGCGGTCCATCTGTAGATCGAGACCGGCGAGCTCGTAGCCCGTGCCGTCCGCGTCGTTCGCTCCGAGTATCAAGCGCCAGCGGCGCAGTTGTTCTTCGTTCGCAGTCATTTTTTAGCCACAAAAAGGCACATAAGGCACAAAAGTTTGCCTTGATTTCTTTTTTGCGCCTTATGTGCCTTTTTGTGGCTCATCATATTCGAGGCCAAGGATTTGGGCTACTAGCGGTAAAACTTCACGCGCGCGAGTTTCGTCGATTGTGTCGGTGGCGGTTGAAGAACGAGTTGAGCCGCGAGTGGCGCGTCGCGCGAGGGCGCCGATTTGACTCCGCTCGGGGGCGGTAAACGTCGAGAAGGTGCGGCGCAACAACGGTAACAGTTGGGGAAAGACTTCAGTCTTCACCGAACCAACCCATTCATCCAAAATCCGCCAGAGCTCATCGTTGTGCAGCAGTATCAAACCACTACTGCGCAGAAACCCATCAATCCACGCCATCGACTTCACCGGCTCGACCGCGGGCGCAATCGCCAATCCCATGCGACGTTCGACTTCTTCAGTCGCCAACAGTTTTTGGTCAAACAAAAGACGACAACATCGGCCCGCGATCACTCCATGAAGATCCACCTGGTCCAATAACTGGCCCAGTACGCCGTTCCAGTCTGACAGCAGCGCGGCATCCTGAAGCGTCAACAGCGCGCTATGCACCTGGACCAAACGCCCATACATCTCTTCAGCCGCATCATCGTTGAGCGCCGAACACGCGTTAGGCAATCCGATCACGATGCGCGTCACAAGTCCGTTCACGACCTGCTGGACCATCGCACTATCAGTCTGCCGCACGCTTCCATAACGCAACACACCAGCCAGCGCCGGCAGCGCCTCCATCGCGTGCGGAATATCGTTCGAGAGCGCAGCGACGTGCTCCAGCCGCGTCATGATGTGATCGATAGCTTCGGGTAAGTCAGCGAGAAGCGCGTCTTCAACGAGCGCGGTCAACGCAGGCAGCTCCTGCAAACGATCCGCTTCCGATCGAGCTCGCCCACTCGCCGCACTTGCGACAGTGTTGCCCCAGACGTTCGCCTCGATAACAGCCACCGCAAATTCGGGTTGCCACTGAAGCCGCCACAGCTCACGAAAAGTTCCCTTACCCGTCGATCGCTCGATCGTTCCCCACGGAATGTTCAGCAAACGCAAGCGATGCAGCAGTCGACTGCGATCGAGATCGTTCGGCTTTCGCAAATCAAAATCGCGAACGTTCTGCGTAGCTTCAGGGGGCAAGCGCAATCGTTTCTGTTCGCGCTGCAAGTCCTGCTGTAACGGCAAGCTCGGCGTCGCATCGGGAACCTGGCCCAACAGCTCGCCGACGATTAGTTTCTCCGCGATCAACTGCATCGGAGTGTCATCGCCAAAACAGAACACCGCGCGCACGGCGTCGTTGAACTCAGCCAATCCCGGCACCGGTCGATCTCGCAAGGCAGCCAGCGAATGACCAAGCCGAACAGCCTCGATGACACTCGCCGACGACGCATCGAGATCCTGCCCGCGCAGCAATTGCGCCACGCGTATCATCCAACGCACCGTCACATCGTCAGGCACAGACCACAAATGCTGGTAATAACCCGGCGATTCAATCCCGGCGCCGTAACCACTCCAATAAGTCAAACGACCCATGGTCCATGGCACCCACGTGGCGCTGACCTTCACTTTTGCCAAACCTTTGAGCAACGCAGCATCCGCCTTCGCCGCAGGCATCGTTTGCAGAACCGGCGCGTGCCACGCACCACACACGACAGCGATTCGTTCAAACCCCTCGCGCTCCGCCGCACGAATGCTCTGGCGCATGTAAGCCTCGCGCAAATCTTCACGCGGCTCGGGCGCGTCGAGTTTTACCATTTCTTCTCGCAGCGCAGACATCAGCTCCATGATCGCCTTGAACGATTCGGTGCTGTCGCGCCGATGTTCGATCATGTGGTCCCACCAGCGCTCGCTGTCGCTGTACCCGGACGCCTCCGCAACCCAGCGCAACGGATCGCGGCGAATCTCGGTCGCTTCGTCAGTCTTCGCATCGGCGTCGAGGGCAAACTGATGCGACTGCGGCAGGTCAATGAAACGCACCGGAACGTTTTGCGCAAGACCATACTGAATCGCCTGCCATTCCGGTGAGAACTCCGCGAACGGATAGTAAACCGCACGCTTTGGCTCGTTTGGCAAATAGATCAGCAACGCCGCCGGCGGACTCATCTGCGCATCACCCGCAAGCGCGATCAAGTCGTTCGCGTCCGGTGGGCCTTCGATCAGAACGACGTCCGGGTTCTGTGCGCGCAGTGCTTCGCGAAGGCTCCGCGCGGACCCTGGACCATGATGCCTGATACCGAAAACAGTGACGCTCATGACTCTCGACAAGCGCGATACAAATCCTTCCAACCGTCGCGTTCCTTCACGACGGTTTCCAAATACTCTTGCCATACGACCCGGTCCTGTACCGGATCTTTGACGACCGCGCCGACGACACTCGAAGCAAGATCAGGTGCACGAAGACGCCCGTCGCCAAAATGCGCGGCGAGCGACAACCCGTTGTTGATTACTGAAATCGCCTCGGCGGTGCTGAGCGTGCTGCTTGGCGACTTGAGCTTCGTCTTGCCATCGAGTGTCACGCCGCTGCGCAACTCTCGAAACACTGTCACCACGCGCCGGATCTCTTCGAGTGCCGGCGGCTCGGCGGGCAATTCAAGCGCACGGCCAATCTGTGCTACGCGGCGCTCGACAATTTCAACTTCTTCTTCGAGTGTTTCGGGCAACGGCAGCACCACCGTGTTAAAGCGACGTTTGAGAGCGCTCGATAATTCATTGACGCCGCGATCGCGATTGTTTGCGGTTGCGATCACGTTGAAACCTTTCACAGCCTGCACTTCACTATTCAATTCAGGGATCGGCAGAGACTTTTCAGACAGAATCGAGATCAACGTGTCCTGCACGTCGGACGGGATTCGCGTCAGCTCTTCGACGCGCGCGATCTTGCCCGCCTGCATTGCGAGTTTGACTGGACCAGGAACGAGTGCGTTTATCGAAGGACCTTCAGCCAGCAGGCGCGCGTAGTTCCAACCGTAACGAATCGCTTCTTCTGACGTTCCTGCGGTGCCCTGGACCACGAGCGTCGAGTCGCCGGAGATCGCGGCTGCGAGATGTTCGGAAACCCACGTCTTGGCTGTGCCGGGGACGCCTAACAGAAGCAGGGCGCGATCGGTCGCGAGTGTGGCGATCGCGATTTCAATCGTGCGCTGATTGCCGGTGTACTTCGGTGTGACTTCAAATCCGCTGTCGAGCTTGCCACCGAGAATGTATTTCGCGACGGCCCACGGCGACAGTTGCCAGTTTGGCGGGCGCGGTCGCGAGTCGGCGCGGCCGAGTTCATGAAGCTCTTCTGCGAATTGCTGTTCAGCGTGTTGACGCAAAACTTCGCTCATCAGTTTTGTTCCTTTTCAGAGATTGCTCGATGCATGTCGCGACGAAATGCGAGCAGCGTTTGAAAGGCATCGACGCCTTTGGACCACGTTGACCACGATTGAGACTCCGCCGGCCAACCGGATGCGAACTCATCATACAAATCAGGTGAAACATACCGGGCAAACTGTTTTAGCGCAGCTTTAGTTTGCCAATCGGCGATGTTGTCTTTGCCCTCACCAATTCGTTTCTTAATACGTTTAACGACGGCGCGGCTCAACTGATCGCTCCAGGCACTGTGATGGGCCAATAGCAACGGTAAAGCTGAATTTAGCTCCGCCGATTCAGATTTGAGTGCGTCGAGACTCAAAGCTTCGAGCCGACCAGCCGGCAAGTAAGCGACCAGCTCGATCAACGGAGGTTGCTTTGGATCAGTCGCGGTGAAGAAGACTAGCGCCTCAATCCAACCGGGATCTCGATCTCTGCGAGCAGCGGCCAGGAAACCCAAAGCAAACGATTCGCGCCATTCACTCTCGTCGCCTGCACGGATGATCTCGAGCGGAGTTTTCTTCCAGAGTTCGGTCCAGTGAGCGACCGGGATCAGTGAAATCAACTCTTTTAAGAACCATGCTTTTGGACCAACTGATTGCGTCGCGTTACGCGGTGGACTATCGATCTCGATGTCGTTTGCTTTGAGCCACGCGATCGGATCTGCGGGGAGTGTGACTTCGATCCGGGCTTTGCCGATCAGCGGCTTCTTAAAGCTCAGCACTTGATTCGCGAGCTCTTTCAAGCGTCGTGAGAAGTGTGAGTTTGGCAGCGATGCGAGTAACGTGCGGGCAGCACGTCTGACTTCGACACTGCGATCTCTGAGTGCTTCGTTGAGAAACGGTTCATCGCTGGAGTTCACCCCGGCAGCGAACTTCTCGAGAAAAACAACTCGATCCTTTGCTGATTCCTGCGGCCATGTGGTTGCGAGTAGCTCGCGAGCCTTCGTTGGATCAGTGGACCGCAGATGTTCGAGCAATAACAGTCGCTCCTCACGGCTTCCGGTTTCCCACACGTCCTTATCATCTCTTTGAATCGCGTAGTACCAATCGGGATTCTGCGCCGCGAGCCATTCGCCGCGTTCGCCGATCACATGAGCAATCGCGCGACGTAAAGACAGCTCAGCGCGTCCCTGGTCCAACAATGCAGGCAAGTGTTCTTCGGGCACACGCTTGCGCGCCTTGTGCATAGCCGCGAGCCATTCCGGCAGCACCTCCCGAAACTCTCCGTCCAGCATCAGTGCCAGATGTTGACCTGACGCCGGACTGCTGCGGAGAGCTTCATCGGGAAAACAAACTTCCGGCAATTGCTGCATGTCAGCCGGCGGCGCGATACCGGCGCTCCGGTACAACGAAACAACTGACGCCGCGCTCAACAGTGAAACTTCGCGATCGTCGTTGTCCATCTGCGCAAGCAAACGTCCCAACTCATCCTCACGCGCAGCGAGTCTGAATTCACGTTGCTCAGTGCCGACAACAGCAGTTGCGAGAATGTCGTCCCAGAGTTGCATTGACTAAAGCTCTACGTGGCGCCCGTCAGCCCACGCGCTGATGGGCAAGAGTGAGCGACCGTTCCACTCACCAAAAATCGTGATCGGATAACCGCCGCTAAGTGCTGCCAGTTTCCAACCGGAAGCTGAATCACTTTTAAGTGACAAGAGTCGCGCGTCGCTGTCTCTCGCAAACCATTGGTCGCCACGACGCACTGGCACGACTGCCTGCAACGGCGCCGGAATCGCCTCGGTCCACGGATTGAGCGCGAGCACGCCTGCGTAAGTCGTCAACAACTGTTCCCCGCTCGGATAACCGTAGATCTCTTTTAACGAGCGCGTAGTGTTGATGCGCTTCCTGAGCACGGCACGCAGCGGATAATTGCTCGGATAAAAGATCAACTCCGCTTCAACTGTCGTTGCCGGAAGGAAATCCGGTGTGAGATGTTGGCCCGGCGCAGCAAAGTCCAAGACTAGCGCGCTCTTCGCGGCGCGCTGCGCCCACAGCCACGTACGACGCACGCGCAACCCTTCTTCACCCGTAGTGCGTTGGCCCAACACAAGCCATTCATCAGCGACGGCGTTCTCCTCCGGCAGTTCGTCTTCTTTATAACTCCAGCCGATTGAGGTGCGAACGTCAGCCTGCGTCGCAGCGGAAAGCGTCTCGATACGCTCGTACGCCTTCAAGAGCAAAAAGAGTGAACTCACTTTTGACAACAACTGTTCGATCCAACCGTCGCCGGATTGCGGCAGATGCGATAAGTCGCGCACGCGTCGCGCGACTCCCGGAGCCTGCGCGTCG
>LLBY010048508.1_pt4 | contig 12281 bp, 6 predicted proteins | sample 1489401 | NCBI WGS metagenome assembly LLBY01 (sample SAMN04092656, study PRJNA295927) | soil metagenome | biome: Soil prokaryotic community; feature: Bulk soil; isolation source: soil from tomato rhizosphere | host: tomato cultivar Hawaii 7996 | place: South Korea | collected 2011-11-01 | reverse complement strand
CGTCACCGTCACCATCGCCGAGCTCGCCCGCCGCCTCGACCGCCCCGAACTCGCCCGCCGCTACTTTGAACGCTACCTCGCCGAGTTCCGGCGCGACTACCGCCGCACCCTGGTGAAGGACAAACTCGCCTCCCTGCCCGCCCCCGCCGCCACCCCCGCCCCGGAGAACCGCCGATGAAACGCGAAAACACCCTTTCCCTGATCGGCCTCTGCCTGCTCGCCGCCTGCTTCCTCTTCGCCCTCTTCCAAGTCTTCGGCCGAGGCGACTCCACCCCCCGCGACGGCCGCACCGTCCTGCGCTTCGCCCACTGGCAGCTCGAGGGCGGCCTGCGCGAGGCCTTCGAGCAGCTCTCCCGCGAATACGAACGCCTGCACCCGGGCGTGCGCGTCGAGCAGCTCGCCATCCCCGAGCGCACCTACGCCCAGTGGATCAAGACCCAGCTCATCGGCGGCACCGCCCCCGACATCATCCAGCTCGGCCGCGGCGCCGACACCGAGGTCGTCGCCCGCTTCTTCGCCCCCATCACCGAGCACGTTCGCCAGCCCAATCCCTACAACGCCGGCACCGACCTCGCCGGCACCGCCTGGGCCGACACCAGTCTCGACGGCATGACCGTGTACCCGAGCTACGTGCCCGAACTCCTGGAGAACTACGGCGCGCCCGTGTCGATGTTCACCATCCGCATGTATTACAATCGCGAGCTCTGGCGGCTCATTCTCGGCGACCTCCCGCCCCCCGCCACCTACGACGAGTTCCAGGCCCTCTTCCCGCGCATCGAGGACTACCAGCGCCGCACCGGCCGCCAGATCCTCCCCATCGCCGGCTCCAAGGCCAACGGCCCCATGCTCATGAACGCCCTGGTGCAAAACCAGACCCAGCGCCTCGTGCAGGAAAAAATCGCCGGCCCCTCCCTTCGCACCACGCCCCAGGAAACCGGCCTGCGCCTGCTCCGCGGCGACTGGACGCTCGAGGACCCCGGCTTCACCGACGCCCTCGCCATCGCCCGCGAGACCGCCCTGCGCATGCAGCCGGGTTTCACCCAGCTCGGCCGCGAGGACGCGACGTTCTACTTCGTGCAGGGCCGCGCCCTCATGATCACCACCGGCAGCTGGGACAGCCCCAGCTTCCGCACCCAGGTGGACTTCGAACTCGGCGTTTTCGACGTCCCCATGCCCGCCCCCGACCACCCCCGCTACGGCGACAACACCTACGGCCCCTCCTCCGAGGCCGAGACCGCCGCCGGCCTCTCCTTCGGCATCACCCGCCAGGCGGACGACTTCGACGTCGCCCTCGACTTCCTGCGCTTCCTCACCAGCAAGCGCTACAACGGCGAATTCTCCCGCCTCAGCGGCTGGCTCCCCTCCGTCGTCGGCGTCGAGCCCCCCGACGCGATCAAACCCTTCCTGCCCGTCACCGAGGGCTACGTCCCCGGCTTCGACCTCGTCTTCAGCGGCCTCGGGGCCAACACCTACCGCGTCGTCGAAAGCACCACCAACCTGCTCTACGCGCCCCACGGCTCCGTCGAGGCCTACCGCGACGCCATCGCCCGCGAGCTCCCCGAAAACATCGCGCAGGATCTCCGCCGCACCCAGCGCCTCTCCGAGATCAACCTCGCCCGCCAGGACATCGCCCTCGTCGCCTACCTCGCCCTCGCGCGGCGCCACCCGGAGGCCCCGGTCTTCGCCGACAAGTTCGACCAGCTCATCGAGTCCCAGCACGGCATAGAGGCCGGCTACGTCTGGATGAACGACGAACTCGAAGCCCTCGGCCGCTAGGCGCCCGCCACCGGTCTTCAGCATCGGCCGCTCACGGTGCGGCCAGGCCGACCTTGAGTCGCAAAAACACCCGCGCGCCGGTGAGCGGAACCGCGGCGACGACCGGGTGTGCGCCGACCTCGCCCTGGTCCACGCCGTCCGCGCTCCAGCCCGGTCCGGCGAGGTCCGCGCTCGCCTCGACCACATAGGTAATGTCGTCGCGGATACGCGCGTAGGTGAGCGTCAGGCGCTCCGGTCCCGTCGCGCGACCCACGACCGGATACGCCGCGTCGCCCGCCGCCACCGGCGACGAGCCGAGCGCATACTCGGCGAGATTGGGCAGCCCGTCGCCATCGGGGTCGGCCGCGTCGGCGCCGTCGCCGGAGCCGTCCTCGGGCAAGCCGTGGCTCGCGCGCCACGCGGCGAGCGGATCGGCCACCGCGCCGGCCTGAAACTCCGCCGAGCGCAGAGGAAACACCGCAGCGACGCCGGTCAGGCCCAGCGGCTGAAAATAACGCTCGTCCACCGATGTCGCCTCCGCGATTTCCAGTCGCACCGCGCCGGCCGGCGCCACGCCCGCGGCGGGATGCAGGCGCAGCACCCAGCGGCGCGTCTCGTCGGGCAGCACGCGCGCCTCTTCCAGGACAAGTTCCGCGATCGACTCGGCCCCGGTGAAGGCGACCACTCCGGAGAGCGCCCGGTCCGGCGCGGACCACACGCCGTCGAGATCGACGTCCTCGAACAAGGACACGCCCGCGAAGGTCGTCGCCGCGTTCGCCGTGCCCGTGGCACGCACGCGCAGCGCCGTGACGACAACCTCCGCGCCCACGGACGTGGCGGTGATCGGCACCGCCGCAAACGCCGCCGTCCCCGCCGGCCAAGGGCGAACGAGCGCGCCCTCGCCGGGCGGGGTCGCAAGGGCGAGGCCGAAGGCCGGTGGCAACGCGATCGCGGGCGTGAACTCCGAGGTGTCGCCGGTCGTCGCGTGCGTGGCCGTCGCGGTGATGACGCCGCCGGGCGGCAGGAAAGGATACGGGATGCCGAAGGTGCCGTCGGCGGCGACGAGCCCGCGCCCGAAAAAGACGTCGCCCTCGGTGTCGGGGCCGAAGGGGTTCATGAAGATCTCGATCACGCTGCCCGGCGGCGTGGCGCCAACGCTCGCGACTTCGCCGCGGATGCGGCCCTCGACGAGCGTCACGAGCGAGGGCGGCGGCTGGTTGTGGTTGCCCGCGCCCGCGTGGCGGATGCCCGCGCCGCCGTTGGCGGTGATCGAGTTGGCGAGAATGCGGTTTCCCACCGTGGCGGCGCCCGAGACGAGCACGCCGTCGCCGGTGTTGCCGGAGATCGTATTCGGAGAAAGGATACCCGGCGCGGCGGGGTCCTCGGGCGGGGACTGGAGGCCGCCGACGAGGTTGTCGTGCGCGCCGTCGAGGAAGTGCAGGCCGGCGCCGGCGTTGCCCGCGTTTGTCCCCGAGCCGAAGCCCACGCGGTTGTTGCCGAACTCGTTGCCGGAGGAGCCGGCGCCGCGCACGCGGATCCCGTCGCCGCCGGAGCGCACGACGGTGTTGCCCGCGCGGCGGGCGGGGCCGCCCACGCGATTGCCGGCCGAGTCGTGGATGAGGATGCCGTGCCCGCGCGCGCCGAAGCTGGTCGAGGAGACGTCGCGATCGCCCACCAGCACGCCCTCCACGCGATGTCCGCCGCCGCCTGCCAGAACGATGCCGGCGGTGTCGTCGTCGCCGGCCACGCCGCCGCGCGTCACTTGCACGCGGTGCGCGGGCTCCCGCCCGCCGAGGCGGTGTCCCTGGCCGTCGCGCACGAAGACCACGCCGCGCACGCCGTTGTCGAACCAGGAGGCGCGCAGCCAGTTGTTCTCGCCGCCGTCGAGATAGGCGGTCACGCGGCCGTTGACGAAGTGGTTGTAGAGCGGCCGCTCCTCGCCGACCACCTGGCCGCTTGCGCCGCCGGAGATCAGCACGGCCTGCGAGGAGACGGGGCCGAGGAAGGGATCTGTGTTGGTCGAGGTGGCGCTGGAGCCGGCGGCGAAGCTGGTGAAAAAGCCCGTGATGCGGTTGCGATGCGCGTAGCCGGGGATGACGCCGCCCTCGATCCAGAGCGCGGCGCGGCCGAAGCGGCCGGCCTGGTTGCCGTGGGCGCGGGTCGCGCCGCCGATGAACTGGCCGCTCACCTGTCCCTTGAGGTGGATGGCGACCTCGGGATGCACCGGGATGCCGCCGACCAGCGTGTTGATGCCGAAGCGGTTGTTCACGACGTGATTCGCGTCGAGCGGATTGCCGTCGGGACCGAGCGCGGCCTGCACGTTTTCGAGGCGCACGCCGGACTCGATGATGTAGCCGAAGGTGTTGTAGGGCCGGGCGACGAAGCCGTCGTTGGTTCCGAGCTGGCCGATTCGGTTGCCCGCCGCGCCGTTCAGCACATGCACGCCGACGCGCAGGCCCTGGCCGGCGGTCTCGACGTCGGAGCGGAGGGAGCCGAAGAACGCGCCGAGCACCTGGTTGTCGTCGGTGCCCTCGCCCTCGATGCGGACGGCGGCGCCGTTGGGCGCGCCGAGGAAACGCGTGGTCGCGACGACGCGGTCGGAACCGATGGTGTTGTCATGCGCGCCGTCCACCAGGTGGACGGCGTGGGTGGCGGCGGCGGCGAGGCGCTGGGCCGGGGTGGTTTCGGCGGAGGACGACAGCGTGTCGATGTAGCCGAAGTTGGAGGCGTCGATGACGTTGTGGTGCGCGCCGGCGCCGGTGACGAGCAGCGTGGCGCCGCCGAGGGAACCGCCGAAAAAGTTGGCCGTGGTGTTCAGCCCCGAGTCGCGGCCGCGGGTGCCGAGGGTGTTCCACGCGGTGTTTTCCAGGACGACGGAGCGGCCGGCGTTGGGCGCGAAAAAGGCGTCGGTGGCGAGGGCGGCGAAATCGAAGCTCGTGGCGCAGCTGACGATGACGACGCGGCCCGTATCCGGTCCGATGATACGGAATCCGTCGCCGCCGCTCCCGGAGACGGAGAGGTTGGAAAACCGGTTGTCGCTCGCGCCGTCGAGCACGTGTACGCCGTGGCCGGCGGAACCGGCGACGTCGCGGAAGCCGAAGTTCAACGGATAACCGATGGTGTTGCCCGAGGTGCCCGCGCCGGTGACGCGGATGCCGTCGGCGCCGCTGTCGCGGATGGGGCCGAGGTCGATGAAATTGCCGTGCGCGCCGGCCTCGAGGAGCAGGCCCTCGGCGAGGGAATCGTGCACGCCGCCCGGCGCGCCGCCGCTCAGGCGGTTGCGGGTGACGCCGGAGCCGGCGAGGCGGATGCCCACGCCGTCGGCGGACTCGACGTAGGGGCTGGCGAGGAAATTGTCCGACGCGTCGCCCGCGAGCACGATGCCGTCCCCGCCGGAGGCGACGACGCGGAGGTAGTGGAGCCGGTTGAAGCGGGAACCGTCGCCCAGCACGACGCCCTCGCCGGGAAAGTTGTGAAAGGTGCCGTAGTAAAGCTCGTGGCCGCTGACGCCGCGCAGATCCCACGCGATGGTGCCGGCGGGCGCGCCGGCTCCGTCGAAAACGATGTTGTTAAACGTGGCGCTGTCGCCCGCGCCGGGAGGGGGCAGCGGGGCGGTCACGGCGATGGTGGTCGGTCCGGTGGCCGAGGGGGAGATGCCGATGCTGTCGCGAATGTCGTGGCCGGAGGCGTAGTTGCTGCCGTCGATCCAATCGGATTCGTAGGCCCCCTCGGATTCGCCCGCCGGACGGATGGTGACGGAACGGCCGAGGGTGCCGGAGGCCAGGGCGAGAGCCTCGTAAACGCTGAGGTCGCCGTCGGGGATGTTGGAGAGATCGCGAAGGCTGACGTTGAGCGATCGGGTGTTGGACTGGGTGGGAGGGGGGACGGGGTCGTGGACGACGAAGGAGAGCGTGTTGGACGCGCCGACGATCGAAAAGTCGTCCGCGTCGCGATAAACGACGCGCACGGTGTGCGCGCCCGGCGCGAGGCCGGTCGGCAGGGCCAGGTAGATGGAGTCGGGCGTGGCGCTGCGCGGCTGGCCGGTGTTTTGACCGTCGATCTCGATCCAGAAGGCGTCGAGGTCGAGCGGGTCGAAGTCCGGGCCGGAGATGCGGATCGTGTCGCCGGCCCGCGCGGGGTCGGGCGTGATCGCGTCGATGACCGGCGGTGCGCGGTAGTTGAAAGCATGATACGGAGCCGGGTTGGCCAGCGTGCTCGTCTCGCCGCCGGTCAGGGTGTTGCGGATCGAGAGATACACCGCGTGGTCGCCCGGCCCGAAGGCGGCCGTCCAGGCTTCGGCCGAGGGCAGGGTGACGGAGCACACCCCGCCGGTGAGCGAGGTGACGGGCGCGTCGAGGCGGGCGGCGACGGCCGGCGGCGTGCCCGTCGCCTCGAAAGTGATGAACGAGAACTGGAGGTGCGGGATGTTGTTGGGCAGGTTTTCCCCGTAAACCACGAGGCTGGAACCGGGCACGCCGATGGCGGGTTGAAACGCGTTGATCTGCGGCGCGAAGGGGTCGCCGATGACGACGACGGCGCGCTCGACGGCGAGGTGGGTGGGCGTGACGAGCGAGGCGCCCCGCTCCAGCGCCTGCAGGCCGGCGCTGAGTTTTCCGGCGGCGTTGAAGATGGAGCCGGCGATGCGGAGGCCCGCGCCGACGAAGCCCTTGATCGTGGCCTCGGAGGCGTTGGTGGCGATCTTGCCGGCGGCGGATTTCACGAGGCCGACGACCGCGGTCTTGCCGATCTGGAGCGCGCCGCCGGCGTCGATCTCGCCGTAGGACGCCTGGTAGGCGACGGCGACCTTGGAGACGTCCACCGCGACGGTTTTGACGACCTCGCCGAGGTCCTCGCGGTTGAGCACCTTGATGTCGGGCAGGATGACGGACGCGGCGTCGAGGGCGGTGGTGAGCACGTTGGTGGCGAGCGCCTCGGTCCACCGGCCGTTGACGTCGATCTGGGAGAGCAGGAAGGACTGCGAGCGGAGCGGGTCGATGGAGTCGGCCCCGAACCAGATGTTTCCGCTGTAGGCGTTGAGCATGTAAACCCCGGGCCGGGAGCGCGGCAGGAAGAATTTGTCGTCGGTCGTGGCGGTGGAGGCGGCCCCGTCGATGACGGAGCCGACGAAGTCCCCGATCCACTCGGATGGATCGAGATTGGCGGAGCCGAGCTTGGCGGTGACGAAGCCGGAGGCATAGGGGACGTTGTCGAGCTGGGAGGGGCGATCGGTGATGGACAAGCGCTCGACGTGCTCGAAGCCGTCGGTGAACCAGGACGGGTTGACGCGCCACAGCTCGAGATTCTGGTGCAGACGGGTGGGATGCGTGCCCGACCGCGAGACGGTGTATTCCTGCACGGGCGGATCGGCGGAAAGCTGGGTGACGCGGTGGTCCAGACGCAAGGGGGCGAGGGAGTTTTCGGGCGAGAGCACGCGCACGTAGCCGGCCCCCGGGGGGACGAGGGAGGCGGCCAAAAACGGCGCCTCGTCCGGCGCGGGCTCGGAAAAGGCCCGGACGAGGAGGGCCTCGTGCAGCGCCGCGAAGCGCCCGTCGTCGAGGTAGGCGTGGCCTTGCGCGGACGCCTCGGCGATCAGCGCGGCGACGGCGGCTAGTTCCGGTGAGCCGGCCACCCGGTCGAGCACGGCGTCAAGGGCGGCGGGGTCTCCCTTCGGGGCGACCGGCGAGAGCGCCACCAGGGCCAGGGCGGTGCTCGCGGCGTCGATCACGACGTCGTTGGTTTCCGGATACACGAGCGCGAGGAACGCCGGGTCGCGCTCGCCGCGCCAGGCCCAGACCACGCCGACGGTGTCGGCCGCCACGCCGGCGGTGAAGGCGGTTCCCGCGGCCGGCGCGGCGAGCGCGCCCGTGTGATAGCCGGCGGCGTCGAAGCCGGCCGGCGGCGCGAAGGTTCCCGACACGCTTCGCGTCACGGTGAACGGCAGCAGGGAGCGCCCGCTCTCGCCGTCCACGGTGATCTCAATGCGGCCGCTGGAGGAAGGCGCGGCGAGCGTGAGCGTCGTTTCGGCGGCCTCGCTCACGGAAGCCGGCGCGGCGCCCACCGTGGCGTCGATGTCGCCAGCGACGGAGCCGAAGCCCCGGCCCTGAACCAGGATCTGCGTTCCCGGCGGACCGCCGCGCGGGGAAAAATCGGTGACGATGGGCGCGGCGGCGGTGAAGGACGCCGCCAACGTCGCCGCCAAAAGAAACGCAGAAACAAGGCCGCCGCTGGAGTGGGACATGCCTCGCCAAATACTTGCGGAACGACGCATCGACAACGCCCAAGCCCGGGAGCGTCGTGTTTATTACCCGCGCTTAAAGAAGCCCGGCCAACCCGGTGGCGTCCCCCTTGAAACGATCTCGGGGCTCGTCCCCCCCACTCTTTCCTCCAGCGCGAGCGCGCGTCGGTTTTCAGCGCCGTATAATCGATGCGCTCCGAGGCCGGCGCATCGCCCCTGCTTACGCGCCACGCGCGGGACACGGCCCATCACCGGACCGGATCAGTTCAGGCCCGACGTCGGCGACGCAGGGTGATCGCCCCGCCGACGATGGCCGCCACGACCAGCGCAGACGACGCCGGTTCGGGCACCGCGCTCACCGTGAGGCTGAAATCATCAACCGTGCCGGACGCGGCGAACAGCCGGCCAAAGCCGACGTAGTTGATGGTCGGGTTCGCGGTGTAACCGATCGAGCGAATGGACGTGTCGTTGACAAACCACTCCACCGTCCAGGCGCTTTCGGTCGTATCGAGCACCACCGCGAGCGTCACCACCTCCCCCTCCGCCTCGAGGTAGTCCTCCCCCGATGCCGTGTTGGGACCGATGAAGGTCTGAACACCGCGATTGACTCGCAGCAGCATCCACCCGGTCGCGCTTATGGCGTTATAAAAACCTCCGTCCGGGCTGGCGGTTCCCGCAAAACCGAGGGCAAACCAATCGCTGGAGCCGCCGGGCGCGTTCGGGTTGGCGTCGATGGAGAGCGTGTAAATTCGCCCGCTTTCCGGCGAAAAGGGCAGAAAGGCGTTCGTGTTGCCATTCCCCGCGACGGAGCCATCCGCCTGCCATGCCGTCGCCCCGCTCCCCGCCAACCAAGTCTCCGATCCGGGGCGCGTGTCGGGAGCGGTGCCGTTCAGGTCCGAAGACCCGGAACCGGAAAAATCGTCCGCGTAGATCACCACGGCTTGGGCCGACGGCATCACGGCCAAAACGAGAAACAGGAATAGTGGATAGTTCATTCGGGAATTGGGGGCGGCGGGTCGATAACGCACATAAGTAACTGTTATCAAACCTATTCTCCGCCAACGCCCAACATCGCGCCGACGCGGCGTGGCTGACGCTCGCCACGACCCTGGGGCCGCCTCCCTGGCGCTTTCGCGTGCTTGCGTCGCCACGCCGATGACGGTCAAAACGAGGGCGCCGACGATGCCCGCTCCAATGGCGGTTTGAGTTTTCATGCGGATCGGGAGTGCGGGGTTCGAGTGCTCGCCCGCGCGGTTCCTCGCGGTGGCGCGGTGCCAGGCGCTTGTTCAATGACCCTTGTTCCGTGACCCGGCGCCGGTGATCGGGTTTCCGTCTTTGGCGACCCCGGTTTTGAATTCAGAAAGACGCCAGAGGAGTGATCTCGCATAATCCCCATCGCCGGCCCCGCGCGTCCTCAAGCGGCCGCGCCAAAGATCAGCACCGCGTGTTTTTGCAGGTCGGCGAGGATGTCGAGTCATCCCGCACCGGGAGGCGGCGATGGCGGTAAAAGCGGCGCGGGGCGGCTTCTATTCCGGGAAATGTTTCGCGCCGGTTGCCTCGCTTCGGCGACGGGTGTAGGCGAAGGGCCATGAACTTTTTCTCCTGCGCGAAATCCTTGTTCCGGGTGGCTGGCCTCATGGCCGCCGGCCTCCTGATCCATTCCGTGGCGACGGCCGAACCGGCTTCCGAGCGGGCGAAAGTTGGCGACACGATTCCCGACGTGGGCCTGCTCACCGAGGACAACGCGGCGGTGTCGCTCCGCGAAATCGTGAAGGAAAAGCCGGCGGTGTTGATTTTTTATCGCGGCGGCTGGTGTCCATATTGCAACCGCCACCTCGGCGCGCTGGCCGAGATCGAGCCAAAGGTACTCGCGGCCGGTTATCAGATTCTCGCGATCAGCCCCGATCAACCGGCCAAACTCAAGGCCACTCCCGACCGCGAAAAGCTCGGCTACCGTCTGCTCTCCGACCGCAAGGCGGAGGCGGCCCGGGCGCTGGGCATCGCCTTCGAGGTGCCGGCCGAGCTGGTGGCGAAATACAAAAACGACTACAAGATCGACCTCGAGGCCGCCTCGGGCGAGACGCACCACCTGTTGCCTCATCCGGCGGTCTTCGTGGTGGGCCGCGACGGCGTGATCCGCTTCGCGCACGTGAATCCCGACTACAAGGTCCGCCTCACGCCGGAGGAGATTCTCGCGGCGATCGAGATGAAGTAGATCGGTCTCGGCCGATGGCGACAACAGGCGGCCGATGGGCGGCCTCCACGCGAAGGCGCGCAGACAGGCGGGGTTGGCGAAAAACGCGTCGCAGCACGCCGAGTCCGGCACCCGGCCCGCACCGTCGGAGCGTAGAGTCACGCGTCGAAGATCTTTCAGTGCGCCTTCCTTGGCTGCCCGACATGGATTCGAACCATGACTAGGTGAGTCAAAGTCACCTGTGCTGCCATTACACCATCAGGCAAGGAAAGGACCGGAAAACGTGCGCGCCCCTCGGGTCGGGTCAAGGCCCGAGATACGCGCCCGCAAAAAGGCCAAGTGGCCGTGGCGTCAGGCTTCCGACTGGTTTCCGCCACGTGGGCTTGGGCGTGAGCCCAAGCCCGGGGAGGCGCCCCCCCCCAACACGTTGAGCTTACGCTCAATCCCACGAGACGAACGATCTGGCGGCGAAATCCCGCCGCGCCCTGCCTCACCGCTCCGCCGCGTAGGGCGTGAAGGGCGCCTGCTGGTTGGGCGGGATGCGCACCTTCAAAAACACGCCGTCGTCGCGCTGCTCCTCGTGTTGCACGTGGCCGATCTGGTGCGCGCGGGCGATAAGGTCGTAGCGGGCGTGCGGGATGAGCACCGTCATCTGGCCAAATGCGTCCGCGATCAGCTCCAGGCATTGGTCCACCAGCAGCGGCAGACCCTCGCCGGACTTCGCGCTGAGGTAGATCGCGTCGGGCGCGAGCGCGCGGGCGCGCATCAGCTGGGCCTCGTCGGCGGCGTCCACCTTGTTGAACACCGTGACCAGGCGCTTCGCGTCCGCGCCCAGCTCGCCGAGCACGGAGAGCGTGGTGGCGTGGTGCGCGGCGACGTTGGGCGCGGTGACGTCGAGCACATGGATGAGAAAGTCCGCCACGATCGCCTCCTCCAGCGTGGCCTTGAAGGCCTCCACAAGACCGTGCGGCAGGCGGCGGATAAAGCCCACCGTGTCGGTGACGAGCAGCTTCTGGTTGCCGCGCAGGAGGAGCTGGCGCGTGGTCGGGTCAAGCGTCGCGAAGAGCTTGTCCTCGGCCAGCACGCTCGCGCCGGTGAGGGCGTTGAGCAGGGAGGATTTGCCCGCGTTGGTGTAGCCCACGATGGCGGCGGTGGGCACCGGCACGCGCTGGCGCTTGTGGCGCTGCACGCCGCGCTGCTTGCGCACGTCGATGAGCTCGCGCTTCAGGCGCGTGATGCGGTCGTTGACCAGGCGGCGGTCCTGCTCGAGCTGGGTCTCTCCCTCGCCGCTCATCGCGCCGCCGCCCCCGCCGCCGCCGCGCTGACGCGAAAGATGCGTCCACGCGCGGGTGAGCCGGGGCAACGAATACTGCATGCGCGCCAGCGCGACCTGGAGCACCGCCTCGCGGGTGCTGGCGCGGTCGGCGAAGATGTCGAGGATGACCTCCTCGCGGTCGATCACGGCGAGGCCGGAGGCCTTTTCCCAGTTGCGCTGCTGGGCGGGCGAGAGCGACTCGTCGAAGACGATGAGGTCGGCCTCGACCTCCTTGGCGCGGGCGATGATCTCCTCGGTCTTGCCGCTGCCGATCAGAGTGGCGGGCGTGGGCTGGCGCAGGTTGACCAGTTCGGTCGCCACGACCTCGATGCGCAGGTTCTGCACCAGCTCCTCGAGCTCGGCGAGCAGCTCGGCGGCCTCGCCCGCCGCCATGTCGTGGGTGTGCACGCCGACCAGAAAGGCGCGGTCGCAGCGTTTGCGTTCGGTCTTCGGAACCTCGTCGAGAAAGTCGGCCATGAAAGGATGCGGGGGGAAAAGATAACCACGCCGCCTCAGCGGCGGCTGGGCACGCGCACCACCTGCATGCCGGCGGCGAGGGCGGCGCGCATGCCGGGCTCGGCGTCCTCGAACACGAGGCACTTCTCGGGCGGCACCCCGATGCGGCGCGCGGCCTCGAGAAACATGTCCGGATGCGGTTTTCCGCGACCGGGCGCGACGTCGAGCGGCGTGACCACGATCTTGAACAGATCGTCCAGTCCGGCGGCCTTGAGCGAGGGGAAGGCGACGTCGGGCGTGCCGCCGGTGGCGATGGCCACCGGATG
>LLBY010008621.1_pt3 | contig 12281 bp, 13 predicted proteins | sample 1489401 | NCBI WGS metagenome assembly LLBY01 (sample SAMN04092656, study PRJNA295927) | soil metagenome | biome: Soil prokaryotic community; feature: Bulk soil; isolation source: soil from tomato rhizosphere | host: tomato cultivar Hawaii 7996 | place: South Korea | collected 2011-11-01 | reverse complement strand
CGCGGCCACCGCGACCTCACGGTATACACCTCCCACCCCAACCACGAGGTGGAGGAAGCCTGCGGGCACCGCAACAGCCCGGTGCGCCTGTTCACCCTCATTGGCGGCCTCACCGGCTGCACCGCGGGCTTCGCGATGACCATTTGGATGTCGCGCGACTGGCCGGTGCTGGTGGGTGGAAAGACCATCGGCTCGATTCCGCCCTACGTCGTCATTGCCTTCGAGCTCACCATCCTGATTGGCGCGTTCTTCACGCTGGGCGCCGTCGCGCTGCTGTCGCTCGCCAAGGCGGGGCGCAAGGTGCTGTACGACGATCGCTTCAGCGACGACCGGATCGGCGTGTTCGTGCCGGCCCGCGCAGATCGCGAGGCCGAGCTGACCTCGTTCTTCCGCGACGCCGGTGCGGTGGAGGTGCGGCATGGCTGAGCGCCTCCGCTATCTGCTGCTCGCGCTGGTGGTCCTCGGCACCGCCGGCTGCGAGGTCTGGTACAACAAGGTGCCGTCACCTGATGATCTCTGGTATCGCATCCCCTGGTTCGATCACATGATCGCCCAGCGGTCGATCCACCCGTTCGAGACGGCCGACGTGCCGCGCAACACGCCGCCGGGAGCCGTGCCCATTACTGGTGGCGAGGGCGACTGGTCGCAGGAGTTCCGGAGCGGCAACCCGGCCACGGCGGACCAGCTGGTCAATCCGTGGGCAGGCGGGGCCCAGCCGCAGCAGACCGCCTCGGGCCCCGAAGTGCCCAACATCCCGGCCACCTTCGCTGCCCGGGGTGACACGCTCTACGGTACCTTCTGCGCAGTGTGCCACGGGTTCGCCGCCGACGGAAAGGGCACCGTTGGGCCGCGGGTCGGGGCACCGAGCCTGCTTACCGAGCGTGCCCGCGGGTTCTCCGATGGCTACCTCTATTCGATCATCCGTTATGGACGGGGCGTGATGCCGCGTTACGGCGACAAGATCTTCCGGGTTGATGACCGGTGGGCGGTGGTGAACTACCTCCGGACCCTCCAGGCAGCGGCGCCGGCCCCGGCGGTCGCGGGAGTGGCGCCATGAAGGCCGCCGAACTCCGGACCCGGCTGGCCAGCCACTCGATAAGCGGCCGCTACACCAACATGCTGGGCATTGGCCTGGGTCTCGCCGTGCTGGGCCTGGTGCTCGCCTTCCAGGGCCTGCGCACTGCACCCGACCGGGTATGGCAGCTGGTGCACGTCAACTGGCTGTTCTTCACCGGGCTCATGTTTGGCAGCGTCGGACTGGCCGCGTCGCACAAGGTGGCCAACGCCAAGTGGTCGGGCCTGGTCATCCGGTTTGCCGAAGCGGCCATCTCCTTCCTGCCGATTTCGCTGCTCGTAATCGTGCTCATCTTCACGATGGGATATCCGTCCGTGTACGGACCCATGGACGAGCAGCTCCACGGCCTGTTCCACGGCAAGGCAGTCTGGCTCTCCCGGCCCTTCATGTTCGCCCGGATGTTCTTCGGCACCCTGATCCTGGGCTGGCTCGGCTGGCGCCTGGTCAAGGCCGACATGCTGCCCGACGTCCACGCTGCGCGCGCCAGCGTGAGCGGGGGTCGGCGGGCGCTATTCGAGAAGTGGACCCGCGGCTTCGACGGCTCCGCCGAGACGCTGGCGGCCAACGAAGTCAGGATTCACCGGCTGGCCCCGACCTATGTGGTGCTGTACGCCCTGATCATGTCGATCTTCGCGTTCGACGGCATCATGGCGCTCCAGCCGCACTGGTTCTCCAACCTGCTGGGCGGCTTCTATTTCATGGGGTCGTATCTGGGCGGGCACACGCTGCTGGCGCTCACCATGCTGTACGGCGTGAGCCAGCTGCGCATTGGTGACCTCGTCTCGCCCAAGCAGCGCCACGACCTCGGCAAGCTCTGCTTCGGCTTCACGGTGTTCTGGGCCTACCTGATGTGGGCCCAGTTCCTGGTCATCTGGTACGGCAACATGCCGGAGGAAACCGGCTTCGTGTTCGCCCGGCTCTGGGGCCATTGGCTCCCCGTCGGACGGTGGGTGCTGCTGGGGATGTTCGTCATTCCCTTCGCGGGACTGCTGGGAGTTGCGCCCAAGAAGAACCGGTGGACCCTGGCCTTCTTCTGCAGCATCAGCCTCGCCGCGCTGTGGCTGGAGCGGTACCTGCTTGTGGCGCCTTCGGTCTCGCCGCTGCCTGGGCCGTCATTCGGGGTGGCTGACATCGCGCCCACATTCCTTCTGGCCGGCCTGTTCCTCGTATGCTACTCGCTGTTTGCCCGCATCTTCCCGATGGTCTCACCCCGGCTCGCCGAGATCACCATCAATCGCGAGTTGGGGCACCACAAGGTGGAAGTGTTCGACCATGAAGATGAGGACAAGGACTACATGCATGACGCGGACGTGGAGCACCTGAATTGAGGCGGTAACGCGGTAGGGCGGTAAGGCGGTAGGGCGGTAAGAGTGCAAAAAGGGGATCTCGGCATTGAGCCTGGATCCCCTTCTCACAAACCTGCCGCCCTTCCACCTTACCGCCTTACCGCCCTACCGCTCCATCGCGTTCATCCGTCGAATCATCGCCCTGAGCGAGTCCACCGGCAGCGGCGCCTGAATCGCGAGGATCCGGTCGCCCCGGCGGAGGGTCATCGAGCCGTCCACGCCCGAGATGCCGGCGTCCTCGGGAATCGTGGGCCACGGTGACCCGGAATCGTTGCGCTGGGCCGCCAGCAGTCGGGTAACGTCGGTAGCCGGTCCCTCGATTGTCCGGATGACCTGGCCCGATTCCAGCTGCTGCGCCACGATCATCGTGGGAGCGCCGCTGTCGGCCCGTGAGGCCGAGACCTGAACTTCCATTACCGGCAGCCCGCGAATGCGGGGTACGGTCTGGCCGCGAACCTGCCGGGCAGCGTCCCACGACAGCGTGCGCCACGCGCCGGTCGGCGCGAAGTGCAACATCGAGGGAGACAACACTCCGGAAGACAACGTAGCGCCGACCGGCTCGGATATCTGACGCGTATCGGGCAGTGTAGTGGCCGCCAAGGCGTCGTCGGCCATCCCGGTGGGTGGCGCCGCCTCACTCCTGGTGCCCGGCGCAGCTCCCGGCTCTCGGCGCTCGGTCTCGGCGGCCACCGCTTCCGGTACGGCGACCGTGGACCGGGACGGCATCAGGGCAGGATCGACAGCCATCGGAGCCGCTGAATCGGCGAGGACTGCGAGCTCCGGCACGACGGGGCTGCTGGTGCGCTGCCACTGCAAGCCTGCGAAGCCAAGGCCGGCAGCGGCCACCAGCGCCGCCGCCCAGCCCAGGCGGTACCTGCGGCTGCGCCTGGCACCAGCCTGCCGGGAACGCTCCTCCAGCACCTCGTACGCCGGCGGAATGCGCCGCGCGGGCGAGAGCGTGGCCAGCAGCTGAGTCGTGCGGTCCCGAAGGTACATGATGCCGTCGCGAGTGCGCTGACAGGCAGGGCAGTGGGCGAGATGCCGCTCGATCTCGACACACTGTGAACGGCTCAGCGCCTGGTCCAGATAGGCGTGAAGCTCGTCCTCAGGAATGTGCGGCATGGCTGTCCTGTGCATTCTGTCGGTCGTGCGCCTCCACCAGGCGTTTTCGGGCCCGTGCCAATGTGGTGCCCACGGCACCGACGGCGAGCCCGGTCTGCGCGGCGATCTCGGGATAACTGAGACCACCGTCCCACAACAGGAGAACCTCCCGGTCGCGCGGCGTCAGCGCATCCAGCGCCTGATGCACCGCGGCCATCTGCTCGTCGTGCTCCACCAGTTCGTCCGCTGGCTGGATCCTGGAGGGCCCCGGCGAGGGATCGTTAACCAGCAGCGTCAGGTGCTTACGGCGCCGGATCGCAGCCCGCGCCTCGTCCCGGGCCAGGTTGGCCGCCACAGCGAACACCCACGCCCGGGGCTTCTCGGGCCGGTGCTGGAACAGGCGCATGAACACTTCCTGCGCCAGGTCCTCGGCCCGGTCTGCGTCCCACACCTTGCGGTACAGGAAGCGCACCACGGCGGTATAAGTGGTTTGGTACAGCCGCTCGAAATCGTCCAATCGGCCCCCGCTGGCTTGACCCCGCGCCCCATGCCCGACGCCCCACGCCCCACGCCCCTCCTATGACGTTCTCCCTCCATCACTTCTGCACACTTCGCGCCCTTTTTCCCGACTTCCCGGTGAATACGCACCCCGGATGCAGCCCCTTGCCCTTGGGCGGCCAGTCGAAACAGAGATCCGGTTTGGCGGTCCGCCCGTCCTTCCGCATCCTCCCATGCAGGGTGCACGCCACCCCGCCAGGCTCAAGATAGCCGCAGGCAGAGATGACTTCGGCCCCCAGCGAAAACTTGCCCTCCCGTTCGATCTTGCAGAGATAAGGCGATTGGCGGGACCGCACCAGCGACTCCAGCCAGGCCTCCTCCGGGGTGCACATGATCTCGACCTGGAGATCGCGGCAGCAGGCCGCGCCGCGGACATGATCCGCCGTCCTGCATGGGGCGGCCTCGCAGGGGTTGCCGCTTTCCACCACCGGAAGCTCTCTCCTGGGAGTCGCCGGCGGGGGAAATCGGCGTTCGACCAGGCGCCGCCGGTCCACCACCATGAAATGATCGCCACCCAGCTGGCGAGGCTGACGCCTTGCCTTCGACGGGCGGACCTGTCCGGAGTACCCGTGGGCGGAGCAATGCTGGCCCTCCGGCCCGTCCTTGAGAAATCGGCAGCGGACATGGAGGGTGGCGTCGGCATACAGGTCTCCGTCACCCTCCCACAGCTCGCGGAAGGTGATCCTGCCGGTGTGGCCGAGGAGCCAGGTCGCCTCGTGATCGAGCGAGGCGGCCCCTTCCGTGAGCGATCCGATCCGCAAGGTTACCTTGAGACTGCGGCAGTGGCTGCCCAGGCTCAGGCAGGGCGGTGCAGCTGGCACGGCAGCTCCAGGATGGGCGGGACTCGCAATACGGAGAGCAGGAATATATACTTGTGAACTGGTTCACAAAGTTGTGACCAACCAAATTTTCGCTTTGGAGGCGAACAGGCAATGCGCGTGACTTCGATGGTAGCTGGGCTGGCGCTGGTACTGGCGGCGTGTGGCGGCGAGAAGCCTGCCGACGGCGCAATGACCTCGGATGGTGCGGCGCCGGCTGGAACTGAGACGCCGGCCGCGACTGCGACTGGGGCAACCCACGATGTGGACATGACGTTCGAGAACAACGAGTACAAGTTTGTTCCGGCCGAATTCTCGGTGAAGCCGGGCGACGTTATCCGCTTCCACAACAAGCTGGGCGGCCCGCACAACGTGCACTACTGGGCTGACAGCATCCCGGCCGGCGCGGAGACTGCGATCTCGATCGATCGCGAGATGTCGCCGCTGGTGTCCGAGCTGCTCACCACTGAGGGCGAGGTCGTCACGGTGACGCTGGCTGGCACTGCCCCGACCGGCGCGTATCACTTCACTTGCGATCCGCACGTCGCCATGGGCATGCACGGCGTGATGACGGTGGCCGAGTAAGTATCCGGCAGCTGGACAGATTACAGGGGGCGGTCCGGTTCAGCCGGGCCGCCCCTCGCCCTTGATGCCTGCCCATCCACCCACCAGCCCTACCAGCAGTCCGCTCAGTGCGTCTGCAGCATAGTGCATCTGGCAGTAGACCACTGCCACCGGCAACAGTAGCGCCGGTACCAGCATGACAAGCCCCGCCTTCCTCGATGCGGCCCATACGGTGATCAGGGCTGCGGTGGTGGCCGCGACGTGCGAACTGGGAAACGCTGCACCGTACGAGCTTCCCGACGATAGCGTGGCATACACCAGTTGCGCACCCGGGTTGGCCACGAAACTCCCCGAGGGACGGACGAACTCGTAGTAAGGCCCCGCCACCGGCAGGATCAGGAACACCAGGTAGCAGAAGATGAAGGCGGTCATGACTCCGAGCACGAACCGGCGCAGTGCCAGAGTGCGGTTCCGCGAGGCCAGCCACACCGCCGGCACGAGTATCATCGGGTAGTAGGCGAAGTAGTTGGCGTGGAGGATGAGCGATGCAGCATCGCTGGGCGCTGCCCGCCACCAGTCCCTGCTGGGCTGGCCGCCGAAGAGAAGCACTTCCCATCGCTGAACCAGTGCGTCGTACACCGGCCGGCCGGCATTGAGCACGTCGAGCTCGCTGTAGAGGCCGGCCAGCAGCAAAATTGGATAGAGGTCCCGAAGCACGCTTCCAACCCGTCCCAGGCCGGGTGAATGCACCAGCAGCACCAGCAGGAGTATCAGTGCGTGTGCCAGCAGCAGCCAGGGCCACCCGGACAATTCCGGTGCTCTCACGGCCACGACCAGGGACACCACCAGCACGTAAGCCACCACCAGCCAGTCCACCGGCCGCAGCTGGTCGATCCGCCGCCGGAGCCATGGTCGGAAGACGCTCACAGCCAGCCGGCCTCCTTGTACCAGCGCCAGGTGTCGGCCAGGCCCGAGGCCAGGTCGTGTTCGGCTGTCCAGCTGGCGTCGGTCATGAAGGCCGACGGGTCCGCGGTCCAGGCCGGCTGAAGAAATTCGTTGGCCTTGTCGGCGTTGAGGATCGTGGTGCGGTGCAGCGCCCGCGCGGCGGCACCGGTGACGTGGAGGATGCCACGAGCCAGCGGGTCGGGGAGCCCTATGACCCGCACCTTCCGCCCCATCGACTCGGCGATTCGGCGCACCAGGTCTGCACTGGTGAAGATTTCGGGGTGGTTCACGTAATAGAGCCCGCGCTCGACATCCGGAGCTACGCCTGCGCTGGCAATCGCGCGCGCCAGGTCGCTGGCGTGTACCGCCGAAAGTTCCTGGCTGCCGTCGCCGAAGACTGGCGCAACACCCAGGCGAGCCAGCCGGTAGACCTTTATCAGGTTGTCCTTGTCATGGGGTCCGTACACTGTGGGCGGCCTGAGGATCACCCATGGGAGCCCGCCGCCCCGCACAACGCCTTCACCCGCGAGCTTGCTCCTGCCATAGGCGGTGACGGGATTCGAAGCGTCATCCGGCAGGCGCGGCCGTCCCTTTCGCGCGGGCCCGCCCGCGGCCATCGAACTCACGAGCACGAAGCGGCCCACGTTGCCCGCCATTTCGGCGGCGCGGAGCAGGTTGGCCGTGCCGTCGCGGTTGCCGGCCAGGTACGCCGCCTCGTCCGGCGCCGCCACCACGCCCGCCACGTGGTACACCACCTCCTGTCCGGCACTGGCGCGCCTCAGCGCGTCCATGTCATGGAGGTCGCCCTGCACCAGGCGGACTCCCCGGCTTCCCAGCCTGGCTCCCCGAGCCGCAGAACGGACGAGCGCGGTGACATCGTCGCCGCGCTCGCGCAGGACATCCACCAGGTGGCCACCCACGAACCCGGTGGCGCCGGTTACGAGCGCTTTCACAGGGCCCTGTCGTACATGCGGTAGGTCCGGTAGCGCCGGAATCCCATTTTCTCGAGGCCAAGGTTCATGGCGGTGTTGTCCTCCAGGATCCAGCCGGCTTCTCCCCAGAACATCCCATGCTCGCCGGCGCGATTCCAGATCCAGTGATACAGCACCGAGTCGAGTCCCTTTCCCCGGTACTGGGGGAGGACGCCGAGCAGCGGAATCCGGGAGCGCCGGATCTTTTCGCGCTTCAGTGCCCACAGCAGCCGGGGCAGCACCGGCAGAAGGTAGCCTCCGCGATTGGTCCGGAGGACCTGGTTGAGGTCGGGCAGCCCCAGGCCGAAGGCGATCACCTCGCCGTCCTTCTCCACCATGGGGACGATGTCGGGCTGGACCACCGGCTTGAACTGCCGGGCGAGGTGCTCGATCTCATGCTCGGTCATCGGCACGAAGCCCCAGTTCTTCTCCCACGCCAGGTTGTAGATCCGCTTGATCTGGTCCACTTCGGCGTCGAACCGGCTCATGTCAAACGGCCGTATGGTGACTCCCAGGCGCTCGCGCATGATCTCCACTGCGCGGTTCAGCCGCTCTGGCACCTGGGCGAACTGGGTCTTTGCCCCACCTTCGTACACCAGCAGGTTCTTGACGCCCTTGAATCCAGCTCGCTCCACCAGGTCCACGTAGTAAGTCGGATTGTGCGGCATCATCAGCGTGGGCGGGGTGTCGAATCCGTCCACCAGCAGCCCGCACTCATCGTTCACCGAGAACGACGCCGGCCCGCGCATCGTGCCTAAGCCGCGCTGGCGGAGCCAGTCGGCCGCCGCTTCGAACAGGTGTCCGGCGACGTCATGGTCGTCCTCTGCCTCGAAGAAGCCGAAGAAGCCCACCCGGTCGTTGTGGGTCTCGTTATGGAGGCGGTTGGCGATGGCGGCTATGCGTCCCACCACCACCCCATCCCGTTCGGCCAGGAAGTACTCGGCTTCGGCGTGCTCGAAGAAGGGATTCCTGCGGCGGTCCAGCATCAACTCCACATCCCTACGCAACGGCGGGACCCAGTTCGGGTCCCGCGCATGCAATCGGTAGGGCAGGGCAATGAAGCGCCTGAGGTCCCGACGGTCGCGCACCGGCGCGACCCGGGTCGGCGCGGTCAGATGACCCCCAACTCGCGGCCAATCCTGGCGAACTGCTCCAGGCAGTAGTCGATCTGGTCGGTGGTGTGGGTGGCCATGACGCTGGTGCGCAGCCGGCACTGCGAGGGCTGCACGGCAGGCGGCATGACAGGGTTGGTGAACACCCCGGCGTCGAACAGCCGGCGCCACATCACGAAGGTCTGCTCCATCGGGCCGATGAGCACCGGCACGATGGGCGTCTCGGTGGGCCCGATCTCGAAACCGAGCGAACGAAAACCCTCGTGGAGATGGCGGGTGTTGGCCCAGAGCTGGTCCCGCCGGTGGGTCTCCACCTGCAGCACCTCCAGCGCGGCCAGCACACCGGCGGTGTTGGCCGGCGGCAGCGAGGCGGTGAAGATCAGCGGGCGGCTGTGGTGGCGGATGTAGTGGATGATCGGCTCGGCCGCGGCCACGAACCCGCCGATGGAGGCGAGCGACTTTGAGAAGGTGCCAGCGATGATGTCGGTTTCTTCGATGAGCCCGAAGTGCGCGGCGGTGCCGTCTCCGTTGGGGCCCAGCACGCCCAGCGCATGCGCGTCGTCCACCGCGACTGCTGCGCCATGCTTGCGCGCCACCCGGAGGAGGCCCGGAAGGTCTGCGATGTCACCTTCCATGGAATACACACCGTCCACGACGATCATCGAGCCCCGGGCGCCGGCGCGCTCGAGCTTGCGGTCGAGCCCGGCCAGGTCTCCGTGGGCAAAGCGCTCGGTGTCGCCGAACGACATCTTGGCGCCGTCCACGATGGACGCGTGATCCAGCTTGTCGAGCATTACCACGTCACCCCGGCCGACCAGCGCGCTGATGAACCCGAGGTTGGCGTTGTAGCCAGTCGAGAAGACCAGGCACTCTTCCTTGCCCAGGAACCGGGCGAGTGCGTCCTCCAGCTGGCTGTGCAAGTCGAGGGTCCCGTTGAGGAACCTGCTGCCGGTGCAGCCCGACCCGTACTGATTGAGGGCACGCTGGGCTGCTTCCAGCACCTTGGGGTGGTGTGTGAGTCCCAGGTAATTGTTGGAACCCAGCATGATCCGCTTCTTGCCTTCGATCGTGACGACCGTGTCCTCGGACTCCGAGATCGGCTTGAAGTACGGATACAGCCCCGCTGCCTGGATCTCCCGGGCCTTCGTGAACTGGCGACACTTGTCGAAGAGCGCAATGTGCTCAAGCGTCTGGATATCCACAGCACCTCAACCGGTGGAGTGTGAGGGCCTGCCACCTCACATCGCATTGCAACAGAACGGTTTAAATTAACGAGCGGGGCTCGGCCACACAATCGGAAGCCGGCTACCGGATCTGCACTGGGGGATGGAGCGGAAGGGACTCGAACCCTCAACCTCGACCTTGCAAAGGTCTTGCTCTCCCATTGAGCTACCGCCCCGAGCGGGCGAAAGCTAACGAATCGTCGCCCCGCCGCCACACCCCCGGGTGCCGCGCCGCCGCAGCCCGGAACCCTGCACGAACCCGGCCCCGCCGCCAGCCGTTTCGGTTCGCTCTCGCTAAGTACAGCCTGATCAACCAGTTACGGGTTCGTCCCAAAACGCGCCGTCGTGGCCCGCAGGTTGCTCATGTACCGGACAACCCTAGCCCGAGTGTGTGAATGCGTTTCCCGGTCCTGGTCATGGTCGCGAGCCTACTTCTGGTCGCGGCGTCCCCAGCCGCCGCCAGCGGCAGCAGTGTGATCGTGCCTGCCGATGGCACCTACTCCCATGGAGTCCAGGTGGCACTGGCCCAATTCGCCGCTGTCGAAACGGACGACGACTCGTCGCGGGTGGCGCCGGCACTTATTGTCGGCGGGGCCGTCGGGCTGGCAGCGCTCTTCGTTCTCAACTCGGACGGGACCCCGGAAGGTCCAGCAGGTTCGCCCTTCGCCCCCGGTGGCGGCGTAACGCTGCCGCCTCCTGATCAGTTCACGCCCCCGGCTCCGACGCCAACGACGCTGCCACCGGCGAATCCACTTATTCCGGACACCGGGATTCCGACGACGGTGACTCCCGAGCCGATTTCGATGACGCTACTTGCCACGGGACTGGCCGGTATGGGCGGAGCCCAACTGGCCAGGCGCCGCCGCAGTCGGCGCTGAGTCGTAAAGATCACTTCGAGTCCATGACCCCCTCTCGAGGCGCCTCCCCTGTGGCCGGGAGGCGTTTTCGTGGGAGCCCTACCGCCGTACCGCCCTACCGCCCTACCGCCTTACCGCCTTGCCGCCTTGCCCCTAGACTCCCCCCATGCCAATCCCGGTCGTCATCGTTGCCATTGCCGCGCTTGCCGCCTGCGCTGTGCATCTTCCCGCCCGCGCCCGGATTCTGGCCGAGCTCGGCGCCGCCACGCTGGCGCTGGGCCATGCCTCAATGGTCGTGGCCTACGGCCTTCGGCTTGGAGCGACACCTGAGCCCATCGCGCTCGCCAGCCTTCCGTCTCCCGCTGCGCGCATCGACGCAGCCCTGCTCCTGCTCGGATCGGCGCTGCCGATAGCGGCGGCACTTTCAGCATGGCTGGAGTCGGGGTGGAAGACGCTGGCCGCGGTGCTTGTCACCGGTGCGGTAGGCGTCGGGTTACTGGTTCATAACGCCGGGCTGACAGGCGCGGTTGGTCTCATTCCAGTCGCGGGGGTCGCGCTCGTCATCACTGCGATGCTGGCCCTGGCGCGCATCCTGTGGCTGCGACTTGCACGGCGTCCCGCACCCGCCGAATTGGTGACGCCACAATACCCGGGCACGAGGCCCGTGGTGGCGTGGGGTTCGATAGCCGCGGGAAGTGCACTCGCGTTGCTGGCGCCGAATGTGCTGCTGGTGCTGGCTGGCGCGGCCGTGGCTGCCATCGGAATGGACGTCCTCGCGACTCGCGACTGGCGACTCGCGACTATTCCCTGGCGCTCGCTCGTCGTCATTGGGTGCCTCGGCTACGTGGGGTGGCTCCTGGTTCCCATCGCCGGCACCGTCGGGCTGGGCCATTCGGCGCTGGCTGAGGTGCCGGTAAGTTCTGCCGCTGCGATTCTGCTCGTCCCTCCGATCGCGATCGCCGCCCTGGTGCTCGCAGCACCCTTCCCGCTGAGCGGGAGTGGACCTCGCATGCTGCTGGCACCGGTCGCGGCTGCGCTCCTGGCGCGAGTGGCGCTGCCGCTGTTCGCTGGCGGGCTCGATGGCTGGCGCACGCTGCTCCTTCCGGCCGGTGTGCTGCTCGCCTGGATTGCCGCGGTCACCGGCCGGCGCGCGTCGCTGGTGGCCGCCGCTGCGTGGAGCGCCGGGCTGGCCGCCGAGGCAACGGGCGCGGCAGGCGCGATGCTGCTGGCGCTCGCGCTGCCGCTTGCCCTCATTGCGCCGGCGCGGGCTCGACTGCCGCACCTCGCGCTGCGCACACTCGCCGCTTCCGTCGCCGGCTCGGGCGCCCTGTTCGCGCTCGATGGCCTGCTGCGGGTCGAGGTGTTCTACGCCGTGCTGCTGTGGTCTGCGTGGCTGGTGCTTGTGCTGCGCGAGGCGGTTCCGGAAGCACGTGTATATTCCGGGAACTGACCTACGCGATCACTCAAGGAGCGCATCATGTCGTTCACCCTGCCACCTCTGCCTTACGACTACAACGCACTGGAACCGCATATCGACGAGCAGACCATGCGGATCCATCATGACAAGCACCACGACTCATACGTCAAGAACCTGAATGCCGCCATCGAAGGCCATGCGGACCTCGCCCGGAAGAGCATCGAGGACCTGCTGGCCCATCTCGATGCCGTGCCGGAGAACATCCGGACAGCGGTTCGCAACAACGGCGGCGGC
>LLBY010000266.1_pt9 | contig 12294 bp, 15 predicted proteins | sample 1489401 | NCBI WGS metagenome assembly LLBY01 (sample SAMN04092656, study PRJNA295927) | soil metagenome | biome: Soil prokaryotic community; feature: Bulk soil; isolation source: soil from tomato rhizosphere | host: tomato cultivar Hawaii 7996 | place: South Korea | collected 2011-11-01 | reverse complement strand
GGGCACGGCGACAGTGGTCGATGCCGTCGAGGAGGCGTTTATGGCGCCAGCGGTCGTGCTCGCTGTCGATGTGGCCGGAAAGATGTGTGCGAGGGCATTGAGCTTGAGGTCATACGCCTCTCGGTCGAGCTCGGGCGGACGGATGACTTGGGTGAACTCCTGAACGAAGGCATTGCTCGAGTTGAGGGCGACGATGCTTCCAACGGCGACGATCGCGGTTGCGATGACGCTCGCAATGAGGAGTTTCGGATACGCTGAGGATTCTTTCTTTTTCTTCGGCACGTTGGTTTTTGTGTGAGTGTTCCACACAGTATACATGGTCGGAGAGAAAGAGTGAAAAAAATAATCAAAGCCGAACGCTTCAGTCGACTGAGGCGTTTAATTTGGCCATACTGAGAGGTTTTATTCAGCCGCCTTCTCCAACTCCGCGATATCAAACTTTTTCATACACAAAAAGACCCTAGTCATTCAATTTATTTTCTTGAAAACGCCGCAAAACTATTTTCAGAACCAGGCATTGTTTAATCAATCTAATACAAGGAAGCCAGGATTGTTTTCACAACATCCCCCACCCCTACCTTATCCTGCGTCCCCTTCTCCAGATTCTTCACAACAACCACCCCATCCTTCGCCTCATTCAAACCATACATAATTGCGAACTTGATGCCCTTGTCGCTCGCGTACGAGAGCTGCCTCTTGAGGTCTGCGGTGTCGAAATACAGAACGGTGTTGATCCCGGCACTCCTGAGCTCCGAGGCCATTGTGAGGTACTGAGGGGCCAGGGAATCGTCGAAATTGACGATAAGGGCCTTGGCAATGGTCTTCTCGGCCTTTGTTACCCCCAGCTCTTCCAAGGCTGCAAGAAGCCTGTCGAGGCCGATCGACGTACCGACGGCAGGAATCGACTTCTTCGAGAACGTTCCGACGAGATTGTCGTAGCGACCGCCCGACATGACGGAGCCGTACTGAGGGGCCTTGATGAGATTGGTCTCGAAGATGATGCCGGTGTAATAGTCGAGGCCGCGGGCGATTGAGAAGTCGATGATGAAGTTCGTGCCCGGCACGAGAGCGAGGGCCGAGAGGACGATGTTAACGAGTTTGCCCAATGATTCCTCTACTTCCGGGAACTTGGCGAGGACGGCAGAGACATTGCTCGCATCGTCGATCCTGATGGCGGCAAAGCCGGCGATTGACTTGATGGCGTCGGCAGAGAATCCGAAGCGAGAGAGCTCCTCGGTAACTCCCTCGATGCCAATCTTGTCGATCTTGTCGACGGCGCGCATGGCAGAGACCTGCTGTTCGGCGGTGAAGCCGAGCTTGTCGTAGAAGGCGGTGATGATCTCGCGCGAATTCACGCGAATGACGAAGTCCTGCGCGGACATGCCGAGCTTCTGCAGGGTGTTCGAGCTGAGGGCGAGGATCTCCGCATCAGCCAAGGGGCTCGTCGTGCCGACGATGTCCGCATCGCACTGGTAGAACTCGCGGAAGCGACCCTTCTGGGTGTTCTCGGCTCGCCATACCGGGCTCATCTGATACCTCTTGAACGGCTTCTTGAGGTCGTTGTCGTACTGGGCAGCCACCCGAGCGAGCGGAATGGTCAGGTCATAGCGAAGGGCCACGTCCCTATCGCCGTTATCCTTGAAGCGGTACATAAGCTTGTCACCCTCGTCGCCGTACTTGCCGGTGAGGATGTCGGCGTATTCGAGTGCCGGTGTCTCGATCGGCTCGAAGCCGAACGTCTCGTATGACGCGCGGATGATACCCATGAACTTCTGTCGGGTTATCTGCTGTTCCGGGAGGAAGTCTCGGAAGCCTTTGAGGGTTCGTGGTTCGATGTTTGACATAGGTTTGTTGAGATAATAGTACCATATAAGTCCTGACCGTCTGTATAAAAAGGGCTTTCCGTCGGTGACGGTGCCCTGTCCTTTCCTTCATGGCCTCAACATATCAATCGAGGAGGCCACGACGTCCATGATGGTGGCCTCGCCCGTCGACAGGCACACGTCAGTCAGATACAGGCGACCAAGCAGGTCGTCATACCCTATGCTGAACATGTAGGTCGAATTGGCGATAATCACGAGCAGGTCCGAGCCATCGGGACCAATCTCCGAATCGATGACCCACTTGATGTGTGGCCGTCTGGCGACACCGAGGTTTCCCTCGATCTCGTCGATGACGACCTCTCCGAGGAGCCTCATGGATTCGAACGCATCCGCGTCCATACCGGCCCTGTTCCCGACGACTGTCGCACGAAGTATCGCGCCCGAAAACTCTGTTTTCATGAGTTTCTCCTTTCCTTGATATTGTTGAGGTTGCAATGAACGAAAAACCAGCCCGTAAGGGCTGGTTTCTGATTTCCTGAGGCGAGACGGTCTACGCACGCGACACAAAAGCAGAAACAAGCCCTCTTGAAGAGGCTCGCCCCACATGCCACATAGACTTGGCACAGACTGCTTTTGAAATCGTAATGCGATTCATGTGATTACGATAGCACATGAATCGCCCATATCAAAGGGAATAGGAATGGGCTAATTTATAAGATTTGTAATAAGCGCAACCATAACCTCCTTGTCCCTCGGATCGCTTTCGGCCACAAGGAGGGCAATGGCGACCAGGGCGGTATCGCTGATTTTCCTTCGACCATCCTCGGCGTACAGGATTCCGTTCCGCTCGAGAAACAGGATGAACAGGAACGCTCCCGACCGCTTGTTGCCGTCGAAGAACGGGTGATCCTTGATGACGAAGTAGAGGAGGTGTGATGCCTTCTCCTCGAGACTCGGATACAATTCCTTGCCGTCATATGTCTGATATATCGTCCGTAGGATTCCCTGGAACGACTCGTCCCTTTCCTTTGCGAACAAGTCTCCGGCGTCCCCCTTACCCGCCAAATCGCCCTTCAGGGCGTCTATCGCGGACCGCGCCTCAACGTATTCGATGGGGCGAACCTCCTTTGACGGGCTCTTCCTGGTGACAATCTCGCCATCGTCGTATTTCCTCAGAAGCAGCCACGAATTCGCGTAGTCGCTGATGACGGAGAGCAACCCATCGACCTCACTGCGATCAAGCTCGCGCCTCTTGACCGTGTCCCGTATGAAGGCAAGCTTCTCCTTGAGGTCGATAATTCCCTTCTCATGGAGCTTCTCGATTCTATCCGAGTTCACAGCGATTCCCTTGAGGATGTAGTCGCGGAGCACCGTAGTCGCCCAGATGCGGAAATGCGTCGCCTTCTTTGAATTTACGCGGTAACCGACGGAAAGAATCGCGTCCAAATTGAAGTATTCGACCATATAGGTTCTGCCATCCGGGAGAACTGTTGCATTTTTTGCAACAGTTCTCTTTTTGTCAAGCTCCTTATGGCTAAAAATAGACTTCAGGTGTCTTGAGATGACGGATTTATCCCTGCCGAAAAGATCGGAAATCTGATCAAGGCTCGCCCAAACTGTCTCTCCATTAATATCAGCCTTCAACTCGACTTTGCCCTTGGCATCGGTGTAAATGACAATCCCACCATCCGAATTCCCTGAATTTTTAGCGTTCATGATTATTTTGACTTAATGAGTTGATAAAAACCGAGGCACACGACAAAAGCAGGCCTTGAAAGCGAAATGCCTTCATTCCTTTGATAACTTCACGACACATCTAAACGTATCAGCAAAAGCCTATTAACCTCATAAAATATTTATAAAAATAACCAACGTAGAACGAACCTGTTCCAAAATGGAACAGGTTCGTTCTACCTCCTTAAATAGTGTTGCCTACGCCACACTCCCCTCCGGCACGTTCTTCAGCCTGTTGAAACCCAACAGCCCGAACGTCATGAGAAAGACCCCGACGGTGAAGGCCAGATCTCCGTAGTCGCCGTTGTAGGCAGTACCGACGCTCGTCGTATATGAGAAGATGGAGTCCGCAACGAACATCACCGCCAGGCCCGCCATGATACTGAAGATGTCGAGGCGATACCCGCCAGAAAGGTACCTGAATGACAGGCCTGAGACGATGACCGAAACCGAGAGCGCCACGAAATCGCCGAGAGGATAGGCAAGGTCGAGGACGTTCTTGAGCGCGGTGTTTCCATCGTGAAAGAACTCCCCGCCCCGGCCGATGACGATGAGAAGGTAGTAGGTGGCGAAAAGAATGACGGCCGGGGCGAGCAGGGCGAAGAGCTTTCCGAAGGCGCTCTTGAGGGCCATGTCGGCCCCCGTCGTCTTTGCAAGGAAGATCGCTCCGAGTGCGTAGAAGAACACGCTCGGGGCAAAGAAGAAGTCCGCCGCCGACGGATACGGGGCCTCTATGCCCTCGAAGAAGTTGTAATAGGCCCAGACGGTCTCTCCCACTCCCCAGGCGAAGAGCCCAATGCCCATGAACAGCACGGCCTTGCCGATCGCCGTGTCAGTCCCTCCCCACAGCTTTCGACCGCGAATGGCACACGCCCCTCCGACGAGGGGAATCAGGCCATAGAGAAACGCGTACAGGTAGTTATAGAAGCCCGCGGTCACTCCGGTGGCGAAGAGCGCGATCCAGAACGCAATCAGGGCAACGAAGAATGCCAGGCAGACCTTCTGGTATATGTTAAGGGTCATGATACGATCGGTGTTTTATCACTTGACTCCGGCACCTCCACGATAAACCTGCTTCCCTTGCCCTCTCCCTCTGATTCCGCCCAGACCCGTCCGCCGTGCGCGGTGACGATCTCCTTGGCGATGAAGAGGCCGAGGCCCGTGCCGTGGATATTCGCCTCGCTCGCGTTGTTCGCGCGGGAGAACTTGCGGAAGAGCTTTGGCATGACGTCCGGCGCTATGCCCACGCCAGTGTCAGAGACAGTGAAGCGCACGATACCCTTGGTCGCATCCTTGGCAAGGGAGATGGAAAGAGACCCTTCCGGCGTGTACTTGACCGAGTTGTCGACGACGTTCATTATGACCTGCTTGAACTTGTCGAGGTCCGCCTTGATCGGATAGCTCTGCGTCTGGTCTATCGTTACGTCGAAGGAAAGGCCCTTCTCCTCGATGTTCGGTTTCTGCTCGTTCACCACCTCGGCCACGAGGTCCTTGAAGTCTATCGGCTTGAGGTCGTACTTCATCGTGCCCAGCTCGATGCGGGTGATGTTGAGGTAGTCGTCGACGACGCTCGAGAGGGTCTTTGTGGAGGTCAGCATGGTCTCGACGACCTTCTTGAGCTCGGGAGTGACCGGCCCGGCGTCGCCCTCGAGGATAAGGGAGGCGTATCCCTTCATGGACGCGAGAGGACTCCTGATCTGATGGGTGGCGAACGAGAGGAACTCGCTCTTCTGGGTATCCAGCTCCTTGAGTCGGGCATTCGCCTTCTCGAGCTGATCTTTTTGAGTTTGGATGAGCTCTTTTGCCTCGATTTCTTTTCGAACGCTCTTGATGAGCTGGTAGCCGAGGACCAAAAACATGGACAGTGTTATCACGACGACGATTCTGATGCTTTCAATAGTCCTCACGAAAAGGAGAGAAAACGTGAGTAGGCATATTGCCACGACAAGCGCCTGGGTTCCGAGAAGCTTTACGTTAAAGGTCTTAAACTTAACAATCGTGTAGCCAAGAAGGGCAACGAATATGGGCATTCCGAAAAGTCCATACTGCCCAATCGACCAGTTATCGGAAAAGCTTCCGACGATGTTTCCAGAGCTGAATGCGAGCAAGAAAAGGGTCACGCCCAAGGTAACGAAAGATATGGGACCAAGCAAAGACCTTTCCCTCTTAACGGCCGAATAAAGTCCGTAGGCAAGAGCCCAAAGCGTCAGAAGGGCTTCGACGATATATCCATAATACACAAGCACGCCCTCGATGACCTCCCTGTCGCAATTCGCCAGGTTAAATCCGACAATGCCAAAATGGGTCGGCGCGAAAATCAGCGTCGGAAGAAGCAGGATGAAAAGCACAAGGTGGGCCAGGGCCGATGGGGCCTTTTTCGTAACAAACACATACAAAAAGTATGCGCCTGCATGCTATATGATTGGCTCAAGGATGATTTCAAGCGTCCAGAAAAACATTATAAATTTCGGACTCTCGTGCGCCCACAATACCAGATCACTCAAAGTCCAGGCGGAAAAAAGAAGGGCGAGAACGAAAACAACCCTGTTGACGAGAGACTTTCGGTCATTCAGAAATATAAAAAGTCCTATCACGAGGGCCAGGACTATCGGCATAAGATGAGAATAGTAGATGAGAGGAGCAAAAACGTTCTCAGAAAAAACGAGATATTTTGACGTCGCCCACTCACAAGCCTCAATGATTGATGGTATATCCATATAATTTACTTATAGCTAGAAATATCAAAAGGATCGGGAATCTCATCCTCCGAAACAAAAATTTGGAATTCTTCGTTGAGCATGTATCGCTCAAAGGTCAGAAACGAACTGGCGATAACTCCTGCCAGGAAAACCGCGATCATTATTTTTGAAGCTCTGCTCATGGATTTATTGCTTGGGATTATTGTAATCCAAATACACCTTTTGGAAATAGCGGGGAATGAACGGAAGATAGCTGCTGAACACTTTCTTCGGCAAAAACTGAACAGATTTTATGATGCCTCTACACTTCGTGTGACCACACCTGCACCTAAACGGAAGATGCCACATCATGTCTTCCTCCGTTATCGAATAGTCAAAATTTACCTCCTCGCCTTTTTTTATGTTTTTTATGGCAACGAAGGACACCCTCCCCTTAATCCCCATGTTCGGGTCACACGAGTGATTCGTAAAGGTCAAAAAATTCGTCGGTTTCGGATCAAGCCAGAGGTCGTGTTCGATACCTATCCAGTTGGGCCCCGCTGAAGATGTTTTCTCGTCCTTAACGTGCCAACCCGTAAACTTTCCTTTGGCAATAAAGACAATCTCGCCCTTTTTTATATTACATTGAGCGAACACACCTGACCCTTGAATCCTGCTTTTACCGACATGTACCTTACTCATAGGATTTTTGTTTTGTGTCTTAATTTAAGCACGGATCAATAAAAAAAACGAGGGACACGCTGGGTGTCCCTCGGAATTGTTTATTGGGTGAAGTGCTCGATTACTGGGTGCAGGACAAATTTCTCGACCAGCACCGCCCCGTATATGATCAGTGCCCACAGGACTTCGATCAGCATGCTGAAGCCGAACACAAGGTAATCCTTAAGATTCATCCCTTTGCGATCGGCCTCGTGCTGACGACGTACGTATATGAGCGTTAGACAGGGGTTGGAAAAGAAAGCGATCACGCACATGGCAAAGAAATCACTTTTCTTCATCCACTTCGACAGCCAAAGCCTTCTCTTGTTGTCACCAGAGTAATCCCTGTATTCCTTGATTTTCTCCAGACCGAAGACGTCCTCGCCTTTCGACGAATACCATCTAAACATGGCCAGGTCTATCATCATGCCGAGGGCGACAGTGGAGGCTCCGCCAGCGAGAAGGCCAAACTGTCTAACCATGAAGTAGTAGAGGGGGAAATCAAAAAAATAATCTAGGGCAACATACCATCCAACGTTATTGATTTTTTTGAAGAAATCAAAAAAACTCGCAAGCCTCCCGTGAGGAGTCAGTGCATTCATGTATCAATCTCCTGTGGTTGAGGTTTATGTGAGGAACAATCCGTTTACTTTTTAATTATAGCATATATAACATATTTGTCAATATATTCTCAGAGACCTATCCACAAGCCTTTTTATGCCATATACTTTAATCACACATCTATGCTGATGGTCAAAACCAAAATCGGACCGAGCACGGTCAAGGGGGCAGGACTCGGACTTTTCGCCGACCAGGACATTCCAAAGGGAACAACCACCTGGCGCTTCATGCCCTCCCTCGACCTTATCGTTTCCGAGGACACGCTTCTCCAGCTCTCCGAGCCGGCCCGCGCGATGTTCCTCAACTACTGCTACGTCGACAAGTACACGAAGCATTTCGTCCTCTGCTTCGACGACGAGCGTTTCATCAATCACTCAAAGGACCCAAATATAGTGCAGACAAAGGCCGAAAGCGAGGTCGAGGGCTTCGAGATAGCCGCTCGAGACATACGGAAGGGCGAAGAGCTCTTCTGCGACTACGAGTCATTCGACTTCGACGCCTACAGGAAACTAAACAAGCTCGACATCTACGCCCACATGATCGAGGACGATCGCGAGCGGGAAAAGGAGATCGACAACTTCATCGCCCGCCTCTTCGAGGTCTATGCAGACGCGGCGACAAGGGCTGCCAACGGCCTGGCAGAACCAGCCGGAAAAGGCTCCTGGTTCGGGGCAAGGATGGTTTCAAGATTCTTCTCCCCGCCCGAGAATGACAGTAAACACGGTAAAATGTTTCTAAAGAAAAGATAAAAACTTTTTTCACTTACAAAAAATATCTCCGGGCGGCACGTCGCAACGACGTGCCGCCCGGGGATTTTAATAATGATCAGGACCGCCTTTTCCGCGGCTCCATGAGAATTTTAAGAAAGAAAGGTAAAGTTCCGGTAAAGATGCGATAAAGAAATGATAAAACGCTGTAAACAACTACCGGCGCAAACGGCCCCAAAGGCTTACATACTCACATAAATAAAAAATAAAATTGTTGATAGCCGAGGCCCGCCACTTATCACCCGTGCTGTTAGAATGACCTTCTACGCACATGACCCACCACACAACACTACGAAATGGCCTCGAGGTAACGCTCATCGAGACGGCGGGAAACACCGTCGGTATAAGCCTCGTGGGCAGGGCCGGCGCCCTCTACGCAAGCCCGGGGCTCGCTCATTTCCTTGAGCACACCATCCTCTGCGCGACCGAAAGACACCCCGACTTCCTCTCCCTCGCCAATACCGTGGACAGCCTCGGCCTTCAGAGGAACGCCTCCACCAGCCAGGAGACGATGCAGTTTGTCTTCAAATGCCTGCCAGAGCACATGCAGAGGGCGTTCGAGTTCCTCTCCGAGGTGACGACGGAGGCCCTGCTCCTCGACTCAGATATAGACAAGCAGAGGAAAATCGTGACACAGGAAATAGGCAGGCAGAACGGAGACCCGAATGCCTTTACCAGACTCAGGGCTCTCGAGGGACTCTATGGCGGTGTAGGTCCGGGAATCCCGATTCTCGGCAAGGGAAAGGACATAGAGAGCATCTCGAGACAGGCACTCGAGGCATTCTACCGCGAGGCATTCGTCGCCGAAAACTTCAAACTCGTCGTCTGCGGGACATTCGACATGATCGACGCGCTCTCGCGAATCGAGTCGACCCTCGGTCATATGCCCTCCCGCGGACAAGGCACCGCCAAGACCGATGGACCGGCCCTTGCGACAGACAGAACACCGATCTCCCCACTGCCGACCAAAATGGTGACAAAGCGCGAAGGGTTGACCCAGGCCGTCCTTACCATTGCCTGGGCGGCGCCCGCGAACGATGACAGGCTTCGCCACGCGACCCAGATGTTCAAGGTACTCATGGCCGACGGCAGGCTCTCGAGGCTATGGCAGGTCCTGCGCCAGAAAAACGCCCTGGCCTACTCCTACTCCTGCTTCTACGTGCGTCAGAGGAGCTTCGGATACTTCTACATAACCACGGGACTGGCACCAGAGAACGTCGACAGGGCCCTCACTGAGATACACAGGGAAATCAAAAAGCTTTCTGAAGAGTTGATAAGCGACGAGGACCTCGAGCGCGCAAGAAACATCGTGAGGACGTCAATCGCCTTCGAGTCAGACTCGGCCCTCGGCCTCGCCGTCTACCATTCCTCGAGAATGATGTCCGACCCGGAGTTCACGGGCATCGAGAACGAGCTGTATAAATACGAGACGGTGACAAAAGAGGACATCAGGGAGGCGGTCCTGCGTTTCGCCACGGGACCGGCACACGTCGCCGTCGTCACGCCCGAGCTACAAGCCTGATCAGGGCACGCAAAAGAAAAGGCGCGTAACTCTGTGATTACGCGCCCGTAGGGGTACCGTGTGGCAAAGCGACCAACAGGGTCACTTGTCGCTTCCGCCACCACAATCGCCATCGCACTCACTGCCGCCCGAGCCGCAGTTTCCACCGCACTCTTCGTTGCGAGTGGTCAGGATGGATAGTTTCGAATTCATGGGAACTCCTCCACTAAGGGTTGCCTGTCGTTGCCTTGCTGTGTCCGTTCATCGGGTCGAACGGAAGACGCCAAAGGATTCAGAGGGGTTCGTCGCGCCAGTCGATGTCCGACCGGTTCGAAGTCTCGAAGTTCCACTCCCGGCGGTCGATGGAGGGCGTTTCCGCTCCCCCTCCGCGTTCCAGGTCTGGCTCCGGCTCCTCTTCCTCGTCCTGAAGGAGACGCTTGGGGTACGCCAAGCGATGTGCCTTGTTTTTCATAATGCTTGCCTCCAGAGTCGATACTAGAACCAAGGCGACAAATCACCTATAAATAGAAAATAAAGGAAAGATAAAGGTTTACATAAGAAAAAAGGGTCCCCCTCGGACCCTTTCTGCCTACACCCCCTGCCCCCTCAATCCCTCAATGGCCTTCTTTGCGTCCTTCGAGAGCTTCTTCGGCATGACGATATTTATGACGACGAGGATGTCACCGCGGTGACCATCCTTTCCACGTGATGTGGTAGGAACGCCCTTGCCCTTCACGCGAAGGACTTCCCCGAAGGCGATGCCCTCTGGGATCTTGAGAGAAATCTCGCCGTCTAGAGTCTCGAGCGCATAGGTCGTACCCAAGAGCGCATCAGAGAGCTTGATGTCGAGTCGGGCGACGAGGTTGTGCCCCTCCTTGCGGAAGATCTTGTGTGGCTTGATGTGGGCGCGGATGTAGAGATCGCCCGGAACTCCACCCTCGATAGGCTCCCCCGCGTTCGCGAGCTTCACCATCTCGCCATTCTCGAGTCCCGGCGGAATCTTCACCTTCAGACCCTTGCGGACATGGAGCTCTCGCTCGGTCCCGAACACCGACTCCTCGAAGGTCATATCCAGATCAACCTGAATGTTCCTGCCTCGCTTCTGCCGAGGTCGGCCTCCGCCGAAGATTCCGCCGAATATGTCATTAAGGTCGAACTCCACGTTGCCGTTCTGACCAAACCCTCCTTGGAATCCGCCACCTTGTCCGAAGCCAGAGAAATCAAATCCGAAATCGTTCGGGTTGAAGCCCTGTCCGCCGAAGCCAGACCCGCCCATGTTCGCCCCGGCGTGGCCGAACTGATCGTATTGGGCCCTCTTCTTCTCGTCGGAAAGGGTCGAGTACGCCTCGTTGGCCTCCTTGAACTTGTCGGCGTCACCGCCCTGCTTGTCGGGATGGTGCGAATGCGCCATCTTTCGGAACGCCTTCTTTATCTCGTCCTGCGACGCGTTCTTTTGTACCCCGAGTATTTCGTAATAGTCTTTTTTCATTTTTTAGTATTTTGTGCTACCCTTCGAAGGAACCCAACGAAAGGACTACCTATGGAAGATGGTTTTTCAGATCCGCCCTCGCTAGAATATGCAGCATATTTGAGCGAATTCTACAGGCAAAACAACGCGTTCTTCGAAGCACGATATCGCAAAGAGCATCGATGGGAAGTTCTCACGAAGCTCTGGTGTGAGATCATGGCGCCTCTCTTCGTCATCTCTTTGACTATTGCACTTCTGAGCAGTTCGTTTTGACTTCAGTTACATCCAAGCAGACACTATCTCCCCCACGACCACCCAGTCATGAGGGATAAGTGTCTGCTTTTTCTTTTGCCCGAGAGGGCTTTCAAGTTACTACCGAAGGAGTTTCCCGCAACCAGCACGGTGCCGTGCAACAATGAAGGTTTAGACAGTGACTTCCGACAAAGCCAGAAGGAAGAACTGCGAGCTACTTCTTCTCCTCAAACTCCGCGTCCTTCACATTGTCCCCGCCGGTCTTTGGCTCCGCGCCAGGCTGAGCTCCCGCGGCACCCGCAGCGGAAGCCTCTGCCTGCTGTGCCTTCATCATGGCCTCGCCGATCTTCTGCATAGAGACAGAGAGGAAGTCAGTCGCCTTCTTTACGGCCTCGATGTCAGTTCCCTCCTTTGCCTTCTTGAGATCCACGATCTTTGCCTCGACGTCAGACTTGATGTCGGCAGAAATCTTGTCGCCGGCATCCTTGATTGCCTTCTCTGCGGCGTAGATAGTCTGCTCCGCGATGTTCCGGGTCTCGACTTCAGCCCTCTTCTTCTCGTCCTCTGCAGCGTGAGACTCTGCGTCCTGCTTCATCTTCTCGATTTCCTCCTTCGAGAGTCCTGACGAGCCCTGGATCTTGATGGACTGCTCCTTGCCCGTAGATTTCTCCTTTGCCTTGACGTTGAGAATTCCGTTGGCGTCGATGTCGAAGGTGACCTCGATCTGCGG
>LLBY010000416.1_pt2 | contig 12296 bp, 10 predicted proteins | sample 1489401 | NCBI WGS metagenome assembly LLBY01 (sample SAMN04092656, study PRJNA295927) | soil metagenome | biome: Soil prokaryotic community; feature: Bulk soil; isolation source: soil from tomato rhizosphere | host: tomato cultivar Hawaii 7996 | place: South Korea | collected 2011-11-01 | reverse complement strand
ACTTGACGTTTAAATCGGTAAAAAGAGAACTTATTAGTGTTCCTATATATAATGAACCTTTTCGACCTAGATTATGTTGGATTCTAAACTCTATTTTTCCATCGGCTTGAATAACTTTATTATTAAAATTGGATGCGGAAAACCATAATTTTAATACATCTACGATACTTTCTACATTATTTTTTCCGTGAATAAAAGAAATCGCATCTCTCATCCCTGTATAACATGAAGTCTTTGCTGCTTTTACCATGTCGTCATCTGAAACATGTTCAAATATATTGCGTACAAACGGTTTTTGCAAAAAAACAAATCCTACGTCACTTACAAATTGATCCCATGATACATATTTTCTAAGTATGTTGTTTATTATTGCTGATACTGTTTTATCTTCAGTAGATGCTTGAAATTCGATTTTCTCGTAGATTTCAGTTGGTATGCGTATTGCGGTATTGGTAGTCGGATTTTTTGACATTCAGTAATTGATCTACAGTGCCTAACGTTATTATGCATTGTTATCAACTGTACCGTTCTACCTTATCTATCACTTTTAAACCAACCAAATTATGACAAAATAGACAACCTGTTATTTCTGAATAGATATTTCTTTCGATACTTCTGTAATAAAAATGGTTTTGATTCATTCGTGAATATATTTATTTAAGTTCGCTTTAATTTGGAACAGCTTTGCATAATCTCGCGCGAAAGCATCAAATAGTATCGGCTCTCGTCCTAAAATTGTTTCGACTGTTTTTGAGATTCGCCTCATACGTCCCTCTCGTATAGTTCTATAGAAACTAAGTATATAATCAATCGATTCTGATTGGAGTCCACAATTTTGAAGTTCTGCCTTTGCTTTCTGCTCTGTTATAGAAACATAGTTGATAGGTTCGCCTAATACTGTTTCTAGAATGTCAGCTACATCATTACAATTAAGCCGTTGTCTACCTGTTATTTCATAAACCATATTGTAGTGTTTAGTGGACTTTTCGTGAAGGATTATAGCTGCAACCTCCGCCACATCTCTAATATCTACAAAACTAGCTCTCGCATTTTGCAAAGGGAGATAAAAGGTCCTTCCTTTTATCGAAGGTGTATAGGACACCTTTAGAAAGTTCTGCATATAGTAGTTAGGTCTCAAAAAGGTATAGTAAAAACCCGATTCTTCAATTATCTTTTCAGATTGTCTATGCCGCATCCCTTCATACGTAGGAGGGTTCAAATTAGTACCCATATCGGATAATTTAACAATGTGTTTTACAGACTTTGTTTTTTGCGCTTCTGTAACAATTTTCTTAGTTACGTCTAAGATATTAATATAAGGCGTTAGCAAAAAGATTTTTTCGATGCCTTCCAGTTTATGGTGACTGATGGATTCTAGATTGTTGTAATCCATGTCAATAAAATTAATTAAACCTTGATTTCTGAAAGTCTCAATGTTTTGACTCACTAGAGGATCAGACCAACCACTATCGATCGATCTAAGAGATATATAGAATTCCTTATCATATAAAGATAGAATCTTTACAAGATGTTCTCCTACATTTCCAGTTGCACCTGTAACTAGTATGGTATTCATTTTTGTTACGATTTAATAATCAATATGACCAGATGATGTAGAAATAGGAGTTCGCAAGTGAAAACGACACAAATATTATTCATGGAAACCCTGCTCAAGTGAGATAAAATTTACGGATAGTAGTATTGTTGATTGTCTTTCGTACAATTTCTTAATTTGTTTTTTACTTGTACTAATATAATCGAGGAATCTTAATTTTTGGGAATGTTGTACAATCACCTATAATGCAATACTTTACTTGATATATATTTTTATGTTATACAGTGTAATACGCTATCAGACAAAATTGTTATATTACAGTAGTAAGCAGTAAAGATATTGAATCGGAATAACGTGGCCAAATTATTAAGAACTAATCCCTCAAAGTCCAGACTATCACAATATAGTGATTCAGACCAGGGTATTCAATATGGCGACAATATCGATCTTGGTATAAAATTAAAACTAAAAGAACTTGTTGCGCCTTTACCAATTATGATTTTCTCAATGTGCGCTTTTGTCATTATATTTACTCTATCTGTTAATCATAATAGTTTAGAGCCGACCATTGTTTTAGCACAAGAATTAAGGCAAATTGGAGTCGTAAATGAAAATTCTACTACAACTTCATCTAACGATAATAGTAGTGCGACAAGAAGTAGTAATCAAATGGCAACCAAAGATGATAATAATTCTACTAGACTCATAACGCTAGTTACAGAAGATGTAGAACTTGATATAGCCCCAGGAAAAAAAGTAAAGGCTTGGACTTTCAACGGAACAGTGCCTGGACCAACTATAAGATTAGCAGAAGGTGAGAATGTAACTATAAAGTACATAAACAAATCGCCTATTCCGCATACAATCCATTTTCATGGTAATCACGATGATGTAAATGACGGGGTTGTCCCACAGGTAATGCCGGGTCAGACATACCTATATAATATAACAGGCGAACCCGCAGGCGCATTGATGTATCACTGCCACGCTCCCCCAACTTCTCTACATATTAGAATGGGTATGTATGGAGCCTTGATAGTTGATCCTCTAGCTAAGGAAATTGCTCCTGCAAAAGAGTTTGTAATGGTGATGGGTGAGTATAGTCTTAAAAATCAGATGGGACTTGAGGCCGACTATTACATGATAAATGGGTATGCTGATCAATATATGCATAATCCACTTGAAATTAATCATCAAGATCTAATGCGTATTTATTTGATAAATTTGGGTACCACTATACCTGCATCTTTCCACCTTCATAGTACTACATTTTTAACTTACCCATCGGGCTTGTGGGATAACTTTCCTATTCACTCACAGACCATTTCGGTAGCACCAGGCGATGCATCAATAATTGAAGCCAAGTGGAAGTATCCAGGTACCTACTTATTCCATGCCCATGGAATTCAAGAAGAAAAGGGTAATATGGGACAGATAAAAGTAATAGGTCAAGACGAGTTATCAGAAGGAGCAACAAATTCAATAGTAGGTATTGATACGAATGTCACGACTACAAATTCAAACCTCCAACAACAACAACAATCACCTAATAATTCCTCAGAACTATTAACCAAAAGCGTATCAATGTTTGATTGGCAATATGAACTGCAAAAAAAACTGCAAAATCCTATAGTAGTCAATCAGACTGAAAATAGAGGACTAGACAGAGAAGAAAAAAAGATAATGAAAGAAATAGGTGAAACAGAAGAAATACAAAGACAAGGTGAAAACCTCTCACTAACTCTAGATAAAACTTTAGCAACTAACGTTACAGAATCCAGCGGTGCAAACTCCAATTCTAATCAAATAACGATAGTTTCAGGCTCTTCAAGTCCAGATAGCAAGTTGTTTTATGATCCTCATAATGCAGAAGTTAAAGTAGGTACAGAGATAACTTGGGTTAATAATGATACTAATATGCCCCATACAGTAACGTCTGGTAGTCCAGGCACTGGTCATTCAGGAGTGTTCGATTCTGGAATCATGATGGGAGACGGAAGTACATTTAAACACACCTTCGACCAGAAGGGAGAATTCGAATACTTTTGTACATTACACCCATGGATGATATCTAAAATAGTCGTAAATTGACGGTGTATATCGAGACTAAGAATCAGAATTTTATTGGAGATTATTTAGACGATGTATCAAAAGGATAGAACTGTATTTAAAGAAATACCCCTACACCCAAATTTCGGTTTGTGTAATTCTAATTCACCAAAAAGAAGTATTCTTGCGAGCTTGGTCATGCTCCTTGTCTTGGCGACAATAGTTTCCGACCCTCAATCATTATTTGCTCAACATCATGGTGCACCACCTCCAATGGCGACATTAGGAGATCGAAGCATTTCTATGGATCTCGTTATCGAACCAAAAAAGATAATTGCAGACGAAGATGCTCAGATAGCAATGCACTTGATGGATGAGAAAACAGGACAAATAATCCAACATGTTACTTATAGAATAACAATTTCAAGTGGTGATCAATTAATGTTGTCTGAATTCTTTCATTCACATGTAGGTGACCTGTCAATATTGGTACGCAACAGCAATTCATCTCACTTAACCGTTGGTGGGACGTTTGATGTACTGACCAACGCTATTGTTCCTGATCCAGCAGGCAATATAGTTATTAGCGGACCATTATTTTCCCAAGTGGGTGAATATGACATAGATGTAGAAGTTACAACTATTGATAATGATAAAACAGATCTCCTTGTTCCTCTAGTTTATCATTTTGTTACAAATAGCAGTAGCAATAGTGTATCAAATTAATTTACACCTTGAATTGTATCGACTTTGACACTTGCATTATGAATCACTTGATAAACCTTAGGATAGATATATTTTATTTGATGTAATAGAGTTTCAGTAAGTAAAACAATTGGCATTCTACGCTAACATCTATAGGATATCATTTACATTAGGTCATCGTTCATTCTTTTATCAAATAGTGTATTAAATTATCAGAATATGACCAATGATACAGAAATTTTGGTAACAGATGATGGGACATAGGTTTCAAATAGTACGCTTGCACTTAAGTAGCCTCTCAAATCGCTCCACCCTACAAGGCGCAAATAATTTACTTTATGTTATTGATTTTATAAAAGATCCATACACGATGATATTTGGGAACAATAAGGAACTTAATAAAGAAAGACAAAAATGATGAATCTAGTAACAACAGTCAAAAACTAATGGCTCTAAAAGAGCACAAAAATAGATCAAGAGAGGGGCAAATAAAAGATGATGCGAATTGACGACACTATTTACTTAATGAGGATAGATGAGTCTCTCTCTTCTTTATCTTTTTGAGCGCTTCTTCGAAATGTGTCATACTTATTCTTAATCCAATAGATTTTGCTGTATTGTCTAACAATGATGACGATGATGATAACGATGATGATAACGATGCTTTGTTGTCGCCATTTTGGTTAACTTTCGACTTTGTTGTAATAGTGCTAACTGATTTTTTTAGCGAATATACGTAATCTTTTATTGAGGCCATGGCGGCTGCATTGACTACTGCTTCGATATCAGCGCCCGTATATCCGTCTGTTAACTCCACTAATTTGTTAAAATCACATGATGAATCAAGCGGCTTTCGCTTTGTATGTATAAGCAGTATTTGTCGCCTTGCATCTTTATCTGGCAGAGGAACTTCAATAATTCTATCAAACCTTCCTGGACGTAATAGAGCTTCATCTATAATATCTGGTCTATTTGTTGCGCCTATAATAGTAACACCTTTTAGGTCTTCAAGACCGTCTATTTCTGTGAGCAATTGCGACACCATTCTTTCTGTTACATGAGAATCTGTTCCGGGTCCTGTACTTCTTCTAGGAGCTATCGAATCGATTTCGTCAAAGAAAACAACACAGGGAGCTGCCTGTCTTGCTTTTCTAAATACTTCTCTTACGCCTTTTTCAGATTCTCCAACCCATTTGGATAACAATTCAGGACCTTTTATATTGATAAAGTTTGATTCTGACGTAGTAGCAACAGCCTTTGCTATCAGCGTCTTGCCAGTACCCGGCGGACCGAATAACAGCAGACCTTTGGGTGGCTTTACATCTCCTTCTGTAAACAATTCAGGATACTTGAGGGGCCATTCTACCACTTGAGATAACTCTTCTTTGACTTCTCTTAAACCGCCAATATCTTCCCAAGAGACATTGGGCTTTTGAATTTGTATTTCTCGCAATGCAGAGGGTTGTATATCCTTTAATGCATCTTCAAAATCCTTATCAGTTATTTTTATTTTGTTAAGAACTTCTAATGGTATCTTAGATTGTTCCATATTGATCTTCGGTAATTCTCTTCGGAGTGACCTCATTGCTGCCTCTTTCGAAAGAGATTCTAGATCAGTTCCAACGAATCCATGAGTTATTTTGGCGAATTGTTCCAAATTGATATTATCTGTTAATGGCATTCCACGAGTATGAATTTGCAATATATCTAGTCTTCCGTCTTTATCTGGTATTCCTATTTCAATTTCTCTATCGAATCTTCCGGGTCTTCTGAGTGCTTGGTCAATAGCATTCGGCCTATTTGTAGCGCCTATTACGACCACCCTACCTCGTGCCATTAAGCCGTCCATAAGGGTTAATAATTGAGACACGATTCTTTTTTCTACGTCCCCAGAAACCTCTTCTCGCTTGGGTGCTATGGAGTCTATTTCGTCAATAAATATAATGGATGGAGAATTCTCCTCTGCCTGCTTAAAGACCTCTCTTAATTTTTCTTCAGACTCTCCATAAAATTTGCTCATAATTTCTGGACCTCCGATAGAATAAAAGTTGGCATTTGTCTCATTGGCCACTGCTTTTGCTAGTAATGTTTTACCCGTTCCCGGAGGTCCGTACAAAAGTACACCTTTTGGCGCTTCTATGCCTATTCTTTCAAATATTTCAGGATGTCTAAGAGGAAGTTCTATCATTTCTCGAACTTTCTGTACTTCGTTTTTCAAGCCTCCAATATCTTCATATGTTATGCGTGGCATTACTCCTTTGCTTGTTCCTTTTGGAATGGAACTGATAATAAACTCAGTTAAATGCGAGTCTATGATAGTCACTTTATTAACAGGACTAATACTATTAACTACAAATCCAATCTTTCTCCCCACTATGTTTAACGGAATTATATCACCTCTTGTTACCACCCTACCATCCAATAATTCTGGAAGATGCTCTTCTAAATCTATAATGTTTAGTTCTTCAGTAGGAGAAAGTATTATCTGTTCTGCTTTTCTTATATCGGTAGTCCTCTTTATGGTTACGCGATCATCTATTCCTTCACTAAGGTTATTTCGCGTATACCCATCTATCCTTATTAGTCCCTTACCATAGTCAACAGGTGAACTGGACCAGAGCAAGACAAAAGTGCTCTTATTTCTTTTGCTTGTAATTTCAATGACATCTCCCGGAGTTAGATTCATCTCTTCCATTACTTTGGGATCCAAAAGGGCCATTCCCTTTCCTACAAATTTTGAATCGGTTTCAGCAATTTTTAACGATCTTGTTGTTTCGTTACTATTACTGTTATTGCCAAAATCATTCATCGAATATCATCACACTCCTAATCTACCATAATTATCAAAAAAATGGAATAGAGATTTTTTTCTTTACCCTACTCTATTTTAATCTCCTTTCCTTTGGGTTTAAGAGGTGCCTTTAATTTGAACTTCAACTCCAGTATGCCATTGGAATAGCTAGCCTTGGTGGAATTATCTTCTATTTCTACATCTAAGGGGATTTCGGTATGATATTTTTTGTCGCCCCTTTCACCATGCACTATTATGACATTGTCTGATGAATTTACTTTGATGTTTTCCTTAGAAAGCCCAGGCATTTCTGCTGTAATAGTTATTGTACTATTCTTTTCATCAATCACTGAATCTACTAATGGTTCTCTAACACCCGACTGTTCTACAAGTCCCCTTGCACCGGGTTTAACATTTCCAAATTCTCTTACATGAGGTTTTCCATCTGGACCTACTGTTATCTGGTACCCGTAGTAATATGGGAATGTAGACGCCTGCCTGAATCCATCTGCAGTCAATGGACTTATACCCCTCGCAGTATTAAAGACCCTATTCATCATCTCTTCTGCCTGTGAAAACTCTTTTTCCAAATCTCCAAAAAAATTTCTGAATGTATTTCTTCTTGGAATTATATCCCAATCTTCAAACATTCAAATCACCTTACACAATGTTAAACCTATTACATTATATATTTTTTTTGGATAAACGGTTAAATATAAAACAAAGAAAAAAATAAATTACAGAATTTGAAGATATTTACTCGGTGATCAAGTTATGGATACAAGAGAATTTGTAACAAAAATCATCATTAGGCCAATTAGATCAAAACAAAGAAAGATGCGAGGCCTCTCAATAAGAAAAAAACTATTGTTACCAGGTATAATGGCCTTATTATCTCTGGTGAGCGGAAACTCTATTGCATATGCACAAATACTTGAAGAAGGGCAACAGCAACTGCAACAACAACCAGTACAGTTAACAGATCCATTTGCTGAATCACTAAATGTAGCCAAGACAAAAGTTGAGACTGCTACAGCTGCTGGAGCATTTGGAAATGGTGTTCCAGAATTGTATAACATATCTGTCTCAGATCTTATGCTTGCTTTCACAATTACCGCAATCGGTTCAATTGCGACCTTCATATCAATCAATATATTACTTCCCTACTTCAGTAAAATGAAAGTAGCTCATACAAAAATTCATCACACCGTGGTATAAACGTGATCACTCATCAGGATACCATTTTTTTCCTTGTTTTGTTTCCCCAAAGCAAAGCACGAGTTATTATGATAAATAGAGGCTTGGAAAGATGTAAAGTTTCGCAAATTCAGAAATCTTGTGGATACAGAGAATTTATTTCGAGACTTTTTTTATTATCCTTTGAGAGGGTTATTATCTACTACTATTGGTCGACTGAAAGGGTAAAAGTTAGTTTTCTGGCAAACGTAATTTGGTGATTATGTTATAATGAGTTGCAATGGGATATGTGAAAGATTCAAAGCAAAAAAGAATCCGGCCGTTTCTTCCAGATATGCTCAAGGACAAAAAAGATGCAGTGTTTGTGAAATATTCATAAAATGGGACGAGAATCCATATTGTCCATGTTGTAGTTATAAACTAAGGACAAGATCTTTTCGAGGTTGGGGAATGCGCAAAAAATACCGTGAAAAAACAATAAAAAGATATTAATCAATCAAGAGTAACAACTCACTGCATCAATTCAATCTGCTATTTACCGATTCTGTCCATAAAAATCAACTATTGCAGACTCTTACTACCCCTGATAATGAATTCAGGGGCGAGATACAAGAAAGTCATATTGATGTGTTGGTTGCGTAGCCATGACAATTAAATGACCTTCTTGCTCTCAATAGAATCCCTGTGGAGATACAGTGAGTCCTGCAGTAAGGTCCTACGAAACATGTCTCTAAAAGAATGGTTTACACATGACTTTGTGTGTTGGATTTATCCATTGCACATCATCACCTGTCATAATAATACACAAAAGAAGTATTTACAATTTTTGATTTTAATTAGATGAAAAATGGTAACATAAAATTAATATTTGGATTGTATTCAAATTTGTTTTTGTTATTATTTAAGATATCAAAGTAAATCAAACTAATAGTTTGTTGATAGTTCTTCTTTTAAACCAAGTTGTATGTTCTGTTGCCAAAAATTCCTCGTAATGACATTGCATTAGCATCATTATATTGATTTTCTAAATTATTTCTGATTAAGTTTTTTTATTTTCCTTTGCAGAGGGGAGCTTTTGTTATTACATCTCAAGTTAGTTAGTTTTCAACTATGGTTTTTGATGACTTATTTCTTCCCAAATTACTAGTCCATACAACTCTTAGTATGCATAATGTTCTCCGATGGTCTATTATATAGATGAAAGACCAAACTAAATGACAATAATGCATACTAACTACAATAAGATAGACTGAGATCTACTTTAGCATTTTATAAGGAAATATCTACATTAGTATATGCGATGAAGCCACAATATACTTCAGACGACATAAATCGTCTAGCTCATACATTTATCAAAGTCTTGGTTGAAAGAACAGGCAGTGAAATTAATGTACCATTAAGATTTATTGATGTGTATAACGATGCTTGTACTAAACAAGGCGGAAGTAACAACAAATATGAGACAAACACAGAGATAAGACATCACGTTCGAGATAACCTACTTAAAAATGGTTTCATCTTTGTTGACCCCGAGGATGTGGATTCTGTTTTTTTAACACAAAAGGCAATAGATGAATATGTAGATAGATAAAGAATTTGTCACAATACTGTTTAGACATTGTTGATAAATAGAATATATCTTAAATTATCATAAATACACAAAAATTAATTACTTTAAACCAAACTCGATGAACTTTAAATATTCCTTGACGCTGATGGGATTACTGAATGAATCCAGGAGGAAATGCTGGCTTTAAACTACGCTAGATAAGCCTAATTCTGACATTTAACAGACTCTATCTTGTTTTTGTATGTTATGAAATTACCAAATGGACACAATAAAGAGTAATTTCCATTTTAAACTATACGCTGCGTATATATGCGTAAAGGTTAAATCAATCCAGTTGGTATCATAGTGCATATGCATTCCGGTCAATCGAAGGGAAAAATAATTGAAATAGAAAGCCTTGTTATATCGGAAGTTGAAAAGGAATTAAGAAATTCGAATGAAAAGAAGGTATTTGATAACCTCTTCGATAACCTAAATTTGTATATGTTGTTAGACTTAACATCGACAAAAAGATCTACACTCTATCAAGATATGCTAACAGAAAGACGGTTTCATCCATTCGAGTCACTTTTAGACTCACTTAGCAACATACAAGGGGATTTGGAAAGCAAAGAATTAGTGACCTTGGAAATATACAGATCTACAATTAAGGAATCGTCTAGCAATTTCATCGGATGATATAAAATATTATTGGAATCATTTCATAAGAAGAGAACAAGACTACTATTATGTTGCTACCTTTCTGCACCATATTTCTAATTCATGAATTTTGTGAACAAACTGTATATTTCATTTATGATGTATAGAATATATGTAATGGTAAAAATTCTGATTCCTTGATTGCAAGATAGAAAGAAAGAGATAAAATTCTATAGTGTGTTATGATAACATACGGTTGATAGAAATTTCATGATTGCACTTATCCTCTATTTTATTCTATGATGAAACCACTGATTTTGCCATCTCAATACATTGAGTAAGATGCTTTTGTTCTTCTTTTAGGATAGATTTTACTGTTGTTAGGGCCTTCTTGTTATCAAAGTTCTCACAGATAGCCTGCAGCACTTCGTAATGAGACACTTCGCCTCCTTCGGCTAAACAGAGAAACTCTAGTGCTTCTGATGCGTCAGGGTTTTCACCAAGATACGTTTTCATAATCTTGTTAGCTTTTTCCTCTGTTTCCTTTGCTGATTCTTCCACCTTAGCAGTATCTAGCTTGATATTCTTATCTTCAGAAAATGCGTTCACAACCTCTTGAATTTTCTCTTCATGAGTACTAGCTTCATCTTGTATTTCCTTGGCTTCATTTTTAGAATCAGATTTTAATAATTTCATTGCTATTAACTCATCAACTGCTTTTTGAGCTGCACGTTCTAAGCCTAGAACTTCACCTAGTTTCTTTTGCAGGTTTTCGATATTTTCTTTTTTACTTGGCACCTTAAAGCATGTATAAAATAGGTTAAATATCTCGATGAGAGATAATCCTATTCTTCTTTAATAGAATATTATCATTGGATAATCTTCTAACTTTATACCGGTTTTGATACACCCAGATACATGTATTACTTGGTTCTGATTTTGTTTCTATCAAGCACATATTTTCTGAAAAGAAACATTTCATCTCTAAAGCCAGTATAATGCCAATAATACTTGTTAACAACCATCGAGATGACAAACCAAATTATGCTATTTACCACCATGGTAAACAAAAAACCATAATAATACGCCATTATGATACCTGTTATAGTGCCTCCAATAAGAAAAGGAATTTGGCGCTTCAAAGTTGATTTTAATATGGTGTCCAAATGACTATCAAAGTATATGCCTGATAGTTTTTAACCAACCTTTATTTTGTCTATATAGTTAACAATGTAGACATTCATAGACTGTTAGTTTTCACCACTTTACTACTATAGCGATTTATCTAGTTTAAGAAAGGCGTGTTCATAATAACGGTCCTAACCTCTGATAGCCTCTTTCGTAAAGTCATTATATTAATATTTGCTGCTGAAGCAATTCTGGCTTGAGATATCTTTTGTCCATTTTTTTTACACGTGAGATATAGTATAGCTGCAGCAACGGAAAGTGTATTCTTACCTGTGAATGCATTTTCATTTTGTATAGCCAAAAGCATATCAATGGATTCTCTTATAGCTCTTTCATTGATATCGGCTTCATCTGCAATCTTTCTAATGAATATAGTAGGTTTGAACTGTACATGGCCAATTTTTAACTCTCTCATAAGTAGCCTATAACATCTGGCAGCAAATGTCTCATCTGCTTCTACTATTTGCGAAATTTCTGCTAGGGTTCTTGGAATGCTGAAATTTTTGCATACTATATAAACACATGCAACTATTACTTCTCTGATAGACCTCCCCTTTATTAGGCCCTTTTCAAGCGCCTTCTTGTAATACAAAAGTGCATCT